>Ga0180432_10010439_pt1 | contig 11117 bp, 7 predicted proteins | sample SS_ome_10_FD_132414 | JGI IMG/M metagenome (GOLD analysis project Ga0180432, IMG submission 132414) | Hypersaline lake sediment archaeal communities from the Salton Sea, California, USA - SS_1_MS_2 metaG | ecosystem: Environmental > Aquatic > Non-marine Saline and Alkaline > Hypersaline >... | reverse complement strand
TACGGAAGACGACACGCCCCGGGTTGTGCGGGACATAGCATCGCAGCATGAAAACATAAGATCCGTGGTGCTGAAGAAAGAGGGCATGATGGGGTGGGATGCGCGCAGCGGCATGCGGGAGGCGCGCGGGAACTACCTCTGCCTCATCGACGGGGACGAGCAGATGCCGCCCGGTGACATTCTCCGGGTGTACCACAGGCTGAAAGAAAGGAATCTCCACTTCGCGAAGACTTATCGGAAGTCCCGTGAGGACGGAATCTTGCGAAGGATCGTCTCCATTTCATATAATTGTATTTTCAAACTGTTTTTCCCCGGCATAAGGGTTCGGGACGTCAATTCAAAGCCCAAGATCATAAGCAGGGACGCCTATCGAAAAATGAATCTCGAATCGGACGACTGGTTTCTCGACGCGGAGATGGTCATCAAGGCGAAGCGGCTGGGCCTTGAAATCGGCGAGGTGCCCACGGCTTTCTATAAATGCGATTACCGCCGATCCTTCGTACGGCCCGCGGCCCTGTTCGAGTTCGCCCGGAACCTCATCCGCGCACGGATGATCCATAAAAAGAGAGATGGATACCCCAAAAAAATAAATCCTTCAGCCCCCTGATCAAGTCAGAGGGCAAGCTCGCCTGGAGGGCTATCCTCTCAATTGAGAGGATCGGGGCATGACAGGTTTTTAGATATATTCGATAGAATGGGCCATCGATTGGGAAATCGTGATAAAACGTAGGAATCTGCCCGGAGGGAGATTTGAACTCCCACAGCCACAGAGGCCACTAGATCCTGAATCTAGCGCGTCTACCAATTCCGCCACCCGGGCGCGGATTGAAAATACTATACATGACGGTAAAATTCAACCGTTATGTTTCCTATCGGCCGCGGATGCCCCACTCAATAAACAAAAAAAACTGAAATGGATTTGACTATTCCGCGCCTATGACCCGATATTTTTCTTGCCGCCGGCCGGCGCTCCGGGAATTAACCCGGAAACCGGTCGCATTATTAAATTAAAGAGCGATACCAAGGAGAATGACGCATGGAGCCCTATTACGAGTATACCGCTGTCGACAGGTCCTTCTACACCGAGCATATAGAACCGAGGATACCTCGTAAAATATACGACGCGCATGTGCACCTCAACCTTCCGGAGCACGTGAAAGACGTGCCCCCGGAGCGGCTCAGGTCGGACTGGGCCATGGAGTGCGGGCACGTACTCCCGGTCGAGGACGCATACCGGGTCGCGGGCGAGCTTTTCCCGGACTCGGAGTACTTTATCGCCGGTTTCGCCTGGCCCATACGGGAGGCGGATATAAGAGCCAACAACGATTACCTCGCCTTGATGCAGAAAGAGAACAGGATCAGGGCGTTCATGTGCGTGAAACCGGACTGGGACCTCGAGATGATAGAGGCAGGGCTCGTGAAAAACGACTTCGTCGGATTCAAGCCCTACCCGGACATGTTCTCCGGCGTCAAGGGAGCGGACATCAGCATATTAGATTTCCTGCCCCGCGAGCAGTGGAAGCTTTTACAGAAGCACAAGAAGGCGGTGATGCTCCACCTCCCGAGGAAGGGGAGACTTCCGGACCGGGACAACGTGCGGGAGTTGCTCGACATCAGGCAGGCCTACCCGGATGTCACCATCATCATCGCGCATTTCGGCCGGTCCTTCTGTCCCTGGTTCCTCGAGGAGGGGCTGAAAAAGCTCGGAGGAGGGAAGGGATTTTTCTTCGACACCGCGGCCGTGATCAATCCCAAGGTGTACGACGTGGCTTTTAACGAGCTTCCAGCGAGCAGCATCCTCTTCGGCACGGACATGCCCATCACCTTCTGGCACGGGAAACGGGAGTGGGCGGACCAGACGTACATAAACCTGGCGCGAGAGAATTTTTCCTGGAATAAAAACAGGCGGCCCGCTGAAGAGGAGGCGGCGTACACGATCGTCACCTACGAGCAGGTGAGGGCGATCCTGGACGGGGCCGAACGCGCCGGGCTGGGCGGGGACGATCTGAACGCGGTCTTTCACGGGAACGCACAGCGGGTGCTGGGCGTATCATGATATCGATCTGACAAATTAGTAAGAAAAGGTGGGGGCAGGAAAACGCCGGACAGGAGACCGGGTGACGGAGGAAGATGATGAGGCACATTCTCGGCATCGACGTGGGGACCACGGGGACGAAATGCGCGCTGTTCAACGAGCAAGGCGATCTGTGCGATCTGGAATCGCGCGAGTACGGGCTTTCCTACCCCATGAACGGGTGGGTCGAGCAGGACCCGGCCGACTGGTGGGGCGCGCTGTGCGAAACGGTGCGCGCGGTGCTGTCGCGAAGCGGGGCCGCCCAAACCGTGACGGGACTGAGCCTGTCGACACAGGGAGGGGCTCTGGTCCTCCTTGACGATGCGTTCGAGCCGCTTCATCCTGCCGTGAGCTGGCTCGACCGGAGGGCAGGGGAGATAGAGGAGGAGCTCTCCCGCACGATTTCGGCGGAGGAGCTGTACGGGCTGTGCGGCTGGCCCCTGCTCGGGCAGCTCGGTTTCCCAACGGTCTGTTGGTTCAGGGAGCGCAGGCCCGATCTTTTTAAAAAAGCCTCATATTTTGCGTCAACCGTGGACTACATCAACCGGAGGCTGACGGGCAGGTTCGTCATCGACTGCTCGAACCTCGCGCTCCTCGAGTTCCTCGACATCGGTAGGCGAGGCTGGTCCGACAAACTGATGGAGATCGCCGGAATAGGGGAGCGGAACGTCCCTCCGGTTGTTGAGACCGGGACGCTCCTGGCCCAGCTCACGCCGGAGGCGGCAGAAGACCTCGGCCTGCCTGAGAACGTGCAGGTGGTTTCAGGAGCACACGACCAGTACTGCGCCGCCCTCGGTGCCGGAGCGATAAGGCCCGGGCAGTGCGTGCTTTCATGCGGGACCGCCTGGGTCCTGGTGCTTGCGTCCGAGCGGATCGTGGCGGATGACCGTATGCTCATATACCCGGGCCTGCACGTTCCGGAGAAACTGTACGGGCTCATGACCTCGGTACAGTCCGGGGGAAACGCGCTCACCTGGTTCAGGGACGGGTTTCTGCCGGGCGAGGAATACGAGGTCCTGAGCGGGCGGGCCGCCGGGGTCGAGCCCGGGAGCGGCGGCATGCTCTTCATACCGAAGGGGGTTACAAGATCTGGAAAGGCGTCTTTTCTAGAGTTCGATACGGCGCACACACCGGACCACTTCGTTCGATCGGTCATGGAAGGCGTCGCGTTCGCGAACAGGGAGCGGCTCGACGCCTTCAGGGACCTCGGTCTTGACATAAAAAGCCTCGTCATGATCGGCGGCGGCGCAAGAAGCCCGGTGTGGCCGCATATCGTGGCTGACATAACGGGTCTGCCCGTTTCCGTGCCCGAGCAGAGCGAATCGGCGTGCGCGGGCGCGGCCATGATCGCCGGAAAGGGCACGGGTCTCTTCGAATCCTACAAGGAGGCGTGCGCGTGTTTTCTCAGGGGAAAAAGAACGGTGGAGCCTGACGCGGACAACAGGGAAGTGTACGCAAGGCTGTACAGGCGGTATTCCGGGTTTCTAGAAAAACACTGATTGCTATTTCCACCCATTAACACATACCCGTTCGTATTAATACCACACTTGATATTTACCCTTTTGGTGATATAATGGCGGTTTATAGGGGAGAGGTAAAAATTTAATAATCCTCAACTTATCCCATGATAATATGCATCCATGAATCAGGGTCAGGGAATCCAACGGGATAGAGAAGCCGTAGAGAATATCTTTACTGATGGAGGTGTGTGATGAAAAACGGAAGGATCCTGTTCAGTAAATTACTGGCTGCATTGGCTTTCGTAGCGCTCGTATTCATGGTGGCTTCATGCGGTGGCGGTGATGGCGGTGGCGATACTGGAGATGACGGCGGGGAGACCCCGGATACGACGAGGCCCGTTCCCGGAGGCGGAGGAACCATCACGGTGGTTTCAGAGGGCCAGACGATCGTCTCGATCTCCTGGACCGAGGCGACGGACGACGTGAGCATGCAGGGGAGCCTCGAGTATATCGTGTATTTTGCCGAAAGCAGCGGTATCACCTCGGTGGAGGATGCGGTGAACAGCGGGACGCAGTCCGGGGACTGGACGGCCGGCGTCTCCTCGCGCGATGTGAGCGGACTCACGCGCGGAACGGCCTACTGGTTCAACGTGTTCGTGCGCGACGACGCTGGAAACACCGGTGCTTACACCCCGGTATCAGGGACTACGCTCACGGGCGCTCCGCTGGGCCGGGCCGGGGGCATCGATTTCACCGACCTGGACATGGGGCACCTCGAGATTGCGGGTTACGTGGAGATAGAAAAGGCTGAGGATGAATCGGACATGACGAAATACCTCCTGTACTGGGGCGACGAAGATGCGAAAAAGCTTACGGGGGAGGATCCCATAGCGGAGATCGAAAAGACGGGCGAGGACATTCTCTACTTCCTCGAGCCCGACACCGCCATTCCGGACGGGGCGGAGTACCTGCTCGTGTTCACGGCGAACGACCTGGCCGAGATGGAGCAGGGAACATCCGTGGAGCTGGCGGACGAGGAGGGTAATATATACGCGAACACCGAGGGGATCCCGGGTGCTCCGATATTCCTCGAAGCCGGATTTGGAGGCGCCGATTATGAAAAAACGATCGGCACGGGCAGGAGCTATTATTATACGGAGAGGACGAGCGACTCGCTCAGCGTCGAGCTCAGGGATATGACGGACGACGTGGACATCATCTGCTACGATGAGGACGACAGTTTTCAAACCGAAAACACCGATCTTGTCGATACCTACGGCAGAACAGCGGAAGAGATGTGCGGAGCGAACGGCGACATCCTCTACTTCGTGATCGACGGGTCCGACACGGGTTACAAGCTCAACGGCCCGGGCGCCTCATTCACAGTGGTTGCAACGTCGTCGTCTGTGAGCATGGCAATGCTTCATAACGAGGGGACCGAGGAGGAACCGGCTGATATCCCCACGGGCTACCTGTACGGGGGACAGGTGGGAACCGACGGCACGAGCTACTACCGGGCCGAGGTCACGCCCGGGGTTGTATATACGGTAAATGTATATAGTGTGGAACCGGAGCTGGCCGGTATATACACGGACCAGTTTATAACCGAGGCCTCGAGTCCGGTCACCGCCACGGGGGACGGCCTCTACATCAGCGTGCCCGGTGATTACGATTTCATCAATCTCGAAGTGGTGTATGCGGAAGGGGAGGAGGTCCCGGTTTTCCTCATAACCGGAAAGTCGAACAAGTGCAGGGTGAACCATACCTCGAGCTATTACGTATTCGACGCCGATGAGGGAACCGATTATGCGGTCACGCTCTCCGATATGACGAACGACCTCGACGTATTCGTGTACAGCGACATGGATTTCTCGGACCGCATCGGCAAGGCGGAGACGGAGAACGACCCCGAGACCTGTTCGGTCACCGCGGAGTCGTCCATGCTCGCGGTCCGCGTTGACGACGTAACCGGGAACGGAGGCACATTCATTCTGACAGTGGAGGAGGAGTGAGGTGCATAATCCGGTATTGTGAATATGAGAAATTTCGCCGGATGTCATAGACGGCGGTATGGATCGATAGTGATTTTAAGGGGATAAATTGAGAGGTCCGGTCGTGTTTCATGGGTGAGAGAACACAGGCCGGATATGAATCGGACCGCGGCCCGGCGTCAGGTCACCTCGACCCGGATTCCCAGCGACCCGATTTTCTCCCGGGTCGGGGCTGACAGGCCCCCGTCCGTAATGATGAGGTCGATGCAGTCCGGGTCTCCTATCTTGATGGCGCCCACTTTGTTGAACTTGGTGGAATCCGCGAGGAGTATGGTCTGCTTGGAGTGGGCGATGATCTTCTGCACGTAACCGAACATGCTCACGCCGTTGGAAAAGAGCCCCCTGTCCAGGTCAACCGCATCGGCACCGATAAAGGCCTTGGCCGCGTAGAAATTGTCCAGGAACTTTTCGGTCATGGAGCCCTCGCAGCACTGTTCCGGGTAATTGAAGGTACCGCCGGCGAGTATTACCGTGCTCTCGTGCTCCCGTCCTATGAGGGAGGCGATGGGTATCGAGTTGGTGATGATGGTGAGCCCCTCTATCTCGATAAGGGACTGGGCGAAGGTAAGCACGGTCGTACCGGAGTCGAGAAAGATGGTGTCGCCCGCCTGCACGTATTCCAGTGCCTTTCGTGCTATCCGTTTCTTGAGCTGCTGATTCACGCCGATGCGCGATTCATAGGCGGACGGCTTGATCGCGCGCGCTCCGCCGTGATGCCGCCTGACATGGTCGAGGTTCTCCAGGACGGTGAGGTCCAGCCTGATGCTCGCTTCCGATACCTTGAAACGTTCCGCGAGGTCCGAAACCGAAGCCTTCCTCTCCTCCTGCAGGAGCTTCACGATCCTCTTCTGTCTGTCGCTCAGCGCCATGGCCCTTATCCGCCCGGTCTCATTCCTGAAAAACCCGTACCGTAATATTTAACGTACCATGAATATAAAGCCGGTCGCTTCCGGGAGGAAAGCGATCAGATGGAACCCTTCGCCTCCTTCATGCATTCACGGGAAACGTCGAGCGTTTTTTCAATATCGCTTTCACGGTGGGCGAGCGAGAGGAACCAGCAGTGGTTCGGGTGAAAGAGCACACCCCGCTGCACGGCCCCGGTGAAGAAGGCCTTCTTCAGCTTTTCCCGTTTCTCCTCGTCCTTATCGCTAAATACGAGCATGGGGAGGGGAGGGGCCCCGATCACCTTCGCGTCCACGTCCATTTCCCCGCAGATTTCCCCGAGGCCCTCCATGAGCCTGCGTCCCATTTTCCACATATACTCGATTCCGTTCTTTTCCTCGATCTCGTGTATGGTCTCTAGAGCGGCAGCCATGGGAAAGGCGTTGACGAGGAAAGTGGACGAGAGCCGCGTTTTGGAGGCCTCCTCCATGATTTCCTTCTTTCCCGCCACCGCCGAGATGGGATAGCCGTTCGCAATGGCCTTGCTCACGGCGCACAGGTCCGGAGTTACCTTGAAATATTCCTGGGCGCCCCCGAGCGCCATACGGAATCCTGTCCTGATCTCGTCGAAGATGAGCACCGCCCCGTGTTCATGGGTCATTCGTTTAACACCCTCGAGAAAACCGTCCGCGGGCCATTCCTTTGACGCCTCGTAGGGCTGCATGATAACGCACGCGATACGGTCGGGGTTCTTTTTAAACATGGTTTCGAGCGAGTCGAGGTCGTTGTACCTGAAGGTCAGTATGTCGTCCGTCACGCCCCTGGGAACGCCGTAAGCGGCCCGGTCGGTGCCTGCGCCGCCGTAGCACCAGTCGTGCCACCCGTGATAGCCCCACCTGACGACTTTATCACGTCCGGTGTAGATGCGGGCTATGCGGATAGCTGCACTCGTGACGTCCGATCCGCCCACGAGGAACTTAACCATCTCCGCGCACGGTATGATACGTATGAGCTCCCGGGCGAGCTCGTTCTGTACCGGATGGACCATGGTGAAGCAGAACCCATCCCGCAGAACACTGCGCACCGCACGCTCGACGCGCGGGTGGGCGTGCCCGAGTATCATGGGTCCGAAGGAGAGGATCCAGTCGATATACTCGTTACCGTCAACGTCCCATACGTGCGTTCCCTTTCCCCGGTTCATGAAAACGGGATATTCACCGGGATAGAACTTTCTGGGATGACGCGCGGACGTAACGCCACCGGAAATAATGGTTTCGGCCTCCGCAAAGAGCTTTTCCGATTGAGTAAATGATAGCATTGGATACCCCTGCGCCGCAGTCGTGAAGAAAAATATCCGGATACAGCCCGGTAAGGGGCCTTTGTCGACACATCGTATCAAATAAAAATATATTTGTAAAGTTTAAAAATAAAATATCTTTATATGAAAAAGAAAATGAAGTGATTATTAATTAATACAGGGACAATTCCCTTAAATTCCGGTTAAATCCGGGAAATATGGTAATTTAAGGTCAAAAAGCCTGGTTCGTATTTCAAAAAAATCTATTTTCAAATAGCAATAATTTATTTTTGAACTTGACATACCGGCGTACCGGTATATAATTGCCCGTGTATTGGATAACGGGAACCATGGAATAAAGGAGCGTGTCATGGACAAGGATATCGGAGTCGGCATCATAGGGGTCGGAATGGGCCTTGACCTGCTCTACCTCAACGACGAACCCTCCTCGCGGCTGGAGGTGCGCGCGCTGTGCGGGGCGCACCCGGACAAGGTGAAGCGTATAGGCAGTGAGAGGGGGATCGGCTTTACGACGGACGATTACCGAAAGCTTATCGCGCGGGACGATATACAGGTCGTGGTCGTGTTCACGCCCGACCATCTCCACGCCCGTCATATTATAGACGCGCTGAACGCCGGAAAACACGTCATCGTCACCAAACCCATGGTCACGAGCCTTGAGGACGCGCTCGAGATCGTAAGGATTACGGACAAGACCGGGTTGAAGTTCCTCGTGGGAGAGACGTGCAGGTTCTACACGACCTTCCTGGCTGTTCGTAAAATGTACGACGAAGGCCAGCTCGGAGACCTGATATTCGGAGAAGCCCACTACGTTCATGACCTGCGGGAGATTATTCCCCTGACGCCCTGGCGCATAGAGGTGCCGCAGGATTTCATGTACGGGGGCGGATGCCATCCCGTTGACTCTCTCGTGTGGTTTTTCGGCGAAGCCGATGAGGTGCAGGCATACGGTATAAAGAGCGGGGTCAACCCCACCTATCCGCTCGAGGACACCTACCTGCTCAACCTGAAGTTTAAAAGCGGGAAGCTCGCGCGCGTGCTCGGCGCGTACGGCGTGGTCGAGCCTCCCATGCCCATGATGGGGCTGAGCATATACGGCACAAAGGGGAGCGCAGTGGCGGACTTTCACGATTTTGCCCCTACCCACGCGGGTATCGTGCTCGACAAAATGGATAAGCGTCCGCCCATGCGTATGGAGGTTCCCCCGGACCTGAAGGGAGCGTACGGCCAGGGGGACGCGGTGCGGCGTTACATGGCGAATTTCGAGGACTGTCTCGTAAACGGGACAAAGTCGGCCATTGACGCCCGCGAAGGAACCAGGACCATAGCCATACTCTCCGCGGCGTGGGAGTCGATACGAAGCGGAGGGAAGCCGGTGAAGGTGTTCAGTGATTACTGAGAAAAGGGAGGTGAGGTGAGGGGAGGGGAATAAAGGATGCAAATATGTAATCAATGTGTTAAAACCATAATTATCTAAGGAGGTTCTCATGCTTAATTCCAGACCACGTTTGTGGAAAACGGCCGCCGTCGTTTTTGTGCTCCTGCTTGCGGTATCGCTGTGTATGGCGGGCGGTAAAAAGGAGGAACCAGCCCCGGAATCGAAACCGGCTCCTGCGCCTGAAAAGAAGGCCGAAAAGGTTGAAAAAGCCGAGAAGGCGATGATAGGAGGAGGCGACCTCGTATACGGTTCGTGGCAATCGCCCGAGACGCTCGACGCACAGGTGTCCGGCCTGCAGGCGACCATGGCCATGGCAACGCAGATACACGACCCGCTGCTCAGGCAGCAACAGGGGAGTACGAAGATATACCCGGGTCTCGCGGAATCCTACGAGGTCACCGGCGACGCAACCGAGTACACCTTCTATCTGCGAAAGGACGTTACGTTCCACGACGGGACTCCGTTCAATGCCGAGGCGGTCAAGTTCAGTCTCGACAGGATAGTGAATCCCGAGACCAGGTCGATCGTCGCACGCGGCGCGCTCGGACCCTTCGATGCGTGTGAGGTGGTGGACGAGTACACGGTGAAAGTCAAGTTCAAGGAACCCTTCGCCGGATTTCTCAACATGTGCTGCACCGCCTACGTACCGATACTGTCCCCGGCCGCGGTGAAGAAGTGGGGCGACCAGTACCAGTTCCACGTCACCGGAACGGGCCCCTTCATGCTGAAGGAATATGTGCCTGACGACCACCTTACACTCGTCCGGTTCGAGGATTACAACTGGGGGCCGGAGTGGGACCATCCGGGGCCCGCGTACGTGGATTCGCTCACGTACAAGATTATTCCCGAGGACCTGACCCGCGTAAGCACACTGAAAACAGGAGAGACGAACATTATCGACAATGTCAGGTCGCACGATCTGCCCGACCTGGAAAAGGACCCGGACGTCAAGCTCGCGATTACGCCCGTTGCAGGCGCTCCGTGGATCATGCTCCTCAACTACCAGCTCTTCCCCACGAGCGAGAAAGCCGTTCGTGTCGCCGTTGAGTACGCGATCGACCGGGAGACGCTGTGCAACCTGCTGTACAAGGGGACGAACGAGCCGCATGAATCTCCCATCGAGAAGATTACCCTCGGCTACGATCCGGAGATCGACGAGATATACTCCTACGATCCGGCCATGTCGAAGAAGATACTGGACGACGCCGGGTGGAAGGTGGGTTCCGACGGCATACGGGCGAAGGGCGGAAAGCGGCTGACCCTTACCTGGGTCATCTGGCCCGGAGGGGCGATGGACGAGCCCGCGTCTGTCGTGCAGGACCAGCTCCGCCAGGTGGGAATAGAAATCGAGATACAGAGCCTGGACGTGGGTACCGCTTTCGGGTTGTGGAACTCGGGAGAGCGCCATATCGCGATGCCCTTTTACGTATGGGCCGATCCCATGTTCATGCAGTCCTGGTACGGGTGTGATTTCATCGGCTCTAGCAACTGGGGTCACGTGTGCAACGAGGAGCTCGAGGCCCTGCTCGCGAAGTGCGAGATTTCGCCCGATCCGAAGATCAGGGCCGCGGCCCTCAAAGAGGTGCAGAGATGGCTCATGGAGGAGGGTGTGACCGTTCCGCTGTTCGGCAAATCCCTCGCGCTCGCCCTCGATGCGAACATAGAGGGTATCGAGTACGAGATAACCGGGCTGCCTCTCTTCTTTGAGACGCATTTCATGAAATAACGATTGAACGGGCGCCCCTTCGGGGGTGCCCGTTTTCTTTTTACCCTTCGCATTAACAATCTAACGAGGTTGGACTGACCTGTGGGCAAGTACATCGTGAAACGGCTGGTTCTGGCCATTCCGACCCTACTCGGAGTCATTGTCGGGGCCTTTCTCATCATACATCTC
>Ga0180432_10010438_pt1 | contig 11118 bp, 7 predicted proteins | sample SS_ome_10_FD_132414 | JGI IMG/M metagenome (GOLD analysis project Ga0180432, IMG submission 132414) | Hypersaline lake sediment archaeal communities from the Salton Sea, California, USA - SS_1_MS_2 metaG | ecosystem: Environmental > Aquatic > Non-marine Saline and Alkaline > Hypersaline >... | reverse complement strand
CTGTCAGAAAGGAAAATGCAGCATACGAGGCAGCCATCGCTTAGGGACTGGGGGGTATATACTGGAGCACTGGAATACCCGATAAGGCAGAAGAATATTATCGCAGGGCACTTTCCCTTGAGCCTGAAAGGGTTTTCAGACAGAACAATCTGGCTTTTCTTCTCATCGATGAAGAATTGAATATTGAGGAAGGCCTGGAGCTCATTGAAAAGGCCCTGGAATCAGATCCCGAACGTTATATCTACTTGGATACCAAGGGATGGGGCCTCTATAAACAGGGTAAATATGAGGAGGCGTTGGAGGTCCTTGAAAAAAGCTGGGAACTGAAGCCCCGCTACAATCATGAGATTTTTCTTCACCTGGAGGAGGCAAAAAAAGCCGTTGCCGGCAGCAGTTAAACGGATAGCCTGTCCGGATCGGAAGGAATCCGTGATAAGCTATCCACCCCGTCAGTGCGCAACTAGACGCCGCAGGCATTTCATGTCAGTCCAAATAAGGCCTGATCTTCCAGGCAATCCTGCCGGCCAGGGGATCTTCATCCAGCCGGTATTTTTTCCCAGTCATCCGCAATTTGATCTCATGGAGTTCGTTGTCCTCTGGAAGGCATACCAGGCCGTCGGCCGGTTGATTGGATGTGGTAAAAACCACAAGATCCAGTTCTGACCAGTCCATCTCCATGGTCGACCGGGCAAGCTTGATATGGGGGATGACTGCTCCGTCACGGACCAGCACGATGATGTCCAGTTCCCCTTTTTCAATTTGGTGCCAGCCCGCGGAATATGACCTGCCCGTCTGATAATCGATCCAGGAACCCGGCGGGAGGTAAACATCCCTTCCAGTGCTGCTTGTAAAAAGCGGTGCCACCAGCATGTCCGAACCGAACATGTACTGGTCCTCGATGAGCCAGGCACCAGGATCATCCGGATAATCCACGAACAGTGCCCTTAGCACGGGCAACCCTTTTTCCGTGCACTCTTTGGATTGTGCATATATATAAGGGATCAGCCTGTACCTCATCTCCATGGCGGATCTGAAGTAATCCAGGAAATCCTCGCCGTATTCCCATGCTTCCTTGGGTGGCTGGCCGTGGCTCCTGGAGTGGGAGCTCAGCGCACCGAAAGCGGTCCACCTGCGGTACAAATTCTCAGGTGTGGGGGATACAAAACCGCCGAAGTCATGGCTCCAGAAAGTGAAACCCGAAAGGCCGAAGGAGAGTCCGCCCCGGAGTTCGGCGGCCATTCCCACATCGGTGGAGGCGGCATCCCCGCCCCAGTGGAGCGGATACCGCTGGCTGCCGGCCCAGGCACTGCGTGCCCAGATGATGTGTTCCCCGTTCACTTCCAGGGTGATATCCGCCGCAGCCTTGTTATACCTCAGCGGATAGAGGTTGTGTTCATAAAACCCTGTGCGGCCCGAATGGTAGATCCCGTTCAGGGGAGCAGCCTCACCAAAATCCACCTTGATGGCTCCCACACCCATTTCCAGCAATCCTGCAATCTTTTCCTGGTACCATTCCACGGCATCAGGATTGGAAAAATCAAGCACGGCATCTTCATAGGGGATGTTCCCCGAGCGGTCCCTGACCACCAGCTCCTTTTCCAGCAATTCAGGGAAAAGCCTGTTCCTTGGGACAAAATAGGGGAGCTGCCACAGGCAGACATGAAAGCCCTGCTTCTTCAGATCGGTGATCATGCCTTCCGGGTCATCAAACCTCGATTCAGAGAACCTGTAGTCGCACCGCCAGTCCTCCTCGAACCAGCCCGTATCAAAATGGATCACGTCGGCAGGGATCCTGTGTTCCCTGAGCTTGTCCGCCACCGCCCTTCCTTCTTTTTCTGAAAAGTAGGTGATCCGGCTCTGCCAGAAACCGAAGGACCACAACGGGGGCATGGGCGCCTTGCCGGTAAGGTCCGTATATTCATCCAGGATCTCGGCCGGTTTTCCCAGGAAAACGAACAGGTCCAGCTTTTCATCCCCGATCATCAGGGAACTCATCCCGCTGTAATACTTACCGAAGTCACAGGTAATGGGTGTGGAGGTATGCATGAACATCCCGTATCCATGGCTGCGTATAAAGCAAGGAATGGGGTTGTACATGCATTCATTTTCAACCCCGTTTGCATCATCGGCAAACAGAACCACCTTCTGGCCCCTTTTATTCAGGCCCGTGAAAGATTCTCCACAGCCGTAAATCTTTTCATCCGGACCCAGGCTGAACGCTGCGGATACACTCCGGGAGTAATCTGAAGCACGGCGGACAAATGAAAAGGGAAGGATGGGCGTATAGGTCGAATCATCATCCACTTTGTGCATGGTGCGGGTGATCAGTTCCCCCTGCGCATTATAGATCTCGATGCGCCAGGGCCGCTCGTTCACCACCACCGCACCGTGGCTGCTTGCATATTTGTGTCCGCCGGGAACCGGGCTGTATTCCCACCTGGTGTGCCTGGTCACCTTTCCCCGGGCCAGCATGAGGGATTTGCGCCCGGGGGCTGACTGTGATCCTGTATTTGCCCTGATCCTGAAGGTACGGGGGGTGATGAATTCCAGGGAGAAAGAGAGCTCCGGTGAGGCGGCATATTCGATGGACGGGAATTCATTTTGCCGGACAGGCCGCAGCTGGGCCAGGATGTTGTTAAAGGCCTGCCGGGTTGAGAATTCATACCGCCTGTAACTGATCGTCCCCCGGGCAGTGGAAGGATCGAATGAAGCCAGGGAATCAGCGAGATAATAAGTATTTGAAAAATCCCGGAAGTCCCCGCTGATATCCACCGCTTCATTGACCAGGCAGGTGGGAGAAGCCTGGGGGGGGATCTGACCTGTGATTTTGATACACAGTGGACTACACAGGATGAGGCAAAAGAGCAGGGTGAACTTTTTCATAATGAATCAGTCAGTTTCTACGGTCCATATGATTTCCGGATGGTTCGCAGGGGCCACCAGTGCATTCAGGATCCTGAACCTGAGGTTGAATGAGGAGAGTGCTTCACGGGTTTTTACCCGGATCACCGTGGTTTCATGGGCCTTAAGGGTAAGGACATCCGCATGGGTGTGAAAGGTATATTCCGAGAGGTTTTCAACGATATAATCCGCGTCAGAACTGTTTTCAACAAGTACTGTCTGGACTTCATTTTTTCCCTGCGGGGTGAAGGTCAGGGACTCCCTGATCAAAGGGACGAGAAAATCCGGATTCCCTACCAGTATATTTTTGAACCACACCGCTGTTCTGCCATCGAAAAGCGCTTCTTTAAGGGCTTCCGGGGACTTTTCCCTGGCGAATACGAGGGTGACCGGCCGGTGGCCTCCTTCCGGGATCCGGAATTTCCGGTCCACCAGACCATGGATATCAGAAGTGCCCAGGATGGTCAGGTTGTGATCTAGTGCGATCTGCAGGGCCTCATCAGAATAGGTCAGTTCATTGACCACTTCTATCCCGCTGATCAATCCTTCCGAGATAAGCTGCCGGTGCATATTGGTAAGGGTGGCCATGCCATCCGGACGCTGGGCGGTCCAGTGGGGGTGGTTCCAGAAAACAAATGCCCCCTGCCTGCGGGCCTCCCTGAAAACCTCCATCACATCTTCCCGGTTCAGTGCGTTCACGTCCTCGAGGAAAATAGCATTGGCATGTCCCGGAGGCATATCCCTTGTGATCTCTGCCCCGTTAACCACGATCAGACCACGCTCTCCGGCCAATCGCAGCGCGATCTGGTAACTGCGGTTCCGGTCAGGATGAGGAATATCGGCCAGGTGGGGCTGGTATTCAATATGGTCGGTAATGGAGATGGCATCCAGTCCGTCCTCCAGTGCTTCTTCCACACGGATCGACGGCCATACGTGCCCGTCTGAGAATACAGTGTGCATGTGTAAATCACATATGAGTGTTTTGAATCCGGGGATGTCCGGAAACTCAATGATCCTTTCCTCTAGCGGGTAAGTTCCTTCTTGCGCAATTGCATTGATTGCACCGGCAAGAATAATCGGGATAAGATAACCTGCAATGATTGTTTGTTTTTTCATTCTGCTAAAATTACTTTAGTTCTACCAGATAAGCAACTGCGGGGAAAAGGCCTGGTTCGAACACCCAGGCACCATTTTTCTTGACTGCGGGTACAGGGTCACCGGCCGGGTTCCCTGTACCGTCCAGCGGGTAAACCGTGACCTGCTTACGCGATGTGAGCCCGGTCAGGCTCACCTTTCCGGTCACCTGTTCGATCTTATAAGGGGTTTCGCCCCATTCGGTAAGAGTGGTTCTTTCTTTATTCCATCCGGCCCTGCTCAGGATCGATCTGGCAGTGATTGTCAGAAGCAGCTTATCAGAAGAGTCAATGGGCCTTCCGTCCAACGAGGTCAGTACCACAGTGGCGAAATCATTAAGGGGCATTGCCTGAAGGTTCTCGGTTGCCAGGTTGCCCGTGATCTGGCTGAAACCGGTCAGGGCCTGGGTACCTGGCGTGTTCACCATGACCGCCCCCTTTCCTCCGTCCACATGCCAGGCCAGTTCCCCGGTTTCCGATTCAATGATCTTCTTTTCAGTCAGCTCCGGGAAATGGTTCTCTCCGCCTGAAAATGATGCGATCCTGGTTTTGGATATCAGAGGGATGACCCCGGGGAATCCCGGTGTGTAATAAGGCCCGGGGGCCGGGTCTTCACGGATTGCTTCAATGATGCCCGGTTCGTCGTAATGCCTCAGAACAATGGTATTTGCCGGTTCAACATCCCCCCGGTGGAACATCAGGGCGCCGGCCCTGAGGTTGGCCATTTTCACCGGATCGTTCAGAATATCAAAATGGCCCGGGTTCTTTTTTTTCCACCGGGATGGATCATCATGTTCGAAGGTGTAAAAATAGATCCCGTCCCAGTCCTGCAGGAGTGCATATGCCCCAAGTACCGGATACCCTTCGCATGCATATTCATTGGGGTAGGGGTGGTTCGTTTCCGATACGGTGTATGGTTTACCCCGGACGGCGGATCTGGAAAGCTGGACGGGTGTGGACCAGAGCGGGTCGTTGACCATGGGTGTGTTATCGATGGCAAAGGTCCTTTCCCCGGTCTCGGGATCGGTGCCATAACTTGGATGCTGCCAGTATACGTGGCCATCCACGTAATCGAGCCTGGAGGTGGAAGAAAGCAGTGCATACCCGCTCTTGTAATGGTTATGGTCGCTGTTGGCCGCTACCAGCTGGTTTACTTTGACACTGTCCTTCAGGTAGCGGTACATCCCCCAGTAGAATTCATTCTCGGTTTCCATGATGAAACGGGCTTCGGTATGGAACCTGAATTCGGAAGCTTCATCGAACTCATCGGGATCAAGGCGCGGGATCAGGGTACCCGCATCTACCCCGGCTTCCTTACGCAGGGCCTCCAGCTGGTCATTCGAAAGCTTCCGGTCCAGCCAGGCATTGTATTTCAGGGTCAGTTCTGCGGCATAGTAAGGCGGAATATCGATCCAGGTGCTTGTCCGGGTGGAGGTGTGCGTTCCCCGGAGACGGCCGGTGAACCAGGCTTCAACCAGGGAATTCTCATTCACGATCTCCAGGAAGGCCAGGGCAGGCTCATTCCTGTATTCCTTGCCGGTATATGGGTTCCTGTGCGTTAAAAGCATGTTTGCATACTCCTTCTGAAGCGCTATGATGCGGTGGTTGAACAGTGTAACCGCCTTGGCCATCCCCAGGTACTCGTAAAAGGGCACCCCGTCCTTCTCCCTGTAATTCCTTCCCACATTCAGGTTAAAGTTGGAACAGATCCCCTGTTTTTTCAGCTCGGCCACGAAATAATCGAGCCTGTCCAGATGGTCCGGATTGAACACCCTGGTGGTAGCTGTATCGTACCGGAAAATGGATCTTTCCTCGCCCCAGTCAGAATCAAGGAAATGAAAACGCACCCCGTTGATCCCCATGGAGGCCAGGAGCCTTGCCACTTTTGGGGCATCTGCTTTTTCCGGATAGCATGCCCCTCCGGTCAGGTTCACACCCCAGACCCTGAATCGCTTTCCACCAGGGGTATAGAAATGGCCGTCATGGATCTCCATGAACCCTTCTTCACCTGCTGGTTTGTCATTGAGGAAAGAGAGATCCACCGGTCCTGCGGGTACATGTTCCCAGTCCACCGGGAAAGGGATCATTTCGGATTCATCTGCTGTGGAAATACAGTTGTCATGTGGCTGTTGACCTGCGCTGTTGAATGTCAAACAGCATAAGATGCAGATCACAAGTATCATCTGAAAGCTAGAATGCATGCCGGGAATGTGTTAAAGGATAAGAGCTGTTTTTTCTGTCGTCGGTTTCATGTTTGATATGAACAACCGGTTCCGTCCAAGATAACATATCTTTCAGATTATCTCCAGGGGTTCCATGGTTTTCTTCATCATTTCAGGGTGAACGCGGTTCTTTTATCTTTTATGATGGAGGATTTCCCTTTTCATTTAATATCTGGTTGACCCAAAAAATGGTTAATATAGTAGCGTTTTTCACCTGGAGGAAACAGGGATCGGTGTTGCGAAAGTATCAAAAAGGTAATAGAAAACGAGTAATTCGATACATGATGGATAAGATCATCAGAACAATTGCATTAAGTATTTGCCTGGTTTTTATGGTTGACCACGGATCCAGTGCCCAGAATCCCAGGTTGATCATCCTGGCCGATATGGGCAATGAGCCCGATGAGGAACAGCAGATGATGCACATGCTCATGTGCAGCAATGAATTTGAGCTGGAGGGACTGATCGCTGTTACAGGCAAATATTTACATCCGGATCACCCGACCCCATACAGGCAAAGGGTACACCCGGAGCTCTTCCTGAACCTGATCGAAGGTTACGAGCGGGTGTTGCCCAACCTGGTCCTTCATGCCCGGGAGTATCCGGACCCTGATTATCTCAGGAGCATTGTGGCACCGGGACAACCAGGGTATGGAATTGCAGATACAGGAGAAGGCAGGTCCAGCGAAGGATCCAGGCTGATTGTCCGGGCACTGGAAAGGGAAGATCCCCGGCCCATCTATGTGGTGGTGAATGCAGGATCCAACACGCTGGCCCAGGCGCTGAAAGATTATGAAAGAGCGCACAGCCGGGAAGAGCTGGAGCGGGCGGTGGCCAGTCTCCGGGTCTTCGAGAACGGGGCACAGGACAATTCCGGTGCCTGGATCTGCCACCGGTTTCCCGGTATTCACTGGATCAGGAGTAACTATCAGACCTACTGCTACGGGGGACCTTCATGGGAAGGGGCTATAGACGGCACCGGTGAACGCTCGGAGCTCGGGCCCCACACCTGGGAACCCTATGATTATTCCCCCCTGGGGCAGCACCAGTGGGCCCTGGAACATATCATTGCCAACCACGGTCCGTTCGGTCCCTACTGGCCGCTGAGAACCTTTCACGGGGGCGGGATCGGCTTCGTGGAGGGCGGTGGCACCATACCTTGGCTGGGCCTTGTCAGCAAGGGCCTGTCCGACATGGACCACCCCTGGTGGGGAGGATGGAGTGGCCGTTTCTCCAGAGAAAAAGTAAAGAACGATTGGTCCAGGCATGAGTCGGTCAGGGCGGATGAAGTGGATTTTGATCCGTTTTATACTTACGCTGAAGGATCAGATACCTGGACAAATCCTGGGGATGGGAAAACCTGCCATGACAATTTTGTCCCGGTATGGCGCTGGCGCCAGGCTTTTTTCAACGACTTCAGGTGCAGGATGGACTGGTGCATCGTAACTTACGAGGAGGCAAACCACCACCCGAAAGCGGTGGTCAACGGAGATGCGTCAGACAGAATCCTCCGGCTGGAGGTCTCACCGGGAGAGACAGTGACCCTGGATGCCGAAGGCAGCTCTGATCCCGACGGGGATAAGATCGGTATTCGCTGGTGGTTTTATAAGGAGGCAGGTACCTACGAGGGAATACCATTGATCTCAAGTCCGGAAAGAGAAAAGACCGCTGTGGAGGTCCCGGTGGATGCCGAAGGCAAAGAGCTCCACATCATTCTGGAGGTAAAGGATTTGAATGATATTGCTTCTTTGTGGGATTACAGGCGTATCATCCTGTCCGTCAGTAACTGAAGAACCTTTTTTGATCATGAAAACAGTAGCAGCGATCCATACGGCCATGCCCATGGTGGAACCCACCACCCGGTTGTTTTCGAAACATCTCCCCGGGGTGAGGCTGATCCATATCGTGGACACAAGTCTGATCGAGGATGTAATTCGGAACGGAGGGGTCGAGGACGCAGTGAATCAGAGGCTCAGGCAATACTATGATTCGGCATTGCTTGCAGGGGCCGATCTGATATTTAATACCTGCTCCTCGGTGGGCGATGTGGCTATTGATGTCCGCCGCTCACTGGACATCCCGCTGGTTAAAATCGATGATGCCATGGCCGAAAGGGCCGTGCGTATCGCCAATGATATTGGGGTGCTGGCCACCATTTCCACCACCCTGGAGCCCACCGTAAGGCTACTGAAACATTTTGCCAGCAGACTCGGGAAAGATGTTCTGCTTCATGAAGGCCTTGCCGAAGGGGCGTTTGAGGCGTCCATGCAGGGACAGCAGGACAGGCATGATGGGCTGATCCTGGAAGCAGCCGCTGCACTTGCAGACCGCGTGGAACTGTTTGTCCTCGCACAGGGTTCCATGGCCAGGATGGAAAAGGAGCTGGAGGTCCGCACCGGTAAAAAGGTGCTTTCGAGCCCGGAAAGCGGGGTCCTGATGGTCAAGGAAATACTGGAGAAAACCCCCTCCAGGCAAGTGGATTTCGACGGAACCATCCACAAAGAACCGAAAAGCACTTCATATCGAAGAGGGATCACGGGATGAAAGTAGAAATTGCATACGGGAAAAGCGAGATCGGGATAAACCTGCCCGGAAAAGCCCACGTGGATGTGGTGGAACCCAAAAACATCGCCGGACTTTCCAACCAGCTTCAGGCGGTGGCTGAAGCCCTTAAAAAACCGGTGGGAAGCAAACCGCTTCACGAGCTGGTTTCACCTTCGGATCAGGTGGCGATCATTTTCAGCGATATTACCCGTGCCACCCCTTACCACATCCTTCTCCCGGCGCTGCTGGAAGAACTACGCCACCTGCCCCCATCCCGGATCACATTCTACTGTGCCCTGGGAACCCACAGGCCGGTTACTGAAAAGGAACTGGTCTCCATCCTGGGCCGGGAGATCGTGGACCATTACCGCGTGGTTCAGAATGATTCGGGGGATCCAAACCGTCATGCCTGTGCGGGTACCACCATTTCCGGCAATAACGTGATGCTGGACCGGGAGATCCTGCAAGCAGACCTCAGGATCCTGACCGGATTTATAGAGCCTCATTTTTTTGCAGGATTCTCAGGTGGAGGAAAGGCACTGATGCCCGGTATGGCTCATGTGGAAACCATCCGGTACAACCATTCCATCTCCCACCTGGAGGATCCCGGTGCACGATGGGGCATTACTGGTGGAAATCCGCTCTGGGAGGAGATCATGGAAGCCGCAGAACTTGCCGGTCCGGTTTTTCTCCTGAATGTGACCCTGAACAGGAAAAAGGAGATAACCGGGATTTTTGCAGGGAATCTGAGGGAAGCGCATAAAGAAGGCTGTGCATTCGCCCGGGAGACTGCCATGACGCGGCTCGATGAGCCCTATGACATTGTATTGACGAGCAATTCGGGATACCCGCTGGATCTGAATGTTTACCAGTCTGTGAAAGGAATGAGTGCTGCAGAAAGGATCGTGAAAGAGAACGGGACCATCATCATCGCTGCTGAATGCTGGGACGGCATCCCACCGGGAAGCGACTACGAAACCATTCTTACCTCTGTGCAGAGCCCTCGTGCGTTAATGGAATTCATCAAGGCGCATGAAGAATCCCTGAAAGATACCTGGCAGGTCTATTTCCAGGCCATGATCCAGGAGAAGGCAACCGTGTACCTATACTCAGGGCTGGATGATGATACGGTAAGAAAGTGCCTGCTTAACCCCGTGGATGATATGGAGAAACTTGTGAAACACCTGGTGGATAAAAAGAAAGGGGACACAAGGATCTGCGCACTGCCCCTGGGGCCTTGGACCATTCCCTATCTGGGGTAACTGTTTGTCATCAAAGCATTGTATATTCGAATAACCGTACCGGCGTGGCAAAAAAAATTGAAAAAATGAAATTAATCCTTGTTTATGCCATTCTCCTCATTGCCCTGAACTGTTATTCCCAGTCAAAGGACAGCCTGAAAATGTACAGGTTGAACGAGGTTGTGGTGACTTCCTCACGCAATCCGAAACTGTTGAGAAAAACACCCGAGGTTATGCATGTCATTACGTCAAACGAAATCGATCAGCTGAACGTGAGCTCTACAGGGGAGATCCTTGAATACTTAACCGGTGTGAATATTGAATCCGGAACGGGAAGTGGTTATCCCAAGAGAAGCATCGTCAGCCTGGATGGCTTTCCAGCCAATTATTGCCTGATTATGGTTGATGGAATCCGCTTGCTTACAGAACATATACATACCGGTCAGAACATTGACCTGGTCCCCCCTGAAAACATTGAAAGGATCGAAGTGCTGAAAGGAGCTGCTTCGGCACAATACGGTACGGATGCGATGGGAGGCATTGTCAATATCATTACAAAGAAAGCTTCGGAAAACGCGGAATCTAGCGTTTCATTTTCAGCCGGGAGCTATGATACGTATCAAACAGCACTTGCTGTCCGGGCACCTGTCAATGACAATGTCGGTGTTTCAAATTTCTCAAAATATGAACAATCGGCCGGGATTCCCCTTCTGGCTCCGTCACATCGTATTGGAAATATGGGTTATTCCAAATTCACCACGATGTCTAACCTGAATTGGAGAATCAGTCCGGGTTCGTCAATGAGCTCAAATATTCTTTATTCACAGTCCAGCATGGAGTTCAGGGAGGATGATGTATATGGCAGGATGCTGTTGTCTTCAGTGGATTATATGAAGGATATCAGTGAAAATCTGCAGGCAACGGCGCGTCTGAAATATTCCCACTGGGATGCAGAGCAAAGCAATGAGAACAATGGAGTGCTGCATCCTGAAGTCTATTTCAGCTGGGACAGGTATAAGAATAACCTGATCACACTGGGAGGAGATTTCAGGCACAGGAAATTTACACGGACATCGG
>Ga0180432_10010437_pt1 | contig 11118 bp, 6 predicted proteins | sample SS_ome_10_FD_132414 | JGI IMG/M metagenome (GOLD analysis project Ga0180432, IMG submission 132414) | Hypersaline lake sediment archaeal communities from the Salton Sea, California, USA - SS_1_MS_2 metaG | ecosystem: Environmental > Aquatic > Non-marine Saline and Alkaline > Hypersaline >... | reverse complement strand
TCGTTCGTGATCTATCGCCACGATCCGGGCTGGGGGATGCGGTCGGCGATGGAGAAGTACTATCGCCTATATCCGGAGAGCTTCGTGAAGCGCCCGCAGGCAGAGCGTTATCTGAACTACGCCAACCTCGAGCGGTACAACCCGGAGACGCACGAACTGAGCACATATCGGGCCCCAGTGGCCGATGCCAGCGACTTCGGGGAGGGCTACAAGTTTCTGTGGCACCTGCACGGCTGCTATGACTTCCGGATGGTGCACTATGACAATCCCAAGCGGCCCTCCGATGAACAAGTGATGGGCCTGCTGAATGAGATGGTGGAGCGGGAGAAGGAGAGGGCGAAGTACTACATGCCGACCGCGGAGACGCTCAAGAAGCTGACCTATGGCCCGGAGGGGGAGATTCTGTACATCGGGGACACGAGGTACTGGCGTGCGCAGGAGGGGTATAACCGCACCGATGAGCCGGGCTGGGGGCTGAACTTCCGGGTCAATGAGGACCCCGACGTCTCCGTGACAGCGACCGAGACTTCCCGCGCCAAGGTTGAGGAGTACGCCCGAGACGACACGCGGCGGCCTTTTGATGCCTGCCTCACCGCCGATGCGATCGAGGGGTATTTCGCCAACAGCCATGGGCTGAACTACCGGCGGGAGCATTTTGCCACTACCGATGTCCCGCTCACTTTCGGTAAGGAGACGCTGAAGGTCGCCATGCCGAACACGATCTGGGATTTCCACAAGAAGTGTTGGTGGCCGCTGACACAGAAGTATCAGGTGGCAACCTATGGCAATGCCAACAAGTACGAGCAGACTTTCACGATGCCGTTCGTTGATGTGCCGATGGTGGAGAACGAGTGGGACCGCGGCCATCCGGAGCGCTTCGAGCGCTATCTGCGGGCGATTGCGCATCACAAGATCTGGCGGTTCTGGCGCGTGCTGGGTGATGGCGAAAAGCACGAGCCGAGTGTACGGCGGCATTTCGCGCGGGGCCTGGCCTATGCTGTCTATCCGTGCGTTGGTGCGCTGCAGTCAAGCAGCGGCAATATCGAGCAGTACCGGCACCTGTTCCGCCAGTACGTTCCGGCCATCGAGGAGCTCTCTCATGCCGGTTGGGAGCCGGTGCCCTACGCACGGGCGAGTGAAGGGGTCATAGTCGAGCGGTATGGGTCGTTCGCTGACGGGGAACTGCACTTCACCTTCCGTAACTATGACACCGAGGCGGCCAAGGTATCGGAGCTGACTCTTGACCGGCAGGCGTTAGGAATACCGGCCGCTGCCGCCCTGGTGGCTGTGGACATCCTGCCGGGCATTGCCGCAGCTAGGCAGGTGGTTGGGGATGGCTGGGAGATCACGGTTGGTGCTGACGATGCGCGCGCGTTGTGGATCGGTACCCGCGAGCAGATGGCCCAGCATGGGTTTAGACTGGTTGAACGCACGCTGGGGAGGATTGAGCGGTTCTGCGAGCTGGACCTGAAGGAGGAGGGACGCGCGGAACTGCGGGAGGGTCAGGAACTGGCGAGGCGGGGCGCTACGCAGACGGGTAAGGAGGCGCTGGGGACTGCGGCTGAATTGGGCAAGCTGGTCAGCGAGATCGCCGGTAGCATCGAGACGCGGGGTGCGGTGAACCTGGCGAAGCTGCTGTATCGGCTGCGGATTGATCTGAGCTATGTACCGGCGGGAGTGCTGTATCTTGATGTGACCGGCCCGCGCCTCGTTGAGCAGGCCCTGCGCGGGGAAGCTGCAAAGGTCGGGTGGAACCTGAAACTGGTTCAGAGCATCCCCATCTTGGTGAGTGATGCCGTCTTGTGCTCCCCGTGGGATGAGGTGGCGGCGAAGTGCAGCGCCGACATCGCTCTGACTGATCCGCCTGATCCGAATGCGCTACAGCTTAGCGGCGAGGTGTTTGTGCCTGCCGAGCCGCCACGTCTGCTGATGCCGTACCTGCTGGAGGTTACCGGCGACGCATTTGACACGGCGTTCAGCATCGCCGTGCCGGTGGATGTCATCGTCACGGATCCACTGGCGTTGCGGATATTGCCGGAACGCGTGTTCCGTGGTGAGGAGACAAGGGTGAGTGTCGAGGTGACTAATCGGCTCAAACATGCGGGTCGGGTGCGGCTTGAATTTGCGCCGCCGGCCAAGATCGAACTGGAGCCGGTTGGGTTTGAGCTGGATCTGGGTGCGGAGGCTGTCAGGAAGCATACCATAACGATCAAGCCTGCGGCCAATGCGCGGCTCGGTGAGGTCTATGTGCCCTATGTGATTAGGTCGGATGACGCGCGCCTGGCGATGGCAGGCAAGATCCCGGTCAAGGTCACCGAGCCGGTGCCGACCGTGGCGATCAACCGACTGGCGACCGCGCCACAGATAGACGGGGACTTGAGTGAGGCTGCATGGAAAGGCGAGCCGAGCATCGCGGAGCTGCCGCTGCTGCGTGGCGGCAAGGAGGCGACTGAAAAGACCGCCGTGTGGGTGGGCTATGATAATGAGGGTCTCTATGTGGCGATGAGGTGCGAGGATTCGCAGATGGACAAGGTGAGGGCCGAGTTGACTGACCGGGGGGACCCACTCTACCAGGATGATGATGTCGAGGTCTTCCTGCTGCTGCCGGGACAGGTGAAGGCGTACCAGTTCGCCATCAACCCGCTGGGTACCATCAGCGACAACTTCGGCAATAAAGCTCCCTGGAAGGCACAGGCAAGGCGGTACGAAGATGGCTGGAGCGTCGAGGTGTTCATCCCGTACGAGGCGGTCGGTGCCGGGGGCGCTCCGGAGCCGGGAGTTTCGTGGGCGGCACAGTTCGGTCGCCAGCAGAAAGCCAAGGGGGAGACAAGCGCCTGGATTCCCGGTCCGGGCTTCAACCGGCCGGATGAATTCGGGGAACTAATCTTTCGGTGAGGCGCGTCGCAGCCACGTACATTCGCATCTGATGACGCCCTCACTCACAGCAAGATGGCGCCCCTGCATTTGGCTCGCTGTGCCTGCCTTGTGCTGCTGGCAGCTTCGGCTACTTGTGCTCCGCTTGTTCGGCCAAGTACCTGAATAGCGCCTCAGCGGCCAAGCGCGGGCCTTCTCGCTCCATACCCTCAAGCCCAAGCCGGGTGCGTATCTGGCCGATGGGCACACCCAGCTCGTGAGCGGCGATGAAGTACCTGTGCGCCAGTTGCTCATGCACGTCGCGCATCTGTGGAGGCCCGAAGATGTTGCCGAAATAGCTGTATACGAGGCCACTTTCTTCCGTTGTGCCCTTGGCGACGCGGGCCCCAGTGCGAAAGATCTCAAGCGCCTCCTCCGGTGTGTGGAAGAATTCCAGTATCGGGGTTGACTCGGTCACCGGCTCGTAGTTGTTGGCGTAGAGCAGCACTGAGACGGGGTACCCGGCCACCACGCGGCTGTATTCGGTGATCGGCAATACCAGTCGGGCATTGTGGAATTGCGGATTCATGAAGATGCCTCGGTCGAAGTTGCCGAAGGCGTACCCGGGGTCAATGTCATCGAGCCGCACAAAGGCGCCGATTTCCGTGCCATAGGCCAGGAGTTCGCCCGGGTTGGTCAACACGAGTGATCCCATGTCGTCGAAGATGATGGTCGTGTCGGAGATCCAGTCCTCGGCCAGCATTCTGAATGCCTCGAGACTCTCGGACTTCCCCGTGCCGGTGTCGCCCACGATGATGATGCTCTTTTCCGGCCCCTCGCGCAGGCGCAGATTGGCCATGGCGCCATGAATGGGTAGACGGCCGCGCCGCATCATGATTACGTTGTGGAGCGTCAAAGTCATCTTTTTGACATAGCCGAAGTAGTCAACTTCCTCGGACCGGCCGATGACGCCAACCGCCATGTCATGGTCTTCGTCGACATAGAAGATAGTGCGCTCACGGCCCATCTGTTCCAGCGGCACCCCAAACAACAGGATCATGTCGGGCTTGCGACGCGCTTGCTTGTGGTCAGCAAGTTCGAAGAGGTTGACGAGGCTGATCGCCAGGGCGCGGTAGTCGGGGTGGAAGTAGAAGTGGATGCAGAGTTCCCCGACGAGCAATGGGATACACAGCCACTGCTCGGTGTCCAAGTTCAGGTCATTTAGGGGGTTCTCATCAACCTTCAGGAATTGGCCGCGCCGGAAGGTCATGCGGGGATAGAGCACCACCGGTGGGACCAGCAAGGCGAGGCGCACCATGCGGATGCTCTTCAGTTGCTCGTAGATGCCACCAGGGCAGTCCCAGTCTATGTGTTCGATCAGCAGACCCATAGTCGCGCCCGCGGGAGTCTGTCGGTACACTCGGGGCCAGTGCCCGCGCAGGTTGTGCTCAATGCGCCGGTACGCGTCGCGGATCAGAGAGCTCAGGTCCTCGTTGTTGAAAACGAAGGCTTCATGACCTTCGATGGCATGATCGCGCGAGTGATCTGTCGCGGCCTCGAAGATCAGATAGCGCTCGTAACCGCGCCAGTGATCGTACAACTCCTCGACGAACTCGGCGATGGCGAGAGGATTGTCAAGCAAGTCGGCACAGTCAGGAGCACGAACTCGGACCTCCTCGCAGGGCATGTCCACCAGGAGCGCAAGCGCACGGACGAGCATCTCGGCCGCAGGCGAGGGGTTCTCACGATCTCCAGCCGTCTCGATGCCGCCGAACACCATCAAATGGGCCGACCGGCGTTTACGCAGTCTGTTGATGAAGTTCTGCAGCACCTTGATAGCGTGGTTGGTCTGCAGCACTTGAGCGGGCTGCGTACACAAGGTCCCGGTCATGTACACCACAACACTGCGGTCGGTTACTTCGCCAGGCAGATGCCAAGGCATTGTGCATCCCTCCACCCAAGTATTCTACGGCAAGATGCGAGGGTTCATCAAGGGACGTTGGCAGGTCTGTGGCTGACGCGAATCCCGGTCCCGTTGCTGCGGAGCAGCATATTCACTGGCTTTTCCATGGTCTACTACGCCTGCCTCACTAGCAGCTTGGCGGTCACTGTTGCCTTTCCGATGTCGCCGGGCAGTATCACCCATTCGCCGTCACGGTCCGGCCATGCCTCGCCATTGACACGCAGGTCGGATATCTTCCGACAGAACTGGTTAGGGATTTTCCTGCTAGTGCGCGACAGCCGAGCCCCATGGAAAACACTGCCCGCCGCCCGGTCGTGAAACAGATGCTGCCAGCGGTACGCCCTCCGGCGGCGTCTGCATCTCATTATGATGAGGGCCTGCTCGGTGTCGTCAAACTCATAGACAACTCGATATGCGCCTACCCGTATTCGCCATTTTGTCTTCGAGCCGGTTAGTTTCCGGCAACCTGGAGGTCTTGGGTCGCCGGCCCGAGCCTGTATCTTCTCGATAATTCGGGAGAAATCTGCAGCGGGGAGTTGCCTCAGGTCGTGTTCCGGCATGCGTTCGAGCAGTAGCCTATGCACTGGAAGTGTAGTCATGCAGCGTTCTCAACTCGAGGGGGCGTTTCCGCATCTCTGCGAGTGCGGCCAGATCCTCGATATCTTCCAGCCGCTCCAGCATCTCCTGATATTCCTCCATATCGGAGATTTGCGGCTTCTCAATGGGCTGAATCTTCAGAGAGGAGGAGGGAGAAGCGGAGGCTGTGAGGAAACAGCGTGCGAGTTTGGGTGGTCGGTGAACGGCGCGAATCTGGAAGCGTACAAGTAAGAGGATTTTGAGGAACTGTCGGGGGCCGGTAAGCTGCGGCTAGAGGTGAGGAAAAGGGCGGCGGTGGGCCAGGGATCGTGGGTTAGAGGAGGGGGTTCCCGCGAAGGAGGTGCTACGTACCAACGATGCGAACTTGCACCGAAGGGACACGATATATTAACAGATGCTCCCATGGCGGAAGGGGAAACGTCACAACGAGGGGCTGGAGGCACTGATGCTTGAGCTGGAGCCGTTTGGGGACCGCTTTCTCACCATCGCCGATGATCATGCGAGCAAGCCTGCTCTGCGCTACCACGGCGAGGTTATGTCATACGAGGAACTGCTGCGTGAGGTGCTGATAGTCAGCAATGCGCTGCGCCAACGCGGGCTCAAGCACGGCGACCGTGTGCTGATGGCCTGCGCAGAGAAGCTGCCGATGTTTCTGTGCCACCTGGGCGTGATGATGGCGGGCGGGATGTCGGTGCCGCTTAATCCCGACTTCACGGTTCACGAGCTGGCGTACTTCGTGACCGACGCCGACCCTCGTCTGGCCGTCGCCGACGGTGCCGCCGCCGGGCTGTTGGGCGCAGTCATCGCCGAACGGGAAGCGAGCTGTGAAGTGCTGTCTGCGCAGGAATTGGCGGGTTTCGAGGGGGGGCCGCTCGAGTCGCCCTGCTTTGCAGCCGACGACGATTGTCTGATGCTGTATTCTTCGGGGACCACCGGCGAGCCAAAGGGAGCGGTGCACAGTCACGGCAGTCTGGCCCATGCGGTGGCAGCGATCGCGAAGTGCTGGCAGTTCACGCCTGACGATACGCTGCTCAATTGCCTCCCCCTGTACCACATCCACGGTCTGTCGTTCGCCTCCCACACGGTTCTGAGCACCGGTTGCGAGATGATGCTGGAGGACCGGTTCCACCCGCGTGACACCATGGAGCAGATGAAGGACGCGACGGTTTTCTATGGGATTCCGCCCTTCCACTATGCCTTTATGAAGCGGCGTGAGTTTCCGGACTATGCGCGGCAGTGGGAGAAGCTGCGCCTCATCACCTGCGGGTCGGCGCCGATCCGTCCGGAAGTACTGCCGGAGTTGGAGGCTATCGTCGGGCAGCCGATCATCAACCGGTATGGAATGACGGAGACGCACGTCATCACGAGTCTGCCGCTGACGGGGCCGCATAAGCAGGGCTCGGTTGGCCTGCCGCTGCCCGGCATCGAGGTGCAGGTCCGGAACAAGGATGGCACAGCGGTAGAGGTGGGGGAAGTCGGGGGCGTATATGTGCGGGGGCCGAACCTGTTCGACCGCTACTGGCGCATGAAAGAGGGGATGGCGAGGACGTTTGATGAGGGTGGCTGGTTTGAGACCGGGGACCTTGCGGAAAGCGACGAAGACGGCTTTTTGACCATGCGCGGGCGCAGCAAGGACCTCATCATTGTGAGCGGTTACAATGTCTATCCGCCGATCGTCGAGCGGGTACTGAACTCCTGTCCGCTGGTACAGGAGTCGGCGGTAATCGGCGTACCTGATGAGCGGAGGGGCGAACGGGTGGTCGCGGTGGTGGTCTGTGACGATTGCGAGCCCGATGAGGCGGCTATCAAGTCCTACGCGCGCGAACACCTAGTGGAATATCAGTGCCCGGATCGGGTCGTCTTTTTCGAGGAACTTCCCCGTAATACCATGGGCAAGATCCTCAAGCGGCAACTGCGAGACGAACTGGCGTAGTCACACGGGTGTCGGCGGCTTGCGTGTGGAGGTGTGCAACCGCTCGACGCGCTGGATGAGACGGGTCAGTAAGTACGCCATCATCCCGCCGAGGTTCGCGGCCTGCCCGCAGGTTGAGGACACCTTCCGGGAGACGCTCCAGGCGGCGATTTACGGTAGAATAACCGTCCGCGAGGAGAGTGGCTCACTGGAGCTGGGTATCACCGAGATCGTGACCGCCTCGGGCTAGCTCACAAATGGAAAAGGCGCGAGTCATCCCCGCGCCTCCACGTTACCCGTCAGCAAGCACTCACCGCTCCAGGCCGACGGTGGAGGGTACAGTGTAGCGGTCACCGACATTGACCAGGTATTCGTAGCCCGCCTCAAAATCCGCTTTGTCCTTGAAGCCCCGGATTATGGTGATGTCGCCGGTCGAAATGCCTTCAGCGGTTACCGCCTTGATCTGGTAGCTCGTATCAAGCGGGAGATCGTTGTCGAAGTGTATCGTCTGCCCGGCAAGGTGGGCATCTCTGGGTAGCGGCGGGTCTAGGAATACCAGGTTATTCTGGGGGTCCGAGGTGTCAATGTTTTTGACGGTGCCCTCATAAGCGGCCCGTGCAGCAACCAGCTTGATGTCCCGGTAGCTCAGCAAGGTCGCGTTGCTCATCCGCATCAGCTTCATCTCGCCGTTGACGATTCGGATCATCCCGATCTGGCCGTCAAACTCGATTTCGCCCTCGACCTTTACTCTCGTTGGCTGCTCGCAGTTGATGAGTATGTCAGTGGTGCCATCGGCCAGGTCTACGGCCACAGCGGTGACTGAGTCGGGGTCTGCGTTATGCTCGACTGGCAGCTTGTGGACCTGGTTGATGAAGGGGTTGGTGTCATAGGGCTCCAGGACGGTGACGAACTGGCTTGCGAGGTCCTCGCCGCGACGGCTCTGGATGAGGTAGCGGAGCCGGCGGGGATTGCCCGACTTGTTTTGGGGTGGTTCGCCGCTGCACAGGGCCACCTCGTCACAGGGCGTGAGAGCATGGATGCGCAAATGCGGCTGCTTGCCTGGCTTGATCCGGCCGCGCAGGTCCTCGCAGTTCCAGTCAACCGTGTAGTATGTATCAACAGCCTGGGAGCGCTCCACATCGTACAGATACGTGAACCCACTAGCCTTGTAGAAGGCCGCGTCGTCGCCGTCGAGCTTGGCGAACGGAATGTCGGGGCCTGCGAATGTGCCTCCTGCCTGCTTGACGGGCGCTATGCCTGCAACTGTCGCCGTCTCAGACGCTCCGTGGTATGAGAGCCGGTGGCTGTTGCCTCCGCGTGCGCGGAAGACATCGAGGACATAGCTGTTCGTGTCCGTCACATCCACCAGCGCCACGGTGCGGCGGTAGGTCTGGATGTTAGCGTAGGCAGTGAGGGAGGAAACCTCGATAGTCCGCAGCGGTGGCTGCACGGCGAAGAGTGTTATCTTGCCGCCCGGGCTGTAAGCGGACCGGCTGTTGTTGACCTGGAGGGTGTTGTGGCTGATGGTATTGCTGGTCCACGCGCCACGTTTGGGCCAACTCCCGGTGTACTCGGGGTAGCCCAACTCCGGCATCATGGCGATGTTCTCAGCGAAGAGACCGATGTTGAGGCAGTCGGCGTGGGAGTGACCTTTGGCGTAGCCGTAGTGTATCCATACGGCGCGTCCGTCAATCGGGCTGTCGGTCTGCAAAACCGCCTGTCCGTAGCGGCCGGTATGATCGCTGTTGAGGCCGTATTCCTCGCCCTTTGCGACCGCCGCGATTTCCTTGCCTAGTGCTTCCGGATCGGCCTCAAAAATGTCGTCAGTCAGCCGCAGTCTGCCGATGTTTCCCTTGACCTCGCGCCATGCGATGGTAGCGAGTCGGGGGTCGCGGTAGAGCTTGTATCCCTGGGCGAAGGTCGAGGCGCGGCCTCTGCGTCCCCAAGTGCCGGTGGCTCCGCTGTCACCAATGTTGGGCACCACGGCATCCAGGCAGTTGAGGCGGGGCTCGATGAAAAAGGTCTGCTTCAGCTTCGGATAATCGGCGACCACGTCGTGCTTGGTGTAGTCCGGATAGGACGAGAGAATCTGGGCCAGCTCCTGCATGCGGCCTGTCCAGATGAAGCCGTAGCCGCCACATTCGCCCCCCATCCCATCGCGGTCCAGCCCCTCGATAAGTACCCAGGACACCGGGCTCTTGTGGTTACTATACTCGCCCGGAAAGCGAGGATCGAACAGCCAGTCGAGCCATTCCTCGGTGACATCTGCTCTGTCGAGTGCTATTGCCGAGGTGGCCAGGGAAGTGTGCGTCATGCCGACATTGCCTCTGATACGACCATCCCTGCAGGACTTGAGCGCTTCCATGAGGAGGTTATCTTCGATGTGGCGGCAGATGGCTGCGATGGTGGTTTTGTCGCCGAGCTGATAGTTCTTCGCCTGTTGTGAGCAGAAGTTGAGGAGTGATTCATCATTCTGGATGCCGTCATAGATGAGGTCATAGCAGTGCGCAAACCTCTGTGCGACAAATGTCTCCCAGATGCAGCCCTCGATGCGTCCCTGGCCGGTGCCGCCCTGACTGTGCTGGAAACCGAGGTCATGCAACGGCCTGAAGTTCATCTCCGGATAGACATCGGCGATCCGGTCCAGCAGCACGGCACACTTGTGGGCATACTTCGGCTCACCGGTGAGCGTGTATGCCCGTGCGAGCACGGCGAGTGCCGGATAGATGGTACCGCGCCACTGTGCCCACTGGCAGTAGGAAGCGATGATGTGATGGACGTTTCCCTTCTCGTCCACCATCCCATAGCCGTCGTCAACATAGAGCTTGTGGAGGGGGTCGTCGGGGTCGGGATGCTCGGCATTGAACAGCAGCGATCTGTCACCCAGGTTGCGGCGGAACATGCCATGCTCGTCAAGGGCGGTCTTGTAGAATGCGTAGAAATCGTTTTTCGGATAGAGTTCGCCACAGTTGGGGCACTTCAGCTTCCACGGTGCGTTGGCCGTGTCGTGCTTCCACCAGCGGCTTCCGTGTTTGAGCGCTTCGGGACCGCAGTTGGGACAGCCGGGTTGGTTGGCCTTATATAGCACGCCCTCGTTGGTAATGGAAGCGCGGGGTAGTTCCTGGCTCGTTACCAGCGCCCACAGCTCTTCATCGCTGACATTAAGCCAGCGTTCGGCAGCGGCTATGGCATTCTTCTGTTCGTTGGCGGCCCAGTCGAACTTCTCCACATTCGCCAGCGCATTCGCCCGCATCTGCGCGGTGACAAACCGCGAGCACTTCTTGGCGTATGCTCCGGAACTTACACAGAGCGCAATTGCGCTCATCGTCAGGACCAGCATGATCTTTTCAGGCACTGTCATCCCTCCAAAAATTCGAAGGAAGACTCGGGCTGGAAGCTGAGAACGCGGTAGGATGCTGCGCATCCTCTTCGCGTGCTCACCTGAGCTTCGCCAACGACGCGAAGCTCAGGCCGAGCCACCCATTCATAAATGATACGGCCCAAAACGCACGAATCCAACTCAAGCGCCTCGGCCCTGCAATTGCGGAGCAACAGAGCACTAGCAGCTTGCGCTACAGGTCAGGTTTGGCGGCCGTTGCCGTTGTGCTGCTGCGACCCCGTACTCGGCAACCGCCCTCTCAGCGCTCCAGCCTGTAGTGACAGGGCACGATGTAGCTGTCGCCGGGATTAGCCAGATACTCATAGCCCGCGTCGAAATCTTCATTGTCCTTGAAGCAGCGGATGATTGTGATGTCTCCGGTTGAGATTTTGTCGACGCGGGCTGGAAGCTCAG
>Ga0180432_10010436_pt1 | contig 11120 bp, 12 predicted proteins | sample SS_ome_10_FD_132414 | JGI IMG/M metagenome (GOLD analysis project Ga0180432, IMG submission 132414) | Hypersaline lake sediment archaeal communities from the Salton Sea, California, USA - SS_1_MS_2 metaG | ecosystem: Environmental > Aquatic > Non-marine Saline and Alkaline > Hypersaline >... | reverse complement strand
CTTCTGATGTATCGCCTGCAAGATTTTCCGGTCAAAATCTTCTTATTTCCGAGAATTTGGGGCTGGCCGGCCTCATGCGATTTCTCACATTCTCCTGCCGTTGAGGTGGTTAGCGTGCGGCCTCTGGCACGCGGGCCCCTTTGGCACCGAACTTGTGATAATCCGACTGCACTTACAGGTGTGGGAGGAGGAGACTATGCAGGCGATGCGAAGAAGTCGGGACGGGTTTTCGCTCACCGAGGTGCTCGTTGCCTTGCTTTTGCTTGGCCTGACGATTGGCGCGCTGTTGACCTCGTTTCTCATGGGCCGCGTTGGGGCGTATCGCGCCCGCTACCAGGCCCAGGGCGTCAACCTGGTGCAGGCCAAGATCGAGGAGCTCTCGGTGGCGGCGTATGATGCCGTGCAGGACGAGGGGCCGGTCGAGGTGACGGTTGACCCGGGCCTCGATCTTGAGTGGGGCACTGAGGACGATCTGCTCGGCGAGCTCCGAGTAGAGGTGGGCGATTATCAGGATCTCGATGACGACGGCGACCGGAGCGAGGAAGAGATTGACGTGGACGGCGATGGCGAGAACGACCCCTGCAAGCCGGTCTCCGTGAGCTTGACGTGGCAGTGCTTGTCGTTCGGGGGCGACCGGGCGGTGACAATCTTTGTGGATACGCTCATTGCGGAGCGATAGGGGGCGACGATGAGACGAGCTTTTCAAAGAACAGGCGGGGCGCGACCGCGGCGGGGTTCGCCCGGGTTTACGCTGCCCGATGTGCTGGTTGCGCTGGGCATTTTCCTTCTCGTGTCGGCGGTGGTGGTCGGCGTGTATCTCATGTCGCTCCGGATGTGGCGCGACGGGAGCACGCAGGTCTTGTTGCAGCGCAAGGTGGCCGCGGCCATGCAGCGCATGGTGCAGGGCCAGCGCGGACTCGACGAGTCGCGCCAGCACGGGCTGCGCGAGGCGACGGCGATCACCGTTGTTGATCCGCAGACCGTTGAGTTCACGAGCGGCGTGGACGGCGTGACGCGGCGGTTCTATTTGTACGGGAACGAGATTTTCTACGACCCCGACGTCAGCAGCAGCGACGTGAGCAAGGAAGACACGATCTACGACCCGTCGCGGGTGCAAGAGGCCACGGTGACCACGGACTACCGAACCGACCTGGAGTTTACCGCGTGTGCCGACGGCACGATCGAGATCCGGCTGGCCGGCGAGGAACGGATGCGCGACCGGTGGATCAACGCCGCGCTGGTCACCCGGGTCAGGGCCAGAAACTAGTTTGATGGGGAACACTTCGATGAACACGTACTCGAGCTGCCGCGGGCAGGCCGGGATGGCTTTGGCCGTGGTGCTGATTATTGTGCTGGTGCTCGCGGTCGCCTCGGCGGCCTTTCTTGGCGTGACCAACTCGGACCTCCGCCTGACGCATCGTGAGGTGGAGGCGACCCGGGCGTTCTACGTGGCCCAGGCCGGCATCGAAAAAGCGGTCGCCGAGCTCAAGGTGCTCTACTCAAAGGGCAAGGGGCACACAACGGCGGAACTCGAAAAGATCGGCCCACCCTCGTACGACGGCTTTACATTCGACACGTTCACGGTTGCCCCGGCGGGGTTCGCGAGCATCGGCAAGCTCGAGCACGGCACCTACAAGGGGCTGAGCGGGGTGACGCGCCGGATCAAGATCACCGCGGCCGTCACGTCGGAGCGTCTCCACGGGCCGACGGTGCGGGTCAGCGAGGAGGTCGAGGCGCAGTTCATCCCGATCTTTCAGTTCGCGATCTTCTACAACGATGATTTGGAAATTCTGCCCGGCCCGAAGATGACCGTCAGTGGGCCGGTGCACTGCAACAGCGACATCTACGTAGGGACCGACGCGTCGCTGAGCTTCGACTCCAAGGTCACCAGCGTGGGCGGCCTCTACCATCGGCGCAAAGACGGCAGCGCCGTCAGCGCCGGGCCGGTGCAGGTCAAGGACGGCGATGGGGTGTATCGCGAGATGCGCAATCCCGATGGGACTTGGCTCGACAGCGAGCACAAGAACTGGGCGGCCGAGTCGCAGAAGCGGTGGGACGGCAACGTCGCGTCGGCCGTGCACAATGTCAGCACGCTGCAGTTGCCGTTGGTGAGCCCGGAGTGGCCGCGTGCGATCATCGAGCGCGGCGACTCGCTCGACACACCCGAGCTCGAGGAAGCCAAGTACTACTACCAGGCGGACCTGCGGATCATTGATGGGCAGGCCTACAATGCGACCGGCGTGCCGGTGGATCTGACCTACCCCGACCCGAGCGACCCGAGCAAGAAGCTCAATCCCGTCTCGACGAAGACGTTCTATAACCACCGCGAGGGGACGACCGTGAGCGTCACGGAGGTGGACGTCGCGATGCTGCGCGCGAGCGGCAAGGCGCCGGCGAACGGCATCCTCTACGTCTCGGACGACCGGAGCGGTTTCACCAAGCAGGACGCCGTGCGCCTGGTCAACGGCGAGGCCCTGCCGGAGGGCGGCTTCACGGTGGTCACGGACAACCCGCTCTATATCCAGGGCGACTACAACACGAAGGACAAGCAGCCGGCGAGCGTCATGTGTGACGCGATCAACATCCTGTCCAATAGCTGGCAGGACGCGCGGAGCAAAGAGGGGCTCGATCGGCGAGTCGCGTCGGCCACGACGATCAACGTGGCCATCATCGCGGGCAACACGGTGACGACGGAAGGCCGGTACAACGGCGGCGTCGAGAACATGCCGCGCTTCCTCGAGAACTGGTCGAGCAAGACACTCACCTATCGCGGCTCGCTCGTGGCGCTCTGGACGAGCGAGATCGCCACGGGCGACTGGATCTACGGTTCGCCCTACTACACGGCGCCGGACCGCAACTGGGGCTACGATTCGGACCTGAGCGATCCGACCAAGGCGCCGCCGGGCATGCCGAGCGTCTACAGCGTCGAGAAGGTGCGCTGGCAGTACGAGTAGTCGGGCCGGGCACCCGCCTATCCCTTATCACGGCGGCGTTTTGACCGGACGGCGCCGCACGTGATATGCTCCCCCACCGATTTGAATGAACAGCACGGCGCGCCGAGCGTCGTACTGTATGTTGCACTGACACGTTCCGGAGTAACCTCGATCATGCTGGTCTCTTTGCTGAGCGGCTTGCTTGCGGCCGTGCACTGCGTCGCCGCCGAGCCGGTGGAGGCGGCTGAGCCGTCGCGGTCGCTCGCCTATGTGCTCGAGCCCGGCCGGGCGCGGGCGCACACGGTGGCGCTGGAGCTCGATACGCGTTTTGCGGTCCGCACCGGGAGCGAGGAGGTCGTCCGGCAGACGAGCACGGCACTCTCGTTCCAGGTCTGGACGCTCGGGCTGCGGCGCAAGAGCGCCGAGGCGACGGTGGTCGAGCTGGTTGTGCGCGATTTTCGCCTCGGTCTGCTCACGCGGACGGGGGCCTCGGTGGTCGAGGCGACGATGGACGAGACGGGCGTGACGCTGCGGCGAGAAGGGGAGAAGCCGCGTCGGGTGCCGTGGGCGAACGTGCCGCGCGGGCGCGGCGGCGAGGTCGGCGAGCTCATCGGCCGGCCGATGGTCTGCACGGTGGACCGTCGTGGGAGCGCCGTCACGGTTGACCGCCGCATGGGGCCGTGGTCGCGGGTGCTCGACAGCCTGGACCTGACGCCGCTCATCCTCCCGCTGGTGCCGCTGCCGGCGATGGACGTCGAGCCGGGGCTTGGCTGGACGGTGACGAACGCCTGCACGGTGCAGCTCTCGCGGCCCTGGGGCGAGGTGAAGCTGGAAACGCGTACGACGGTGTCGCTCGTCGGGTTCGAGCGCCAGGGGGACGTCGAGGTGGCGCGGCTGGCGGTCGCCAGCACGGCCGCGCCGGTCGAGGAGAGGCCACGGTTCCGCTACGAGCTGAGCATCGAAGGGGAGGTGCTCGTGGGGCTCGACGGTGCCGTTGTCGGCGGCGAGGCCAACGTGACGGTCGTCGGCTCGGCCGTCATCGTGGATTCGCACTACGAGCTGGCCGGCACCGGGACGCTTCGTTTCGGCCCGGCCGGTGAAGCGGCAGCCGAATAGGCAAGGGACGCGGTGCGGGCCGCGCGGGTGACGGCATTTTTCTTTCTTAGTGTTCTTCCGCCGTGGATGCAGTGAAGTGCGCGAGCCGTTCGCGCACGAACTGCGCGTCGTCCTTGAGTCCCACCTTATCGTAGAACGCGGCGAGCTTCTCGAAGCGCTCGACGGGGTCGAAGCCGAGGGCGTGGCGAAGCTTGTCGTGGCAAAGCGGGCAGTAGTGCAGGGGCTGGCTGTCGCTTTCGGCGAGCGAGTTGCTCCCGTTCATGCAGCAGCAGTAGAAAATGCAGTGCTGGAGGCCGAGGACGTGACCGGTCTCGTGCGCCATGACCTTGAGCGCGCGGCGCAGGAACTCGGGCGTGCCCGGCTCGCCGTAGCGGCACAGCGAGTAGATGGCGACGCGGCGGCGCAGGCTCGCGAGGCCGAAGACGAACGAGAGCTTGCCGCTGAAGAGGTCGTTGGTCGTGACGCCGACGTAGGCCAGCGCATCGTCGGGGACGTGGCGGGCCATGCGGTCGAGGATGTACGAGGCGTCGTACTGGCGTCGCCGGCTGACGTAGGCGGCCTCGGGCAGCTCGGCGGGCGGGAGCACTTTCACCTCGCAGGCAAAGAAGACGGCGGTGAACTCGGCCATGTGCGCGAGCGCGGCGGCGGTCTCGGTGTCCATCGGGCCGAGGCGCTGGAGGTAGATCGTGTCGCGTCGGTTGGACCTGCGGTGGCGAGTGGCGCGGACGTACTCGTCGTAGGTCTGGCCGGGCTCGGGGAAAACGGAGAGCCACTCGCCGGGCCGGGGATCGCCGAGCTTGGGCCAGTCGCTCTCGGCGTAGCGGGCGTACACGGTGGCCTTGCGTTGCGCGGGCGTGCGCGCCGGCCGCGCGCCGTCGAGGAGGAGGGCCGTGCCGATGAGGCCCGCGGCAACCACGACGGCGGCAAGCAGCACGAGCTGTGCCGTACGCCGTCTTTTTTTTGGTGCATCGATGGTGGACATTGTGCTTGACGGCGCGTGGAGGCGCCCATAGGTTGGAACCGGGTTCGTTGCCTTTGGTGTTTCTACTCTAGAAAGCATCAGTATAGCGTGAGGCCGGCGCTTCGGCAACGGGCGTGCGGCACCGGCCTCTGAATGAAGGAGAACATCGTGGAAGAGAAGGTGCGCCAAATTCTCGACGAGAAGATTCGCCCCTTGCTCCAGCGCGACGGCGGTGACATCGAGTTTGTGGGCCTGGACGGTAAGCGGGTGCAGGTGCGGCTTCGCGGTGCGTGCGCGGGGTGCCCGGCCTCGCAGATGACGCTGCAGATGGGCGTCGAGCGACTGCTGCGGGAAGAGATTCCGGAGATCGAGAGCGTGGTCGCCGTGCCGTAAGCGGCGATCGCGACCCGATCAAAAAGGATCCTGTCGACGAGCCTCCTCTATGGCGCGGTGCGTTCTGGACCGTGCCGCTTCGCCACATTCAGTAATCGGTACGCTTCTTGCTTTTGCGTGCGGCCAAGTTCCGGGAAGCCGTGTGTCTGCGCGAAACGCAAGAAAAAAGTCGGCAACGAAATAATTTTTTTCTCGCGTGCGCGACCGGCGGGCGCGTACGCCATCGGCCGTGAGAGCCTTTTTTGTCTCCGGCGTGATGAAGGCAGGAGCGGATGCGCGGGGTGCGCTGCAAACGGCGAAAGGCTTTTCTCGACGAGAATTGTGTGCGGCGATCGTTGAAGTGTGGCGGGCAACGGGCCGCGAGGCCGCCGCGGCGCGTTGGGTAGCACGGCAAGGAAGACGGCTCGCGCGCGGCGGCGAACATCGCACACGCAGCCGGCGTGTGCAAAAAAACGTGTTGACACGATTGCGCGCGGCGCTCTACAAGCATGATGATTGTTGGTGTTGGCATCGTGGTTCTTTCACAAAGCTGGTCACGCACTCCTCCATGAGACACGGACAGCCAGTTGAAAGGAGGTGAGCGGAGCAATGGCAAAGAGGAAGGCGAAGAAGAAGGCCAAGAAGAAGGCGAAGAAGAAGGCCAAGAAAAAGGCCAAGAGGAGAAAGAAGAAAAAGTAGTACGCCTTCACAAGGTCTTCGAGATCACGAACAGGCTGCGGATTTATAGCGACACCAGGTCATTCGCAGCCGCGATGTTCGAGTTTCACCAGCCCCGTGGCGCGAGTCACGGGGCCTCTTTTTGCGGCGGGCCGGCGTGGAGGCCGAGCTTCTCGCCGCGGGCGGCGCGTGATATACTCTGGTCGAGCATGGCAAGGGCCAAAGGAGTTTCCATATGTTTCGGGTAGGCGTGGCGGTGATCGTCGTCGGGCTGGTCACGCTGATGGCGTCGGGGGACGCTGTGGCGCAGGGCGAGAAGCCGCCGGGGGTCAAGCGGACGCATCTCAAGGTGGGGCAGCAGGCGCCGGCGTTCACGTTCACCGATCTCGACGGCAAGGAGAGGGCGCTCCTGGACTTCCGCGGCCGCATCGTGTTCATTGACTTCGTGTGGTGGACCGCCGGCAACATCGCGGTCGGGAGCCTGGGGGAAATCCCGGCGCTGCGCGAGACGCAGCAGCGCTTTTGCGGGAAGCGGTTCGCGATCATCGGCATCTCGATGGACACGAAACCCGATTCGGTGCGCTCGGTCATGGCGAGGGAAGATCTCGCATTTCCGGTCTATGTGCACCAGACGGGGTTCGCGGGCGAGATCTGCAAGCTCTACGGCGTGCAACGGTGCCCGATGAATTTCCTCCTGGACAGGGAGGGCCGAATTGTCCGGATCAACGTCCCGGCCGAGGAGCTGGTCGAGGTGGTCGGCGGGCTGCTCGCGAAGGCGCCGCCCGATCCGGAAATCCCGGCCGCGTACAATTTGCTCAGTCAGGGGAACGTTGAAGCGGCGATGGTCAAGGCGCTCCGGGAGGTGCACGATGACCCGACGAATCCGCGTGCCTTCACGTTGCTGGGGGATTGTTACGTCGCGGCGCGCCGGCCGCGGCAGGCGCTCGCCGCCTACAGCGCCGCGGCCGAGCGGCTCGACAGGTACGACCCGCCGGAGCTGATCGCCCACGTCTGCACGCGGAGCGCGTTGTTGTGGCACCGCGCGGGCGACGCGAACAAGACCTCGGCGGCGCTTGAGCGCGGGCTCAAGATCATCGAGGACCCGCGGTACCGTCTCCAGATCCTGTACGACGTCGGCGGGGTGTATGCGACGAGTGAGCGGCTCAAGCTGGCCAAGGAGCGGTACGTGGCGTTCTTGCGGGAGTACGCCAAGGCGGACGAGGCGGTCCAAACGCATTATGAAAAGAAGAGGGAAAACGTAAAGCAGCGGCTGGCGCAGGTGCGCGCGATGATTGCGGCCCAGGCGGAGCAGAAGGCCGCGGACGACAAGAAGGAATAGACAGCGACAGGTGGTCGCCGCGCCCGCGGGCGCGGACGACGAACAACCGAGGTGGAGGAAACAATGATGCGAGCGGTCCGCGTGATGGCCGTGGCCGCGGCGGTTGCCGTTGTGGGAAATGCGGCGGCCGACGCGCCGGGACTCAAGCAGGGCGATCGGGCGGTGGACGTCGTCGTGAAGATGGCCACCGGCGAGGCGAGGTCGGTCAAGCTCTCGGAGCTGCGCGGCAAGTACGTGCTCCTGGTGGTCATGAGCAAGGGCTGCGAGGCGTGCGAGCAGGATCTGGCTGTCATCAACGACGGCTACCGGCGGCTTGCAGGCAACGCGTTTACCGTCCTCGGCGTGCTGAACGGCTCCGACCGCAGCGAGACGCGCAAGTACGTCAAGGCCCACGGGGTCGCCTTCCCGATCGGCTATGACGAGGAACGCGAAGTCCATGACACCTACGGCGTCCAGGGAGTGCCGACGTCGTTCCTGATTGATCCTCAGGGCATAATCCTGAGCTGGAGCCACGGGAGCACCTCGCAGTTCAAGCAGGTCGAGGAGCTGCTCGGGACGACCGGCGCGTCCGACGAGACCGTTGCCGGGACCGAAGGCGCCGAGCCCGAGCAGCGGGATTGGCTCGGGGAGGCGGTGAGGTATTACCGTCGGGGCGAGCTGAAGAAAGCCTACGCCCGATGCCGTCGAGCGATCGAGGTGGACCCGAAGAACATGCGCGCGTACGTGCTGCTCGGGGACATCTACCGCAAGGCGAACAAGCCGGAGCAGGCGGTCGGCGCGTATCGTGAGGCGGTGCAGTTGGTTGATCCCGAGGACTACGCGACGATCGCGGCGGGCTACGAGCGGATGGCGGGCACGTACGTCGCCGCGAAGATGTACGCGGAGGCCGCCACCATATATGAAACGGCGGTGCAGACGATCTACGAGGCGGCCGAAAGGCTTCCGTTCTACGGCAAGCTCGGCCTGTGCTACAGCACGCTCGGCAAGCGGAAGAAAGCGCTCGCGGCGTTCGATAAGTTTTTCAAACTCTACGCGCAGGTGGATGCCGAGGTGCAGCGGCGGCACGCGGGCCTCTACAAGAGCGTCGAGGCGCGGCAAAAGCTGCTGCGCGAGGCCGCCGATGAGAAAAAAGACGAGTCGTCATCGTCCGGCTCGAGCGAGCTGCAACAGCCCCGGAGCGGGATGCGTCATGGCTGAAGTTGTTCTGGCGGCCGAGCGGCTGAGCGCGGGCTACCACGATCGCGAGGTGCTCCACGAGGTGTCGTTCGCGCTCGGGCGCGGCGAGTTCTGCGGGCTGCTCGGGCCGAACGGCTCGGGCAAGAGCACCTTGCTCAAGGTGCTCGCGGGCGTGCTTCGTGCGTGGTCGGGATGCGCGGCGCTTTTCGGCGCGGACGTCGGGATACTCTCGCCGCGCGCGATCGCCCGCCGCGTAGCGGTCATTCCCCAGGACGTGAGCCTTCTCTTTCCCTTCACCGTCGAGGAAATCGTCGCCATGGGGCGCCATCCGCACCTCGGGCGGCTCCAGCGCGAGGGCGCGCCCGACCGCGAGGCGATCGAGCGCGCGCTTGAGGAGACGGAAACCGCAGCGCTCGCCCGGCGGCCGGTGGACGAGCTTTCCGGCGGCGAGCGCCAGCGGGTGGTCATTGCCCGCGCGCTCGCGCAGGCGCCGGAGCTCTTGCTCCTTGATGAGCCGACGACGCACCTCGACATCAACCACCAGGTGGAAGTGTTCGAGCTGCTCGCGCGGCTCAATCGCGAGCGCGGGCTGACGGTGCTCGCCGTTTCGCACGACGTGAACGTCTGCGCCGAGTATTGCCCGCGCGTGCTTGTGCTGCAGGCCGGTCGCCTCGTCGGCAGCGGCACGCCGCGCGAGCTCGTGACGCCGGCGCTCATCCGGGAGGTCTACGGCGCGGCGGTCAACGTGCTCGCCAACCCGACGAGCGGCGCGCCGCTCATCGCGGTGGACTCGGCGCGGGAGCGGCCATGACGCCCGAGAGACGCCGCGTCGTTCTCACCTTTTCGCTCTGCAACTTCCTGTTCGGGTTCGTCAACTGGATGGTCGTGGTCTATCTGCCGGTCCACCTGCGGAACGAGCTCGAGCTGTCGCCGGGGCGGATCGGGGTGCTCATCGGCGCCTACGTGGTGACGATGCTGCTGCTCATCGTGCCGCTGGGGGCGTTTTCCGACCGCGTCTCGCCGAAACGAATCGTGCAGTTCGGTGCGGGTCTGTTTGTGGTGTACGCGCTGCTGCTCATGGTGGCGCGGACGTTCTGGGGGCTGCTGGCGGCGCAGGTGATCGGCGGCACCGGCGACGCGATCCTTCTCATCGTGCTGCCGGCGTTGCTCTACAAGGACCTCGGCACCGCGAAGCGCGGGCAAAGCATCGGGCTGTTCATGGCGGGGATGACGCTCGGATTTGCGCTCGGCCCGCTCGCGAGCGGCGCGCTGCTCGATGGCGCGGGGCTGCCGACGACGGCGCTCTTCGGCGTCGTGGGCGGCGTGGCGGCGCTGCTGCTTGCCTCGACGGTGTGGCTCAAGGACGCGCCGCCGTTCGCGATTCGTCTCGCGGATTACTTGGGTGACCTGAGGCGGCGCGAGGTGTTGCTGCTGGTCATTGCGATCGCGGGGATCGGCGTGCACTTCGGCCAGGAGCGGACAAACTACCCGCTGTTCCTGCGGAACGTGGCGCATTTCTCGCAGTGGGACGTGGGAGTGTTGTTCGCGCTGCTCGGGGCGTGGATGGGCGGTATCTCGCTGCTCGTCGGCCGAATCTTCGATCGCGCCACGCATCTGGTGGTGCTCATCGGGGCGGGGCTGGCGCTCTCGGGCGGGATGCACATCGCGACGCCGCACGTCGGGACGTTTTGGGGGATTTTCGTCGTGCGCGCCATCCACACGGCGGGCGACGTCGTGGTCATCTTCTGCTTCAGCGTGCTTATTGCCTCGATCTTTCCGCAGCGGCGGCTCGGCGGCAACACGGGCTTCATGCTCCTGTTTCGCGCGACGGGCGCGGTGGTGGGGGCCACCGTCGCCGGCCAGCTCGACAAGGCTTTTCCAACCCTCAAGGTGTCGTTCGCTTTTGCCGGCGGCGCGATGATCCTCTGCGGCGCCGTGCTCGTGCTGAACTGGCGGACGCTTGCGCGCGTCTCCCGCGGGATGAGGACGGGGAACTAACCGTGGATCTTCACAGATGGGCGCCGATTCATCAGGGCGCGTCTGTGTTGCCGGTGAGTTCGTTGAGGAGGGCAATGGTGTGGCGGGCCTCTTCCTCATTGAGGCGTTCGAGGGCGAAGCCGGCGTGGACGATGACGTACTCGCCGGGTGTGACGTCGGGCGTGAAGGTGAGGTTCACGGTCTGCTCGACGCCGCCGAGCTCAACGGTGCCCTGTGTGCTCTCGGTGGCAACGACGCGCATCGGGATCGCGAGGCACATCGCCTACTCCTTCCGGCCGAGCCACGGCTCGAGCCACGCGTACCACTCGTCGAGCCCCTCGCCCGTGCGGCACGAGGTGCGGACGACCTCGAGCGCGGGGTTGATCGCGCGGGCGTCGCGGACGATCGCCTCGGGGTCCACGTCGCAGTGGGGCTGCAGGTCGAGCTTGTTGAGGACCATGACGGTGGCGCGTCGGAAAAGCGCAGGGTATTTGACGGGCTTGTCCTGCCCCTCGGCGATCGAGAGCACGGCGACGACCGCCTCCTCGCCGAGCTTGTAGCCGACGGG
>Ga0180432_10010435_pt1 | contig 11120 bp, 10 predicted proteins | sample SS_ome_10_FD_132414 | JGI IMG/M metagenome (GOLD analysis project Ga0180432, IMG submission 132414) | Hypersaline lake sediment archaeal communities from the Salton Sea, California, USA - SS_1_MS_2 metaG | ecosystem: Environmental > Aquatic > Non-marine Saline and Alkaline > Hypersaline >... | reverse complement strand
CGGCGGGCTGTTCGCCCGGGCCGCCGCCGACGGCGAGGCAATCGCAGCGGCCTACGAAGCCTGTGACTTCGCCCGGGCGATGCGGCTGATCATGCAGGCTGCCGATCGGGCCAATCTCTACGTTGATCAGGAGCAGCCCTGGAAGCTGGCCAAGGAAGGACCGGCCGCCGCCGACCGGCTGCAGCAGGTCGCCTCGGTGGCGATCAACCTGTTCCGCCAACTCGTCGTCTACCTCAGCCCGGTGCTGCCGCAACTGGCCGCAGACGTCGGCAGACTCGTCGGCGGTTCGATCGACCACTGGGACCAATCCCAGACACCCCTGCGGGGCGTTCCCGTCAACCGTTTTCAGCCGCTGCTGCGGCGAATCGAGCCGAGCCAGATCGAAGCGCTGCTGCAGGCTTCCGGCCCCCCTCCCGAGACCACGAAAGGAACTCCGATGCCCGCGCCACCGACCCCAACCGGCGAAGCCGGCGATTCTCCCGAACCGCTGGCGGCCGAACCCTTGGCCGAGACCTGCACGATCGACGACTTCGCCAGAGTCGACCTGCGGGTGGCCCGCGTGGTCGCGGCCGACGAGGTGCCTGACGCCCGCAAGCTCCTGAAACTCACCGTTTCGTTGGGGGGCGATGACAGCCGCACGGTCTTCGCCGGGATCAAGAAATTCCACCGGCCCGAGGATCTTGTCGGCCGGCTGGTGGTCGTGGTCGCCAACCTCGCCCCGCGGCAGATGAAATTCGGCCTCAGCGAGGGCATGGTCGTCGCCGCCAGCGGCGCCGGGGCCGAAGGTGTCTTCCTGCTCTCGCCCGACAGCGGAGCCCTCCCGGGCATGCGGCTGGGGTGATCGGTAGAATCTCGATGGGCCTGTTCGCCCGTACCAGATCGCCAGGGAGCCAGGAACATGAGTACGAAGACGATTTTGTTCCCAACAGACTTCTCGACCGCCAGCGACGCAGCGCTGGTCCATGCCGAGGCGTTGGCGCGGCAGTCCGACGCCAAGCTGTTGATTCTGCATGTCGAAGAGCCGCCGCTGGCCTACGGCGGCGGCGAACTCTACTACGGGCTGCCGGAACCGAGCTCGGAGCGAATTCTCCAGATGCTCGAGGATGTGCGGCCTTCCGACCCGAAGCTGCCCTTTGAACACCGGCTGGTGATGGGTGACCCGGCCGCGGAGATCGTTCGGGTCGCCGAGGAGGAGCCGACCGAACTGATCGTTCTGGGCACGCACGGCCGCACCGGATTCAGCCGGCTGCTGATGGGCAGTGTGGCCGAAGTGGTGGTCCGCCGGGCGTCCTGCCCCGTGCTCGTCTACCGCGAGCGGGAGGAGAAGCTCGCCCAGAAGGAACCCGCCCCGGCGGGCGGCTGACGGCATGTCGGTAAGGCCGGTTCTCGAGCACCGGGCGGGGGTTCGGGCGGCGATTCGAAACCACTTCGACAGCCTCGGCTTCCTCGAAGTCGATACGCCGGTGCTCTCTCAGGAGGTGCTTCCGGAGGCCCACATTGAACCGATCGCCGTCAGTATCGGCGAGCAACAGACCCGGTTCCTGCAGGCCAGCCCCGAAGCCCTGATGAAGCGGCTCCTCGCCTCCGGTGCCGGGCCGATCTACCAGTTTGCCCGTTGCTTCCGGGCTGGAGAGCGGGGTCCGCAGCACGACACCGAGTTCGTCATGCTTGAGTGGTACCAGCCCGGGGCGACCCTCACCGAGACTGCCAGCCTGCTCGAACCGCTCTTCGCCCGGTCCCTCGGGACCAGCGGCCTCGACCGGATCAGCTGCGCGGCTGCCTTCGAGCAGTATGCCGGCGTCGATCCGACCACCGCCGATTCCGAGCCTCTCGCCGCCGCCATCGACAACGCGGGACTGAGACTTCCGGAGGGGCTGGAGGATCTGCCGCGCGGGGCCCGCTGGAGCCTCTGCTTTGAACTCCTGCTGGCCGAGGTGGTCGCTCCCAGGCTCGGCCGGCAGCGGCCGGCGATGCTCGAGAACTGGCCGGCAGCCGCCGCGGCCTTCGCCCGCCTCGATCCGCACGACCCCCGGCTGGCCCGCCGGTTCGAGGTTTTTTTCGGCGGTGTCGAACTGGTCAACGGCTGGGAGGAAGAGCCCTCGGCCGCGGTCCTCCGCGAGCGGATCACGGCCGCCAATCAGACTCGCCTCGCCGACGGCCGGCAGCCGCTGCCGCTGCCCGAGCGGCTGCTGGCAGCCCACGGCGAGGCGATGCCCGAAGGCGTCGGGGCGGCCCTCGGCTTTGACCGGCTGGTCATGATCGCCGCCGGCGGGGGATCGATCGACCAGATCCGGGCCTTCTCGTCGACCGACGCCTGAGCTGCCGTCACTCGACCAGGTCGAAGCGGATGATCCGCCAGCGGGCGACCCGCTCGGTCCCGGTGGCACCCGGCGTCAGCCGCGGCATTCGCTCGATTTCGGGGACCACCCAGACCGCCACCTCGTCCGCCGCCGCAGGATCGCAATCGGCCAGCGCGAGGCTCACCCGCCAGCTCCCCGCCGCCTGCCGGTCATCCCGTCGGCAGGCGGCAAGCCGCACCCCGCGGCAGGCGGCAACGGCCGCCACCGCGGGCAGCTGGCGAAACGAATCGATCGCGGGCGAATCATCACCGTGGTCATGGTCCGCCTCCCCGGTGTGGTCGTGGGGCGGTTCCGGACCGCCGCCGAAGGGATCGCCGCTCGCCGGCAGGGCCGCCGGCGCGCAGAAGTCACGCGCGCGAGACCAGTCGCCGGCGGCAACGGCCGCCTGCCAGGCCTCCACCGTCGCCACCGCCCGGCCCCGCTCCACCCAGTGGTTGGCCACAGCGAAGCCGACCGCCTGGCAGCCGAAGCCGACCGCCAAGGCGAGACCGGCCAAGGCGATCCCCCGGCCCGCCCGGTCCGGGCGGTCGGCCGCGGTGTCGCGAATCGCCGCGACGGCCAGCCCCGCCGCCAGCAGTGGCACCACCCAGAGCACCGGTGTCGCCAGGGCCAGAGCCGAAAAAAGACCGGCGGCGAGGGCCAGCACGGCCAGCGTGCTGACCGGCCGGTAGACCGGTTCGCCGTCCTCCGGATCGGCCCCTTTCATCCCCGCATCCCCATCACCGCGGCACCGCCGAACTCAATCATCCGGTTCGCCGCGGCGGCGCCGATCGGCCTTTCTTTTTCGCGGCAAACACCCGCTGCATCTCGTCGATCGAACTGACCCCGCTGAGCACCAGTTCCATCCCCTGATCCCGCATTCCCCGGAACGCCTCCTGGCCGGCCGCCTTGCGAAGCTCACCGACGGCCGCCCGTCGGGCAATCTCCCGCCGCAGCGGCGTCCCGGTGGCCAATTCAAACGTGCCGGTCCGGCCGAGGAACCCGCGGCCCGAACAGAACCGGCAGCCGCCATGTTCGGAGACCGATCTGATGTGGGGCACATCCTCGGCCGTTCTGCCGAACTTCTCCAGCAGCGGCAGCGGCGGTTCCTGCTGTTCTGCGCAGCGGGGGCAGAGTTTTCGCACCAGCCGCTGGGCCACCGACCCGAGAAAGCAGCGGGCGAGGTCGTTCGGCTTGATCCCGAGTTCAAGCAGTTTCGTGATCGCTTCAAGGCTGTCTTCGGCCGGCAGGCTTACGATCACGAGTTTGTCGGTCAGGGCCCGCTTGACGAGGTCCGCCGCGAGTTCCGGATCGGCAAGCCGACGCGTGACAAAACCGCTCGGGTAAGACAGGCAGGATTTTTCGACCGCCTCGACGGCCGTCTCACCCGCTGCGCCGTCATACTTTTGCACCTTGACGTTCTGGATGTCGGTCGCCTCTTCGCGGGTCTCCTCGATCGAGACAAAGTCGCGCATCAAACGGTCGGCGGCCGTCACCACCATGTCGAAAAACGTCGAGAGTCCATGGCCGGGAGCGGCCGACACGATGACAAGCCCGCGTTCGAGGTTGACCAGTCGCTGGACCCGTTCGAGCATCTCCGGCGGCATGCCGAGGTCCTCAGCCGATTTGAACTTCGGCGGCGGCAGGTCAAATTCGACGCAGAACTGCTCGCCGTTTTTCGTCATCTTCGTCGTCAGCCGGCAGCCCCGCTCCTTGCCGTCAATCGTGATGGCGAACCGCCCCTCCTGGGGCCGCCCCCGTTTTTTGGGTGAGAGGCCGGCGAGCCGCAGCAGCATCGTGACGATCTCCCCTCCCGTCGTCGGGTCGAGCGGCGGCGCGTCGACCCAGACTTCCGGCGGCCCGCCCTTCCTCCGCCGCTTCCGCGGTCCGCCTTCACAGACCCGCACCGGCAGTTTCACCCCGTCGGCGTCATGCCGCACATGCAGCCCCCCCGGCGTGTCGTCAAGCAGCAGGGCCGGCACCCGGGCGGCAACCGCTTCGGCAAGGAGCCTGCTGAGGTCTTCGCTGAGCGGATTTTCCCGGATCTTGTCGACGAGCATCGTGTTCTCGTCGGGCACCTCGCGGCAGGTGGCGACGAGTCCGATCTCCGGAAGGGCGGCGACCACCTCACCGGTATCGTTCGCCGCGTTGGTGCGAACGATGAGATAGATCACCAGCGGCACCAGCCAGTCGACACCAAGCACCGCAAGCCCCAGCGTCAGACCGCCCGTTTCGAGGAAGCCGTACTCGGTCCAGTTGAGGCCCACCGAGACGGCCAGCGCCGCCGCCAGCAGGGCGTAGGGCAGGACGACGATGAGTTTCCATTTCTTGCTGCCGAGCCCCTGCCGGCGGGCATCGGTCACCACCCAGAGACTCGAAAGCCCCCAGAGGAGCGTCAGGCCACCAAGGACGGAACCGCCGACGATAACCGTCGTCAAATCGAGTTTGAGACCAGCCTCCGCGTCGGCGGTGCCAGCGGCTGCCTCGCCCTCCGCGGCCGCCTGTTGCGGTTGCGGGTTTTCCGGCTGCTGGGCAGCGACGGAGCCGCCACCGACGACAACACCGACCGAGCAGAACACCAGCAGCCAGCGGCCGAACCGCCGCCGCGACAGAACCTGCCCAGGAATCGTGTTCAACGTCCTTCCCTCCGCAGCAATGCAGCGATCTCGACCACCGGGTGCCGACTCACACAATTCCCTTCAGGGCCATCTGCAACGCCTCGCGGTTGGGCGCCACCTCAAGGGCCGCCTGCCGGTCGATCAGTTCCTTGTCGATGAGGCTCTTGAGACTCATCGTGAAGTCCTGCATGCCATCCTTTGCCGACTTGCGAATGTGGTCGGCCAGCAGGTGCTCCTGCTCTTCAAGGACGTACTTTCGCACCAGCACATCGACAAACATCAGTTCGACGACAGGCACCCGGGCCACGCCCTCTTTGATCGACTTGAGCAGTTTCTGGGCGACGATGCCTTTCATGTTAAAGGCGATGGCGCTGCGGATGGCGGCATGCTCCTCCTGCGGAAACAGATCGAGGATTCGCGAGATCGTGCTCGGGGCGTTGGAGGCGTGGATCGTGCCGTAGACCAGGTGCCCCGTTTCGGCGGCATGGATCGCCGTCTTGAAGGTGTCGACGTCACGAAGTTCGCCGACGAGGATAATGTCGGGGTCTTCCCGGACGGCATGCTTCATGCCGATCTCAAAGTTCTTCACGTCCGTGCCGATCTCCCGCTGGTTGATCAGGCACTTCTCCTCGGTGAAGACAAATTCGATCGGGTCTTCGAGCGTCAGAATGTGCTTGCGGTAGTTCCGGTTGACGTAGTTGAGCATCGAGCCGATCGTCGTGCTCTTGCCCGACCCGGTGACCCCGGCGAGCAGCACCATGCCCTGCTCGAGCGTGCAGAGCCGCTCGATCGCCGGCGGCAGAAAGAGCTTCTCGAAATCGGGGATCGTATTGTTGACTTTTCGGGCAACCATTCCGAGCGCGCCCTGCTGGTAGAGCAGATTCACCCGGAACCGCCACTTGGTCCCGTCGACCACGGTGCTGTGGGCGAAGTCGGCGCCGCCCTCGTCGTCGAGGATCTTTCGCTGCCGCTCGTCGAGCATCGGAAAGCAGATTTCCTGCATCTTCTCGGCGTTGATCGGCGGCGCCTTCAACGGCTGCAGGGCGCCCCGCACCCGCATGTAGGGCGGCTGGCCCGATTTCAGGTGCAGGTCCGAGCCGTTGAGCTTGACCAGGGCCTCGAAATAGCGATCGATCTCAAGCCTTTCGGGCTTGCCGCCAGCCGCAGTGACCGGCGCCGGATCTTCGGCCACGAACGCGGCTGAGTCTGCGGTGGCTTCCTGTTTGGCATCGAGCATGGCGATTGTTCCGGGCGGCCGCGGGCCATCCCCTCCTGGGCAGACGGTACACCTCGATCGATCACACGATAAACCATGCCGGCGGCTCTACCAAGCGGGCCGGCGGCCGGGTGGGTTTTCACCGGGCCGGGCCGACCGGCCGGACGGGGATTCCGCGGGCGGCAAGAACCGCCTTGGCCTCGGCGAGGCTGCAGACGCCGAAGTGAAAGATTCCCGCCGCCAGCACGGCATCGGCGGCGGCATGTTCGATCGCATCGGCGAGGTGGTCGGCCCCCCCCGCCCCGCCGCTGGCGACCACCGGAATCCCGACCGCCCGACTGACAGCAGCCGTCATCTCGAGGTCGAAACCGTCCCGGGTGCCGTCGCGATCCATGCAGGTGAGCACGATTTCGCCCGCCCCAAGCGACTCGACCCGCCGGGCCCAGTCGACCGCCTCAAGCCCGGTCGGCACCCGGCCGCCGTTGACAAAGACCTCCCAGATCTCGCGGCCGTCCCGCACCACCCGCTTCGGGTCGATATTCACCACCGTGGCGCAGCTGCCGAGGCGGTCGGCGACGGCCGTGATCAGGTCGGGAGTCCTGACCGCTGCCGAATTGATGCTGACCTTCTCCGCGCCGGCGTGCACGAGTTCGACAGCGTCGTCGAGGCTGCGAATGCCGCCGCCGACGGTGAATGGCATGAAAATCGTTTCGGCCACCCGGCGGACCATCTCGAGGGTGATCGCCCGCCCCTCGTGGCTGGCGGTGATGTCGAGAAAGACCAGTTCGTCCGCCCCTTCGGCCTCATAGCGGGCGGCGACAGCAACCGGATCACCGGCGTCGACCAGCTCGAGAAATTTCGTCCCCTTGACGACCCGGCCCCGCTCGACATCGAGGCAGGGGATGATTCGCTTGGCAAGCATCGGCTGAAACCTCAGGGTGTCGCCCCGCCGATCCGGCCGTCCTCGGGGCTCGACGCGGTCGCATAGCGTTTGCGGGGAATCCGGCCGGCCAGGAACGCGTCGCGGCCGGCGGCGCAGGCGGCCCGCATCGCCCGGGCCATCCGCAGGGGATCGGCCGCGTGGGCGATGGCGGTGTTGAGCAGCACGCCATCCATGCCCAGTTCCATGGCCGCGGCCACGTCGCTGGCGGTGCCGACGCCGGCGTCGACGATCACCGGATAGTCGGGGTCGCCATCCTTGAGATACTCCAGGCAGATCCGCAGGCTATTGGCGTTGAGGATGCCCTGGCCGGAGCCGATCGGGCTGCCGGCCGGCATCACGCTGGCAGCGCCGAGTTCCTTCAGCCGGCGGGCCACCACCGGATCGTCGCTGGTGTACACCAACACCGTGAAGCCGTCGGCCACCAGCCGCTCGGTTGCCGCGAGGGTGCCAACCGGGTCGGGCAACAGGGTCTTTTGGTCGCCGAGCACCTCGAGCTTCACCCATTCACTGCCAGGGTTTCCCAGATCCCGCAGCAGTTCACGGCCAAGTCGGGCAACCCGAACCGCGTCGTCGGCTGAAAAACAGCCCGCCGTGTTGGGCAGCAGCGTGTAGCGATCGAGCTTGAGATGGTCGAGAATGTTTTCCCCGGCGGCGTTGACCAGCCGCTCCCGCCGCACGGCGACGGTGACGCAGTCGGTGCCGCTGGCCTCGAGGCAGCGGGCCATCTCGGCATGGCTGGCATATTTGCCGGTGCCGACCACCAGCCGGCTGGCGAGTCTGAAGCCGCCGACGTCGAGCGCGTCACCCGGGTCCGCCGCCGCTGCTGCCTGCTGAGTCATCGCTGGCATCTCGCTCCTGTTGCGCATCGCACGAACACACCGTCACTCAGCCGCCGCCGACGAGGGTCACGATCTCCAGCCGGTCGCCGGCGGCGAGCTGCCGACGACCGAGGTCGGCCCGCGGCACAACCTGTTCATTGACTTCCACCGCGACCGGTCGGCCCGCACACCCGAGGGCGACAACAAGGTCAGCGGCAGTACTGCCGGCGGCGACATCGCGAGCGACGCCGTTGACCGAAACCGCGACCGTCGCGGCCGGCGGGTCGTTGGTCATGGCTGCGGCCCGCCTCCCCGCGGCCGGGCGACATCCAGCGGCATCAGGGGCAGTGGTCCGGCCACGTTCTGGGCGGAGTAGGGAATGCCGTAGGCGACCGTCGTTCCCGAGGAGCAGTCGGTGACGTAGAGCACCGTCGGGGCCAGCGATCCCCGGCCCCGGCGGAGGTCGGCCTGCCCGGCCACCAGCAGAAATCGCGGGTCCTTCGCCTGGCCTGGCTGGAAGCCAAGATCGCCGAGCACGTTGTGCCGGTAGCTGACGCCGAACTTTGACGTCGCGGGGTTCAGCACGCCCCCGGAGAGATCACCCGTGAGAAAATCGAGCATGAAGAACCCTTCGGTTCCGCCGCCGAGTCCGCCGCTAAGGGTCGCGGTGCAGACGGCGAACTGCTCATCGGCCGCCGCGGTCATCGCCTGCAACACCGGCGGGGGCATCTCGACCCCCCGCCCGCGGGCGCCCGTCAGGCCAAGGAGGACTCCGACGCAGAGCCCGCTGCAAAGGCAAGCGATTGCGACCGCCCAGCCGGCCCGCCGAGACACTGAGGATTCTGGGGACGATTGAATCATGGTTTCTCCGGCTTCGCTGCCGGCTTGGCCGCCGGGGCGGGCTTGGCGGCGGCCTTGGGCTTGGGGGGCTGCTTGTCAGCGGGCTTGGGCTTGTCAGCAGGCTTTTTGTCAGCAGGCTTTTTGTCAGCAGGCTTTTTGTCAGCAGGCTTTTTGTCAGCAGGCTTTTTCGGCTTCTCCGCCGGTTTGTTCTCCTTCTTCGCGGCTTCGGTTTTCGCCGGCATCGCCTTGGGCTTTTCCGGTTCCGGCACCAGCTTCGGGGCCGGCGTCGAAACGAGGCGGCCGCCGGCATGGGTGCCGATAAAGATCGTCTTGCCGTCGGGAGCAAAGCCGACGCACCAGACGCTTGAATCAGCCGGGGGGAGGCCTTCCTGCTCCTTCTTGGCGTTGACGTCCCAGAGTTTGACCGCACCGTCGAGGCTCCCGGAGACGAGGCGGCTGCCATCAGCGTTGAATGCCGCGCTGGTCACCCAGTCCTTGTGACCGGCGAGCGTGCCGGCCAGTTTGGCGTCAGACGCAGTCCAGAGCCGCACGGTCCGGTCGGCACCGGCGGTGACCAGCCGCGACCCGTCGGGCGAGTAGCCGACGGCCCAGATCGTGTCCTCGTGGCCCGACAGCTTCCCCTTCTCCTTGCCGTCGGCCGGGTTCCAGAGTTTGACGAGTTTGTCGCCACCGCCGCTGGCCAGCGTTTTGCCGTCGGGTGCGAAGGCCACGGCCGTCACCGGCCCCTCGTGAGCGGCGATCGTCGCCACTTCCTTCCCATCAGCCGGGTTCCAGAGCACGACCGTGCCGTCTTCCCCGGCAGTGGCCAGCCGGCTGCCGTCGGGTGCGAAGGCGAGCGACCGCACCCAGCCCTTGTGTTTTTTCAGATCGGCCTTGAGCTTGCGGGCCGGCAGATCCCAGAGTTTCACCAAGCCGTCGTAGCCGGCCGTGGCAGCCAGCTTGCCGTCGGCAGAAACCTGCACGGCCCAGACGGCTGTCGGGTGGCCGCTCAACGCACCAATCCGGCTCCCGTCGGCCTTCCAAACCACGACGTCGCCCGGTCGATAGAGCAGGCTTTCCCCGCCTGCGGTCACGAGGGTGCCGCCATCGGCGGTGAAATCGGCGGCGATGATCCAGCGGCCAAAGTCGCCGAGTTTCGCGGGGGCCGGTTTCTCCTTGGCAGCCGGTTTCTCTTTCGCGGCGGCAGGCTTCTCTTTCGCGGGGGCCGGTTTCTCCTTGGCAGCCGCCGGTTTCTCTTTCGCGGCGGCGGGCTTGTCTTTTGCAGCGGCCGGCTTCGTCGCTTCCGCGGCCGGCTTCTCCTCGGCAGCGGGGGTCGCTGACGCAAATGGCAGCAGGATCGTCGCGGAGAGCAGCAGCCGCGGCAGGAAACGACGGGGGACGGGGACGACCATCAAATCGGTACTCCTCAGGCGAGGCGACGGCGTTGGCAACGGGCGGCGATTGTTCCGGCAACAATCAAGCAAACAGCTCCAGCAGGATCGCAGTATAGTTTGCGGCAGTCGCGGGATTCCAATCTTTCCCTTGCCGGCGACGGTTCGCCGCCGCCGCCCCGCCGTCCAGCCGCATCCTTTCCGGGAGATTTCCAGGAGATCCCGACATGGCAGCCCGACCGGCCTCACAGAAACCCTCCCCCGCCCGCGGGCAGCCCGAGGCGGTGCTCGTCGCCAGCGGCGACCTCCGCGAAGCGGCCAACCAGGTCTGTTGGCCGGCCCAGGCGGCGCTGGAGAAAGCCCTCACGCGGGCCTTTGCCGACGCCGGCTGGAGACTGCGGCGGGGCCATCCGGTCTCGCGGAAACGCGGCCACGGCTTCCTCGCCAGCAGCCGCGAGGGGCTCAATGCATTCGCGGCGATCGACCCAACGACGCCGCTGGTGGTGGCCGAGGCAGTCTGGCAATACTCCAACCACGTCCTGCCGGGACTCTCGACCCACAGCGGTCCCATTCTCACCGTCGCCAACTGGTCGGGCCAGTGGCCGGGCCTCGTCGGCATGCTCAACCTCAACGGCTCGCTGACCAAGGCGGGGGTGCCCTATGCCACCCTCTGGGCCGACGACTTTGCCGCCCCCTCGTTCCGCCGCCACCTCGACAGCTGGCTCACCCGGCGGCAGATTCACCACGACACCAGTCACGTCACCCCGATCGACGCGGTCACCATCCCCAGGCAGGTGCAGCGGCAGGCCGACCGGCTGGCGGCTGAGCTCCGCACGAAAAAAGCGCTGATGGGTGTCTTCGACGAGGGCTGCATGGGAATGTTCAACGCGATCATTCCCGACCGGCTGCTGCACCGCACCGGGGTCTTCAAAGAGCGGCTCAGCCAAAGTGCCCT
>Ga0180432_10010434_pt1 | contig 11121 bp, 9 predicted proteins | sample SS_ome_10_FD_132414 | JGI IMG/M metagenome (GOLD analysis project Ga0180432, IMG submission 132414) | Hypersaline lake sediment archaeal communities from the Salton Sea, California, USA - SS_1_MS_2 metaG | ecosystem: Environmental > Aquatic > Non-marine Saline and Alkaline > Hypersaline >... | reverse complement strand
CGACCATTCACCGCGAAACCGTTGCCTTCCCGGCTCTTATTCTGCTATCATGGGGTCGCAAAAGCCAGTAACAGGGAGGGATAAGATGAAACGCTTTCGAGAGTTTTTCTACAACCTACATCCGTATGCACTGTGTTACATTGCGGCCCCGCTGACAGTCGCACAAATCATCCTGGGATTCGTCCTCCGCCGGCCTGGCATCGAAGTGCTGCGGACGGTCGGATTCATCGTCTGGTGGATCGGGGTGATCTTTGGCTGGCTGCCCATTTTCGTCCTGCGTAGCAAGGGCAATGTGGCCCGGGGTGATAGCTACGTCAAGACCACAAAGCTGGTCGATACCGGCATCTATGGTATCGTCCGGCACCCGCAGATGGGCACCGCCTGGCTGCTGATGTGCACTGCAATGATGCTCATGGCCCAGCACTGGTCCAGCGTCGCGCTGGGCGTCCCGGCGATGGTGCTGGCCTACCTGGACCTGCTGAAGGCCGACCGGCGTCTCGTCGAGAAATTCGGCGACGCGTACCGGCGATACATGGAGCGGGTGCCAAGGGTCAACTTTGTGCTGGGCATCGTCCGGATGCTCCAACACGCAGGGGGTAGGATCGCATGATGAGCACCGAGACGTTCTGGATTCAAGTCGGGGCGTACAACGAGGCCACGTGGCCCGTACAGGCCGTGATGATCGTCGCTGCCGCGGTCCTGACCTACCGCGTGTTCGCCACACCTGGCCCCAAGACGGATGCCTGGATGAAGGGTTTCCTCGCCTTCGCCTTTGCCTGGAACGGCACCGTGTTCTTCCTGGTCTTTTGCAGGAGCCCGATCTCTATGGTCATCGGCACGCCGCTGTTCGTCGTCGTATCCGTTCTGTTCGTCGTCGACATCTTTGCCAGGAAGACCCATTTCCAATTTCCTGAGGGCGGATGGATGAGAGGATTCACCATCGTGTGGATTCTACTGGCGCTCCTGTATCCCCTCATCGGATGGCCGCTGGGGCACGTGTATCCAGAGGTGTTGCTGCCCCTGTTTCCGTGTCCGCTGACCGTCTTTGCCACGGCCCTGGTCGCTGCGGCCGTGCCCAGCGCCGATAGAAAAGTCCTCATTGCCCTGCTGCCATGGGGATTGCTGGCGTTGCCCAAATGCTTCGGCGCACTCGACTGCTACGAGGATTGCGCGCTTTTCGCAGCAGGTGTATATGGGCTGATCGTGATCATCAGGAACTGGAGGTTGTTGAAATGACGACGTCAGCGCACTCGGATAGCTGGTTCACCAGGCGTATCATGAGGCTCACCCGCTTCGAGAGGCGGCTCATGAACAGCCCTCGACACGCCCGGCACACGGAGCGGACGGCGCTCGCCCTGCTCGAGCATGTCAGCCTGCCGCCTCAGCCGCGCTGCCTGGAGATCGGATGCGGGCAGGGGGTGGTGACGCGTCTGCTGGCAGAACGGTACGGCGCGCGGGTGGTCGCCAGCGACTATGACCCGGCGCAGGTATCGCTGGCCCGGGAGCGCTTGGCCGGCCTCGACGGGCCGGTCGAGTTCCGCGTCGTGGACGCGCGGGCGATGCCTTTCGACGACGCCGAGTTCGACGCCGTCTTTTCCTTCGGCGTGCTGCATCACATCCCCGGTGGATGGCGGGAGGCGGTGGCCGAGATCGCGCGGGTGCTGAAACCGGGCGGCTGGTTTGTCTTTACCGACTTGGTCGTCTCGCCACGCGCGGGCCGCCTGATGGGCCGGCTGCTGCGCCGGCTGGGTCCACTGGATGAGGCGACGCTGCTCGCCTGCCTGGCCCAGAACGGCCTGGGCCTGAACCACTATGCGCCCGGCCAGGACGAGTCCCTGGCTGTGTTGGGATTGATGAGCTATTGCGTCGCCGTCGCCCAGCGATCGATTTGACATCGCACCCACTTTGCCTATGATAGTGTTGAGAAAAGCCCGACGGAAAGTGTCCACGATGGCTGAGAAGAATCGATCGACCGACAAAAGAGACGCGCTTTTCAGGACGCTCGTGCACAACGTCGTTACCCCTCTGCTCGGTTCCACGGTGGCCGTCGCCTATGCCACCGGGCGCTGGGATCTGAGCGCGCTCGGCACCGGGCTGGCGATAACGGGCACGCTGGCGCTCTTTTGGAAACTGGATCGTACGTTCCTTTACCCTCGCCTGGAGCGCATACCTCAGGACTGGCTGCGGATGGAGACAGAGTTGTTTGTCTCCGTCGCCGGGCACCTCCTGGGGGCACTGCTGGCACTGGTCGCCTGCGGGCACATCTTTGGCTTCGCGGTCGAGCCCAGGACCTCGTGGATGCTCCTGGTCGGCATCGTGCTCGTCGCTCCCATCCTCCACGGCGCAGAAATGGCGCTGGGCTACTATTGCCAGCTTGGCGAGAAGGAGCGCCTGGAGCAAGAGCTGCGGGCGCTGGCTGCCCAGGCCGAGCTGAAGGCGCTCAAGGCCCAGATCAACCCCCATTTTCTCTTCAATACCCTCAACACCATCGCCCAACTGATCCACACCGACCCCATACGGGCCGAGGCGACGGTCGAGCGGCTGGCCGAGCTGTTCCGGTACGTCCTGGCCGGCAGCGAGCGTGGGCAGGTGGAGCTGGGGGAGGAGATGGCATTTGTGGAGGGCTACCTGGAGATCGAGCGCGCCCGTTTCGGCGAGCGGTTGCGCGTCACCCGGGAGGTCGCGCCGCAGGCGCTCGACGTGCCCGTGCCCGGCCTCATCCTCCAGCCGCTGGTGGAGAACGCGGTCAAACACGGGCGCAGTGACGACGGCAGCATCGATATCGCCATCCGGGTTGAGTCCACCGGCGACGAGGTGATCATCGCCGTCGCCGATCGAGGGCCGGGGATGCCGCCTGCCCACCGGATCGGCTCCGGCTCCGGCCACGGACTGCGCAGCGTGGACGAGCGGCTGAGGACGACCTACGGCTCTGAACACGGCCTGGAGATTCGGAGCAACTCGCCACGCGGCACGGTCGTGACGATCAAGATCCCGGCGAATGGAGAAGTGTGAACGCCAGGCGCCCTCCATTGGCCTGGGTTGCCCTGGGCCTGCTGGTGGCCCTGGTGGCGACAAACGCGGTATTCCTGCTCTTGTTGCGCACTGGTGGGCCGCTCATCGGCCTCGCGTTTTACGTGGTCTTGCTGGTCATCGTGTGGCGCAGACGGCGACCTGATTGGCGGCCGGTGATGGTGGGAGGCCTCGTGGGGTTAGCGGTGCACATCGTGGAAGTGATCGTTGCAGGCTGGACGGCCTATCCGCTGCTCGTGGCCCTGAATCTGATCTTGCCGGCAGCTCTGGTGCTGGTGGCCTGGTTGGCAGGCCGGGAGGTGTGAGATGCGCGTCCTGATCGTCGACGACGAAGCCCCGGCAAGGGATAGACTCAGCCGCCTCCTGGCAGATATCGAGGGCGTGGAGCTCACTGGCCAGGCCGGGGATGGCGTCCAGGCGGTGGAGATGATCGAGCGGGAGCGACCTGACCTCGTCTTGCTCGACGTCCAGATGCCCGGACTGGACGGCTTTGGCGTCATCGAAACCCTGGAGGAGCCGCCTCCGGTCGTTTTCGTCACCGCCTACGACGAGTACGCAATCCGCGCCTTTGAGGTCAACGCGCTGGATTATCTGCTCAAGCCCGTCAGCCGCGAACGGTTGGAAAAGGCCATCCGCCGCGCCCGGGAAGCGCGGGCCGAGGAACAGGACCTCGCTGCGCGGCTTGCCCCATTGCTGGAGAGCCTGGCCAGCCAGGGCCATCACCTGACGCGGCTGGCCGTGCGCGATCGGAACCGCATCCGCGTGCTGGACGCAGACGAGGTGGACTGGATCGGTATCGAGGACGAGCGGACCCTCGTACACGCAGGGGGCGACGCCTATCCTGTCCGGCGGACGTTGGCCGAGCTGGAGGCACAGCTCGACCCGGCTCGCTTCTTCCGTGCCCACCGCTCCGTCATCGTCAACCTCGATCGGGTTAACGAGATCATCCCCTGGTTCAAGGGAAGCCACAGGCTGCGGTTGACCACCGGCGTCGAGGTGGATCTGAGCCGCGCCCGCGCCCGGGCGCTGCGCAAGATTCTGGGTTGGTAGCCCGACGGTGGGATGGTTCAGTGGACTCAGCGCTCCTCAGCGGAGTCAGTGATTCCATCCCCCACCACGTCCCCCCGCAGCCGCATTGCCCACCCCACCGCCCCAAGCGCCAGCAGCGCCACAGCCGCGCCCATCCCCCATCCGCCCCAGGGCCACGCCGCCGCGCGTTCGGCCAGCGTTGGCGTGGGCGTAGGGGTTGGGGTCGGCAGAGGGGTGCTGGTGGGGGAGGGCGTGTGGGTGGGGACGTTGGTCGCCGTCGGCGATGGCGATGGCGACGGCGTATGGGTAGGCAGTGAGGTGGGGGTGTCCGTCGGGAGCGGCGTGGGCGTGTCCGTGGGCGGCGGTGCGGTCGGCTGTGGCTCTTCCGTCGGCGCGGGGGTCTCGGTCGGAGGCGGGGCCGCCGTCGGCGCGCTCTCGGGCGCGCTCGGTACCCCCTGCCGGTACGCCGCCGCTAGTTCGGCCGTCAGGTTGAGGTAGAAATCCCCGTACCCCACGCTTGTCTCGATCTGGCTCCCCTCCCGCCACTCGTTGTAGCTCGTGATCACCACCCAGTCGGCCTGGCTCTCGATCGCCCCGTTCCAGCACTGCCGGTAGAACTCGCCCCCCGCCCGGGATCGTACGAACGCGCCCGCTCGCCCCGTGTTCAGGTCGTCGTAGCCGGGCATCACCGTCGCCACCCAGGCCCTGGAGACGCCCTGCGCCGCGCCCCACTCGCGCACCCGATCCCCCCAGCGGACCAACTGTCCGCCCGGGTTGTCGGACCAGGCCACGCTGTACAGGTGTAGACCGTCGAACGGCCCCAGGTACGACGGGTCCGTCCCCTCCACGATCCAGATCGAACTGCGGCCCGGGTCCACCTGGTCGCGGATGCTGGCCCACGTCTCGACTGAATATTGGCCCTGCCGCCAGAAAAAGATCACCGGCTTGCCTCCAGCCCGCAGGTAGGCCGGGTGCTGGGCGTGGACGGTCAGCAGGTAATTAAGCGCGTTCACCACGTCGGTCGTGGAATGGAAGAACGGGCTCATCACCTCCAGGTCGATCGCGGCCTGGAAACCCCGCCCGGCCGCGATATCCAGCAACTGGCGAAAGTTCGTCTCGGTCTGGTTGTTCTCGACCTGCGGTCCGTACCACGACTGGACGAAGGCGTCGATCCCGGCCTGCTGTGCCTCCCCCACGTGCCGCTCGATCGCCGCCGGGTCGGTCGAAACGTAGGGGTACAGCGGCTTATCCCCCAGCGGCAGCTCCCACACGTCCATCCCGAACCAGGCATAGTAAAAGGCCAGGACCAGGCGCTCGTCCTGGGCCGCGGTGGGAGGAGGAAATGAGAAATGACAAATGAGAAATGACAAAAGGAGAGCAAGCAGCGCGAGGCGACGAAAGACGAACGACGAATGACCGACGATGGATCGCTTGGTGTGCATAGCCGTATTCTATCAGACAAGCGCAACGGAGGCAACGGAACATCGTCCTCACGAAACACGCACCACGCCTCACGGATCACGCCTCACGGATCACGCATCACGCATTACGCATCACGCATCACGTCCTGCTCGTTTGTGCCCTCTTCCCCATTCGACTATAATTTCCACTGAGGTGAACACGGACGATGCACGACCTGCAACAGCAACTCGACCAAAAGACGGCCCAACTGGCCGCGCTGAGAGAGATCGGGCGGGCGATCAACGCTGCCTGGGACCTCAAGGCCACGCTGGAGCTCATCACCCGCAAGACCGCCGAGGTGATGGGCATGGATTCCTGCTCCATCTACCTCCTGGACGAGGCGGGCGAGTACCTGACGCTGGAGGCGACCACCGGGCTGGCGCTGGAGGCGGTAGGGCGAGCCCGGCTGCGGCTGGGCGAGGGGCTGACCGGCTGGGCGGCCCAGCAGGGAAGGCCCGTGGGCGTGGCCGACGCCGCCCGCGACCCGCGTTTCAAGTATCTGCCGGAGACAGAAGAGACGATCTTTCAATCGCTCCTGTGTGTGCCGCTGGTCAACCAGGGCCGCGTCATCGGCGCGATGAACGTGCAGACCCGTGCCGATCACCCCTACGACGCCGATGAGGTCGAGCTCCTGGCGCTGATCGGCGACCTGGCGGCCGGGGCGCTGGAAAAGGCCATGCTGTACGAGCGCATGCAGCGCCAGATCGCCGAGCTCTCCACGCTGGCGGAGGTGAGCGAGACGGTTACCTCTCCCCTGTACCTGGACGAGATGCTGGGGCTGCTCGTCGAAATGGCCGCCCGTGTCATGCACGCCCGGGGCTGTGCCCTGATGCTGCTGGACGAGGAGCGGGGTGAGTTGATCCTGCGGGCCACCTACGGCCTGAACGCGGGCTACCGCGAGCGGCCCCCGCTCCGCGCCGGCGAGGGGATCGCCGGCCTGGTGGCCCAAGCCGGCCAGACGCTGGTCGTCGACGACGTCCGCCGGGACGCGCGCTACAGTCATCCGGAGGTTGCCCGCCAGGAGGGGCTCGTCTCCCTCCTCTGCGTGCCGCTGCGGGTACGCGAGCGCGTCATCGGCACGCTCAGTGGCTATACGGGTGCTCCACATAGCTTTGCGCCCGAGGAAATCGGGCTGTTCCAGACGCTGGCCAACCAGACCGCGCTGGCGATCGAGAACAGCCGCCTGGTCGTCAACACCGCCGTCGTGCGCGAGATGCACCATCGCGTCAAGAACAACCTGCAGACCATCGCCATGCTCCTGCGCCTCCAGTTGGGGGAGGGGGGCGAGGTCGATGCCGTGCAGGCGCTGCGTGAGAGTATCAACCGCATCCTCAGCATCGCGGCCGTGCACGAGGTGCTCTCCCAGAAGGGATTCCGGCTGGTGGACGTGAAACAGGTGCTCGAACAGGTGGCCCACACCGTCGCCCAGAACCGGCTCCATCCCCGCAAGCACCTGCAGGTGGAGGTCCAGGGCGACGAGATCACGCTGCCCTCGCATTCCGCCACCGCGCTGACGCTGGCGGTGAACGAGCTGTTGCAGAACGCGCTCAAGCACGCCTTCGTCGGGCGCGAGGAGGGACATATCACGGTCGCGCTGCGCGATCGCCCGCCGGGGTTCGAGGTCGAGCTGCGCGACGATGGGGTCGGGCTGTCGCCGGAGGCTCCATCCCCGCGCAGCCTGGGCCTGCAGATCGTCGAGACGCTCGTCGGCGAGGACCTGGGTGGCCAGTTGAGCGTCGAGCGAGGCGAGCGGGGCACCTGTGCCACCATCACCGTGCTGGGCCTGGCCAATGGAGGTGAGCCATCGTGAGGTCGTTGCGCATCCTACTCGCCGAGGACGAGTCGATCATCCGTATGGGGTTGCGTCGCATCCTGGAGGATGCCGGTCATCGCGTCGTCGCCGCGCCGGATGGGCGCACGGCGGTCAAGCTGGCCCGGCAGACCGGGCCGGACCTGGCGATCCTCGACATCAAGATGCCCGGGCTGGATGGGCTCGAGGTCGCCCGGCAGATTTATGCCCGGCGGCCGCTGCCCATCGTCGTGTTGACCGCCTACGGCGATCGAGAGTTGGTCGAGCAGGCGGCCGAGTTGCCCATATTGGCCTATCTCATCAAGCCGGTGGACGAGCAGGAACTGCTGGCGACGCTGGAGGTCGTCACGGCGCGCTTTGCGGAGCAGCAGCATCTCATCCGGCAGGCGAACGATCTGGAGGAACGGCTCGAATCGCGTAAGGTGGTCGAGCGGGCCAAGGGCGTGCTGATGCAGCGCGAGTCTCTCGGTGAGAAAGAGGCCTACCTGCGCATCCAACGCCAGGCGCGGCAGGAGCGGCGGACCATGAGCCAGGTGGCCGAGGCGATCCTGCGCCAGATGGGGGATGATTGACTCGGGCTCGGTTTTGTGCTATCCTGTAGACGGCGTGTGTTGGGCCAGCGTCTATCGAACCTGGTTGGCTCGCCAGGCCGGGTATCGCTTTGGATATCAGTAGATTGGGACGGGGGAGGCGAAAATGGAGGTAAATGGTTCAGCTCTTGTGATAGAGGTTGCGCCTGTTCCGTTGGAGGTCGACACTGACGGCGTGGTGCGAGTTGGCGGGACTCGCGTGACTCTGGATACGATCGTGGATGCCTTCCAAGAAGGTGCTACTGCTGAGGAGATTGTGTACCAATACCCGTCCCTCGACCTGGCTGACGTATACGGTGCAATTAGCTTCTACCTGCAACGGCAGCCAGATGTTGAGGCGTACCTGCGTCGTCGGCAGCAGCAAAGGGGCAGAGTGCGCGACCAGAACGAGGCTCGATACGATCCACACGGCATTCGCGATCGTCTATTGGCCCGGCGCACCGGAGAAAAGGTTGTGAGGGATGCTCCGACTGGTCGCTGACGAGAATCTCAACAACAACATCGTGCGTGGCCTGTTGCGTCGACGGCCGCAACTGGACATCGTGCGCATTCAGGATGTGGGCCTCTCCGGGGCAGATGATCCAACTGTGTTGGAGTGGGCGGCGCAAGAAGGACGTGTGTTGCTCACACACGACGTATCTACAATCACCAAATATGCGTACGAGCGTGTTCGAACAGGTCAGACTATGCCAGGAGTGTTCGAGGTCGGCAGGAACGTGCCAATTGGCCGTGCCATTGACGATATTCTCCTGGTGGCAGAATACAGCCTTGATGACGAATGGGAAGGTCAGGTGCGTTACCTGCCTGTCTAAAGTGCTGTCGGTTGGCCATCTCTTGTCGGATATGGCGCGTCACGACAAGCCAAGTATGGCGAATGGCGGTGGTTATTTGACATCAGCTATCTCCTGTGGTATAGTCTGTCATAACTGAAGAAGACTTTAGGGCCATGAAGCCCTCTGGGACGGAGCATTCCGTGCCCAGGGGGCTTTTCTTTATTGAGGGAGATTGCAGATGTCAACACGATACCACATTTCCACCGTGCCAGCGCCAGCACCGTTCGCCTACCCCGCCGCCTTCCATATGCTGGAGCACGACGATTACGTCAAGTACGGCCACCTCGTCTTTGAGGGGCGCGCTGCCCGGGGCGACGCTCACTGGACCGCCGAGATCATCACCCAGACCTGGTACCAGGCCGAGACGGGCTGCATCCCCATCTCCGGCGCGGGCTATGGCGGCCCCTTTGCCGGCGCGGGATTCGATTCCATCTGGCTGGACATGTCCGAGATCGTGCGGCCCACCCGCGATGGCATCCATGGGCGGGAGACCATCTCCACCGTCGTCGAGCTGGGACGCCGGCTCCCGGCCCTCACGTTCGATGACGGCGGGCGGCTGACCTCGGCGCTGCCGCCGCTGGTGCAACTGTCCCTGCCAGTGCTCTTTAACCCACTGCCCGATCCGCTGCCCGGCCGGGGATGGCTGCGCGGCATGGTCGCGGCGGCGGCCCGGCTGGGGACGCTGTCACTGTTGACGCCGGATGAATGGGGTGAGGACCTGGCGGAACATGTCTCGGCCGTCGCCTTCCGGCTGACCCCCGAGCAGGTCGAAGATGGCCTTCCCATGCCGCACGGCAAGGACGACTCGGAGGTCCAATTCATCGAGATCGATGTCGGTGAAACCCTTGGGCTTCTCCGAAACCCCAAGGGTTTGTCTGCATTGCTCGAACAGGCCCGCGCCCGCTGGCCCGAGGCCGTGTTCTCGATGCGGCTCTCCCTGCACGGCGAAAGCGGCCCGGCCGTGGCCGAACTGGTCCGCGCCGGGGTGGGTGTCGTCCATCTCTACGCCGACGACATCGCCGACGCGGGCGGCGTTCCACTGCCCGACGTGCTCCGTCGCGTCCACGCCCACCTGGTGGATAAGTGTCTGCGCGATCAGGTGAGCCTGGTCGTCAGCGGCGGCATCGGCGCGGCCGAGCACGTCGCCAAGGCGCTGGTGTGCGGAGCCGACGCCGTCGCCATCGACTGGATCCTGCTTGTCGCCTGGGGCTGCGCGCTGTGGGCCGACCGCGGCCGCTGCCCGGTCGAGGCCGGGGAGCTGGAGCCCGATTGGGCCGCCCAGCGCGTGGTCAATCTCATGGCCGCCTGGCGCGACCAATTGCTGGAGGTGATGGGCGCGATGGGCATCCGCGAGGCCCGCCGCATGCGCGGCGAGAGCGGGCGCGCCATGTTTCACCCTGCCGAGGAGGCCGGCTTCAGGGACCTCTTTGGCCGGATCGTGCCCGCCTCCACCTACCAGCGCCTGCCCGAGCCGGAGCACAACAGCGAGGGGGATTTCCGCTGGACGACCGCGCTGCTCCTGGCCAGCCACGAGCAGGCCCGCACCGGCGAACCGCCCGATGGCTCGATAGAGTACCGCGTCGGCCATTCCGGCGGCGGCTTTGATCAACTGGTCTTTGCCTTCGAGCTCGACGATGGCCCCGCCGGGCCCGCCGACCCGGCTGGCTTTGACATGGCGCTCGCGCTCAACCGCCGGGACGACGGCCGGCCCGCCATCTCCATCCCGCTGCCCTGGTGGGGCTCGGGCATGTCCTACGGGTCGGTCGGCCTGCCCGTGATGCTCTCGCGCGCGATGGCGGCCCAGGCGCTCGATACCTTTACCTCGACCGGCGAGGGGGGCTACCCGGAGCAGTTGGTGCCCTATGCCGACTATGTCATCACCCAGATCGCCACCGGCCTGTTTGGTGTGCGCGAGGAGACGATCCAGCGAGCGCGGCTGATCGAGTTCAAGTACGCCCAGGGGGCCAAGCCCGGGCTGGGCGGGCACCTCCTGGGGAACAAGAACACAGAGACCGTCGCCGATCTGCGCGAGGCTGTCGAGGGCACCAGCCTGTTCTCGCCCTTCCCCTTCCACAGCGTCTACTCGGTCGAGGACCACAAAAAGCACGTCGACTGGGTCAAGACGGTCAACCCGCAGGCCCTGGTCTCGGTCAAGGTCTCGACGCCGACCGACGTGGACATGGTCGCCGTCGGCAGCTATCACGCCGGCGCGCACATCATCCAGTTGGACGGGGCCTACGGCGGCACCGGCGCTGCGCCCGAGATCGCCAAAAAGAACATCGCCAGCCCGCTGGAATACGCCATCCCCAAGGTGCATCGCTTCCTGGAGGAAGAGGGGGTGCGCGACGAGGTGGTGCTGATTGCTTCG
>Ga0180432_10010433_pt1 | contig 11122 bp, 6 predicted proteins | sample SS_ome_10_FD_132414 | JGI IMG/M metagenome (GOLD analysis project Ga0180432, IMG submission 132414) | Hypersaline lake sediment archaeal communities from the Salton Sea, California, USA - SS_1_MS_2 metaG | ecosystem: Environmental > Aquatic > Non-marine Saline and Alkaline > Hypersaline >... | reverse complement strand
GGGCTGGGGCTCCAGGTCGAGGGCCACATGTGGAGAAAGGACAAGAACTGGGGATACCGTAGCTTCAAGAGCAAGGAGGAGCTGACCAAAGCCTATGCCGGGCTCCTGCACCGGTTGCACAACCTGATCGGCGGCGGACTGGCGGCGGCCGTCTACACCCAGACCTCGGACGTCGAGATCGAGGTCAACGGCCTCATGACCTACGACCGCGCGATGGTGAAGCCCGACTTCGAGCGGGCCGCGGAGGCGGCGAAGAAGCTCTACCTGCCGCCGCCGGTGATCAAGCCCCTCGTGCCGGACTCGCAGAAGAAGGCGCAGACATGGCGCTACACCACCGAGCCGCCCGGAGACGGCTGGAACAAGCCGGATTTCGACGATTCCGGATGGAAGGAAGGGCCGGGAGGCTTCGGGACGAAAGCGACCCCCGGGGCGGTGGTCCGCACGGAGTGGTCGGGCAACGAAATCTGGCTGCGGCGGCGTTTCGAACTCGCGGAGAAGCCGGGGGAGATCCAGTTGCGCATTCATCACGACGAGGACGCGGAGGTCTTCCTGAACGGCGTCGAGGCCGCGAAGCTGGGCGGATACACGGCTGATTATCTGACGGTTCCGATACGACCCGAGGCCCTCAAGGCCTTGCGGAAGGGCGGGAACACGATCGCGATTCTCTGCCGGCAGACGGGGGGCGGACAGTACATTGACGCCGGTCTCGTCGCGATCGAGCCGCGCTGATCCTGCCGGTCAGGCGCCGTTCGCTCCGGATCATGGGGGTTCGGGCGGGGATGCCCTGCCTGTGGTGCGGGAGGGCATCCCGCATCCTCGCGCCCGGGGTTCAAGCTCCAGCCAACAAGGTTTCATGGGGGCTCCAGGTTTCAATCTTCGGGTCTCGCGTTCTTCTTCGTCCTGCGGGCCGCGGAGGGCGAGTCGCGCATGGCGGGAGCAATTTCTCGACATCGGAATTCGTCCGAGCAGAATCACGTCGTTTCGACAACCTGATCTTCCGTTCCGATGAAAGCTCGTCTTCTTCTTTGGTCCCTCACTTCGGCTCTTGCCGGATTCATCTTTGGATTTGACACGATTGTCATTTCGGGTGGCGAGCAGACCATCCAGCTTCTGTGGGGGCTGGGGGGCGACATGCACGGATGGGTGATGAGCGCCGCGCTGTGGGGGACGGTGCTGGGGGCGATGCTGGGCGGTTGGCCGACCAACATCTTCGGCCGCCGCAAGACGCTCCTCTCGGTGGGCATCCTCTACTTCGTCTCGGCCATCTGGTCGGCGCTGTCGTATGACCCGTATTCCTTCATGGTGGCGCGGTTCGTCGGGGGGCTCGGGATCGGGATTTCGACGGTGGCGGCCCCGCTCTACATTTCGGAGATTTCTCCTCCGAAGAAGCGCGGGTGGCTGGCGGGATTGTTCCAGTTCAACATCGTGTTCGGGATCCTTGTGGCCTTTCTCTCGAACGCCCTTTTCGGCGAGTTCCTTCCCAGCGCGGTGGCGTGGCGCTGGATGCTCGGGATCGAGGGCGTGCCGGCCCTGATCTATTCGCTGATGTGTTTCGGCATCCCGGAGAGCCCGCGCTGGCTGATCGTCAAGCGCAACGACCGGGAGGCCGGGGAGAGGGTGCTGCGCATGCTCGATCCGGAGGCGCCGGAGGAGGACATCACCGGGCTGGCGACCGAGATCGAGGAGGCGGGGATCGAGGACGCCAAGACGATCCACGGCTTCTGGTCGGCGCGCTTGAGGGTTCCCATCCTGCTGGCGTTCCTTGTGGCCTTCTTCAACCAGCTCTCGGGGGTGAATGTGATTCTCTACTACGCTCCCCGTCTGTTGGGGCTGGCGGGGATCGGGAATCCGCTGCTGGCGGCGGTGGCGATCGGGGTCACCAACCTGATCTTCACCTTCATCGGGCTGCGGCTGATCGACCGCCTCGGGCGGAAGACGCTCCTCTTCATCGGCTCCCTGGGCTACATTCTGTCCCTTGGGGTCTGCGCGTGGGCCTTTCTCAGCTTCAGCGAGTTCAAGGTGGTCTCGGCGTCGATCGACCTCGAGAAGGCGGTGGGCCGCATCGAGAGCCTCACCACCAGCGAGCGGGTGGTCCCGGAGAAGATCATGACGGAAGCCCGGGAGGGGCTCGAAAAGGCGCGGTCAGGCCTCGAAAATGCCTCCCGGATCGAGGATTACCGGGGCGAACCGGTCACCATCCCGGAGGAGGCGACACGGGAGGAACTGAAGACGGTGGCCGGGGAGGTCAAGGGCGCGGCCTCCGAATTGCTGGGGAACAAGAGCGTGCTGGTGCTGGCCTGCATTCTGCTTTTCATGGCCTCCCACGCGGTCGGCCAGGGGGCCGTGATCTGGGTCTTCATCGCGGAGATCTTCCCGAACGCCTTCCGCGCCCCCGGCCAGTCGTTGGGAAGTTTCACGCACTGGATCTTCGCCGCCCTCCTCACGCTTCTCTTTCCGATTGCCATCGAGGCATTCGACGCCGGGTTCCTCTTTCTGTTCTTCTGCGGCATGATGGTGCTCCAGCTTGTCTGGGTCATCGCCATGGTCCCGGAGACCAAGGGTGTTCCCCTTGAGGAGATGGAGAAAAAGCTGGGGGTGCGGTGACTGCCTCGGCAGAGGTTCGACGATTGATGGCATGAATGACGGAGCCGATCTCAGGTATAGATTTCTCCGCCTCCCCGGGCGAATTCGCGGGCCTTCTTTCTGAGGCCCTCCTCGACGGCGTCTTCGGGGCTCAGGCCGTGTTGTTCGGCGTATTGGCGGACCTCCTCGCTGATCTTCATCGAGCAGAAGGCGGGGCCGCACATTGAGCAGAAGTGGGCGGTCTTGGCGGACTCCGCGGGGAGGGTTTCATCGTGGAGGGCGCGGGCCTTCCGGGGGTCGAGGCCGAGGTTGAACTGGTCCTCCCAGCGGAACTCGAAGCGGGCCTTCGAGAGGGCGTTGTCGCGCTCCTGGGCGGCGGGGTGGCCCTTGGCGAGGTCGGCGGCATGGGCGGCGATCTTGTAGGTGACGACTCCCTCGCGGACGTCGTCCCGGTCGGGCAGGCCGAGGTGTTCCCTTGGGGTGACGTAGCAGAGCATGGCGCATCCGTACCAGCCGATGAGGGCGGCCCCGATGCCGGAGGTGATGTGGTCGTATCCGGGCGCGATGTCGGTGGTGAGGGGGCCGAGGGTGTAGAAGGGGGCGCCGTGGCACCACTCGATCTGCTTCTGCATGTTCTCGTGGACGAGGTGCATCGGGACGTGGCCGGGGCCCTCGTTCATGACCTGGCAGCCCCGGGCCCAGGCGCGCCCGGTGAGTTCGCCCTGCACTTCGAGTTCCGCCATCTGGGCGTAGTCGTTGGCGTCGGCGATCGAGCCCGGCCGGAGGCCGTCGCCGATCGAGAAGGCGACATCGTAGGCCGCGCAGAGGTCGCAGATCTCGTCCCAATGGGTGTAGAGGAAGCTCTCGCGGTGATGGGCGAGGCACCACTTGGCCATGATGGAGCCGCCGCGGGAGACGATCCCGGTCATGCGGCGGGCGGTGTGGGGGATGAAGCGCAGCAGGACGCCGGCGTGGATGGTGAAGTAGTCGACTCCCTGCTCGGCCTGCTCGACGAGAGTGTCGCGGAAGAGTTCCCATGTGAGATCCTCGACGCGGCCGTTGACCTTCTCGAGGGCTTGGTAGATCGGGACGGTGCCGATCGGGACGGGCGCGTTGCGGATGATCCACTCGCGGGTGGCGTGGATGTTCCTGCCGGTCGAGAGGTCCATGACGGTGTCGGCGCCCCATTGGGCCGCCCAGCGCATCTTCTCGACCTCCTCGTCGATCGAGGAGGCCACGGCGCTGTTGCCGATGTTGGCGTTGATCTTCACGAGGAAGTTGCGGCCGATGATCATGGGCTCGGCCTCGGGGTGGTTGATGTTGGCAGGGATGATGGCGCGGCCCGCGGCGATCTCGTCGCGCACGAATTCCGGCGTGATATGGCGGGGGACGCGCGCGCCCCAGGGCTGGCCGGGGTGCTGGTGGCGCAGGTCGTTGCGGGGGACCTGCCGGGCGGGGTCGAGTTCCGAAGGACGGGGCATCTCGTAGCCGGCGGGCGTGGGGAGGGGGATTCCGGATTGCAGATTCGAGGTTTCAGAGTCGTAGCGATCGTGGAGGGCGTTGAAGGCGGCCTCGCGTCCGAGGTTTTCGCGGATCGCGACGAACTCCATCTCGGGGGTGATGATACCATGGTCGGCGTACCATTTCTGGGTGACGGGGCGCCCGTTGGAGGCGCGGAGCGGGCGGCGCCGGAGGCCGGGGAACTGCTTGAGCTGGTTCCGGGGCGCCTTGTCCTCGTTGGACCGGCGGGCGTGCTGCCCGGAGAAGTAGCCGTCGTCCTCGGGCCGGGGGGCGCGCCCCTCGTATTCCTCGACGTCGCGGCGGGCGAGGATCCACTCCCGTCGGAGGGCCGGCAGGCCGCCGGCCGGGTCTCCGTGGAAGTCCGGATCGCCCCACGGCCCCGAGCAGTCGTAGACTCGCACCGGCGCATTGGGCTCGCGGCGGCCGTCGGGGTGGACCGTGTCGCTCAGCGAGATCTCGCGAAGCGGCACGCGCAGGCCGGGGTGGAGACGGCCGCGGGCGTAAATGCGTTTCGAGGAGGGAAAGTGGGACAATTTGGTTTGATGGTTGGTGGTTGCCGGGGAAGAGGTTCGGAATTCGACGGGATGGAAATGGAAACGCCGCGCGGGGTGGCGCGGCGTGGGGAGGTGGGCTTTGATGTCCGGACTCCCTGCGTCGGCATGACCCGCATCAGGTTCGGAGGGTTGATCCCGCGATCGTTGGGAAATCTCAGTGCCGCGGTCGTGGCACTCCCCTGTCGGAGAGGAGTGTCGAGTGCCGGGGGGCGGGTGTCAAGGGGGGGAATGGGGGGGCAGGCGGGAGTTGATGCTCACCCCAGCAATTCGCGGAGACGGTTGGTGGCGCCTCCCCGGTCGAGGCGCGAGGCCGCCACGTCGAGGACGAGCGCTTCCCAGGCGTCGATCCGCTGCGAGGGGAGACCCGCATCTGCGAAGAGGCCATTCTCCCGAAGAAACACGAGGCAGGCCGCGAGCGCCGCGCGCTTGTTGCCATCGATGAATGGGTGATTGTTGCAGAGGTAGAAAAGGGAGGCAGCCGCCACTTCGACCGGATCGGTCATGATCGGTTCGCCGCCGAAGGTTGCCTGCGGGGCCGCCAGGGCGCTTTCGAGGAGGCCTTCGTCCCGCAGACCGGGGCTGCCTCCATGCGCGGAGAGCACTTCGTCGTGAATCGCCTTGACCGCTGCCAGGGACAGGTGGGTAAACCCGCTCATCTCAGGGGCTATTTCGAAAGGCGCCGGAAGAGTTCGTCATTGGCCGACACAATCTCGGAAGCGGATTCCTTTGCCCGTTCCGGATCGATGAGCCGGCGGTCGAGGGGGACCAACGTGATGGCTCCCCTTTCGTGGACCGTGACGGAGAGCTGGTCGCCCTCCTTGAGGTGGGCCATTTCGAGGAGGGCGGCGTCGAGGATGATGCCTTTGGAATTGCCGATGCGCGTGATGGTCTTGATCATGGTAAAACAATGTATTACGGCCCCGATTCTGTCAAGCGGTGTTCTGCGGTCCGGTGTAGAGAGTCAATGGAAGTCGTGAGAAGCGGGGTCGAGGTGGGCGGGGAAGGGGAGGGGTTCGAGGTGGGTGGTGTAGAGGGTGCGGGTGCCGCCTTCGCCGATCTGGAGGCGTCCGCGGGCGAGGAGGAAGGGTTCGGTGGTGATGGTGAGGCGGTAGCGGTGGAAGGTGTCGCGCGGGACGAAGAGGTTCATGATGCCGGTTTCGTCTTCGAGGGAGATGAAGCAGTGTCCTTTGGCGGTTCCGGGGCGCTGGCGGCAGATGACCATGCCGGCGAGCGTGATGGAGGCGCCGTGGTTGAGAGAGGAGAGGTCCTTGGCGCGGTGGACCGGCGTTGAGCGGGGAGGGTGGTGCGAGGAGCGCCAGAGGCGCATCGGGTGAGGGCCGGTGGAGTGGCCCTGGGTGGCGTAGTCGGTGGCGAGGCGGTCGAGGCCGGACATCGGCGCGAGGGGCGTCTCGTCCGGCGGGGTTGGATGTTTGATGTTCGGTGTGCGATAGGGAGGGGGTTCCTCGGCGGCGCGGGCGGGTGGGTCCACCGGTTGGGGACCGGTGAGCGTTGGCGGCGCGGCGAACAGGTCGTCGTGTGGTTCCTGTTCGACCTCCCAGAGGGCGGCGCGGCGGTGGGGGGTCTCGGGGAGGCCGTTGAGGGCGCCGGCGGCGGCGAGGAGGCGGCGTTCCTTCCGGTTGGGTCGGACGCGCGTCAGGAAGTCCGGGAGGGATGCGAAGGGGGAATGGGAACGGGCCTCGACAAGGCGCTCGGCGGCGCCGAGGGAGAGCCCCTTGAGGCGGTGCAGGCCGAGGCGGAGGTGGCGGTCGTCGATGACGGTGGTTTCGTAATCCGAGTGGAGGACGGAGACGGGGCGGGCCCGGACGCCGTGGCGTTTGGCGTCTTCGAGGAGGGAGGAGACGGAGTAGAAGCCCATGGGCTGGTTGTTGATGAGGCCGGCGTAGAACTCGGCGGGACGGTGGACCTTGAGCCAGCACGAGGCGTATGCGATGAGGGCGAACGAGATGGCGTGGCTCTCGGGGAATCCATAGAGGGCGAAGGAGCCGATGGCATGGACGACCTTGTTCTGGACGAGGAGGTCGATGTTGCGTTCCGACATGCGCCGGCGGAGTTTTCGGGAGATGGCCTCCATGCGCTCGTCGGAGCGCTTGAAGGCCATGGCGCGACGGAGTTCGTCGGCCTCGGCGCCGTCGAAGCCGGCGATGATCATGGCCATGCGGAGGACCTGTTCCTGGAAGAGGGGCACGCCGAGGGTGCGCCCGAGGACGGGCTCGAACGCGGGGTGGATGAAGTCGACCGGTTCGCGGCCGTTGCGGCGGTTGAGGTAGGGGTGGACGAGGTCGCCCACGATGGGGCCGGGACGGATGATGGCGACCTCGATGGCGAGGTCGTAGAAGGTTCTGGGCCGCATGATGGGGAGGGTCGCCATCTGGGCCCGGGATTCGACCTGGAAGGTTCCCACGGTGTCGGCGCGGCACAGGAGGTCGAAGGTGGCGGGGTCGTCCTTGGGGAGGCGGGCGAGGTCGACCGGGCGGCCGCGCCGGGTGCAGATGCGGAGGGTGTCTTCCATGGCGGCGAGCATCCCGAGGCCGAGGAGGTCGATCTTGACGATTCCGAGGTCCTCGCAGTCGTCCTTGTCCCACTGCACGATGGTCCGGTTCGGCATGGCGGCCGGTTGGAGGGGGACGACGGCGTCAAGGCCGGTGTCGCAAACGATCATGCCGCCGGAGTGCTGGCCGAGATGGCGGGGGAGGGCGAGGGCTTCGTGATAGAGGTGGAGGAGGGGCTTGAAGCGCGGGTGGGACGGCGGGATGCCGGCCTGCGCGATGGTGGCTTCGAGATCGGAGACCTTCCCGCGGGGGTAGAAGGCGTCCATGCTTTGATCTTCGGCGGGCGATGGATCTCCGATCTTCGATCCTGGATCTTCGATGTTGGGTCCTTGATGTACGGGACGCGATGTGTGACGGTCGTGGCACGGGGCGTGGTTCCGGGCGGGGCTTTCGTCCCGGTTGTCGTGGACCTTGGGGGAGGAGGCGAGGTTGGAGAAGCGGCCGGCGATCGAGCCGGGGAAGCCGAGGACCTTGGACATCTCGCGGAAGGCGGAGCGGGGGCGGCAGGTGATGACGTTGGCGGTCATGGCGGCCCCGCGGGGGGCGTATTTTTCGTAGACGTGCTGGATGACGGCCTCGCGGCGGTCGCCGGAGGGCAGGTCGAGGTCGATGTCGGGCCAGGAGCGGCGGTTCTCGGAGAGGAAACGCTCGAAGAGGAGGCCGCCTCCGACGGGGTCGACCGCCGTGATGCCGAGGCAGTAGCACACCGCGGAGTTGGCGGCCGAGCCGCGGCCCTGGCAGAGGATGCCCCGGGACTCGGCGAACCGGACGATCTCCCAGACGATCAGGAAGTATCCCGGGAAGCCGAGGCGGGCGATGAGGTCCAGCTCGTGGTCGAGCTGGGCGCGGATTTTATTACTCAGCTTACCGTAGCGGCGGCGGGCGCCCCGGAAGGTGAGTTTGCGGAGGAGGCGGGCTTCCTCGCCGGGGGCGAGGGGGCGGCCGTTTTCGTGATAGGAAGGGAACCTGTATCCGAGGTCATCAAGGGTGAACTCGATCCGCTCGGCGAGGCGGCGGGTGTTGTGCAGGGCTTCGGGGAGGTCGCGGAAGAGGCGGGAGATCTGCCGGGGGTGCTTGAGGCGCCGCTCGGGGTTGGCGGCGAGGAGGGTTCCGGCCTTGTCGAGGGTGGTGTGGTGGCGCAGGCAGGTGAAGGCGTCGGCCAGGAGCCGGTCGCGGCGGCGGGCGAAGAGGGGGGCGTTGGAGGCGATCAGGGGGAGCCCGAGGTGTTTCGCGAGGTCGCGCAGGAGGGTGTTGAGGCGTTCCTCGCCGCGGACGTGATGGCGGGTGAGTTCGACGCAGACGTTGCCGGGGCCGAAAGCGGAAGTCAGCCAGCGGGCGGCTTCCATGAGATCGTCCCGGGCGGGGGACCGGAGGCTTTCGGGCGTCAGGAGCGCGACGAGGCCGGAGGTCCGGGCAGGGAATTTCAGGTCCGGGATTTGAGATCCGCAACAATGGAGATCGGTGAGGAGGCGGCAGAGGTTCTGGTAGCCGGCACGGTTCTCGACCAGGACGGGAAAGGACAAATCCGGGATCTGAGATCCGGGATTGGAGATTTCAAGGGTGGCGCCGACGAGGGCGCGCAGGCCGTGTTCCATGGCGGCGTGATGGGCGCGGGCCGAGCCGTAGACGCCCATGTGGTCGGGAAGGGCGAGGGCCTCGTACCCGAGTTCCGCGGCCCGGCGGACGAGGTCCTCGGGTTGGCTGGACCCGCGCAGGAAGGAAAAGGCGGAGCGGGCATGGAGTTCGACGGTCATGGATTATTTCACGGGATCACCCGTATAAGCCTTCGAGGGTCCATTGGGGGATTGTTTTCTTCGTGTCTTTGCTGTTTCGGGGCGGGTGGCAGGCGAGGCGGAGGAGGGTGTGGTCTTCGAGTTGGAGGTCCCACTCGACGCGTTGCCAGGCTTCCTCGGGGTCCCACCATGAGCCGGAGAGGGGGAAGGGGCCGTGGACGGCGGTGACGGCGCCTTGGTGGGGGCCGGTGAGGAGGGCGAGGGGATGGTGGTGACGGCCGCGGGGTTCGGAGGCGACATGGACCGGGATCGGGGGACGGTAGCGGCGCAACGGCAGGGCGGTGGCGGTTTGGCGGGATTGGTGATGGGGTGTTGGGGGTGGCGGGGAGGGGATTTGAGATTTGAAATCCGAGATTTGGAATTGGTCGGGCTGGTGGGTGTCGAGGGGTCGGGGGGTTCCGAGGCGGCGGGGGCCGAGGAGGGCATCGAGGCGCGCGAGGGTGTCGGCGAACTTGTTGGGGTCGCGAAGGGAACGGTCGAAGAGGCGGGGCTGGGCCTGGGCGGGGAGGGTGGGGGTGAGGGCCAGGGACCATGCCACGACGGGAGAAGGCGCGGTGACGGTGTCGAGGTGGGTTTGGAGGAGACGCAGGAGGGTGAGGGGGTCGCGGGTGGGTTCGGGGAGGCGGAGGTCGCGGAGGTGGAGGTCGCCGTCGTCGAAGGTGAGGGTGAGGCGGGCCGCGGCGGCGGCGCGCCGGGAGGCGGCGAGGCGGGAGCAGAGCGTGTCGAGGCCGCGGCGGAGGAGGAAGAGAAGCGGTTCAAGGGTGTCGAGAGGGTGGTCGAGGTCGCGGGAGGTCCGGTAGTGTTGCGACGGGCGGTGGAGGCGGAGGAGGCGGAGGTGTTTGCCGTGGAGGATGTCGTGGAGGCGGGCGGCGTCCGGACCGAGACGCTCCGCGAGCCCCTGGCGGGGGAGGGCGGCGAGATCGCCGAGGGTGGAGAGGCCCCAGAGCGTCAGCAGGTCTGAATGCTGAAGGATGAAGGATGAGTGCGAGGTGCGATTGCTCGATGTTCGGTCTTCGATGTTTGATCTTTGATGTTCGATGTTTGAGTTTGGTTCTTCGGGTTGTGGTGTGAGGTTGGCGAGTTTGGCGAGGTGGGCGAGGGGGAGGGAGAAGAGGGCCTCCCGGAAGGCGGGGGGGAGAGGGGGGGTGATTTCGGATTTCAGGGGGGTGATTTCAGGGTCGGCCTCTCTGGCAGGGAGTCCCCAGTCCCTGATCTCGAACTGTGGCTCGGGGGTGAAGGAGAGGCGGGAGGAGGTTGCGGGGCTGAGGGAGGCGAGGAGGGCGAGGTCGGGAGTGGGGGCGAGGGCGAGGTGGAGCGGAAGGCGAAGGACGGTGGCCTTGCGGAGGGCCTGCTCGACCCAAGCCGGGGGGTCGGACCGCGAATGAGGGAGGGTGAGAAGGTCGAGAAGGAAGGCGCCGGGCGCGGTCTCCTCGAAATCAGGGCTGAGGGAGGCGGCGAAGCGCCGGAGGTCGTTCTGCGACCGGCGTTCGAGAGCGGGGTCGGGCGGGAGGAATTCGAGGCCGGCACAGCGCGCCATGGCGCGGGTGGTGGAGAGGCCGGGGGCGACGCCCTGCCGGGCCGCGGCCCGGTTGACGGCCCGCAGGAGGGGCGTGCCCCGCGCGGAACCGGGACCGACGAGGGCCGTGGGGACGGCCGCGGCCTCGGGGTTGTCGCGCAGGAGGACCGCGAGGGGAAAGGAGGGGATATGGAGGGCGGCGAACATGGCGGGCGCTGCGCGCCGGTCTTCGATTTTGGAGGTTCGATCTTTGATCTTCGAAGACGTTGCTTCGGGGCTTGGAGGTTGGGGCTTGAAGTTTATTTGGGAATTGGGGCGTGGAGTTTTATCGAGAGGACGGCATTGTGTTCCGGGGGGTTTGGGGAGGTGGCTATTACCATTGCAGGAGGCGGGTGACGGCGGTGCGGAGGGCGGTTTCGAGGAGGGCGGCCTCGCCGTGGGTGAGGGGGATGGAGACTTTGCGGACTGATTTGTCGGCGGCGTTCTGCCGCGAGATGCTCATCAGGTAGGGGGCGTGATCGCGGTCGGAGCGGGCTTCGAAGTCGAAGGCGCTGTTGGCGTTTTCGGACTGGTGGAAGAGTTTGG
>Ga0180432_10010432_pt1 | contig 11122 bp, 10 predicted proteins | sample SS_ome_10_FD_132414 | JGI IMG/M metagenome (GOLD analysis project Ga0180432, IMG submission 132414) | Hypersaline lake sediment archaeal communities from the Salton Sea, California, USA - SS_1_MS_2 metaG | ecosystem: Environmental > Aquatic > Non-marine Saline and Alkaline > Hypersaline >... | reverse complement strand
TTGCCTGTTACTCATTACTTGCCATTAATTCCCCCAGCCCAAAACCTTCGGATTGATTCGCAGTTCGATATCGTCTTTCGTCCCAACTTTCCCATCCGGACCGGGACTGAAGATTTTCTTGTTCTTAACGTCAATAATATATTCGTCACCGTAAGCACGAGCCTTCGTGCTCACGTTTTTACCAAGCCTCTTGTTTAATACAACCTGAAGGAGATCGTTGCGTACCAGCAAACGAAAGCCTTTCTTTTGATTGATATTGGAGAAGAATCTCATCCCCTGTATACCTGTTGAGCCCAGAGGATTGTAGCCTCTGTAGATCAAAAGCAGCAATTTCCCATTTCGGAACGGATCGGTCTCCTTGAAGGGGTAGTGAACCGGCCACACAGACAGCCTTTCTGTCGTTGTGTTTCCGGTTTGCTCCATTGCGTTCAAGCAGTCGTCACAACGATTCTTGTACAAGCGCAGCGTGGAATGTCTCTTGAGCAGCGGAATCTTGCCCGTGAGGCTAACGCCTGAGTTATTTAAAACGGCATTCTTAATAAGAAGATATTCGAACAAAACACTATTGCGCAATGATAGTTGCTCTTCATTGAGAAGAGTGAAATGTGTTGCCAAAAGCTCGATGGTATTCTTCGAAGTTTTCGGATGATTCACAATGGCATTGGACGCCTTGATCGTCGTTTCCAGACATAGATGACAAATGAATCTTTCAATAAACAGCCGGGCGTTTAAGGAGAGCTTCCTGGACACCGAATCCAACTCGATCAACTCGATAGTGAAAGCATGGATATGGTCCGGATCGGTCTGCAAATAGGCATAAACTTGAAAGAGTCGGACCAGTTCTACCAGGTTTGTATAACGCATAATCCTGAAATTGTAACCCGGTTCGGCCAGGTCGGCTATTTCGGGGAATTGGTTGAGTCGGCGGATGATGTTTCTGGCTTTTTGGCTGCTGGCCCACGCAGCTTTGATATCATTAGCATCGTGCTTGAGAACTTGAGCAACTTCCGCCTCTGTTCCATTTTCCACAACATCCCTGATATCGGCAATCATATCAATATCACCATCTGAAAGGCCGATAGCGGGCGCTCCCGGAACATTATGGTCTTCATCGATTAACATTTTGAGGAGTTCATAGCTCTCCGCGTATTCAGCTGGCGCAGAGCGAAGGTCGGCGATGGTATAATCGTTGGGTATCGGCGGGGCATCACGACTCCAGAGGATATAGAAGATGCACATAAAAACAATTGAGACATTCATACCCGCCAAAGCAATATATTTACCTTTTTTAAGTGCGCCGTTACTGCGTCTGATTTTTAGCAAACTGATAATCCCAACGACGATCGCCGGAATCCCCGTCAGGATAAAGAAGAACAAACTCAAAATCCCCAACACAAGCGACACAATCGCCAGCTTGCTTGTCATGGCCTTTATCAATGCGGTACTGCAAGCTTCGCACACATGGGCGTTACCCGGATTTTCCCCGCCGCACTTTGGACACAACATATCTATTCTCCCTTTAATGTACGCATTGGTCCTTGAACAGGATACAAGCAACCAGTATAGACCGACCCTGTTAATTCGCCAGAAGATTCTTTCGTGGGATCAGGACGGATCGGCGAAGAGGGATTTTCCGAGGTAGCCGTAGTCGATGCAGAACTGGAGGATATCACGGGCGAGAGGTGCGGCGTCGGAGGAGCCGTGCTGGCCGCCCTCGACGACGACGGCGATGGCGATCTTGCGGCCGGAGCCGTCCCGGGCGAAGCCGCCGAACCAGGCGTGCTCGGGCCGTTCCGTCGAGCCGGTCTTGCCGAAGATTTTGACGTCCTGCCGCTCGAACAACCCGAGAGACGGCGCGAACTGGTTGTTGGCGGTGCCGCCGTACTCGTTGACGACGGCGCTCATGCCGTCGCTAATCACCGCCAACGTGCCTAACGAGATGCCTAAATCGGCGCCCTCTGAATTTGAGATTTGAGATGTGAGATGTGAGATTTCTTTGAAAAGCCTGGGAGGCTTGAAGATACCGTCGCGGGCGATAGCCGCCATGGCATTGGCGGCCTGCAAGGGTGTGACGCGGAAGTTGCCCTGCCCGATACCGAACCATCGCCGGCTACTTTCTCTCAGCGGCGGCACATCCTCGAAGCCGTAGATTGCGTTTCTCAAAAAACCGCTCCAGATAATACCGGGGGCCTGGTTGAAATGCCTGACCACGTCGGTCTTGGCCGCGTCGATCAGCCAGTCCGGCAGAAAAAGAGCGTCTTGCCCGTAGCCGAATTTGAAGAGCCATTCCTGCAAAACGTTCGGATCGATCCTATCGGCGAGCCGTGAAAAATAGACATTGCAACTGCCCCGAATCGCGTTGCGGGCACTATTGGTCCATCGATCGTCATGCCCGACTCCGGACCTTCGATAAATCAGACAGTCCGGCCAATTCTCCGGGGCTGCCCGGGAGGGGCACGGGATGACCTCTTCCGGAGTTACCTGGCCGGACTCGAGCCCGGCGATGAGGATAATCGGTTTCACCATCGAACCGGGCGGATATTGCTTATTGATGGCCCGGTTGATCAGGGGTTTGTTGGTTTTATCCTCGACCAAATCGCCATAGTCGTAGCGGGCGCGGTTCAAATCGTAGGTCGGCAGCGAAACCAGGGCGAGGATATCGCTCGCGGCGACCTCGATAACGACCACCGACATACCCGGTCCGCAATTCGGTTCGTGATTGTAGTTCGCCAGATAATCTTCAATGGCCTGCTGGAGATCGATGTCCAGCGTCAGTTGCACGTCATTGCCTTCCTCGATCGGCTTGCGGTTCATAAGCTGACCGTCGATATCGGAACTGACCTGGCCCCGTCTTCCACGGAGGATCGCCTCGCAGACATACTCGACACCATCCTCCCGGCCGCAAAGCTCTCCATCCTGATACCGCAAAAGCCGGTCATTCTCGAACAGTGCCCGATCCCGCTCCTGGCTGGCGCTGCCGACCCACCCGATCGTATGGGCGGCGGCCGGCCCGTAGGGATAAAACCGGTCCTCGTTCGGCAGAATCTGAATACTGTCGGTATCCATGAATTCCAACTGCGCCGCGAAGATATCATCATCCGTTTTCAACTCCAGCAACGGCCAGTCGATATACATTTCCGCGATATCGATTTTCGTTGCCAGGGCGAATCGTTTTTCATGGTCCGGCTCTTTCGCCTCGAAATCGGCCATCGCCACAGAAAACGGAATGCTCTCGATACCGCCGTATTGGGTGAATTGCTGGGGAACATAGAAAGTGTGCCGCCACGCCTGGAACATGCGGCCGTCCCAGACGAGATCGTTGATTTTCTGGATCTTGTTTGTGATCAGAGCGGGATCGACGCCTTCAAGCTGAGCGCAGATATTGATAATGCGCTGCAACTGCTCGTCCCGGTCGTGAATTCTGTCCTTCACCTCGGTGATCGCCGCTTGCGGATCGGACCCTTTGGCGGCTTTGTCGAGCATGATCCGCTTGATGCGATCGTCCAGATAAGAGCTGAGGCTGTAGTTGATATGCACGTAGAACCGGGCCTTTTCCGTGGCCAATACGTTGCCGTTTCGATCGAGGATGTCACCCCGGACGGTGCTGATCTGTTTCGTCCGGCCCATGCGGCGCTTCAGCTCATCAATTTCCTGCTGGACGGCGGAGGCGCCGAAAAGTTGCATCTGCCCCAGGCGGACCAAACACACCGATAACAGCAAAATGCTGAAAACGACAAAGATGGTGACTCGCCGGTTATACATAATCCTCTGAACAGTGACTAAAGTGACAGAAAAGCTGTCATTCTGAGCGCAGCGAAGAATCTTTTTTTCCTGGCCAGATCCCTCGGCTTCGCTCGGGATGACACTTACGTGTCACTTTAGACACTTCCTTTAACGTCTCGAACGTCGCTGGAAGCGATTCGTTTCTATGCCCATGCAATACGCGGCCGGGGGGAATAAAAACGGTCCGACAACGCCTGAAAAGATCGACGTCAAAAGGATCGTTACGAAGACTCTCTCCGGCAACGGTTCTCTCTTAATCATAAACGCCAGAAAATAGACCAGGGCGCCGGCCACACACCCGGTGATGAGAATCGCAAGTGCCTGATAGGATTTTCGCCGGATGGCGACCACGCGATGGATGTACGCCAGCAGCGTGCCGAACAAACCGAAACTGATCACGTGGGGCCCCATGGGAAGCGGCGAGCCGATCAGGTCGGCGGCAAAACCGATGGTGAACGAGCCGATAATCGCCTCCGACGGATGACTGTAAACGGAAAAAAACACCAGGAGGATCAGCAGCAAATCAGGTTTGTAATCCCAGCGCGCCAGCATGCCCTTCTGCACTATAGTCGCGACGAGAATGAGAATTGCAAAACGAAGCCATCGCATCTTACTTCCCTATCCGGCCTTCGGATTCATAATAATTACGGCGACGTCCTCGATATTTCGTATGTCACAGACCGGCACGACCGTAACGTCCCAGACCGAGGCTTCCTTTTGATTTCGTTCACATCGAGAAACTCGGCCCGTGACAATCGGCGCATCCAGATCCAGAAAACCCCGTTTTCTCAGCGCAAAGACCCTCTCGCCGACGTCGATCTTTGTCTTGACCTGCTCGATGACAGCGACGTTGCCGTCGGTGCCTTTCATGATATTCCTTAGATTCCCGTTGCCGATCTTAACCGGTATCTGGGACGTGAAATCGGTGATCAACTTCACCCGGGCCGTGCCCAACTGGGGAAAGACATCGGATATCGTCCCGATAATGCTCTCGCCGCCCAGCACATACTGGCCCTTGGCCAGGCCGATCCTCTTGCGATAGTCAATCGTCAGCTCGTTGCTCGGCCCGTCAACCGGACGCTCAATCACAGCGGCCACCGTTACATCGGCGCCTTCCCAGACGTACGGTGTATATTTGTGCTGCTTTTGGAACTGCCGACGATACTCCGCTACCGTCTGTTCGAGATTGGCGATGACGTTCAGCAGGCGCTGTTCGCCGCCGCCGAGATTCTCGCCCGCCGACTGTTGGGTCCGCGCCGTCAGGGCGACATTGCCGCCGAGACTGAGCGGCCACCGAAAAACATCGACGAAGGCAAGCTGGAACTTACCCGTAAAACTTTGCGGGGCAAACAACAGGATGCACCCGGCCAACATAAACCAGGTAAACAACATTCGCCTGGAGACTTTTTCTTGCTTCCTTGCCATAACTGAATTGAGAATGCAGAATTCAATATTGAGAAAATTCTACATTCTTCATTCTAAACTCTCAATTCTACACTCATTCCCACCCGTATTCGTTGTGATCCATCGTATCTTTCCAGAGTTCCAGATTTTCGAGATAGACGCTGGTCCCGCGGGCCACACTGCTGAGCGGGTCTTCGACGGTGTGGACCTTCAGACCGGTCGCATTGGCCAGAACCGTGTCCATGCCTCTCAACAGCGAACCGCCGCCGCAAATATGGATGCCGTTGTCGATGAGGTCCGCGGCCAGTTCCGGCTCGGCTTTTTCCAGGGTCGCCGTCACCGTGTCGATAATCGTCGCGATCGGATCGCGAAGGGCTTCACGGATTTCCTCGCTGGTGATGACGATCTTTCTCGGCAGGCCCGAGATCGTATCCCGACCCGCGATTTCCATGGTTAATTCCTCCTCCAGCGGCGCCGCCGAACCGACTTGTATTTTGACTCGTTCGGCCCGGGCCTCGCCAATGAGAAGGTTATACGTCTTTTTGAGATGACTGATGACGGCCTCGTCCATATCGTCTCCGCCGATACGGATGGACTCGGACGTGGCGATATCGGCCAGGCTCATGATGGCCACTTCGGTCGTTCCGCCGCCGATATCGACAATCATCGAGGCCGTCGGATCGGTAATCGGTAAGCCCGCCCCGATGCCGGCGGCCATCGGCTCATCCACCAGATACACCCGGCGTGCCCCGGCGCGTTCGGCGCTGTCGATCACCGCCCGGCGTTCGACGGCGGTAATCCCGCTGGGAATCGCAATGACGACGCGCGGCCGCACCAGGCCGCCCCGGCCGTGAACTTTCCGGATGAAGTAACCGAGCATCGCTTCGGTGATCTCGAAGTCGCTGATGACGCCGTCCTTGAGGGGGCGGATCGCCGTGATCGAGCCCGGCGTCTTTCCGAGCATCTCACGCGCGACCAGACCGACGGCTTCGCCGTTATTGAGAACGATATTCGTGCCTTTGCGCACGGCGACCACGGAGGGTTCATTGAGGACGATACCTTTATCGCGAACACAAACCAGGGTAGAGCAAGTGCCCAGGTCGATACCCATATCCATACTGAACCAACCCAGGACCGTGTCCAGTAGCACGTTAGACTCCTTTCCAAATGTTCCTGTTTTTACCCCGACGCAGGGTCAAGGGGCCCCGACCAGCCACACCTCTATATAATCCGAAGGCGCGGCGTTGTCAATAGCAATAATCCAGGCTATTGAGGTATCGTAAAAAGCGTCTCGTACTGCGTATAACACGCGTAGGCAACATACCCCGCCGTCGCCAGAACGGCACAGAAGGCCATGGCCAGAATAACGGTGTACAGGTTGTCGGGTACGCTTATTTTTTTGCCGCGACTCTGCAGAGCAGGACTCATAGTCTAACCTCGTCGTGCAATGGGCGGATGGGCCATTGCGCTGTTATAAATTCGTGCTGATCTTATCATTCACTCGTGGCTGATTCTGTGCTTCTTCTTTCAGAAGATCCAGCCAGCCGGTGGCTTTGTCCGGCAGAACGTCGATAATCACAACGTTGCAGATAAACGTCTCGCCGCGTGTGGCATGGAACGTCATTCCCTTGGCGACACCGTCGGCCTGACCGAGGGAGATTTCCGCCAGACGCTCCTGCAAATCCACATCGGTGATCACGCCCTGCAAATCGATATCCCGGGCCGGGGCCGCCACGCGGGCCGGCTCCGCCATCGCCGTGACCGGTTCGGTCGGGGCGGTGATCTTGCCGTATTGCTTCAAGACCTGATCGAGCTTATTCTGCAAGTCGGTCTTTTCTTCGAGCAATTGCCTCGATTTGTCTTCCAGGCTGCCAATAACCGCAAGTTTGTCCAAGAGGGTCGCAGTGGTCTGTTCGTGTTCCGCCTGCTCCTTGACCAGTTTGGCGTTAAGGTCTATGGCTTTCTCTTCAGCGGCGGCCATCAACTGATTATTGCCGGCGACTGTATCGCGGAACGCTGCGACTTCAGCATCCATACCTTCCATTTTCCGGCGAGCAAGATCCGCCTCCGATCGAGCGGTCTTGAGATCCGCACTCAACGTGCTGATTCGCCGCTCCAGTGCCGCGATTTGATCGCCCAAGTCCAGCTTCGCCTGCTCCGTTTCCGTTTTAAGCTGGTTGAAATTCTTCTCGGCGTTGTCCGCTCTTTGTTCGGCGGCCCTGAAGCGACTCTGCTGATTATCAAATCTCTCTTTATAGTCTGTCGCATTCGCAACGTACGTCACGACTATCCCGCAGAGAAAAATTGAAGCGAGCGTCAACAGGACGATTAAAACCTTTGTCAGTGTACTCAAAACAACCTCCTTTCACCGAATCTGTGTATTCTTTTCACGACACCTCTTATCAATCCCGAAAACAGGGATATCAAAAACTTTTCATCATGCCGGACATGACCTATAATCCAACGTCCAGCTTTCACGGATGCCTCTGTGGAGCTATTCTTTCCACGGTTCGGCATTCATATATATACTACAATTCTACGCTTAAAACCTGGAAAGGTCAAGCTAAATCTGGCAAATAGCCTAAATTAAAATGCCGAATCGGTCGAGGAGAGGGGGGCGTCTGATAACATGCGGCTTTTCAGGACAGACTATCTCTTTTGAGTCTGAAAAACGGCCTTCGCCGCCGCAATGCGGACATACTTTGACTCGTTTTTCAGCAATTGCGGCAAATATTTTGTCAACGCCGGCGTGCCGATATGGCCGATGGCCAGCGAAGCCAGCACATTGACCCGCTGGGCGGCGATTCTGTCCGTACCGGCCGTCAGGTTCTTCTTGAAGACCTCAAGGACTTCCGGCTCGCCGGTCGTATCCCCGAGCACACCGAGCTGCTCGGCGGCGACCAATCGGACCTCCAGGACCTGATCTTCCAGCTTCGTGGCGATAATATCTCTGGCTTGCCTGGTCCCCAGGGCGCCGATGGCCCGAAGCCCTAAGACCCGATCGTCGGCGTAGGCGCTTAAGACAATCGCCCAAAGCCGCTGCAAAACGTCCTCGTCGCCGAGCTTGGCGCGGGCCTCCATGGCCTGGAACCTCACTTTTTCGCTGGACTCCTTGTCCTCCTGGACCCATTTCAGCAATCTTAGCGCCCCCCGGTCCCCAATTTTCCCGAGCAAAAAGGCCGAGTTGGCCCTGACTTCCTGGTCCGGGCTCTCAATCGCTTTGCGAATCACTTCGAGATACTGCGTCGCACCCAGCCGGCCCACCGCATACGAAGCGGCGATAATCACGTTGGAATCCGGGTCTTTCAGCAACGGAGTCAGCATCCTTTCCGCCGGGGCATATTGCAGGTCCCCTGCCGCCAGAGCGGCCGCATAGCGCACCGGGACGATGGGATCCTGCAATAACCGCTGGACCAGGGGCATCAATTCGACGCGCCCGGTCGTGGCGACCACTTCAATCGCATTGACGCGCGCCACGGCATCCACGTCGGCCAACGCCGCCTGTATCACGTGGCGAGCTTCCTGTTCGAGAGAATCGGTCTTTGCGTCACTTTCGCCCGATAACAATGACGGTGACGAACCCTGACATCCGCACATCGAAACAAGCAGGCCGGAAATAAGAACGGCACGAAATATCAAATTGGCTTTTTCCCCGGGTCTATTTTCCATGTGACTTCCCTGCCAATCGAATCTTCCTTTTTGCGAACCTCAATTTTACCGCGCTCACAAACCCTCCTATTATGAGCAAAATCACCCCCCCTTCACAAGAGTAATCCAGCCATTCGCCGTACTTACTGAAAAAAGTGGCCCGGCGGTCGATGGGTATTCGATCCATGAACCAGCCGGCCATGCCCGTCCGGTCCATCGCTTGCTCCGGCAAGGTCCCTTCAACACATCCATTTCTGATGCGCCCGAGGCTGTCGATCAGGCAACTGATGCCCGTATTGACGCTTCGCACAATGGCCAGACGATTCTCAACCGCCCGGAAGACACACACCGCCGCGTGCTGGGGTAATTCCATGCTGGGCTGAACTTGATCGTTCTTAAACCGAACGAACCAGCCGTCATTACTAATATTGATAAGCCAGTGGATGCGTTTGCGCCCGTCCTCATCCAGTGCGAACGTCCGCGCGACATAGGGAACCGTCCCCTCATAACAGATAATGACCGCAAACCTGTATTGCGGCGCCGGCTCCTCGCCCTGCTGCCCGGCCATATCGAATATCGTATAGTTGCTGCCGTAGTCGAGCGAATAATCGAAATTGTACGGAATGAACTTGAGCTTCATAAGCAGCTCATAGAACCAGGCCATGCTCCGCCGGAGCGGCAAGACTTCCCCGAACGGCACGAGATGAATTTTGTCGTATCGCTTGTCGTCCTTCCGGCCGTCGGGTTTGTATAAAAACGCCGAATTGTACTTCGCCTGATAGATTTCATCTTCCTTTTTCTGAACTTCACTGCCGTAGGCGCCCACCAGGACATAGGCATTGTTTTCGGCATGGTCTCTCAGCGACTGGTCGAGGGCCTTATGACCGTCGGCCGAGCGAAGCCATTGCCACACATCCGTATCCAGGATGGCCTGGACCATCGTCTCGGGCCAGACGATCAATTGCGCTCCCGCCTGCCCGGCGGCTTTGCTTTTTACCATCAAGCCGTCGAACAATTCCTGTCCCGACTCGAACGACCGCTTGACCGACTGCGGGACATTCGACTGTAACGACGCCGCCATCGGCCCCTCCGTGACGCATTCATCCGCCTGGCGGATTCTCCATCGCCCGTAGGCGATACCGGCGATCAGAATGGCTCCAACCAATACGACAGAAAGCACGAGTCGAGGAGCGAAAAGACGATGGACAATGGACGAATTTCTCCTCGTCTCTCGTCGAGCGGCGATAACCAGCTCCGCGATCAAACCGTTCACCATTGCGATCAAAAACGAAACGCCGCCGGCCCCGAAGAGATCGGCAATTTGAATGATCGTGGTATTCTGGTACTGGCTATGCGCCAGAAATCGCCAGAAGAAGCCGCCTAAAAAGAAACCCTGCATCCGTTCGATCCCGACGATCAACACCGCCGACGCGATGAATAACGGCACTCTTTTCTTACGGCAAAAACGAAAGCACAACGCCAGAATGGACCACAGCAAACCGGTATAGATGCAGAAAACAAGCCAGCCGGCGATGGTCACCGGCGCCACCCAGTACAGATTAACCATCCAATAGAGCACACACGTCACATAGCCGACCACAAACAAACGCCGCGGCTTCGCCTCCGGCGCACAAGCCACAATAAACGGCACATACGCCACCCACGCCAATAGCGAGAGGTTGATCGGCGCTTGGATCACCGTTAGCATTACCACAGTACTCAAAAAGGGTAAGGCAAGGAACAGACAACTCTTCACTTTACGATTTTTCAAGAAGCTAAATCCCTTGGTATGGTGGTAATTTAATCCCTGATACGTGGCAATTTACCAGCTTTCCGGAGCTTGAAAAGCTGATCTGCAACTTCTTCCGACTCGAAATCTTCAACTGGTTTAACTCTTTGGTTGAAAGTAGAAGCAAAAGTATCTAACGCTTCCTTATTCTTTACCAATTTGTCACTTGGAACATTATTTTCTTTATAGAACAGCTTAAGTTCCTCTATTTCGTTAACATCCCATTTTGACATAATTTTCCCTCTGCATTAGTTTTTTTTGATTTTCTTACAATCGGATGACCGCGCAATGGCCCGAGTTTAGCACTTTTTCTCATCTGAATTAGATGCTTAATAACCTGCTTAGGCTGGAAAGAATTCTTAGTTACCCCGATTCGTTTATTATACTTTCTAGCAAAAATTGTTAGTAAAACAGGATCGTCCTCAAGTTGTTCTGTGGGCACTTTATTTTCATGATATAACCACTTGAGTTCTGCGTCGAGTTGATTGTTCCACTTAG
>Ga0180432_10010430_pt1 | contig 11124 bp, 18 predicted proteins | sample SS_ome_10_FD_132414 | JGI IMG/M metagenome (GOLD analysis project Ga0180432, IMG submission 132414) | Hypersaline lake sediment archaeal communities from the Salton Sea, California, USA - SS_1_MS_2 metaG | ecosystem: Environmental > Aquatic > Non-marine Saline and Alkaline > Hypersaline >... | reverse complement strand
TTATAAAGGAGGTTAAAATGAGGCCTAGACCTAGAAAGAAACCTAGACCAACGCCTGGAAAGAAACCACAGCCAGGTGGATCACCGCCGGTGATTCGTAAAGGCCCGGTGTTTTATAAAGGTCCGAAGTGGGCTTGTTTTAAATTAGGACCCAAACCGTTTTAAAATATAAAACAAGGAGGGTTTAATAATGTTAGGTACAATTATAGATATATTACTTTGGCCAGTCAGATTTTGGTATACTACATTATTGGTAATTCTCATAGCAGATAAAATTGTAGCTATGACACCCGTGCCATGGGATGATTTAATTGTTACAGGCGCTAAGAAAATAACAGAAAAAATTATGAGCGGAATTGACACTGTAATCGCCTATATAGTAGTAAAACCAATTGAATGGGCATTTTTTAAAAATAAAAAGAATGATGAAGATGAAGAATAATTAGGAGGAAATGATTTATTATGGAGCGAATTTTTGGAGAAGTAAAATGGTTCAGTAATGAAAGAGGTTATGGTTTTTTAACCAGAGAAGGCGCAGAAAATGAAGAATATTTTGTTCATTTCAGCGGTATTGTTATGGATGGTTTCAAGACACTTAAGGCTAATCAAAAAGTGTCTTTTATTTTAGTTGAAACTGAAAAAGGGATTCAAGCTCAAGAAGTTAAAGTAGAAGAATAAAAAGACATGTGGTTGTCCATTATGGTCCAACAGACTTTAAAATAAAATGAGGCTCTAGTCTGTAGCCTGTAAAAGGGGGTAGTATAATGGTATATAGTAATAATTTTATAGCAGTAATAAAACATAAAGGTAAGATATTAAGAGATTTAAATAGTGTAGTAAGATTACCGTTTGGTTCTGAGTATACAATTCTTTTGAAGAATAAAGATTCCAGAACAGCGGTTGCGAGCATAGAAGTTGATGGTGAAGATGTAATGGGTGGCCATCAATATATTGTTCCAGGAAATAGTAGCAGGGAATTGAAGGGTTTTCTTAAAGGGTTAAAAGCTACACATAAATTCAGATTTATTAAGAAGACTAAGGAAATATCGGATTTCAGAGGAGACAGGATAGACGACGGAATTGTTAGAGTTGAATTTAAGTATGAGCAAGCTAAGAAGGAGCCAACGCCTTGGATAGTTTATCCGCACGATACGCGATTTAAAAGCAGTGATTCGGGTGCTGATTGGCAGTTTACTTATACAAGTTCAACCGACGGTGGTGGTAATAGTTATAGTTTGACTAACGATCTATCATCAGTTAATTGTTGTTTTATGAATTCTCCTCAGCCGGATGAAGGAATAACGGTGAAAGGTTCCAAAGCAAATCAAAATTTTCAATATGGTAATGTAGGGGTTTTAGAGAACCAATCATATGTTATAATAATTAGATTGAAAGGTGCGGTGAAAAGTAAAGGAAAAGTCAAGAAAGTTAAAAGACCTGTCTTAACTAGGAAAAAAGTTCAATGCCAAGTTTGCGGGCGGAAATGGAAATCTAACCTGAAGTTTTGCGGTAATTGTTCCGCAGCATTAGACTAAAAATTAAGATGGGCAACCACATTTCAAAAGGAATTGAATATGTTATTATCAGAGTTATTAAACAGACGGGCGTATATTAAAATACAAATTGAGGAATTAAGGACTTATTTAAGAACTGAAAAAGATATTAGTAGTTTTAATAAAATTATAAACAGGTTATTTGAATTAGAAGATAAATTTCAAAAATATACATTAATATTAGATAAAGTAAATTTTGAAAATGAAGTAGAGATTGGTTCTAATGTAGTATCAGTTGCTACGGCAATTAGACTCAGGCAGGCTACAGAAAGAAAGATATTAGCTTTAACATCATTAATATGTAATACCAGAATTAAATTAGACATTTTGAATTTAATGAAGCAAAGAAATGAATTAATAGAAGAATTTCATATATATGATAAAGCTATATCGCTAAATGACTGGAGGACTAACGTTGATTAAAAAGCTCTGGGTCAAGTTTGATGGTATGGATATCGTTTGTATGTGTAATGAAAACAAACGTAAATGTAGAGATAAAGATTGTAAGGAATACGTTGTTAAGTTTACGGAAATAAAAAGAAAGGATAAGGATTTAGATAAAGAGGTGAAAGATGTAGTGAATGCCATCAAAGGTTTAAAGAAAGCTGAAACAGAGGTTGTGAAAAGTATGAATAAATTTCGGCGATTGAGAATACGTTAGGGGGTGTATTTGGTGGCTAAGGATTTTAAGCATATAAAAGATCCATACAAACGTAGAGATGCTATAGTAAAGCAAAATGAAAAAGACCATGATAGTTTTTTACAAGATGCTTATAATAAAACACATACGGTGGTAAAAAACATGGTTGATGAGTGTAGAAAGAAATTAGAACGAACGGTTTAAAGGAGAGAATTATGAATTACTTAGTAGGAATTTCAGGAAAGGCAAGATCAGGTAAAGATACATTTGCCCAGATGTTGGCTCGAAGGTTACAAGCAGAAACAGGGTATAGTTTTGTTCTCATGGCTTATGCTCACGAGTTGAAGAGTAGGATACAGAAAGATTTTGATATGTCCTATGAGCAACTTTGGGGCGATGAAAAAGAGGAATATGATAGACGTTATAAGAAAGATAGGCAGAATTGGATCGCCGGCCGAAGAGATCATGATGAAATTAAAGAAAATTTTTGGACGCCGAGGGAAGTCATGCAAGCATACGGCCAGTTTTTCAGAACTATAGATTATGATTTCTGGGTTAAATATTTATTTAAAGTTGTTGAAGAGCAAGGGTTTGAAAACGTTATAGTTACTGATTTAAGACATATCAATGAAGTAGATGCTGTTGTTAATAGGGGTGGATATCATGTTAGAGTGGAACGTAAAGAAAAAGATGATGTTCATAATGATCAGCATATTTCTGAAACGGCTTTAGACGAAGGTTATAGAATTGATTTTAAAGTTGATAACAGTGGAACGCTTGAAGATTTAGATCGAGCGGCTGAAGATGTAGCTAAATTCATAATGGATTCAAAGAAGTTAAATTTGATTGTTTAAAGGAGAAATAAAATGGCAAGTAAGAAAAAAGGTTTAACAATTAAAGTAGCACCAGATGATATTGTTTATACCAGTATAAATAAAAGTAAAGATAATTATAATAGCGCCAGACTGGTAGCTAAAGTAGGTGAGAAAGCTTATATGAATATTGGTGTAGAATGGGAAGGTGAGACCGTGCCTTCTTTCGCTATGGAATTAATGGGGACCCTGACTGCCAGCCAAATTGAACCTAACACAATTGTGGAAGGTAAAGAAGATGAGTATAATGAGTATGAAGAAGGCGCAAAGAAATGTGGCAGTCCTAAGAAACCTAAGATGAAGAAAAAGATGAAGAAAATGGATAAAGAAGATTCTGATTTGGAGGATGAATAGAAGTAGGAAGTTCGCAGTTTTGCAACTCGCATTGTTCTAGACAAGCTGATTTATTGTTTAGCAAACGTGATGGTAATTGGCAAGAATTTTATGCTAATTGTATGTCTATTTGTAAACAAATAAAAAGTTAAAAAGGGGTTATTAATATGCCAATTTCAGAAGAGGCTTATAGAGAACCTAGTTGGATCAGATTTAGAAAAGGTTGGACCATAGCTAGACAAACTAACCAGAGATCTAGATTCATGGTTTTTAGTGATTATCCCAGAAATTATAGAGGTGGAGAATTTCCAACACCAGGGTATAATCCCAATCATCAAAGTATACGGGTTGAAAGAGTTAATTTATATACTGATGATTTAACATTGAAAAAAAGGTAAAGGGGAATTAAATATAATGGTTTCAGTTGAGGAAAGGGTAGCGATATTTGAAAAGGAATTAGATTTAATATTTGATGATAGTGTAAAAGAATTTACAAAACTATGTTTGGTAGCAGCGCCGGATTATTTTTTCACGGATTGTCCGGCATCGTCTTCTGGTAAATATCATCCAATTAATGAGTTGGGACCAGATGGAACTATTTTACATACTAAGAAAGTTTTTACTGTAGCGTATGAGTTTTGTCGTGGGCTTGGTTGTGAAAATCATAGAGATGAAATTTTAAGTGCGTGTATTATACATGATCTAAGAAAACAAGGCTTGACTAAATCAGGTCATACCACTAAAAATCATCCTGACTTAGCGGCCCAATTAGTCGATGAAGTTCAAAGAGACACAATGTTATTAGATGATGAATCATATAATTTAATAAGAAATATGGTTGGTTATCATTATGGTTTATGGTCAACAGGTAAATGGGTTAAAGATCTATCAAATTACTCTATGGAAGAGTTATGTATGTATATATCTGACTATATAGCGTCAAAACGTTGTGTAGAAGTTGATAGTAGGAGGTAATATGGGATTTACGATAAATGAGGATTTAGGGATAGGCGAACTTTCCCCAGGTTCTACTGAAAGACGTTGGGAACCTGAGGGCGGTGTAGGTAGGCATAGAGAGAAGATACATAGAGAAAGTAGACATGCTGATGAGTTTAAAAATTTACCATTTAAATTTTCTAAGCCACGAAAAGCAGGCCGAAGACATTATGTAAAATGTGTAAAATGCGGAGAGATTTTTTATGTATCTGTTAATACTGTAGGAATTGTCTGTAAAAATTGTAACGCTTATGTAAGCGTTGAGGAGGTGTAATGATTGACAATTGATGATAGGAATGGAGATGAAAAGAAACGTAGAGGCAGGCCTAAAGGATTTAGGTTAAGCGAAGAAAGTAAACAAAAGATTTCTAAAAGTAAAGAAGGTCAAAGACACACACAAGAGACTAAGGATAAAATTTCCAAATCTTTAATTTTATATTTTAGAAAGTTAAATCCACTTTCAGAAGAAATAGAGAAACGTTATTGTAGATGTGACGACGATGATACATGTGGTTGGGTACATGATGTACGTAATGATTTAGATAGTTTAACAGATGTTATGACTGATAGGTCGTTGAGGAATACCCGGCGAATAGAGCTTACATGTGGTAATTTTATAGAATTTTTCGGCCATAATGTAACGCCTGAAATGATAGTTTTATTTAAAGAATTTTGTAAGTTAAATGGTTTAAATCCTGACGATGCTTATGATAAACTTTAAGGAGGTGCCATGGCAAAGCAAGGTAGGCCTAAAAGTCCTCCTAAAGCGAAGGAGATGCTGAAGGAGGTTATACCTATAGATGATATATTTAATCCGGAGGAAAAGAAAATATATGAGTCTTTGGTAGATATTTATTTAAAAGATTTTGAAAGCGATGATCTCACAGCCGGTGATATGGATGATGTAATGAGTTTGGCTATGAATCGTGTGCTTGAAATACGCTTGTTAAAGACAAGCAAAGGTAGTACAGATGCGCAGCTTGATATAGCAGGTACGATTGAAAAGATGCGCAAGCAGAACGAAAAACTTAAAGAAAGTTTATCTACCAGAAGGAAGGATAGAATAAATCCACATGAACATAAGGGTTTTTCAATTATTGATTTAGCTGTAGCTTTTGAAGAGGATAAAAAGAAAAAGTTAAAGGACAAGATAAAAACACATAAATTAGAAGAAGATATAATTCTAAAAGAATATAATAAATTCGAAGGAAATAGGTATGATTTAGATGTAGAATTAGAAGAGGGAGGTGATCCCTCTTAGTGTCTCACCTGGTTAAAATAAAAAATAGAAAACTCATATATAGACAAGGGACAGAATTAATAAATTTTTATAGACAAAACCCTTGTATTGCTGCTTGGGATCTTTGTAGAGCTGATCTAGCCCCTATACAACGTGTAGTTTTTGAAGCTATGTGGTTTAAAGATTACGTAATCGGTGTTATGGGTAGGGGTTGTGGTAAAACTTATATGCAAGGATTATTAGCTGTTCTAAGTTGTTTATTATACCCAGGTTATAGAGTTGGATTAATAGCTCCCACCTTTCGTCAATCCAAAATGATTTTTTCCGAGGTTGAAAAGTTATATAGTAAATCAGCTATAATACGACAAGCTGCTGAAAAAAGACCTATCAGACAAACAGATACATGTTATTTAAAATTCAAAGCTGTTGGTGGGTATAATGGTTCTTATATTGAAGCATTACCTCTCGGTATAGATGGTGCTAAAATTAGAGGATCTCGTTTTTATTTAATTTGTGTAGACGAGCTTGCCCAAGTACCAGATAAAGTTCTTGATTTAGTTGTTCGTCCATTCGCAGCTGTTTCTTTAGAGCCTATGGAAAAAGTTAGAAGATTGGAGCAGCAGAGGAAATTAATAGAAGAGGGTTTAGCAACAGAAGATGATTTTGAAGATGAAAGTGTAAACAAGATGGTGATGACTTCATCTGGTTTCTTTAAATTTAACCATATGTGGCGGCGTATGAAGGACCATTGGGAAATGATGGATAAGTTAGGTAATGATTCAAGGCATATGGTTTTTCAAATTCCTTATTGGTTTATGCCTCCGGGATTTTTAGAACTTGATAGTATTGAAGAAGCCAAACGTACAATGTCTTCTTATGAGTTTCAAATGGAATATGAAGCTGCTATGATTTCAGATTCTGAGGGTTTTTTCAAAGCATCTTTGTTAGAAGAATGTACTATAGATAGTGGTGTGGAGATAGAATTATCTGGAAGAAGTGATGCGCAATATGTTGTTGGTGTAGACCCAAATCAAGGTGGTGCTGCCAGTTGTGGTGTGGTAATAATAAAATTAGGGGTTGTTAATCAAGTAGTTAATGTTTTAGAATTAAAAAATAAAACTACACAAGGTTTGACAGAGGCTATACAGAGAATATATGATTCTTATAATGTAATGAGAATTTTTATGGATAAGGGTGGTGGTGGAAAAGCTATCATGGATTTATTAGAAGAAGGTTATGGTGGCCATGAACCTCTAATAGATCGTACAGATAAAGATAAAGCGCATTTAGAGGGTCTGCATGTTTTAGAAATGGTGAATTTTAATCCTTCTTGGATCTCTGATGCTAATTTTTCAACATTAGCTTTGTTAGAGGATAAAAGGTTAAAATTCCCTGAAGCACCTACTGGAGTTCAGGATAAATTTGCTATAGTGTTTTCAAAAATAAATATGCTGAAATCTCAAATGCTCAGTATTATTGTAACACAAACACCAAGCGGTCTTTTACATTTTGATACGCCTAAGAAAGGACAGAATAAGGATTTGTATTCAGCCATGATATTAGCAGCTCATGGTGCGCGTATAATAGAAAGAGAGTTAGAGGAAGATGGTTTGCCTGTATTATATACAAGTGGTGGTATGGTCCGGCAACATGCTGCAAGCAGTAGTTGGGATCAACATGTGCCTAGTATAGGGCAATCCCAAGCGCCTGTAGTTAGGACCACTGGACGAGAATTAGGTGCTGCTGTTTTAAAGAAAAGAATTAAATAATAATGTAACCTCACTATTTATAGAACTGTTTTTATTAGGAGGATTTAATTATGAGCGACGAGATTTCCTTTTTCAAAAAAACATTTTGGGATTTATGGTTTCAGAAGATTTTTAGAAATATTGCTTCTGTAAAATATCAATGGTTAGCTTTACTGTATGTACCTACTATTTGGGGTATGTTTCATATGAAGCCTGATGGTAAGGAACCTTGGATAGGTGCTGCGGCAGGTTTAGCATTTTTAGGGGGCGGTTTTGTAACTTTAGCTTTAGGTAGAATAATTACAAGAACAGCTCTTAAAGAAGAAGCTGGTGAAGCGGATAAGGAATTAAATACAGATAAATAGGAATGAATTATGGAGTCTAAATATAGGTGGGATATTTTTGGGATAGTTAAAAGTATTACGTTGGTGATTTGTGTTTTATTTTTATTTACTAAGTTTAATGCTTTAGTAGATATGTTTAAACCAACACAACCATCTCCACCACAAATTGTTAAGGTTGATGATAATGCTTGGAAAATAGCTTTCGAAGCAAGTAAGCAGCAAGTGGCGGATTTGAAAAAGATATTAGAAGAACAAAATAGTAAAATATTACAATTATCTAAAGAAAATAATGAGAAGATAGACGAAGTGGGTATAATAAAAGCTAAGCTTGAACAATCTGTAAAGCTTCAACAAAAATCTTCTCATGTTTATTTGAAAGGTAAAGTAACGGATCATCATTTTATAAAGATTTATAAAAAAGCTTCGGATGGACAGGAATACCCAATAGCTTGGGCAATGTTTCATCCCAACCAACCAGATCCAAATAAATTATGGAAAGTTGGAACATATCCTGTTGAAATAGAAGCTAATATAATTGAAACTGAAGATAAAAAAGGTAAGTTTAATAGATATGTAGAATTAAATGCTAAGAATAACCAAATGAAGGAAACAAAAGGTAATTTATATCCTATTAAATTAACTGAAGTTAAATGGGCTAAAAACAAAATAAGCCATAAAAGTTTTAGTTTTTTAAATCCAAGATTAGGATTAAGTGGTGTTTTTACTAATGATTTTTTTGCGCCAACATTAGATTTAAGTATAGCTTCTTATGGAAGAACAAATGTTGATATGGATTGGCGCTTTCTAACATTTGGTGCTGGAATATCTAATACTGATGAAGAGGATGATGATTTTGTATTTTCATTCTCACCCGCCCAATGGAATTTTGGAAAAGCAGTTCCTTTAATTAATAATGCATTTATAGGACCTAGTATTGGTTGGGCCGGCGCAGACACCTCATTTGGTGTATCCTTTTCAATTCCATTTTAATAAAGGAGTGTAGATATGGCTACAAGTTATTTAGAAGATCGTTCAAAATATAGAGCTAATCAAGATGCAACTACGTGGTCCGGCGAAGATTATTATGATATAGAGAAATTGATTGGTAGACCAGATTATATAAAAGTAGATGCAACCACTAACTCTGGTATTAATGTAGATAATGCTGGAACAATTTTAGTATAAAAAGGAATTAAATAATGGAAGATAAATTTAAAAAGATAACAGCTCAACTCCAAAAACAATTCCCGGATGTAGGGATACATAAAGTTGAGACAAATGTTAACACAGGACAGGCATCATTTTATTTACAACCCACAACTAAAACTTTAGCATTTCTCGAAAATGGAGGGGCAGTTGTACCACGCCAATTTCGAGATAAAGCTGCTACTATAACAAGAGACGCTCTTGATAGAGGGTATCTGGATCTGGCTCAGAAAGATCCATATGAAGATTCCCCCCAGAATCTATTTAAAAGAGCAGATAAATATTATTATAAAGAACCTTTAGTTGGTACAACTATTAATTTATTAGCTAGTTTAGCATTTAAGGGTTTTGAAAATGATATAGATGATGAAAAAATTAAACAATTTTATGATACTTGGTGTTTTGATGTAAGGATGGATGAGGTTTTGGAATGGATCTTTCTTGATTTTTTCAAGATCGGCCATGTTATAACTTACAAAGTTTTAGCCAAATACGAACCACGAGTATCATATCTATCACCTGTTCCAGGTAAAAAATTAAATAGACCAACTAAAACAAGTACTGGAGAACAAGCTGCTAAAAAGAATATTTGGTCCAAAGGACATTTACCAGTAGCTTATACAGTTTTAAATCCACAGTTATTTGTTGTTACAGGTAATTTATTATTTGATAAAGTATCTGTTTCTTTAAGATTACCTCCAGAGTTAACAACAATGTTGGGCAAACCTACAGCTGAGTTAACAGAGGATGAAAAGGCTTTGATTAAAGCTTTACCTGCAGATTTAAAAGCTGCTGCTGAAAAAGGCGGAGAATATAAATTAGATTCTAGGTTGGTTGGAAGTGTTACTTACAGAAAGCAACCTTATGAGAGATATGCTAGACCAAGATCAACGCGTGTTTATGATGCATTGGATTATAAAAAAGCTTTACAAAACGCTGACCTAAGCACGTTAGATGGTATTTCTAATTATATTTTAAAAATTACAATAGGATCTGATGAGTATCCCGTTACTACACAGTCTGAGTTAGAGGCTGTAGCACAATTATTTAATACACCCAGCAAATCATTTGATGTGGTTTGGAATCACACATTACAAGTTGAAAAGATAGTTTCTCCTGAAATAGAGGCTATTCTTGGACAAGATAAGTATGCACAAGTTAACGATGATATTACAGGGGGTTTAGCTATTTCTCGGGCCCTTATAGATGGTATTTCTGATTTGAATACAGCTGAAGCTAGTTTAGTAACAAAAGGATTGATGGAAGAAATAAATTATGCAAGGAATCAAGTTACTAGGTGGTTATATAGAGAGTATCAACAAATTGCCGAGGCTATGAAGTTTGATAGATTTCCTAAGGTTAGGTGGGATGAAAGCGTCCTTCAAGATCTTATCCTTTATATGAATACTGTGTCTCAATTAGTTGATCGTAGAATGTTGAGTTATAGAACAGCTCATGAGGTTCTTGGTTTTGATTATCCGAACGAATTGATGAATATGAAAGAAGAATTTCCACTGGTTGAAGATGGTACGTTTGGTATTATTGGTTCACCCTGGCAACAAGCTAAAGGTATGGGGAGTATGGTACAACCCACCCAGAAAGCTCCGACAGGAACACCTTCTCAAGGCCGGCCAACAGGTCAACCAGCTAAGACTAAACAAAAAGATACAGATGTTACCCCAAGTAAAACAAAACCAAAGAAACCACAGAAAGCTAAATTAACAATTGGGGAATATGTTGAAGGTATGAGTGAAGAAGAATTTGCTAATTTTCAACATCAATTAAACATAGTAAGATTAAAAAATAAGAAATAAACTAACCAATTAAATAATAAGGGGGAAATTATGGCAAAGCGTAAGAAATTGTACATTAAAGGTGCAGACAGAAGAAAGAAGTCATAGTAGTTTATAAGGAGGAGTTGATGTGGAAAAATTATATTTAAAAGCTGAGATTCAATTGCATGAAGAAACAGAAGCTTTGAGAGAAGAAGCGGCTTCTGTTATTGAGCTGCCTAAAGAAGGCGAAAAGCAGATTGATTTACAATATTTTTCTGCTGTTTTTGTTTCTTCTGGCGCTAATCTAAATCATGCATATTTTCTTCCGTCAGAACTGGTAAAGGCTGAAAATACCATAATTAACAAGGCCATGGATGTTGAACACAAAGAATCCGAAATAGTTGGACATATTTATGAT
>Ga0180432_10010429_pt1 | contig 11125 bp, 21 predicted proteins | sample SS_ome_10_FD_132414 | JGI IMG/M metagenome (GOLD analysis project Ga0180432, IMG submission 132414) | Hypersaline lake sediment archaeal communities from the Salton Sea, California, USA - SS_1_MS_2 metaG | ecosystem: Environmental > Aquatic > Non-marine Saline and Alkaline > Hypersaline >... | reverse complement strand
GGCCCACGAAATCGCGCACCACCGAGAACCCGGCCGCCTCCACGTGATCCTGTATGACCGCTCCGATGTCCGAAATGCGGTTGCCGACAGTGGCCTTGGCGATCGCCAGCTCCAGGGATTCTTGGGTGACCCGCATCAACCGCGAGGCAGTCGAGCTCACCTCCCCGATGGGAATGGTGACGGCCGCATCGCCGTAAAAACCGTCGAGCAGCACCCCGAAATCCACGCTAAGGATGTCGCCTTCTCGAAGCTTCCTTTCGGCCGAGGGAATTCCATGAACCACTTCCTCATTGATGGATGTGCACAAGCTGGCCGGGAACGGATAAGGCCCCGCCCCCTGGTAACCCAGAAACGCGGGCACGGCCCCGGCCGACCTGGTCATCTCCTCCGCCATCCGATCCAGTTCCAGGGTGGACACACCCGGCCGGGCATGCTCGCGAACCTGTTTTAGCACCTTGGCTACCAAGAGGTCCGCCTTGCGCATGACCGCGATCTCGGCTTCGGATTTGATGTAAATGCTCATACTCTCCTGCTACCTGCCGACGACCTCGGCAATCTTTCCTTCAATATCCTGGGGCGTGCCGGTCCCGTCGATGGACCGCAAAAGCCCCTTCTCCTGGTAGTACTTCTTCAGCGGCTCGGTTTGCTCCCGGTAGACCGCAATGCGGTTACGGATGGTCTCCTCGTTGTCGTCCGCCCGGGTGATCAGTTCGCCGCCGCACTTGTCGCAAACGCCTTCCTTTTTCGGAGGGCTGAACATCACGTGGAACATGGCCCCGCACTTAGGGCAACTGCGCCGGCCGGTGAGCCGCTTGACCAGCTCCTCCTCGGGCACCTCGATGCTGACTACGTGATCCAGGGCGCGCCCCAGCCCGGAGAACACCCCCGCCAGCGCTTCGGCTTGCGAAACCGCCCGGGGGAAACCGTCCAGGATGCAGCCCGGCTTGCAGTCGTCTTCCTTGATGCGCTCTTCGAGCATTCCCACCACGATGGAGTCCGGCACCAGCTCGCCGCGCTCCATGTACTCCTTGGCCTGCTTGCCCAAATCGGTGCCTTCACGGACAGCGGCCCGCAGCAGATCCCCGGTGGAAATCTGAGGCACCTTCAGGCGATCGACCAGCCGCTGCGCCTGGGTTCCCTTGTCTGCCCCCGGAGGGCCGAGAAGAATCAAGTTCATGGCTATCACTTCCGGCTGCGCCCGCGGATCCGCGGACCCTTGGGCCCGGTCAATCCGTCGTAATGGCGGGTTATCAGATGAGTTTCGATCTGGGACACAGTATCCAAAGAGACACCCACCACGATCAGCAGGCTGGTTCCACCGTAGTAGAAGGGAACGTTGAACTGCGCGATCATGATGGTGGGCAGCACGCACACCGCAGACACGTACAGCGCGCCCCCGAAGGTAATCCTCGAGAGCACCTTGTCGATGTAGACCGCGGTCTGCTTCCCGGGGCGAATCCCGGGAATATAGCCTCCGTATTTCTTCATGTTGTCGGCCACATCGATGGGGTTGAAGGTGACTGCGGTGTAGAAGTAGCAGAAGAATACGATCAGAACCACGTAGATGGTCATATAGGCCCAGCTCCCCGGGCTGAGCGCCTGCTGGATGTCCTGCATCCAGGGCTTCTGGATGAAGTTGGCCAGTGTAGCCGGGAAGAGCAGGATCGAGGAGGCGAAGATCGGCGGGATCACCCCGGAGGTGTTGACCTTCAAGGGCAGATGGGTGCTCTGCCCGCCGTACATCTTGCGGCCGACCACCCTCCGGGCGTATTGCACCGGTATCCTGCGCTGACCTCGTTCGAAGAAGACGATCACTCCCACGACCACCACGGCGATCACCAACACTACGAACAGGGTGAAGGGCTTCATGATTCCCTTCTGAACGAAGGAGATCACCGAGAACACCGCGTCGGGGAAAGCCGCGACGATTCCGGCGCAGATAATCAGCGAGATGCCGTTGCCGATCCCCCTTTCGGTGATTTGCTCGCCCAGCCACATAATGAAGGCTGTGCCGGCGGTCAGGGATACGACCGTCATCAACCTGAAGCCCCATCCGGGATCGGCCACCACCGGCTCGCCCAGATTGGATTTCAAACTTTCCAGGTAGAAGGCGATGCCGATGCCCTGGACAATGCTCAAGAGCACGGTGCCGTAGCGGGTGTATTGGGTGATCTTCCTGCGCCCCATCTCGCCTTCCTTCTGCAGCCGCTCGATGGCCGGAACCACCACTGCCAGCAGTTGGAGAATGATGGAGGCGCTAATGTATGGCATGATGCCCAGCGCGAACACCGACATCTGACGCAAGGCACCGCCGGAAAACATGTTAAACAGCCCCAGAAAACCCGAGCCTCCCCCCAGCAGTTTCTGCACAATGCCCCGGTCTACGCCCGGCACGGTCACAAAAACGCCAATGCGGTAGATCCCGAGCATCAAAATAGTGAAGATTATCCGCTTCCTCAGCTCGGGTATTTTCCCCAGGTTTCCGAATACCGAAGGCAACTCAGTCCTCCTTGGCGGGAGTGGACTTTGAAGTTCTTCGAATCTGCGCGATCACCTCGGCCTTGCCGCCCGCGGCCTCGATCTTCTCCTTGGCCTTCCGGGAGAACCCCTGGGCGCGCACGGTCAGATTCTTGGCCGGCTCCCCGTCGGAGAGAACCTTGACCCAGTCGGTCTTGCGGCGAATCAGGCCCTTTGCGCGCATGGCCTCGGGATCCACCACCGCGCTCTCCTCGAAGCGGGCCAGGTCCTTGCAATGAACCACGGTGACCCTCTTGCGGCAGTAGTTCTTGAAACCCCGCTTGGGCATGCGCCGCTGTATGGGCATCTGTCCGCCCTCGAATCCCGGGTGGATGCTCACGCCCGAGCGGGAGAGCTGGCCCTTGTGACCTCGCCCGGCGGTGCCGCCGCTGCCGCTGCCCGAACCCCGGCCGACCCGCCTGCGCTTCTTGCGGGTTCCCGGATTCGCTTTCAGTTTATCCAGACCCATTTCAAATCTCCTGGACGTCCAGCATGAATTCGATCTTTTTCACCATGCCGCGGATGGACGGAGTATCCTCCCGCTCCACCACCTGGTGGCGGCGCCTCAATCCCAGCCCATCGAGTATCTTGCGCTGGTGCTCTGAGCGTCCGATGCGGCTCTTCTTCAGAGTTATCTTCAGCTTGCCGGCCATCAGCGCAGCTCCTCGGGCGACTTGCCCCTTCTACGGGCAACCTGGTCGATGCTTTCCAATTGCTCCAGCGCGTCAATGGTCGCATTGACAACACTGTGCGGATTATGGCTTCCCAGACACTTGGTCAGCACATCGCGCACGCCGGCCACCTCCATCACCGCGCGCACCGGCCCGCCGGCTATCACTCCGGTCCCCTTGCTGGCGGGCCGCAGCAGCACCCGGCCGGCGCCGTAATGACCCAGAACCTCGTGGGGAATGGTGCCGTCGACGATGGGTATGGCCGTCAGCTGCTTCCTGGCGTTTTCGTTGGCCTTGCGAATTGCCTCGGGCACCTCGTTGGCCTTGCCCTTGCCGATGCCGACCTTGCCGCCTCCGTCGCCGACTACCACTATGGCCCCGAAGCGGAATCGGCGTCCGCCCTTGACCACCTTGGCCACGCGGTTGATGCTTACAACCCGCTCGGTCAGTTCCACTTCATTGACGGTTCCATGATCCACGATTCTCCTCCTCAGACCTGCCTGCAGGGATTCATACCTGCAGGCCTTTCTCTCGTACGCCGGCCGCCACTCCTGCAACTCTCCCGTGGTACGCGTACCCGCTCCGGTCGAACACCACCTTCTTGATGTCTTTCTCCAGGCAACGCCGGGCCAGCAACTCGCCCACCTTCTGGGCCTGCTGAACCTTCTTGAGGCCCTTGAGCTGGTCCCTCAGTTCCTTGTCCAGGGTAGAGGCCGCCACCAACGTCTTGCCGCTGTAATCGTCGACCACCTGGGCATAGGTGTGATTGGCGCTGCGGAACACCGACAGGCGAGGCCTCTCGGGCGTTCCCACCACGCGCTTGCGAATGCTGCGTTTGCGCTTCTGCCTCTTCTGCCGTTTTCTCTCCAGGTTCAATATCATCGCACTGCTCCGGTTATCCGATTGCCTTCTTCCCAGCTTTTCTCAAAATCCGCTCGCCCTCGTAGGTGATGCCCTTGGCCTTGTAGGGATCCGGGTCGCGGATTGCGCGAACTTGGGCGGCGAACTGCCCCACTGTCTGCCGCTCGATTCCCTTGATAGACATACGCGTGTTTTTCTCGATGCTTACATCTACGCCCTCGGGTATGTCGAACTCCACCTGGTGGGAGAAGCCCAAATGCAACGTCAGTTTCTTGCCGCTGGCTTCGGCGCGGTAGCCCACCCCGCTGATGGTCAGCACCTTCTCGAACCCCAGGTGAACGCCCTTGACCATATTGGCCACCAAGGCCCGGACCAGGCCCTGCTTGGCGCGGCTCTGACGCTGGTCGTCACCCCGGCGTACGAAGACCTTATTCTCTTCGATGTCCACGGTGATCCCCTTGATTACGCTCTGTTCGAGCTTCCCCTTGGGACCCTCCGCGGTCACCCGGTTGTTGGCCACCGCCACCTTGACCCCATCGGGAATGACTATCGGTTTCTTTCCTATCCGTGACACGACTAAATCCCTCTCTTTACCAGATCGAACACAGATACTCCCCGCCAACCTTCTCACGGCGCGCCTGCCGATCGGTCATCAGACCGCGCGAGGTGGAAAGCACCGCCGTGCCCAAACCGTTGCGCACCCTGGGCAGCTCGCTGCTGCCGACATACAACCTGCGGCTCGGACGGCTCTCGCGCTTCATACCTTTGATGATCGGCTTGCCTCCCTCGCCGTAGCGCAAGGTGATCACCAGCAACCCCTGCTGCCGATCGGGAACGAAGGTGAAATCGCTGATATAACCCTCGGCCTTCATGATCTCGGCCAGGCGGGTCTTGAGCTTGGAGGCGGGAATGCTCACCTCATCGTGATACGCCTGACAAGCGTTTCTTATTCTCGTCAGAAAATCAGAAATGGGATCGTTGATTCCGGACATGGCAAACCCCTTCCCTACCAACTGGCCTTGACCACGCCGGGTATCTCCCCGTGCAAGGCCAGGGTCCGGAAACAAATCCGGCACATATCGAACCGCCGTATGTAAGCCCGGGAACGCCCGCACAACGGACAGCGGTTGTAGTTACGTACCTTGAACTTCTGATTTCTCTTTGCCTGCGCGATTTTCGACTTCTTGGCCACGAACCCTCTCCTTTAGCGTCTGAACGGCATGCCCAAATGCGTCAAAAGGGCACGACCCTCTTCGTCTGTGTTGGCGGTGGTGATAATGGACACGTTCAATCCCTTTATTTTCTCTATCTTGTCGTAATCGATCTCCGGAAAGATAATCTGCTCTCTCACCCCCATGGTGAAATTGCCCTTCCCGTCGAAGGAGCGCCGGGAAATGCCCCGAAAATCGCGCACCCGGGGGATGGCCACGTTGATCAGCCGATCCAGGAATTCGTACATGCGCTCCTTGCGCAGGGTAACCATACAGCCGATTGGCAGCCCCTCGCGCAGCTTGAAGTTGGCGATGGACTTGCGCGACCGGGTCACCACCGGCCGCTGACCGGTGATAGCCGCTATTTCCTTGGAGGATGAATCGATGATCTTCGGGTTCTGCAGCGCCTCTCCCAACCCCATGTTGACCACGATCTTGTGCAGACGGGGCACCTGCATTTTGTTCTTGTACCCGAACTCCTTCATCATCTTCGGTACTACTTCCTTGTCGAACAGTTCTCTCAGTCTCGGCATGGCTTTCTCACTTATCGATACTTTCGTTGCACTTTTTGCAGAAGCGGACCTTCTTGCCCTCCTGCACTCTAAAGCCGATGGTGGTGGGCTGGTTGCATTGGCTGCACACCAGGCGCACGTTGGAAACGTGAATGGGCGCGGAGACCTCGATGATCCCGCCCTGGGGAGCCTTCTGGTCGCTGCCGGCCTTCACGTGCCGCTTTACCACGTTGACGCCTTCGACCATCAACCGCTGCCTGGCCCGGATGATATCCAGGACCTTGCCGCGCCGGTTGCGGTCCTTGCCGGTCAGCACCACCACCGTGTCGTTTTTCTTGATTCGCATGGTAATTCTCTCTTCCTACAGCACTTCGGGAGCCAGGGACACGATCTTCATGAAGTTCTTGGCGCGCAGTTCCCGGGCCACCGGGCCGAAAATACGGGTTCCGATGGGCTCCATCTGATTGTTGATCAGCACGGCCGAGTTGTCGTCGAACTTGATGTAGGTTCCGTCCGATCGTCCCACCGCCTTGGCCGTCCGCACGATCACCGCCCGGCGCAACTCGCCCTTTTTCACCTTGGACTCCGGCAGGGCCTCCTTGACCGAGACGACGATGATGTCGCCGATCCCGGCGTACTTGCGCTTGGAACCGCCCAGGACCTTTACGCACTGCACCCGCTTCGCCCCCGAGTTGTCCGCTACACTGAGCATCGACTGCATCTGTATCATTGTCGTCTCCTCACAGTCTTCCGGGCGGGTGCGTTCGGAAGACTCAACTCCGGGCAGCCTCCATCACCTTGCGAACCCGCCAATGCTTCGTTTTGCTCAACGGACGCGATTCCACGATCTCGACCCGATCGCCCAGCCGGCAGGCGTTTTTCTCGTCGTGGGCCTTGAAGCGCCGTCGCCGCTGGATGTACTTCTTGTACCGGGGATGCAGCACAGTGGTGCGAACCTCTACAACCACCGTCTTGTCCATCTTGTTGCCGATGACCACCCCGGTCCTTGCTCGGGGAACACCTCTTTGCTTCCGTTTCGCCATACTCGAACCCTTTAACCTTTCGCAACTGCTTCTTTGTCTTCCATGGTCAACAACTTATGCCTGCCCAACTCGTGCTCGCGGATGATGGTGCATACCCGCGCCAGATTACGCCTGGTCTGCGTCAGCTTGGACACGTCGTCGAGTTGGCCGGTGGCGTGCTGAAACCTCAAGTTGAAAATATCCTGCTTGAGGTCGTCCACCAGCTGGCGCAGCTCCTCCAGCGTTCGTTCCCGGTACTCGCTAGCTTTCATATCTCTTCCCTCCGGGAGATCACCTTGGTGGCGATGGGAAGCTTGTGCCCCGCCAGGCGGAAGGCCTCCCGGGCCACCGCATCCTCCACGCCCTCGACCTCGAAGAGGATCCGGCCGGGCTTGATCACCGCCACCCAGGCCTCCGGGGAGCCTTTGCCCTTGCCCATACGGGTCTCCAGAGGCTTTTTGGTCAACGGCTTGTCCGGGAAAATTCTCACCCAGATCTTGCCGCCGCGCTTGATGTGCCGGGTGATGGCCACCCGGCTGGCCTCGATCTGCCGGGCGGTGATCCACCCACAGGCGGTGGCCATGATGCCCACATCTCCGAAAGCCAGATCGGAACCGCGGTAGGCCTTGCCCCTGCGCTTGCCTTTCTGCTGTTTTCTCCACTTGGTCTTGCCGGGCTGCAGCATGACTATCTCCCTTTATCTCCGTCCGCCTCGGGCCTTCTTGTCCAGAACTTCTCCCCTGAAAATCCAGACCTTGACGCCGATGGTCCCGTAGGTGGTCTTGGCGGTGGCCATCCCGTAGTCGATATCGGCCCGAAGCGTATGCAGGGGAACCCGGCCCTCGCGATACCACTCTTTGCGGGCCATCTCGGCTCCACCCAGCCGGCCGGCGCAGCGGATCTTGATCCCCTTGGCGCCGAACTTCAAACTCGTGGACACGGCCTTCTTCATCGCGCGCCGGAAGGCTATCCGGTTGACCAGTTGGCTGGCGACGTTTTCGGCCACCAGTTGCGCGTCGACCTCCGCCTTGCGCACCTCGCGAATGTTCAGAAAGACTTCGCTGTCAACCTGCTTCTGCAGCTCTTTCTTCAGCCCTTCCACACCAGCGCCCCGTTTTCCAATCACGATGCCGGGGCGGGCGGTATGCACGTTCACCTTGGCCTTGTCCCCGGCCCTCTCGATGAAGACCCGGGAGATGCCGGCGCGCTCCAGGTGCTTACGGATGTAGCGCCGCAGGAGGATGTCCTCATGCAGCCACTTGGCATAGTTCTTCCGCGAAACCCACTTGGAGTCCCACGACCGGATTACGCCCAGCCTGAAACCGATGGGATTTACTTTCTGACCCAAGGAATACCTCCTTAAGAGTTCACGATCGTTCTTCCAGCAAGAACGAGACGTGGCTGGTCTTCTTCTGCACCAGGGTGGCCCGGCCCATGGCCCTTGGAATGTAGCGCTTCAGCGTGGGCCCCTGATCCACCCGAATCTCCTTCACCACCAGAGTGTCGACGTCGACGTCTTCCGCCGCCGCGTTGGCCACAACTGCGCGCAGCATCTTGGCTAGCGGCCCGGCCGCCGCGCGATTGGTGAAGTCGAGAATGGCCAGCGCCTGATCCACCTTGCGACCCCGGATGGTGTCGGCCACCATGCGCACCTTCCGCGGGGCGATGCGCAGATACCTTATGAGCGCGGTCTTGTGCTTGTCCTTGAGACGCTCTTCGGCCTCTTTCTCGCGCTTCTGCTTGCGTCTCTCTCTACGGTTCATGGCTCACCTCGAGTCCAGCTAGCACCGTCCGTTTCATCGGACGGCACAAAAACGAACACTAGCCCTTTTTGCCGGGCTTCGGCTTGGTCTTGCGGTCGCCGGAGTGCCCCCTGAAAGTCCGGGTGGGGGCGAATTCCCCCAGTTTGTGTCCCACCATGTTCTCGGAGACGAATACGGGCATGAACTTACTCCCGTTGTGCACCGCGAACGTCATGTTCACCATTTCCGGAATGATGGTGGACCGGCGCGACCAGGTCCGGATGACTTTCTTGTCTCCGGTTCTCTCGGCCTCGCGGACCTTTTTCATCAGGTGCTCATCTACGAACGGACCTTTTTTCACTGACCTTGCCACGGTTTAACCTCACCTGCTCTTCTTGGTTTTGCGCCGCCGGACAATGTATTTGTCCGTGCGCCGGTTTTTCCTGGTCTTGTGCCCCTTGGTGGGCCGCCCCCAGGGAGTGACTGGATGGGGATTACCCTGTCCGGCCCGGCCCTCGCCGCCGCCGTGGGGGTGATCCACCGGATTCATCGCCACTCCGCGAACCGAGGGACGCCGGCCCATCCAGCGGGTGCGTCCGGCTTTTCCAATCTTCACGTTCTCCTGGTCGATGTTGCCCACCTGACCGACAGTAGCCCAGCAGTCCCGGTGCACCTTGCGAACCTCTCCGGACGGCAGCCGCACCTGAACGTATTTTCCCTCTTTGGCGATGATCTGGCCCGACGAGCCGCCGGCCCGAATCAACTGGCCACCCTTCCCCAGCTTGATCTCCAGGTTGTGAATGGCGGTCCCGTGGGGAATCCTCTTCAGAGGCAAGTGGTTGCCGGGCTTGATATCGGCCTGCTCCGAGGCCACCACGGTGTCACCCACCCGGAGATCCACCGGCCAAAGAATGTAGGCCTTGACCCCGTCGATATAGTGCAGGAGTGCGATGTGGGCCGAGCGGTTGGGATCGTACTCGATGGATTTTACCTTGGCGGAGATGTTCAACTTCCGGCGCTTGAAGTCGATCTTTCTCAGCTTGCGCTTGTGGCCGCCGCCCCGGTGGCGCATGGTGATGCGCCCACGGTTGTTGCGGCCGCTGGACCGCTTCTTGGGGCCCACCAGGCTCTTTTCCGGCCGATTCTCGGCCAAGAAGCCGTAGTCGTTGGCGGTCATGCCCCGGCGGCCGGGAGTGTTTGGCTTGTAGGTCTTATGTGCCATACCCACCTCTTCTAAATTGCTAAACTCCGGTGAAGAACTCGATCCGATCGCCTTCGCGCAGTCTTACTATGGCCTTCTTCCAGGAGGGCCGTTTGCCGATGTTCTGACCCACTCTCCTCCAGCGCGAGGGCGTCCGGAAGGTTTTCACCGCTACCACCTTGACACCGAAAAGCTTTTCCACGGCCATGCGAATGTCGATCTTGTTGGCGTCTTTAGCCACGCGGAAAACAACCTGGTTGCTATTCTCCTGGAGCATATTGCCCTTTTCGGTGACCAGCGGCCTTAGTATGACTTCTTCTGGCTTTTTCATGGCATCAGGTCCTCTTGGAGTCGCTTGACCGATGCTTCGCTGATCATGATGTAATCGAACCGAAGCAATTCGACCACGTTCAACCCTTCTTGCGTGCGGAAGCTCACGTCAGGCATGTTGCGCGCGGACAACTTCAGGTTTCGGTTATCCTTGGCGTCCACCACCAGGGCCCGTGTCAGTCCGAAACTCTCCAGCACCTTGTGCAGGCGCTTGGTCTTGATCTCGCCCAGGTCGAAGTCCTTGACCACCACCAGCTTGTTGTCGCGCGCCTGGCCGCTCAATACCGACCGCATGGCTTGCCGGCGGATCTTCTTGGGAACCTTATAAGAGTATGAACGCGGCTTGGGGCCGAAGGCCTTGCCACCGCCCACGTGGTGCGGGGCCCGCTCGGTGCCCTGACGGGCCCGGCCGGTGCGCTTCTGCCGGAAAGGCTTGGCGCCGGTGCCCGAGACCGTCCCGCGGGTCTTGGTCGCGGAGGTGCCCTTGCGGCGCCGGGCCATCTGGTTGCGGACCGCTTCCCAGATCAGGTCGTCCCTGGCCTCCTGGCCGAACACTTCTTCGGCCAGGTCGAGTGTCCCGACCTTCTTGTGCTCCAGGTTCCATACGTCTACAGTCGGCATGACCAGCTCCTATGTGCGAATCTCCACGTCGACTCCCGCCGACAGGTCCAGCTTCATCAGGGCGTCCAAGGTCTGCTGGGTGGGCTCGAGGATGTCCATGAGTCGCTTGTGAATGCGGATCTCGAACTGCTCGCGGGACTTCTTGTCGACATGCGGCGAGCGCAGGACCGTGTAGCGGCTGATCCTCGTCGGCAGGGGAATGGGACCCGCCACCTTGGCGCCGGTCTGGCGCGCGGTGTCGATGATCTCCGAAGCCGACTGGTCCAGTAGCTTGTGGTCGTACGCTTTAAGCCTGATTCTGATTTTCTGGATATTCATCATCTTACTACTCGATAATCTCGGTGATCACGCCGGCGCCAACCGTCTTGCCGCCCTCGCGGATGGCGAACCTCAGCTCCTTCTCCATCGCTATCGGCGTGATCAGCTCCACTCTCATG
>Ga0180432_10010428_pt1 | contig 11126 bp, 5 predicted proteins | sample SS_ome_10_FD_132414 | JGI IMG/M metagenome (GOLD analysis project Ga0180432, IMG submission 132414) | Hypersaline lake sediment archaeal communities from the Salton Sea, California, USA - SS_1_MS_2 metaG | ecosystem: Environmental > Aquatic > Non-marine Saline and Alkaline > Hypersaline >... | reverse complement strand
GCCCGGCAGCTTGTCGTTGAGGAACGTCACGCCCGGGCCGACAAACACATGGTCGCCGAACCATGTGCGCGTGGGGACGTATGTGTGCGACATAATCCGGACCCCGTCGCCGAGCCGCGCGATGCCCTCGATGACACTGTGATTACATACGGTGCAAAAATCCCCCATTCGCACCTTGGCGCGCACTACGGCGTAATGCCCGGTCTGGAAGTAGTCGCCCACCTCGACGTCGCCATAGATGATTGTTCCGATGCGGAGGATGCTGTTGCGGCCGATACGGGCCGGGCCGCAATCACGATGGTAAGCAAACCCCACAGTCACGTTCGGCTCGATAATCGTGCCCCTGCCGACGACAGCATTGTCAAGCTGAGTGTCTTCCTTTAGCGGACGTGTAGCCTTCATCATCAACTCCTCTTGGCAAGACGCTTGAGCATGCGCAGGCCACAGGCGGCGAGCGCGTCACCGGCAGGGCGCCGGTATGGCGGCCAGAAGCGCGTGTAGCGGTAGTAGGCGCTCATGTATTCCCGGTCTCCACAGTTGGGCCCGTCCGGCACATAACCGTAGCTGTCGTTCATGTAGCCGCAAGGGACTGCCAGAGGCAGCGGTGAGCCGGCCTTGATCTGACGGCCAATTCCCAGGAACGGCTCGCAGGGCATGCCGACGATCCCCACGTCGCCGATCCGCAGTGCAGCCATGGGCATCTCGACATGCCGCGGCAGCTCCGCTACTTTGTCCGCACGCCGCGTTTGCAGCGCCCATTCGGTCCACGGCCGGATCAGCTCGGCCAACTTTGCCCGGTAAGCGGGCGATAAGGCTCGCGGGAAGTTCAGCCCGACACAGTGCAGCGCATCGTCGTCACCGGCACTTGCTCGAGCGATAAACTCGTCAATTTCCTCCAGTTCGCGTTCAAGTTTGCGGACCTGCGGCAAGCCAGCAAGAGGCACCCTCCCGACGTCCAGGCGCAGGTCGAAGTCATTGCGTTCGGAAGGCTGCATCCGCTTGGCAGCCGTGATGAAAGTCCGGCCCAGATAGCCACCGAAGCGGTGGGAAAGCTCGACTTCGCCGCTCAGCATCCGCTTCGAGTTCACATCTCCACAGCATCCCTGCATGAACCCCGCGAGTGCGCCGTGAAAGTGCTCACTCAGATGGTCTGTAGCCAACTGGGGCCACTCGCCAAATGCCACCATGCGCTCAGGGTGGTATGCGGTGACCGGATGGCCCGTGAATGCGGTGATGAAGCCGACGGGATCGCCAGCGTCGTTGATGAAGCCAACTACTGCGGCCTCGTCATCAATGTCGCCGGTGTAGTCGCGCCCATAGCGGATGCGATCCTCCTCGCGCATGAACAACGTGGTGCCGTCTGCGCGGCGGCCTTTGCGATTGTACGTAATGCGACGTTCATGGCCGACGGCCCAGTGCACCGTGACGGGCTGCAACCGGCCCCGTATGCTGCGGCATGCGCGCTCTAGCAGCCCGGCCAGTTCCCTGCCAAGTGGCGTGACATTATCCGCTGAGGGCGTATCCTGACCCGAGCAACCTGTGCGGTATGCCTGAAACTGCAGCGACGGCGTGCAGTGGTTGTGAGAAGACAACAGCAGTACGTGCTCGAACGGGATACTCAGCGCAGCGGCGGCGGTCGCACGCAGCAGGTGCGACACGTCCGTCGCCTGCACGCCCATTGACGATGTGATTACGCAGGTGGTCGGGCCGTCACCCTCCAGGACGGTCACCACGGTCTTCAGTGGCCCGATAACTTTCTCAATGCCGGCACCTGTCCGGCTGCTCGTTGGTGTACCGACGGGCGGCACAATATCTACCGAGGCCTGGGCCATTTGGATCATGGAATCACTCTCTCCTAATGCTGGTAGCTTGTTACGCGGGCCATGAAATTGCACGGGCATGCTGACTTCAGAGATACCCCGCACATAACCCGCAGGTATTACGGGCGGTCCTGCAGAGGCATCGCTTACAGCCCCGGAAACATCATTATCCACTCCGCCCTTCGAACGTTTTGGCGTCGCCTGCAATGAGCCTCAATCCAAGTGCGACATTTGCGCCGTTTGCTTACGTCGCATTTTCCCGTATCGGATCATGGTTTCTCAAGCCGTCCTGCGCGGGCAGCAGACAGCAGGATTGTCGGCGCTGTCGGTATCTTCTTACTTTCTTCCTGAGCCAGAAAGGCGGTCAGAGCCAGTTCATACGCCTGCAGGTCCCACTGCGACAACTGCGCCCAGCCAGTCGTCAGCGGGGAGTGTTGATGCGACCCAATGCCGTCAACTCGCGAGGCCATCAGTGGGTTATCCTTGTCCTGGTTCCACATCACCCGCAGCCAGGTATTGACGAAGCGCCCCATATCCTCGTCAGTGAATATCACACCACGCCTTGCCGCCTCAACCGCCAGCTTTACATCTATGTTGCCATAGCCGGTGGATTCGTAGCGGTCGGGGGCGAAGTGATGCATCGGCTCGCCGTACTCGATCCAGTTCGAGTAGCGCCAGTAGTAGGCGTCATTGTCCTCGTCCAGGTATAGGTGGCTTTGAAAATAGCGCACCATCTGCCGGGCCCGCTGGGCTATCAGTGGATGCGCACCTTTGACACCCTCCAGCACCAGCCACACCCGGGCTATCTCGGCATATTGATTGTGGGGTATGAGGCGGTTCGGAGCGCGGCCGGTGATTATCGCCTCGGAACGGTAGGCGCCACCCATTTCGCCCATGTCCTGCCAGTCCCGTTCGCTATTCTCAAACACGTGACGGTTGATGAACTGCAGAAACTCCTCGGCAGCGGCGCCGAATTGCTCCTGCAGGTCGGGGCGTGCCTGCACCGTCTCTATGAAGCGGGCCACCGGATACAGAAACAGTCCCTGGTGGACGATATATCGGGCAGGTTCCGGAGTTTTGGTCCGTACCAGGAAGCGGTCGCCCTGGTGAGTTTGCCCGGTGATGATGAGGGTGAAGGGCTCAATCTGTGTGACCTCGGTCTCGGTGCCGTCATGTTCCAGGCCGTCGGCAACTACGGCATGGGTGTTCCGGTCCACGATTCGGAACCGCCGGGCGCTCTCGAGAAAGTCTATCAGGTAGGTATGGCCCGTGCATTTGACGGCGTCCTCGCGCTTACTGATCTTTTGGACCTCCGGCCCGATTTCAGCAGCAGATACGTTATGCAGACGCTCCGCCCATGCTGCTGCAGTACTGTAAGCGGCAGTATACCAGCTCAGATAGCCGTCTCCTTTAGGGTCGGAAGCGTTGGCCATGATGCGGTGAAAATGCTCGCTGATCTTGGTCAGCCAGTAGGTATCGCCCGTAGCTTCCCACATATTGATATAGGAAGTTATGACCGCCCCTTCGCCCCATCCCAGAGTGCTCGAGTCGGCGCTCTCTGAAAAGCCTTTCCCATCCCGGCGCGCCGTGTCATAGATTTTGTAGGCCTCGGCCAGTGCTGCCACATCCAGGTCAGCAACAACCACCGTCACAGCCATACTCAGGAACAGGCCTGTCATGATCAATTCGCGCATACAGTATCACCTCAGTTTGTATAAGGAGCATCCCAGCCGCTGGTCTAATATGATTGCTCCCATCCTGGTGCCACTTGCCGGGTTGGATCAAGTGCCGAGACCGTCCCGTGGAGCCTGCCCGAATGTCTTAGCTCCAATATTCTCCGTATTAGTTGCCACCCGCATGTTCGACGAAGAAATCCCAGACGCGCGCGCTGTAGTAGCGGTGTTCCTCCGGACCCACATAAAGCTCCAGATTGTCCTTTGCGCCAAAGGCCGCATAGACAGTCTGCAGTTTCTCGTAGGCCTCGTACACGCCCGCTATCGGAAAGATGGGATCCTTTTCGCCGGCGATGACCAGCATCGGTCGCGGCGCGATGAGACCGGCGACATCGTACATCTCGCAGAGGTCCAGCATCCCCGGCGCGTAGTTGCAGTCACAGTGGCGCATCGCCAGAATCGAGGCGCGGAATGTGCAGAAGTAGCAACTTGGCGCGGCCTGAGCGAACCGCGGGTCCATCGCGGCGGAGAAGACCGTGACGGTGCCGCCACCGGACTGCCCGCTGATATACAGGCGGCTGTTGTCCACCTCCTCGAGGCTCCGCAAATAATCCACCCAGCACATACTGTCATACACGCGCATACCGAGAATCGTTTTCCCGACCATAATGGCGCGCATGTTGAGCTGCTGACAACTGCACCCGAGATCGGCCTCGAAGTCATCCTCTAACATCAACTCGCCGAACCCGCGCAATTCCGGCGAGATGGCGATGTAACCTTGCCTGGCCGCCTGCACGGCATAGTCCCGCTCGCCCTTAATCTCGATGGGCCGGCCCTTGACGTCCTGCTCCACACCGGCCGGGATGACCTTACCCGGACCGTGACCGTGTGGGCACAGCACGGCGCCGACGGGCTCGTCAATGCTCTCCGGCACCAACTTGTAGGCTGGAACGATGACCCCGTCGGGCGCAGTCATGCGGATATACTGCCGCTCATAGTCGCCCATATCCCGCGTGCTGAGTATCTCCACCTCGGGTACTGCCCCGCCCGCGTAGTCCACCGCGAGCAAGTCACCAAGCTCTGACCGCAGCTCGGTCTGCCAATCCTCCACGGAGCCCGTGTATTTGTCGAAACTGAGCCGGAGTTCAGCCCTGTCAAGCATTTCCTCGAAGCGGCGATGGAGACTGATATTCGCCTTTTCCATGTTGAGATCTATCCCTTCATCTGTTGGCGGCACGGCTACGGGACAGTAATTCGCCATCTGCGAGCTATTACCTGTATGGGGCACGATCTTACCGCGAGGCTTGGCGATCTCGCCTTCGAGCGATGGCTCGATCCCCCTTCACCCCGGCCATCGCTGCTTGCGGAGATACGGTACGCTATCGGAAACTATCTTGACATTGCCCCGAATAGTCGGCTCAGCTGGAGTGAGATGGTTCTGTCAGAATGGGGACATGAAGCAGGCCAGTTTCATTTGCTCAGCTATTGAGAGCAGTACGGATGGGAGCAGTGCGGAGCAGGATGCCATGTCCTGGAGACAGCCGTGTGCTAGACGTATTGCTTGCAGATGCAGCGGCTGTGATGCGCGGTAAAAAAATTTTTATCACATCGGCAGGGATTCCTTTTGCCGGCGTCAAACTATCCTATGAATTTAACCGGGATGGTGCCCAAAGGGCGTCCCGGAATTGCTAGAGATGGTCGAACACCGTGAAGGGGGCTAGCGTCGTGAGGAAGCAAAAATCTGAGTTCTGTATGGCAGTCGCGTGCACCATTCTTATCATTCTGACAACCTGGGTACTGACCGGCTGTGGGGGAAGCGGGGGACCGGCACTACTACCGCACGATGGTGACGCCAACGGTGGCGATGTGTCATCTGCGGAGACCAGTACGGCCCACTTCCTCGTGGATGTCGCGACGGGAGAAGTGACGGTTACGCATACGGATGCGACCGCCGGCGCCGTGGAGTCGGCGGCTGCGTTTAGCGGCACCGCGGTACATTTTGACAGCACCGTGCTCCATGACCAACCCGGCGATACCGGCTTGAAGGTCCTGGATGTGACTCTGACCAACCGCACCGGTTTCGCGATTGGTCAAAGCCCGGACGGAACGGAGACGGGCGTCCACGTCCTATTCGGGGACATTGTGCCCGTCGCCAGCGCCTCGGACATACGGCACGAGGTGCATGTGAGCACACTTGCAACCCTCCCTCAGCTGCCGTCAGGCGTGGCCGTAGCCGCTGACGGAAGCCTGTATGTAACAGCGCTCCACCAAGTGTTCAAGGTAAGCAACGGCGTGGTCTCGGTGCTTGCAGGGGACACGTTATCCGGGTATGCCGGAGGTGTCGGCACCAGCGCCCGCTTCACGTACCCATTCGGGATTGCCGTTAATCCCGTCGATGGCGCGCTGATCGTGGCAGAGCTGTACGGACATCACATCCGGCGGATTGACGAGACCGGTTCGACGTCGCTGGTGGCCGGAACCGGCACAGTAGGCGGAAAGGACGGCAGCGGCAACGAGGCCCGGTTCAACGGGCCAGCAGGTGTCACCGTGGACTCATCAGGTGTCATCTATGTGACCGAATCGGCCGGACATCGCATCCGCAAGATTGAGTACACAGGTACAGACCCTGCGCAGTCCAGCTCCTACACCGTCAGCACCTACGCAGGCTCAGGCATCGCCGGCTTCGCTGATGGACGCGGCGGCGCGGCACGCTTCAACAACCCGTGGGGGGTGACGATAGATGAAAACGGTAATCTCTATGTGGCCGACGGCAACAACTACCGCATACGCGTGGTTCTCCCCGGTGGGCGAGTAAGCACCATCGCCGGCAACGGCACTGCCGGTACCGCTGATGGCGATGGCGACGTAGCCACATTTGCTAGGCCATACGGAGTCGCGGTGCTACCAGACCGAGGGCGAGGCAGCGCAGTTATCGTCACTGACACAACCGCCCATACCTTGCGTCAGTTGCGCCTGAAAGGTGATGGGACGGCCAGCCCAGGCAGCGCTGCAAACTGGACCGTGCAGACCCTGGCCGGCCAAGCCGGCGTAAGCGGTGCCGCCGATGGGCCCGGAAACGCGGCTCGATTCAACTACCCACGCGTGTTGAGTTCTGATGCCAGCGGCACACTCTACGTACCCGACAACGGCACCTCCAGCCTGCGGTGTGTAGCGCCGAATGAGGGTTTCTTCCCCGTGGGTACACCTGACGGCGGTGCGACGACGGAGAACGTGCAACTCTCCAACGCTGACGGCTGGCTTCCGTACTGTGGAGGCTCGAACAGGCCCTTTGTAGCCTATCCGGCCGTCGGGCGCGGAGCCACCAGTGCGGCACAGACCTGGGCCTTCTCCGTGCCGGAAGGCGTGACTGCATTCGAGTTCACGGTGATTGTCTCAGCACAGACCGAAACTCCAGCTCCGCCCCAAGGCGTTGACGGTGACACCAACGGCGGTAAAGGTTCCAGCCGGGTGCTGGTCCACACTCTCGCCGGTTCCACTACCGGTGTCAACGGCTTCATTGACGGCATGGGAGCCAATGCCAGATTCCGCTGTATCATCGGGATCTCTTGCGACTTTGCCGGCAACGCCTATCTCGCCGACGCCGAGAACGACGCCGTCCGTATGGTCACACCAGAAGGCCGTGTGAGTACCATCGCCGGATCGCGAGGCGCCGCTGGCTATACTAACGGCCGCGGGAATGTCGCGGAGCTAAACTACCCGTCCGATCTCGCTGTTGCCGAGGGGGATTTCCTCTCCTCGGCCGGGGGCTGGCCGCCTGGTACTGACGGCGTGCACGTCCTCGTCGCCGATCTGGATAATGACAGGATTCGCATCGTCCGCGGGCCATACACCGGCTGGACCGCGATCACGCCCTGGGAGCCGTGGAACGCCGGCTTCTACCAGGTAAGCACCGTCGCCGGTGACGGCACGTCGGCATATTCGAACGGGAGGGGCGACGCGGCTCAGTTCGGCGCCCCTGGCAGTATAGCCATGGGGCCCGGCGGCATCTTCTATGTGCTGGAGCGCAGCGGCGGCAACCGAGTGCGAACACTGCGCTGGACCGGTGGCGACCCGATGAGTGCTCAGAACTGGGAAGTCAGCCTCCTGGCAGGATCAACGACGGGAGACTCAGGCTATGTCAATGCCACTGGCAGCAGTGCCCGCTTCTACGACCCCAGAGGCATCGCGGTCGGGCCTGACGGGATGGTCTACGTTGCGGACACATACAACGACTGCATACGTAAGATAACGCCTGACGGGGTCGTCTCCACTCTGGCTGGGACGAACATCAACGGGTACGTGGATGCCACGGGAAGCTCCGCGCGATTCTACCGGCCTTGGTCGCTTGACGTCGGGTCGGACGGCTACATCTATGTCGCAGACCGCTACAACTACCGAATTCGACGCGTAAGCCCCGCCGGTGTGGTCACCACCGTCGCGGGCACGGGCTCAACAACCCGAGATGACGGTCGCGGAGATGTGTCGGGCCATCAGGATGACCTGGGGATAGCGGTTGGGCCCTCGGGCGATCTCTATATCGGCGAGGCTGAGTGCTTGCGCGTCATCGAGCGCATCATTGACGTCGGAGATTTCGGCGTCGGTGATTCCTGATAGCAGCTCATTCGACGAAGAGTGACGCCGCGGCTCTATGTTCGACATGGCTGCAGCATACCTGTCGGCGCGGACTTGGTGGCTGAAGGCTTCTAAGTCGAAGAGGTTGACGATGCTGCGACTATGTCCATCAGCATGAGTTGCAGGTAGTGTGCTGCGAAACGTGTGGAGTGTGTTGCTGTCACGAAGTTGAGCTTCTAAGAACAGGCGGGTATGAGGCTGAACTGCAATCACTGTGTGCTCGCAGTTCAGCTCACCCTTCGGCCTGGCATGTACTGCTTTGCCTGTTGCTCAAGCCGTACCACGTTGTTGCCATGAGTGAACTCCTGCGGCCAAGCCCCTGCTCCCACTTGTGCGGATGAGATGACGCTACTCCAGGCCCCACAATAAAGGAGGAAATGCCAATGTTGAGGAGAAAGGGATTCACGCTTATAGAATTGCTGGTCGTAATCGCCATAATCGCGATCCTGGCGGCCATTCTTTTCCCGGTCTTTGCTCGGGCACGCGAGAAGGCACGCAGCGCCGCATGTCTATCCAATGTCAAGCAGCAGGCGCTGGCGGTGATGATGTACGCCCAGGACTACGACGGAACGCTTCCATTCATGCAACAGAAGAGCACGGTATTCTGGAACCAGTGGCCTGACGGCCCGCTCCAGCCCTACGTCAAGAACGAGAAGATCTTTGTCTGTCCCAGCGATCCCGTACGCACTGAGAACTACGGCTACAACCAAAGATGCGGTTACCTGCCCGGCGACTACTTCGACCCGGTCCGCACCGGGACGATGTATGAGGGTGTCAGACTGGCAGAGTTCAAGGTGCCGGCGGAGTTCATGCTGCTGTGCGATGGGCCTACCAGCAGCACCTACAAGCACGGCTGGAACTACATCTGGACCGATCCCGACAGTCCCTATCATTACTTTTATCCGGGGTGGCACAACACCGGCATCAACTGTGCCTTCGTTGACGGTCACGCCAAATGGCTCAACCATGATACATGGATAGCGAGAGAATACGGCGGGATTACCTATTGGACCCTCAGCAGCCAGCCTTGATGCAAAGACTCCGGCAGATGAGGCTAGTTAGGACGCGATGGAGGCTATCACTAAGCAGGTTTGCAGCTCGGTTCTTGCGGGGCGTTGCGGTCTGAGGGATTTTTCCGCTCCCTGCGAAGTAAGCTAGGAGGAATTAAGATGCGTACGATTGCAGTTATTGCAGCAGCGCTGGCAATGGCTATTTGTGTCACCTCGGCGGCCCAGCCTGCCGGAACGGTCGTCACATACAAGTCCGGGGCGAACCTGGTTGCCGCCGCGCAAATCCAGGTATCCTCGGCGGCCGGCAAACCGGGCCAGAAATACTCCTACGAATCGCTCAATGATGAGGACCTCAGAACCTGGTGGGCGAGCGGCGGAAAACCGAAACTGCCCCAGTGGATTAAGGTCTCCTTTGACAAGCCGCAGAATCTGGACACAGTCGTCATCCTCCTGGCGGACAACCCGAGCATATACACGAACTGGAAGCGCGTCGAAATCGAGTTTGCCGACGGCACTAAAGTCACCGAAGAGTTGCCCGACGGCGTCGGCCCGTTCATACTCAGATTCCCTCAGAAGACGGTCGAGTGGTTCCAGATAAACATCATCGAGGGCCATGAGCAGAAGGTGTACTTCACGGCGCGAGAAATCCTTGCCTTCCACGATCCGGACGCCCACGTCGCCGTCAGAGTCCCGCCAAGAGAGAGGTGGAAGCACGTGGACCTCACTGAGACCGGCCGACAGGTCCATCCCTGTGTTTATATCACTCCGGAAGACGTGGCCACGGCCAGGGCAAATATCGAGAAGCACGAGTGGGCGAAGAACTATGCGGCCGGCATTGTCGCCGCCGCGGATACCGTGGTGGACAAGGACGCCGAATGGATACGTGAGAATTGTCCGGAGAAGGGCGCTGCCTTTGCCTATGGCTCGACGGGTTGCCCAATCTGCTCGGCGGGTTGGGGCACCTGGGGCGGCGCCAATTGCAGCTTTGACAGGCCCGGGACGGTCAAGTGTCGCAACGGCCACATCCTGCCGGACAAAGACCATCCGGATGATGGCACCGGTTATGTCGCCGAGGACGGCCGTACTCACTACTTCATTGGCTCTTACAATGCCTGGGTTGTCGAGACCTACCAGAAATGGTGCTCCTACCTGTCTTTCGCCTACACGATGACCGGCGAGGAAAAGTACGCGAACACCTGCGGCGTACTCCTTGACGCCATCGCCGAGATCTATCCCTACTGCGATAAAGGCTCGTGGGACTATGCCGGTCACAGCGGAACAGGCGTATCAGGGAGGTTGTGCCGGCCGCAGTATCAGACTGCGCGCGTCCTGGTGACTCTGGTCAACTACTATGACGCCATCTACAACTCGACCACGCTGGATGAGCCGTCCTTCGTCGAGGGCATGACACGCCGCCAGAACATCGAGACAAACATGATGAAGAACGCCGCGTGGTACTGCTATGAGAAGTCCCTGGTGGGCGGGATGCACAACGGGGAGGCTGACTATATCCGGGGCGCGTTGGCAGTTGGTTGTCTCCTCGGCATCGAGGCCTATGTGGACTGGGCGGTCGAGGGGCCCTATGGCATCCATGTGATGGTCTACAATAACGCCGACCGCAACGGCCGCTACACGGAGACGGCTCTCTGTTATGCGCTCCACGCCCGTAGCTTGTACCTGACCTTCGCCGAGCCGCTGTACAACTATCGGAGCGAGAAGTACCCCGACGGGCTCAACCTCTACGATGACCCGGCCTTCCGCGCCTTCTATGTGCTTCCGAAGCTATCCATGGACTGCATCGGCCACTGGCCGCGCTATGGCGACTGTGGGCCGGACAGCACTCACGTTTACCCGCCGGACCGCATCTTCGATGCCACCGACTACATGTATGCGGAGAGGATCGCGCTACGGACGACCGACCCCCAGGTGGAGGAGGAATTCGGCGCGCTGGTCAACTTTTTCGCAGGGGAAAGTCTCGACAAGGTCCGTGC
>Ga0180432_10010427_pt1 | contig 11126 bp, 9 predicted proteins | sample SS_ome_10_FD_132414 | JGI IMG/M metagenome (GOLD analysis project Ga0180432, IMG submission 132414) | Hypersaline lake sediment archaeal communities from the Salton Sea, California, USA - SS_1_MS_2 metaG | ecosystem: Environmental > Aquatic > Non-marine Saline and Alkaline > Hypersaline >... | reverse complement strand
GCTCCCGTTGTCAAGCTGGTGAACCTGATTCTGATCGACGCCATCAAGAAGAGCGCTTCCGACATACACGTAGAGCCTTACGAAAAAGAGTTCAGGGTACGCTACCGCATTGACGGAGTGCTGTACGAGGTCATGAAACCTCCGCTGCGGCTCAAGAACGCCATTACATCACGTATCAAGATCATGAGCGAGCTGGACATCGCCGAGCGGCGCCTTCCCCAGGACGGGCGCATAAAACTCAAGATGGGCAAGGGACGTGAAATGGACTTTCGCGTCAGCGTCTTGCCGACCCTGTTTGGTGAAAAAGTGGTCATGCGACTGCTGGACAAGAGCAGCCTGCAACTGGACATGACCAAGCTGGGGTTCGATGCCGAGCCCTTGAAATGGTTCAAGGACGCCATCCAGAGCCCTTTCGGTATGATTCTGGTTACCGGGCCGACCGGTTCGGGCAAGACGACGACGCTCTACTCGGCTCTCAGTGAGTTGAACCAGAGCACCGTCAATATTTCTACAGCCGAGGATCCGGTGGAATACAATCTCAAGGGCATCAACCAGGTGCAGATGCACGACGAGATTGGCCTCAATTTTGCCGCGGCACTGAGGTCGTTCTTGCGGCAAGACCCGGACATAATCATGGTGGGTGAGATCCGGGATTTCGAAACGGCCGAGATTGCGGTCAAGGCGGCCCTTACCGGCCACCTCGTCTTGTCGACCCTGCACACCAACGATGCACCGTCTACCATCAGCCGCCTGCTCAACATGGGGGTCGAGCCGTTTCTGGTCACCGCCTCGGTCGTGTTGATCCTGGCGCAGAGATTGGCGAGGCGGATCTGTCCCGAATGCAAGCGACCCGTGAAGGTGCCGGAGCAGTCGTTGATAGACCTGGGAATTTCGAAGGAGGAAGCAGCGGCCATGACGGTCTACAAGGGCAATGGCTGCCGCAACTGCGCGGACACCGGGTTCAAGGGACGCGTTGCCCTTTACGAAGTCATGCCGTTCTGGGATCCGCTCAAGGAAATGGTGCTCAACGGAGCGTCGACGGCAGAGTTGAAACTGGAATGCGTCAAGCTGGGAATGAAATCGTTGCGCATGGCCGGCCTGATAAAGCTCAAAGAGGGAGTGACGACGATCGATGAGGTCGTGCGCGTGACCGCGGCGGACGCCATCTAGGCGTGCCTGCCCGGACGGGGAGTTCTCTATGCCCAATCTTCACCAGTTGTTAAAAGCGATAATCGAGAAAGGCGCCTCCGATCTTCACATTACCACCGGTTCTCCTCCGCAACTGAGAATCGACGGTAAACTTGTGCCGCTGAAGACCCCCCCGCTGACACCGGTGGAGACGAGGCAGTTGTGCTATTCGGTTCTTACCGATGCACAGAAGCACAAGTTCGAGGAGGATAGCGAACTGGACCTTTCCTTCGGGGTGAAGGGCCTCAGCCGGTTCAGGTCGAACATATTCATGCAACGCGGCGCCGTGGCCGGGGCCTTCAGGACGATTCCCTTCAAGATACTCTCGTTCCAGGAGCTCGGCCTGCCGCCGATCGTTCCCGAGTTGGCAAAGCGACCACGGGGGCTGGTCCTCGTGACCGGCCCAACGGGTTCCGGCAAGTCGACTACCCTGGCATCGATCATCGACAAAATCAACGCCGAGCGACACGAGCATATCGTAACCGTCGAGGATCCCATCGAGTACCTGCACCCGCACAAGAACTGCATAGTCAACCAGCGCGAGGTCGGTGCCGACACACAGAGCTTCAAACGCGCCCTCAAGTACATCCTCAGGCAGGATCCTGACGTGGTACTGGTCGGCGAGATGCGCGATCTCGAAACCATCGAGGCGGCCCTGGTGATATCCGAGACCGGTCACTTGACCTTCGCTACCTTGCACACCAATAACTGCGTGCAGTCGATCAACCGTATCCTGGACGTGTTCCCGCCATACCAGCAGCCACAGGTCCGAGCCCAGATGAGTTTCGTGCTCCAGGGTATTCTCTCCCAGCAATTGTTGCCAAAGGCTTCCGGCCAGGGGCGCGTGCTGGCCACGGAGGTGATGGTGCCCAACGCGGCTATCCGCAACCTGATCCGCGAGGACAAGGTGCACCAGATATACAGCCAGATGCAGGTGGGTCAGGCCAAGTACGGCATGCAGACCATGAACCAGAGCCTGATCTCGCTGTACCAGAGGAAATTGATTACCCTGGACGAGTGCCTCGGTCGCAGCACCGACGTGGACGAGATGAGAAACATGCTGGCGGAACTGTCTGGCGGACAGACCAAGGGCTACCGGGCCCCATCGGCCGGCAGGCCCACGGGCACAGGCAGGTGAGTGACTGAAATGAAACGATTCCCGGAGGTGGGATAGATGGCGGCTTTCGTATGGGAAGGCAGGACAAGGGCCGGTGAGCTGCGCAACGGCGTGATAGATGCCAAGAACCTGGCCGAGGCCGAGAAGAAGCTACGCGCTCAGGCCATCTCACCCGAGACGGTCAAGAAGAAGCCAATCGAAATAAAGCTGCCCAAGCTCCCGGGCACAGGCGGGGTGAGCCTGAAGGATCTGGTGATTTTTACCAGGCAGTTCTCGACCATGATCGATGCCGGCCTGCCGCTCGTACAGTGTCTCGAGATCCTGGCCACGCAGCTGGATAACAAGGCCTTCAAGGAGATACTGATGGACGTCAAGGAGTCCGTCGAGGGTGGATCGACCTTCGCCGACTCTCTGAAAAAACACCCCAAGGTCTTCGACGAGCTGTATATCAATCTGGTGGCTGCCGGCGAGGTGGGTGGTATCCTGGACACGATCCTTTCGCGCCTGGCGGTCTACATCGAAAAGAACATGAAGTTGCGCAAGAAGGTCAAGAGCGCAATGGTCTATCCCATCTGCATCGTCATCGTCGGTATCATCGTGCTGCTCGTATTGCTCTATTACGTCATCCCTGTGTTCGAAAAGATGTTCGAGGACTTCGGCTCGTCGCAGGCCTTGCCTGCCTCGACCCAGAACCTGATCGATCTCTCGCAGTGGATGCGGGAAAACTGGTACATAGTGCTCACGGTCCTGATCGGTGTTCCAATCGGGGTACATTTTTTCAAGAGGTGGCCCAAGGGACGCTACCTGTGGGACAAGATGATGCTGAAACTGCCGATCTTCGGCAGCCTCTTCCGCAAGGTCGCTGTGGCCAAGTTCACCCGTACATTGGGCACTATGGTCGCCTCGGGTGTTCCGATCCTCGATGCCCTGGAGATCGTTGCCAAGTCCGCTGGCAACCGCGTCGTCGAAGAGGCCATCTACCACGCCCGGGACAAGATCGCGGAAGGCAAGACGATGGCCGAGCCACTGGGGGAATCGGGTGTCTTTCCCGGCATGGTCATTCAGATGATAGCGGTCGGCGAGAGCACTGGTGCCCTGGATCAGATGCTCAACAAGATCGCGGATTTCTACGACGAGGAGGTCGATGCCGCCGTGGATGCACTGACTTCGCTGATGGAGCCCGTCATGCTGGTCGCGTTGGGCGGCATGGTGGGTTACTTCATGGTCGCCATGTACATGCCCATTTTCGGTCTGGCGGGTGCGATTCAGGGGTAGGCGCCTGAGCAGCCCTGCCCACGCAAGAACAAATCGATTTCAAACGGGGTCTCGAAAGCGGGGTAGTTTCTTCGTGTCGCGATCCGGGCAGATTGGCCAGAACGACGAGCAGAATTTCCGCCGTCGTTTCTACGTCCTGTTGTACTCGAGAGTTGCCGTAATAACGGCATTGCTCGGCTCGACCATCTTTTTCAACCTGCGCAGTGACGAGTCGCTCTTGGCGACCTCGCAGCTCGTCCTCTATTCGCTGGTAGCGGTTGTTTATCTGGGAACTACTGGTACGCTGGCATGGCTGCGTTTTTGGCGACTCAACTTGAACCTGCACGTTCAGGCCCAGATCGTTTTCGACGTTCTCCTCGCCACTTGCCTCGTATACCTGACCGGCGGGGTGGAGAGCCCGTTCACCTTCTTTTACGCCCTGCCGATCATCATCACGGCCGTCTTTTTCCACCGACGGGGAACTTTCTTGACGGCCGGACTGAGCTGTTTGATGCTGGCGGCGGTTTTCATTCTGGAAAACCAGGGCATCATCCCGCTGGGGCTAGACGGACGCCTCGGATCTCCCCCTTCCGGCGGGCGGGTTGTGTATCTGCTGGCCTTGAACTTCACGGTTTTTTTCGTCATCGCCTGGTTGTCGGGAACCCTGGGAGAGCAGCTCAGGCGGACGGGAAAGAAACTCGAGGAGACGGAAAGTGACCTGCTGGACCTGACGGCGCTGAATCGCGACATCGTTCAGTCGCTTCTGAGCGGCCTGTTGGTAATAGACAAGGAGGACAGGGTGTCGCTGATGAACCCGGTGGCGGGAGAGATTCTTGGCATCGACGTCGACGAGGCGCGGGGAAAACTGGCAACCCGTGTTTTCCCGGAGTTGTCCAGTGCGTTGACACAGGTGTCAGGCGACCGGAGCCTGCGCTCGGAGCTGGAACACTCCATCGGTGATAAAGAGATCGTGGTGCCCGTGGGTGTTACCCTTTCAATATTGCGCAACGCCGAAGGCGAAGACGCAGGCACCCTGGTACACATGCAGGACCTGACCGAGCGGCGCCGGATGGAGGTCTCGATGAAAAAGGCCGAGAAGATGGCCGCCCTGGGCCAGTTCGCGGCCGGCATGGCGCATGAGATACGCAATCCCCTGGCCTCGGTTTCAGGCGCCGCACAAATACTCAAGGGTAACGAGGACATCGAAGACGAGAGCCGCAGGCTGTTGGGTATCATACAGCGCGAGACGAAACGCCTCGACAGCTTGCTCAGCGACTTTCTGGCCTACGCCCGGCCCCGCGACCCCCGCCTGAAAGCGTGCAAGCTGGGCGAGCTGTGCAGAGACACTCTGTCGGTGTTCGCCCGCTCACGGAATCATGACAACCTGGAGATAGAATCTGATATCGCTATTGTCCGGGCTCGCGTGGACCCGGATCAAATCCGGCAGGTGTTGTGGAACCTGCTCGCCAACGCCGGCGAGGCTCTCGATCGAGGCGGCAAGGTGAAAATCGAGTTGGCCGAACCTGAAGGCGACGCCGGACACGATACGGTGGTATTAAGAGTAATCGATGACGGACCGACTATCGACCCGGCCCTGCGGCCGCGCATCTTCGATCCCTTCTTCACCACGAAGAAGGGCGGCAGCGGTCTCGGGCTGGCCATGGTCAGCCGCATCATAGAGGCCCATGGTGGCTCGGTCACCCTCGAATGCCCGCCCGAGGGCGGTAATCGTTTCCTTGTGTACATACCGGGAGTGGTGGATGAGTGAAATACTGGTAGTAGACGACGAGCTCTCCATGCGCGAGTTCCTGGAGATCATGCTGGTCAAGGAGGGGTGGCGGGTTCGTACGGCGGCCGGCACCTCCGCGGCCATCGAGCTCATCGAGAAACTCGTTCCCGAGCTGATCATTACCGACCTGAAGATGGAGGGTGGCTCGGGGATCGATTTGCTCAAGCAGGTCAAGCCGCGCTTTCCGGGGACCGAGGTCATAGTGCTTACCGCCTATGCCACGGCAGAGACCGCCATAGAGGCATTGAAGCTTGGTGCCTATGACTACTTGACCAAGCCGTTCGAGGTGGACGAGATGCGTGTCGTCGTGCAGCGGGCGCTGGAGCGCCAGCGCCTGCTCAGGCAGAACCTGCGCATGCGTGCCGAGCTGAAGGGTGGCTACGACTTCGGAGACATAGTCGGCAAGAGTCCCCGCATGCAGGAAGTCTACAGCTTGATCGAGCAGGTTGCTCCCACCCGCTCGAACGTGATGGTCACGGGCGAGAGCGGAACCGGCAAGGAACTGGTGGCCCGCGCGATTCATCTAAGAAGTCCACGTTGCGACGAAGCCTTCGTTCCCATCGACTGTGCCTCGATTCCCGATCAGCTCCTGGAGAGCGAGCTATTCGGCTGTGTCAAGGGCGCCTTCACCGGGGCTACCGCCGACAGGCAGGGGCTCTTCGAACTCGCCAACGGTGGGACGGTCTTTCTGGACGAGATTGCAGAGGTGCCGTCCTCGGTGCAGGTGAAACTGCTGAGGGTTGTGCAGGAGAGAGCCATCAAGCGCCTCGGAGAAGCCCGCGATCGCCCGGTGGACGTCAGGATCATTTCGGCCACCAACCGTGACATAGAAGATGAAGTAGAAGAGGGTGCCTTCCGGGAAGATCTCTTTTACCGCTTGAACGTCATCCGCGTCGAGTTGCCGCCCTTGCGCCAGCGACGTGAGGACATACCGGCTCTCGTGCGGCACTTCGTGCGCAAGATAGCAGGTGAAGAAGAAAGAGCCGCGCCGGCCATACTCAGCGAAGCCCTCGATGCTCTTGAGAACTACGATTTTCCGGGCAACGTGCGCGAGCTTCAGAACATGGTCGAGCGGGCCGTAGCCCTGGCCGGGGGACGGCCGATTGGACCCGAGCTGTTCACCGAGTACATGCAGAAGGGAACCAAGTTGCCTCAACTGCCGTTCGATGAACTCCCGGAAGCCGGCACCGACCTCGAAGGTGTCCTGGCTTCGGTAGAGAAGAACCTGCTCGAGCAGGCCCTGCGGCGTGCGGGAGGAATCAAGAAGAATGCCGCCGAACTCCTGGGAATCTCTTTTCGTTCCATGCGCTACCGCCTGTTGAAACACGGTCTGGACTAGATCGGCCTGAGAGGGGTATGAAATGTTTTCATAATCGTGAGGACATTTTTCGTCAGACAGCAATCGCAAGCTGCCGGCGATCGAAGTCATGTCCGTGCCATGCCATGTCGAATGCCATGTAATGGAAGGAGATTGGGGGAAAATGGGGACGAGGGAGCAAAACTGACCGGTTGGCACGGGTTGTGCTATAATTCTTGGAACTGTGGGTCGATTCCCGGCCGCGGAGGGAGGATGATCATGCTAATGGCCAAGTTGCGCCGGGCCAAAGGGGTAACTCTTTTGGAGCTGATGATCGTCGTTGCGATCATAGGTGTCCTGGCTGCGGTTGCCATCCCGGCGTTTACTCTCTATATCTCGAAGTCCAAGGCGACAGAGGCATACAGTGTCTTGCAGGGCATTCGTATGAAGATGCAGGATTTCCTCGAGGAGTTCGGCTACTACCCGAACACGATCGACTGGACACCCGATACCTGCCCGCCGAGCCGTGATTCCCCCTCTAACACTCGCTCCTGGAAGGGTTCCGGCAATTTCGAATCCTGGCAGCGGCTGGGTTTTATTCCCGACGGGCCGACATACTACAGCTACATGGTCGAAACCCCCTACGTGAACGGGGTACACAGTGAAGACACCGAGCCGTCGGAATTCGATCACGATGCCGAAGACGTGGGTGCCATATTGCCCGGCACCGCCGTGCCATGGTTCGTGGCCAGTGCCTGCGGGGACGTGAACGCAGACGGCAAGGTGGCGCATTTTTACATAAGCTCTCACAACAAGACGATCTTTCACGTCGAAGAGGATCTCAATGTCTATTGATGCGCCACATGCCGCAAGATCGCGTATAGAGCGCCTACGACGTTCCGGGAACAAGGGGTTCACACTGATAGAGTTGATCGTGGTGGTAGTGATCGTCGGCGTCCTGGCCGCGATTGCCATCCCGGTAATGCATGACTACATTCAGGATTCACGTTTGTCCGAGGCCTTTCACAACATCCAGTCCATCCTGGTTGCCGAGCAGGCATATTACGCCGAATACCAGGCCTATACGCCCGACCTGGAGGAATGCCCCGAGCTGGTAGACTTCCCGGCAGAACAACAGGGTATGCTCTGGCCCGACGGCGGCTGCGACGATTGGTGGCAGAAGCTGGGCTGGAAGCCCGACGGCGAGATCTGGTTTTCTTACCTGGTTTACACCGCATACGACGATGACGGTAACAAGGTTTACCATCCGACGGATACGGACTTCGAACACCCGAGTTTGCACGACAGAAACGCGTGGGGCGTGGACTGGAGCGAATTCCCTGCCGATCTCGACGGCAACGGCTTTCTGGACGAAATGGATCCCTGGTGCGTGGTCGAGGCATCCGCCGACACCGACCGTGACGGAGAATTCGTCTACATCCGCACCAACTCGTTCAATAACCGCGCCTACAGAACACCAAACCCGGACAAGAATCCCACCTGGTAAGTGCCGCACGGGCAACGGTCCCTGGCCCCCGGTGGCTGTTCACAGCGTAAAGCATTCAGGCCAGGTCACGGCGCGAAAATACCCAGGTTGCCAGGATCAGTACCAGCACGAGGTACCCCGCTCCGTAGGCGGTCAACAGCCCGACCTCCCACCAGCCGATGGTCGCCTCGTGCACTACCCGCCCCGCGAGATTGTAGTCGGCCAGGTCGGGCAGCAGGAAGAACAGGCCCTTCAATATGGCATGCGGCGCCGGGGCGGACACCTTATCGATCAGCTTGTCGAGGGCTGGCAGCGAACGCCCCACCACGAAGAGCCCGAAGGTAAAGAGGCCGCTGAGGTAGGGCGATGAAAAGGCCGCGAAGAACACGGCCAGGGCGGCCACCAGCAGAATCTCCACCAGTGAGACGAGCAAGGACTGAAAGAGCGTGACGCCGGGAGTCACCCCTTCGATCAACAACAACCCGACCAGCGCGGCCGCGAGCAGGCCCACTTCGACCAGCAGGGTGAGCGCCAGTCCCAGGTACTTGCCGGCTATATAGCGCCAGCGGCGGAACGGCCGGGAAAGCACCACATAGAGGGTCTTGCGGCGCACTTCTTTTTGTACCAGGCTGACCCCCATCAGGATGGCCAGGATGACCCCGAAGGCGGATACACAAAAAAGACCCCAGTCGGTGATCACCCGGACACGCTGATCCAGCGACAGCTTGGCCAGCAGCAGGGCAGAGACGATGAACCCCAACGCCAGGAGAAAGATGCCCAGCACGGTGCGGTTGCGGATCGACTCCTTGAAGGTGACCGAAGCGATGGAAAGGACCGTACCCATTCAAGCACCCTCCCCGCTTGTGTCTTTGCCCAGGGCCCGGATGAACGCCTCTTCCAGCGAGGCATGGTGCCGGCTCGCGGAAACCACCCTGAAACCGCCGGACAGAATGGCCTCGAGCAGCTTTTCGGGCGGGACATCGCCAGCCAGAAAAAAACGGGTGTCTTCCCCGGCCGGCTGCATCTCCGTCGCGAGCTCGCCTATCTGCTCGTTCTGCCTGACCTCTTCACCGGCCACGACCACCTCGTACTTTCCGGCTTGCTCGCGGATCAAATCGCTCAGGCCGCCCTGGGCCACCATGCGGCCGGCCTGAAGGAAGGCGACCCGGTCACAGACCGCCTCGGCCTCGGCCAGAACGTGCGAAGAGAAGAATATCGTCTTTCCCCTCTGGCCCAGTTGCCGGATCAGGTTTTTCATCCAGCGCCTGCCGATCGGATCGAGCCCGCCCATGGGCTCGTCGAGAATGTAGAGATCCGGATCGGTCAGCATGGCCTGGGCTATGCCTACCCGTTGCAACATGCCCTTGGAAAATTTTCTCAGGGGTCGCCGTTCGTCGGGGTCGAGGCCGACCTGGCCCAGCAGATCGGGCACCCTCTTGCGGATCTTCTCTTTCTCGATCCCGGACAGTCGGCCGCAGTGGTGCAGGAACTCGACCGGGTTGAGGTAATCATAGAAATCGGGCAACTCGGGCAGGTAGGCGATGCGGCGGCGGGCCTTCTCGTCTTTCACCGAACGGCCGAATACGTGAGCCTGCCCGGCATCGGCCCGCAGGAGCCCGACCAGGATCTTGATGGCCGTGGTCTTTCCCGCCCCGTTGGGGCCCAGGAAGCCGAATATTTCCCCGGCGGCGACTTCAAGATCGAGACCGCGCAGGGCGTGAGTCTTTTTCCTGCGCAGGCCGGTATGAAATGTCTTTTGCAGGCCAGTGATCTTTATGGCCGGTTGATCGCTGCTCATCATTCAAGCTCCGCTCCGTATGATAGGTGAGAACAAAGCTCCGGTGTATTTTCACCGATTACCAGGAATAGATCCATCGGAATGTAATCGAACTCGTTCTGCCAGCGGGAGAAGATCTCCTGGCGACATGCCGTGAGCTCCTTGCGTTCGGGTTCATCCATGAAGTGCACCAGGCGCGACTTCAGGGCATTCGTGAGGGATGGGTCTTCGGTCTCCATGATGAGGTGTTGCAAGGTCAAGCGGGCCAAAGAATCCCGGCCCTTCTTGGAGTAGATATCGAAGAGTTTCTTTCTCAGCCAGTCGGGCGAACCGGGAAGCTGGCTGGCCAGCTCGAAGTACGGCAAGGCGGCGTCGATGTCTCCGTACTCGTAGTAGTAATTGTAGGCGATCTGCATCGGGAAATGGTAGTCGTTGGGGAAACGTTGCATGCCTTTTTCGAGGATCACGACTGCGCGCTCGAGCAACTCCGAGGGCACGTTGCTTATCTTGCGCTTGTGATGAGTGGTGACCAGGGCGCCCCACAGGTAGATCTTCTTGAAGTCCGGGTCCAACTCGATGAGGATGTCGATGAAATCCGAGAGCCAGGGCATTTGCTCGTCGGTGAACAGGTGGTGGCCGTAATAGAGGTTGGCGCGAATAAAGAGCAGGTCTGCCGCCAGGCTGTGGTAACCGAGATTGATTTGCCTGATCACGTCGCCGGGTGGAAGCAGCAGGACTTCCTTCAACAACGTGACTTCATCGCGCTCATGCGTGTAGAGGCCCCGGCGGGCCCACCCGGCCAGAACCAGGCACGCACAGACCAGGCCCGTCACCAGCAGCATTCTCTTTGCTCCGACACGTGTCATGCAGGCGAATTCTACGAAAAGCTCTGCTGGCTGGCAAGCCCGGAGTCCCGGGGGAGGGGCTACCAGTCGTCTTCCAGCTCGTCTTTCCAGACATGGCCGCCTTGCCAGGAAGACGTGGAATCTATGTAGGTACCCTGTTTCCAGAAGTGGGCCGGCTCGTCATCGTCGTCGACGTCCGTCCAGGCCTGGCAATGAAACGTGTCACGGTCATCGGGGCTCGAACCGGGATTTTCGGAGTTCATGTTGAAGCAGGCATAAGTCGCCTCGGTTACAATGAACTGTATGGCCCTGAATATTTTGGCCTCGAAGCTTCCGCCCGGATCCCAGACCTCGGTGGGAACATAACCCGATT
>Ga0180432_10010425_pt1 | contig 11127 bp, 10 predicted proteins | sample SS_ome_10_FD_132414 | JGI IMG/M metagenome (GOLD analysis project Ga0180432, IMG submission 132414) | Hypersaline lake sediment archaeal communities from the Salton Sea, California, USA - SS_1_MS_2 metaG | ecosystem: Environmental > Aquatic > Non-marine Saline and Alkaline > Hypersaline >... | reverse complement strand
CGTCGGGGACGCCTTCATCCCCGCCAGGTCAAGCTTCTCGGCCAGGGCGGACGTGACGTAGAACCGCGGCAGGTTGGCCGGGAGGTTCAGGTGATGCTGCGTGTCGGGCGCCACCTCGCCGGAGCCGACGAAGATCACCGCGCGCGCGCCCAGCGCGAAGGCGGTCTTCCAGCGCTCGCCGGCGGTGAACTCCAGCAGCACGAACGCGCCGCGCGGGCTGTCGCGGTACTCGCTGAGCTCCCCCGTCCCCCCGTAGACCAGCCGGTCTGCGGTCAGCCCCTCCTCCGGCGTGCACGGGGCCTGCAGGTGGTTGGGGCGCATGGCGTAGAAGCCCTCGCCGTAGGTCGTCCCGTCCACCGTCAGGGCGCACTCGGTGACCACCGGCTGGGCCACCGGGAAGTCCTGCGACAGGACCAGCTCCACCCCCATCGCCTTCAGTCGGCGGGCGACGTACTGCCCCGCCGCCAAGCTGCCGGGGACGTCCTCGAAGACCTTCACCCGACGGCCCGCCACCGTCGCGCTGGTCGAGGCGCCGTACCCGGCCAGGCGGTGCGGGTGCCGCGTCAGCACCGCCAGGTCGCGGTAGAAGCTCTCCGGGTCGTCCGCGCCGGCCAGGGCCCGGGCGCGGGCGGCGACGTCGGGGTCGGCCCAGACCCGCGCGACCTCGCGCCGGGCGGCGGCGCGCTCGTCGGCGGGGACGGGCTCGGCCTTGGCCGGGGGCAGCTCGACCTCGCCTTCCTTCCCCTCGTCCTTCTCCTTGCAGCCGGCCAGGCCCGCCGCCAGGGCCGCGACCAGCATCGGCGCCGTCATCCAGCGGAGGCCGTCACTCATTCTCCTCACCTCCGATGGCCCCGGTCTGCACGTTGACCTCGCTGCGCTCGGCGAGGCGCTCGATCGTCCCGTCGCGGATCCACATGATCCGGTCGCTCATGGCGATCAGCCGGTGGTCGTGCGTGGCGCAGATGATGGTCACCCCGCGCTCGACGTTCAGCCGCTTCAGCAGGGCGTGGATCTCCGCCCCGGTCTTCAGGTCCAGGTTGCCCGTCGGCTCGTCGCACAGCAGGATCTGCGGGTTGTTGGCCATGGAGCGGGCGATGGCCACCCGCTGCTGCTGCCCGCCCGACATCTCGATGGGCTTGTGGAACCATCGCTCGGCCAGGCCCACCAGGTCCAGCAGCCCCATCCCCCGGTCCCGCGCCTCGTCGCTCTCCACCCCGGCGAAGGCCATGGGCACGGTGACGTTCTCCAGGGCCGTCATGTACTGCACCAGGTTGTAGGTCTGAAAAATGTACCCGATCTTGCGGCAGCGGAGGAACGCCAGCTCGATGGCGTTGAGCTGGGCCACGTCCACCTCGTCGATGAACACCCGCCCCTCGGTGGGGCTGTCCAGACCGCCCACCATGTTGAAGAACGTGCTCTTGCCCGACCCGCTCGGGCCCATGACGCTGAGGAACTCCCCCCGCCGGATCTCCACGGTGATCCCGCGCAGCGCCTGCGTGATCACCTCGCCCATCACGTAGGCCTTCTTCAGGTTGATGGTGCGGATGATGACCGGGCGGGGCTGCTCGCCGGTCTGCTGCTGCGTCGGCTGTGTGATCTGCACCGAGCTCATTCGCGTCGGGTCCTCATTCGATGCGCATCGCCTCCATGGGCGCGAGGCGTGCGGCCACCCACGCCGGGTACACCGCCGCCATCGCCGCCAGGACCACGCCCGCGGCCAGGCAGATGCCCGCGCTGCCGGCCAGCAGGGCCCCCGGGAGGTTGGTCAGCGCCAGGCCGCCGAAGCCCCACAGCGACCGCAGCACTCCCAGCAGGACGCCCCAGACGACCCCCACGATCCCCCCGGCCAGGCCCAGCAGCGACGACTCCAGCACGAAGTTGATCATGATGAAGCTGTCCATCGCCCCCAGGCACTTCATGGTGGCGATCTCCCGGAAGCGCTCGGTCACGCTCATCAGCATGGCGTTGGCCACCCCCACCACGCAGACCAGGAAGCTGATGACGATCAGCCATCCCGTCCGCCCCGTGAAGCCCATCCACCCGCCGGTCGTCTCCGGCAGGGCCGCCTCCAGCTCCGACAGCCGGCTCATCCGCAGCTTGTGCGAGGCGACCTCGGCGATGCGCTCGGCCGAGAGCGGGGGGACCTCGGGCAGGGCGTCGCGGACCTCGAGGATGCGGCCCTGAATGCCCTCGCGCGCGGCGGGGATGAGCTTCTGGAGCCAGCGGGCGCCCTCGGGGTCGGCGGCGATGGCCAGCAGGTGCTCGGGACCGACGCGCGCGGCGGTGACGTCGGCGCGACTGGCCACCTGCCGCCCGATGCGGCGGTACCGCACCAGCTCGCCCAGGGCCGCGGGCGTCCAGCCCGCGCCCGACGGGCCCGCCGGCGCCGTCGCCGACCCGCCCCGCGCCAGCGAGGCGATCCGCTCCGGCGGCATCGCCGCCAGGCCGTCCAGGCGCGCCAGGTCCAGCCGGCAACGCGCGATCTCCGCCTGCGAGTCCTTCCGCTTCTCGGCGGCCTGTTCCAGCAGCCAGCGCGCCCGCTTCTCGCCGGAGGCCAGCTCGAACAGGTGCCCGACCGCCAGGTCACCGAAGTCCACGTGCACCCGGGCGGCGACGACCCCCCGCATGATCTTGTTGTCCAGGACCGCCGCCAGCGTCCGCTCGTCCAGGGCCAGGCGGGCCTCGCCCTTGAGGCGCTCGTAGTCGGCGCGGGACAGCTCGAACCCGTGGCGGCCCAGCAGGGCGAACAGCTCCTCCGACGGCCCGCCCAGCAGCTCCAGCGCCGTCCGGCCCTTCAGGTCGCCGGCCAGGGCCTCGACCGCCCGCGCGTGCCCGGCGCAGATCGCCCGCCGCAACGGGCGGGTCTCCGCGAACATCCGCGCCGTCTCGGCCAGCCAGGCGCGTCCGCGGCCGAAGACCGTCCCCACGTTCATCACCTTGGCCACGAAGGCCTCGAGCTGGTTCGCGCGGGTCAGCAGCTCCAGGGCGTCGGCGCCCTCGGCCGACCCGACCAGGGTGCTGCGCTCGGCGGGGTTGAGCTCGGCCAGGAACGAGAGGAACTCCACCTGGCGCTCGGCCAGGCGCTTCAGGCGCATCAGCTCCTCGTCGGAGACCCCGCCCCAGGTCCGCAGCTCCCGCCAGGTCGCCGTCCCGGGGCGCGCGTCGCCTCCGGCGAGGCGATCGGCGAGGGCCTCCCCCGTCATCGGGGTGGACAGCTTGTCCACCCACGCCTCCAGCAGCCGCAGCGGCGACGTCCGCGCCCGCACGTCCCGCGCCACCTCCCGGTCAACCGTGCTGGTCGACAGCATCATCATCAGGAACGACACCGCCAGCGAGACGATCACCACCGTCACCGACGAGCGGAACAGCCGGTAGCGGATCCCGCGCACGCAGAGCTGGACGCATCGCCGCAGGGGGAGCCTGACCTGATCGCGAACTTCGATCTTCTTCATGTCAGCCCGTCCGGCCGGCAAGCGCCCGCGACGCCGGGAACCCGCGCCGGCTCACGTGCCGACCAGGGCGATGATCCCTCGCCGCAGCAGCTCGCGCAGGAACGCCGTCACCGCAAGCTGGCTTTCGCGGAAGCTCAGTTTATGCGCCCGGGCGAAGCTTTCAACCACCTGCTCGACGTTTCGCTCCCCGTCGCACAGGCCCAGCACCTCCGCGCCCGGCGCGTCCAGTTGGATGCGGCGGTGCGAGCGCCACGGCAGAACCCAACTGATCGGCGGGATCAGCCAGCCCGGACGACGCACCGGGACCGTCACCAGCGCGCCCTCCCCCGACGGCGTGACCTCCGCCACCTCGTTCCGCATCGGCACCGACGCCAGCAGCTTCGATGCCGCCATCTCCCGCTTCGACGCGGGCTTTTTCCTCTTCGAACGCTTCATCCGACGCCCGGCCCGATCCGGACCGTCCGGCAGCAGCGGACCTCCAGCGGCTCCGGCCAGTCCACGTCGCCCGACGTCCGCTGCCAGAGGCCCACCCGGTAGACCCGGTCCTGCTGGGGGCACGACCACGCCACGTCGACCCGGCTGACGGCCAGGCCCAGCACCCAGCGCAGCACGTTGGACCGCCGGCTGCGAAGCTCCACCCCGCGGTGCGGCCCGGCCTCGGCGGCCAGCTCGCGAACCGGCCGGAAGCCCTGCGGCAACTGGCCCCTCACCCAGTCGCTCAGGGGCGCTTTCAGCCACGCGCGGCCCATCACGATCCGCTCCATGCTCAACCCCACCCCCCGACGCCCGGGCCGCCGAAAATCCCACGTCACCCGGCCCACCAGGCTCTTGGCCTCCGTCAGCCGGAAGTCCCTCGGCAGCGACGCCGACAGCCCCAGCGCCTGCCACCGCAGCGCCTTCGACGGCCCCTGCGGCCGGATCGCGCCCAGCACCGCGCGCTCCACCTTCCGATCGCGCCGGCCCGGCCAGATCAGCACCGCCTCCACCAGGCGGCGCGGGTCGGGGAAGTAGCAGCCGGCGTACACCACCGACCCGGCTTCCTCCCGGCAGACGAAGCCCTCCCACCGGCCCACGTCCGTCAGGGCCGAGACGCCCTTCTTCCGGCGGCTCTTCGCCAGCCGCGTGTACATCTGCTTCAGGTCCGGCCGTCGCGGCAGGTCGCGCCAATGCACCTCCAGCCGCTGAAAGCGGCGGTCCACGAACACGCACCGCCCGGGCACGTCCGGCCCGGACAGGAAGCCCGGCTCCCAGTCGGCGGGGTGGCCGATCTCCATGCCCTGCCAGCAGGTCCGCTCCAGCCCCGCCGGGGATGTCTCCGCGTCCGCCGTGCTCATCCCGCTCCCGATCGCTCCGGCCGCCGCCCTCGCCGACGGCCGGCCCTCTGATACCAACCCGCCGGCCCCCGGGTCAATCCGATTCGGCCGGCGCGTGCCGGCCGGTCGGCCCCGTCCCGGGCCCCTCGGGCGCCGGCGAGAAGCCGACCGTTTCTTCACAGGCAACGGCTTGACAGAATCCGGGGATTTCCTATAATAGTGTCGCTCCCGACGGAGAAATGCTCGACTCCCTGCCGGCGTCGTCGGCGGGTGCGCAACGGAGGAGAACATGGCTCGAGATCGCGCACGGACCCTGGGGGGGGTTGTCGCCTGCATTCTGGCCCTCCGGGGCGTCGCCCTCGGCGCCCCCGAGATCGTCTACGACAACACGACCACCCCGGTCAGCGGGGACTGGTTCCCCGACGGGTTCGTTCCCTTCAGCTTCTACAACCCCCACGAGTGGATGGGAGATGAGATCACGCCGGCCGGCACGTCGCGGACCGTCACCCAGGTCGAGGTGATCTGCTCCTCGACGTCCCAGGTCACCGTCCCCGCCATCGGCCTGGCCCTGCACAAGCTCGACGCCGAGAACCTCCTGGGCTCCTACTGTCCGGGCACGCTGCTGTGGACGGGCACCCTCCAGAACGTCGTCGTCGACGGCCCTACGCCCGTCACCTTCGATGTGCCCGACATCGAGGTCCCCGACACCTTCGCGTGGGTGACCGCGGGCGACAGCGACTTCGCCGGCATGGCCTTCTACGACCCGCCGACGATCGGCTCCAGCGACGACTTTGCGTGGGACCGGGACGAGTACTGGCAGGACTGGTTTGCCCTCTACTTCGAGGCCGACCCCATCGCCAACTTCGGGGCCAGGCTATGGGCCACCCCCGAGCCGGGCACGGCCGCCCTGCTCATCGGCGGCGGCTGCGTGGTGCTGCGGCGCCGAAGGCGCCGGCGCCGCACGCCTCCCCCGTCCGTCGGGCCGAAGGCCTGAGCCGCCCCGGCGGCCTCACTGCGTGTCCCAGACGCAGTCCGGCGCGCCGGCCGTCATCCCGTCCAGCTCCGCCGTCTCGTAGCTGGTCACGTGCCCGTCGACGAAGAGGCAGTTCGTGCCGCAGTGCCGGTCGGCGAACCGCCGCGTCACCTCGCTGTCGAAGTACTCCTCCGCCGACGGCGGCATGATCACCGAGGTGCCGTAGTGCTTGTAGCCCCGTGTGGGGTAGGTGACCGGCTCGCGGGTGATGGCGGCGTCCGCGGCGTAGACGCTCGCGGCCGGGTCGGTCCACGAGGCCCCCGGCAGGGCCGAGAAGGCGCAGCTCCACATCGGGTGGCCCCGCGCGATCAGGCCCGCGCAGTTGACCACCCGATAGCCGGGCAGGGCGTACTGATACATCACCCCGTAGCTGCCGGCGTTGACCGTCCCCATCAGCTCCTGGCTGCGGACCTCGTCGGCGGAGTGGAAGACGGCCCCGAGGCTGCCGCTGTCGGCGGCCCCGGGGCAGTTGAACGCGTTGTAGCGCGGAGTGTACGCCAGCAGGTTCGTCCGCCACGACTTCCAGGGCCTCGGCCGCTGGAGGTCGACGTTCTGCCAGCAGACGGGCACGTCGCCGGCCCACTTCATCTGGTACACGAGCGCGGCCCGCCCCAGGGCCCAGAGGTTCCCCTGACAGGCGGTCCGCCGGGCCAGCAGCCGGGCATGCAGCAGCGACGGCATCAGAATGCCCACCAGCAGGCCGATGACGCTGACGACCACGAGCAGCTCGATCAGCGTGAAGCCGCGCCGCTCTCGCACGCCTCGCCCGGTCACCCAGGTCTCCTTCGGCATGTCCCAGCTTCCGCCTTGGTCCGCTCAGGCGATTGTAGTACACTGTCGCGCATCCGGCAACCGGGGAGGGCCGCCGCCCGCGGCGGGCGGCCCGACCGGCCGCGCCTCCCGCACCGTCCCGTCGGAGTGGACCCATGGCCGACTCATGCGAGCAGGACACGGCGTCGCGCCTCGCGCCCGAGGAGGCCCTCGGGCCGTGGATGGACGTGCCCCGCGACGAGGCCGCGCCGTTCGTCCACCGCTTCCGGACCGCCCGCGACAGGTACGTCTACGACGTCAACACGCGCCGGATCATCCGCGTCAGCCCCGTCGTCTGGGACGTCCTAGGCGACGTCGGCGGCACCGACCGGGCCGGGATCGTCGCCAGACACGCGTCCTCGCACCCGCGCCAGGCGGTCGAGTCGGCCCTGGACGGTGTCGCCGAGGCCCGACGCGAGAAGGGCCTCTTCCTGTCCGTCCGCCCCCGGCGGGTCCTGCCCCCGTCGCGCGAGGAGGTCCGCCGCCGCCTCGCCGACGCCCGCGAGCAGTTGATCCTCAACGTCACCGAGGCCTGCAACTTCCGCTGCACCTACTGCGTCTACGGCGGGACTTACGCCCACTACCGCGCCCACTCGCCGCGCGCGATGAGCTGGAAGGTCGCCCGGGCCGCGATCGACGACTTCCTCGCCCATTCGACCCGCTCCGAGGGGCGGGTGATCAGCTTCTACGGGGGCGAGCCGCTGCCGGCCCTGCCGCTGATCCGGCGGTGCGTGGCACATGTCCGAAAGGCCGCCGGCGGCCCGCCGGTGCGGTTCGCCGTGACCACCAACGGGTACGCCCTGGCCGGGGAGGCGGCGGAGTTCCTCGCCGGCGAGGAGTTCCTCGTCGTGGTCAGCCTCGACGGGCCGGAGGCCGTCCACGACCGCCACCGCCGCACCGCCGGCGGGGCGCCGACCTGGCGGCGGGTCACCGGCAACGTCCGGGCGTTCCTGGACGCTCACCCGGACTACCGCACGAACGGCCGGCTGCGGTTCAACGCCGTCGCCGCCCCGTCCACCGACCTGCGGGAGGTCCAGGCCTTCTTCGCCTCCTGCGACCTGTTCACCGACGCCATGGGCCTGGAGATCAGCGAGCAGAAGCAGCCCGCCGGCACGCCCGCCCGGCTCGATCCCGACGACCCCCTCGCCGTCAGCGGCCGCGCCCTCCGCGCCCGGCTCATCGACGACCTCAAGGCCGGCTTGGGCCCGGACGCCCTCAGCGACCGCGCCCGATGGGTGACCTCCGGCATCTTCGAGACGCCCCTGATCACCTTCCACAAGCGCGGGTACCTCGCCGGCGGCCTGCCGGAGACGATGGTGCTGCGGAACACCTGCGTGCCCGGCGCCCGCCGGACGTTCGTCGGCACCGGAGGCGAGTACTACGCCTGCGAGCGCGTGGTGGAGGCCCCCGCGGCCGTCATCGGCAGCGCCGCCGACGGCGTCGACCTCGAACGGGTCGCCGCCCTGCTGGACCGCTGGAACCGCCTCAGCGCCGACCAGTGCCGCCTCTGCTGGTGCCTGCCCACCTGCAACGTCGGCTGCTTCGCCACGGTCGGCGAGGACGGGGAGGTGACGGCGGAAGCGAAGCGCCTGGCGTGCGCGGCCTGCCGGCGGAACCTGCACCAATGGCTCATCGAGTACTGCGAGGTCCTCGAGGCCAACCCGTCGGCCTTCGACTACGCCGCCGAGGTGAGCTTCAAGTAGGGCCCGGGCGGGGCCGGCCGGGCCGAAAAAGCCCGGGATTCGGCCGGGATTCCGCTTGCCATTCCGCCTCGCATACGCCAGGATGCCTGCGGGTCGGGGTGGGGTCATCGCGAGCGGTATAAGGAGAAGCCCATGAGTGCCACGCAGACCGTCGAAACCCCGGCCATCGAGGACACCCTCTTCGGCGACCCCGAGGTCACCGAGGTCCGAGCCGACGCGGGGCCGGACGCCTGCTTCTGCAGGTGCGCCTGCCGGACCTCGCAGACGAAGGTCAACAACGCCCTGGTGGCCTCGGCCGACACGTCGGTCCGCAAGTAGCCCCGCGCCGCCGCCGAACGGCACTGACGCCACAGCAGCGAGGCTCCACCGACGGGGTCCCGTCAGCTTGCCGCCCGGGGATGTTGTGCGCGCCGATCCCCCCGGCCGACCCGCATCGGCGCCGCCCTCTCAGGCCGCGCCGGCCGCCGGCGCCCCCGAAGCGCACAAAGCGGCCACACGCGCCCCGCCATGGCCGCGTCGCCTTGGCAACCTTCGCAACAACCACGGGGTCGGGGTGGTTTTTCGTTGCGCAGGCCGGGGGCACGTGCGGCCTTATTTCGCTGGGGGTCCCTCCCGGCTCGGATTCTCCGCCCGGGCAGGCAGGTCGTCCGCGGCGGCGTCGACGACCCTCAACTCGCCGGTGACGACCCGGTACGTCGTCGATCCTTCCGGCCGCCACCGGCAGACGACCGCGGCGGCGTCGCCGAGGCGGACGCCCCCGCCGGTGTACCGCCAACTGTCGTTCCCGCTGACCTTCTCGATGAAGGCCAGACCGCGCCGGCAGGCCCTGTAGGCCGCCTCGGCCTCCGCTCCCCAGTCCATGAAGCCCGGAGTGACGTCCTCGGGCACGTAGGTCACATCCTCGGCCGGACGGCTGGCCATGATGAGGCGCACCACGGTCGGCGCGTCCAGCCTGGCCGGGAACGCACCCCCGCCCAGCTCCGCGCACGTCCGAAGGAGCCCGATCAGCGAGGCCTCCGACACGTCGCGAAGGGGCCGTTCCACGGCGTACCCGGCGGGCGGGACCACGGCGAACAGCGCGTCGGCCATCGGCCGGTTCCAGGCGAAGTTCTCCAGGACCATGATCACCTCGCCGCCGCCCCTCGAAGCCGAGCGGGCCTCGATCCGCAGCGGCAGCTCCCCATCCGGTTCGACCCACACCCGCATGGGCCCCTGGGGGCGGGCGACCTCGTAGACGACCGCGGCGCGCCCGGCGACGGTCTCGCGGCCGACGTGGCGGCCGGCCGACACGTCCGCACGGCGCAGCTCGCTCAACGGGTCCGGCCCCTCGGGGTCCACACGGGCGGGCGTCAGGACGGCCTGCTTGATCCACGGCCGCAGGACCATTCCCGTCTGTTCGGCGCCGTTGAAGACGTGCACCTTGCCGTCGGGCCAGGTGGTGCGGTGCCGATGCGGGTAGGCGACCTGCCTGCGGGCGCGAAGGGGCTCGCGGCCCGGGACGGTCACGACGATGTCAAAGGCGGCGCTGGTGACCCGTCGCACCCGCCGCAGCACCTCGGCGAAGTCGGCCGACGCCGTCTGCACGCCCCCGGCCAGCAGCCACCAGGCGACCAGGGCGGCCAGGACGGCGGCGGCCGCCGGGGCCGTCCGCAAGGCCCAGAACCGCGCGCCGCGTCGCCCGCCCCCGCGACCGGGGGCCGGCGCGCCGCTTCCGAGATCAAGACGGGCCAGCAGTTGCCGCCGGACCCTTTCCCGGGCCCCCGCCGGTGGCGAGGCGTCGGGGCCGGCGGACCGGAGCAACTCCCCAAACTCCCTGTCCTCATCCGCTTTCATCGTATTCCCCGAACCGTGGACCTAACGCGTCCTTGAGCTTCTTGACCGCCCGCGAGAGCCGTACGCGGACGGTTGTGTGCTTGACCCCCAGGGCCTCGGCGATCTCGGACGTTTGCAGCCCCTGGAAGTACCGCAGCACAATGACATCCTGGTCCTTGCGCTTCAGCCCGTGCATGGCCTCATACAGAACGGGCCAGTCCAGTCGTCCGTTGTCCTCGGGGCGGGCCCTCAGGCGGTCCCGCTCCCGGGCCAGCTCGGCGGCGATCCGGCGCCGCCGTCGCGCGTCCCGCAGGTGCCGCGCCGCCACGTTGCTGGCGGTCCCGTAAAGCCAGGCGCGGACCTCGCGCCGCTCCCTGCCGCGCAGGGCCGCGTACTTCTCCACCAGGCGCAGGAACACGGCTGCCGCCGCGTCCTCCGCCAGCTCGGCGGAGAACAGCCGGTAGGCGCAGTACCGGTATATCTCCGTGAAGGAGCTCTCGTAAATCTCCTCTATCTCGGCCGCCGCGACATTCAACACAGGCTGGCCGTCGTCCTCCCCGTTACCTTGCCGGGGGTGCCTTGCCGCTTCTACCTGTATATGTGAGGAACTCGCGGCGATGTTACGTCCCTCCGAAGAATCTTCCGGCCGCCCGTCGGGGCCTTCGGCGCAGGGCGGGGGGCCCCGGGCGAGGGCGCCCCTGCGCAAAAGGGATGCGTCGGGAGGCAGCGGAGGCGCACGTGCACGGCCGCCCGGCGGCCGCGGGGCCGCCGGGGCCGCTGTCGTCCGGTCGCGCCGGCGGGTTGCCGGCCGTCACGCCGTGGACCGTCCTCGCCCGCGGGCGATCAGGAACGCTTGCCGAGCGGGCTGAGCAGGGCGCGGGCGGCCTGGCAGGCCCGCTTGTAGTTCGCCGGGTCGACGCTGTAGTAGACCTGCTTGCCGTCCCGACGGGCGCGAACCAGCCCGTGGATCCGAAGCAGCCCAAGGTGATGCGACACCGTCGGCT
>Ga0180432_10010424_pt1 | contig 11128 bp, 10 predicted proteins | sample SS_ome_10_FD_132414 | JGI IMG/M metagenome (GOLD analysis project Ga0180432, IMG submission 132414) | Hypersaline lake sediment archaeal communities from the Salton Sea, California, USA - SS_1_MS_2 metaG | ecosystem: Environmental > Aquatic > Non-marine Saline and Alkaline > Hypersaline >... | reverse complement strand
TAATAAATTTTTGTCTGATTACACAGACACGTTAGGTAATGTTAATAAATATGAACATGGATTTAAACACTGTCAAAATACAGGGAGCAATACAGATGTCAATAGAAAATTAACACATAGAGATGAGGAACCGAAGGATGTACATGACGAGTCTGAAGCATCAGAAAAATCGGAAAAACCAGATATTCAACCGAAATATTATGAAGTTGACGGGAAAGATAAAATGTTTTGGTGCTTTTATATGGTTGTCAAAGGTCAAACACCTGACACACTACCACTTCCAAACGACCGTTTTGCAATTCAATCACAATTTAAATGTGAGTCAGTGGAATTGCTATCTAGAAGTGATAATATTCCTTGGAAAGCACTAAAACTTGTTAAAAGTAATATATTGAGCTCTCTTGGTGACCAATCAGGTAAACCTATGAGATTGACGGATTTAGTAGCATTAGCACATTTATATGATACGAACATAGTTTACGTATGGAACAAGTTTTATACCAGAATACAAGGGAACTCAAAGAATTATCAAACCGATTCTTGGTCAATAATCGTGAAAGAGCAAAATGGTGAGCGGTTTGTCAATACACAGGTTCAAACAGATTATTTGAAGATGATTGAACAAACCCATTATGAGGTTATTGAACCAACAAAACCCATAAAGGCAATTAGTGCGTATAAGATTAGCGAGTTGAGAGAATTGGCAGAGAAACTAGATATTGAAACGGTTAATAGTGATGGCAAATATCTCGTGAAAAAAGATTTATACGCGATAGTTCAGTCCCGTTTTGTAGAAAATTGAATAAAGAACATAAAATAATGTATGGAGATATTATACCTAAGAATATGGAGCAACAAGCGGAATCCCGTCAGGAACTCATTGAGTATGTCCGCGAGTACCTAAATAATGCCCAATATACTAATAAAAACAAAGAGTTAGAGTTCGAAATCCGCTTTGGAACGAAAGGCATAAAGAACATCACAAAAGTTGATTACGAAAACGTAATCCGAAAGCTTATTAGTAATGGATATGAGTTCAGAACCAAAGATGCGTCGTTGTTGAGGATGTCACCAGAATATATTGATAAGAGAACTGGACTTAGTAAGATATCCAATATGCGTGTGGAGATTAGTGGTATTGAGAATGTCCAAAACTATTGTTCTACCAATGATCTACGTGGTTTATTGGATGGAGGTAAGGTGAAATTTGTGACTAAAAAGCCATTAGTTAAAGGTGATGACATGATGAAACCTATTAATTATGATGAGTGGAATTTCCGTGCTTCGCTGCAAGAAGAAATCACTTCATCTATAAACGGAAATATTGTTCAAAATACACTTCGTGATTGGAACGACACTAAAAAAGTCTATCGGTTAATTACTAGAAGCACTCTAGTCAAACGTCTATACAGTATACCTCTATTTGAGGTGGATGTTAGTGTTGTGCGTGAAAGTCGCAGGAGAGGCAGATTCTTGGTTCCAGAGTATACATTTGAAACAAGTGGGGTGATTGATGCATTGCCAAAATACGAAATTGAGTTTGAGATGAATAAAGCAGCATTAGATGAGTACAAGCAAATGACTCGTATGAATGGGAAAGACCCTGCACAGCAGTTAGAACGTGATATTAGATCAATGGTTCTTATGATATTATCAGGACTTCAAGAAACAAATTTCCCAGTGTCTTATACTGAACAGAAGAGCATTGCTCAGGCATATATGGCATTAGTTCAGGGTAAGATTGGTGAAAAGGAAAAGAAAGACGATAAAGATGGTCGCGAATCTCGGGTTTATCCTAAGCACTTTATTGGTCCATCATCGTATACATTAAGTGTTAAAAATATAGCTCCTATCAATGATGATGCGAATATACCAAACATACGTAATAATTATACCGTAACTGACAAAGCTGATGGAGAGCGAAAACTACTTTATATATCTGGAAATGGTCGTGTCTATTTGATAGATACGAATATGAATGTTCAGTTCACAGGTTGTGTTGAAAAAGACTCTACATTCAGAAACACCCTGTTAGATGGTGAACATATCGTAAATGGGAAATCTGGCAGATTTATCAATCTATATGCAGCGTTTGATGTTTATTTTGTGAAAGGCAAGGATGTTCGCAGATTCAAGTTTGTTACGCCAGAAGGAACGATGGAAACAGAGATTGACAAAATGACACATAGACTTCCTATTCTGGTAAATGTTGTGCGTTCTGTTAAGATAACTAGTTTAAAAGGCGGTGTTCCACCGTTGAGAGTTACAAATAAAACATTTCAAATTTCCAGTGACGCTATCTCAATCTTCCAAGGATGTGCATTAATCTTGAGAAACGTTAGAGAGGGTCTTTATGAATATAATACTGACGGTTTGATCTTTACACCAAGCAACCTTGGAGTTGGTATGAATAATGATAAAGATACACCTAAGAATGTGAAGACTACTTGGGATTACTCGTTTAAGTGGAAGCCTATTGAATTCAACACAATTGATTTCTTGGTAACAACGAAGAAAACTGATACGGGACAAGAATTTATAGGAAATATCTTTCAAGAAGGGGTAGATACTAGACGTAATACTCAGATTTCACAATACAAGACTGCGATTTTAAGAGTTGGATTTGATGAACGAAAGCATGGATTCATTAATCCGTGCCAGGATATCATAGAAGAAAAATATGCTGATGTCGATAACAAAGATGAGGAAGATGGTTACAGACCTATGCAGTTCTTCCCGACAAATCCGTATGACCCAGAAGCGGGTGTATGTAAACTAATGCTTGAAGGGTCATTGGATAACAAGTCTTTAATGACTGAGGATGGCGAGCCTTTCGGAGACAACACAATTGTAGAATTCCGCTATGACGTCAATAGGAAACCAGGATGGAGATGGGTTCCAATCAAGGTTCGTTATGACAAAACCGCAGACTATTTAGCTGGTGGAAAGAATTATGGAAATGCATATCACGTTGCTAATAGCAACTGGCATAGTATTCACAATCCTATTACTGAGGAGATGATTTCAACTGGAAATAATATTCCAGATGAGTTAAGTGACGATGATGTATACTATAATCGTGTCACAAATGACAGTATGACAAGAGCATTGCGAGATTTCCATAATCTATATGTAAAGAAACTCCTTATTACAAGAACTGCTAAGCGCGGTGGAACTATCATTGATATGGCTGTGGGAAAGGGTGGTGATATTCCGAAGTGGATTGCGGCTCGTGCTAGTTTTGTATTGGGTATTGACTATTCAAAAGACAACATTGAGAATCGTTTGGATGGTGCTTGCGCTAGATACTTGAATTATCGTCGGAAGTTTAAATCTATGCCAGATGCTCTATTCGTTCATGGTGATAGCACATTGAATATTCGTAACACTGATGCATTATATACAGATAAAGCTAAACAGATTGTAAGAGCTGTGTTTGGAATGGGTCCAAAGGATGCTAAAGTGCTTGGTAATGGAGTTTATAAACAGTTTGGGAAAGGAGAGAAGGGTTTTGATTTAACGTCCATCCAATTCAGTATTCACTATATGTTTCGTGACCAACAAACTGTTCAAAACTTGATGCGTAATATAAGTGAGTGCACAAAAGTTGGTGGTTATTTCATATCAACTCAATATGATGGACAACGGGTGTTTGACAGTTTACGCGATAAGAAACAAGGAGAGACAGTAACAATCATTGAAGATGATAAGAAAATTTGGGAGATAACCAAACAGTATGATAGAGATGAGTTCCAAGATGATTCAAGCTGTGTTGGATACGCAATAGATGTATACCAAGAGACAATTAATAAAGTCTTCCGTGAGTATTTGGTTAACTATAACTATGTTGTTCGTTTAATGGAGAACTACGGATTTGTTCCACTGACGAACGAAGAGTCGCGACGACTTGGATTGAATGGTTCTACAGGGATGTTTTCAGAATTGTTTGGCCTAATGCAAAACGAAGTAAGAAGAGATCCTGAGGCGAAAAACCAGTATGGTTCAGCATTGGATATGACACCGTCTGAGAAACGCATTGCATTCTTGAATCGGTGGATGATATTTAAAAAGATTCGAGATGTAGATGCTGAGAAAGTCGCACGGAACTTACTAGAAATGAGTGTTCGTGAAGAGCATGAGATTGATGTTCAAACGAAGAATGCAACGGAATCCATGGAAGATGCAGTAATCTCCATGAAGCCAGCAGTGCCACCTCGTAAACTCAAGAAGCGCGTAAAGCTTGTATTGATGGAAAGATTATGAGAGCATATGAGAGCATAAAACATAAACCAAAAGAGTATAAACATAATGAGTAGTATAAATGTAGTTTAGTAGCAATCAAAATAAATTATGAGTATATTTTCATTGCCGTACATTTCTTATAGACCATTGACGGTAAATATCAAATTTACCAATGGCGAGAAAAAGAAAAAATCGCCAGTCATTGTGTCAAATTCACTAGAGAGTTACCTTAGTATGTTAAAAATGAGAATTGAAGAACACCCGAAAGAATGGGATATTTACAAGCGATACACAAATCCGTTTGAATGTATACATACGACAATTACATCAGGTATTAAACAACCGATATGTAGATATCGTCCGATTTCAAGGTCATATTTCAAGATGGTAGAAATGTTACACAGTTTCAATTTACTAGCTGATATGGGTGATAAAATGAAATCATTTCATTTGGCTGAAGGGCCAGGTGGTTTTATCGAAGCATTATGTACTCAGCGTGATAATCTAGACGACGAATATGTTGGTATGACCTTAATAAGTGATGATACTACGGTTCCTGGATGGCGAAAATCTAAGACATTTTTAAATTCTCATCCAAATGTCAAGCTAGAGTATGGTAGCGACGGAACAGGTGACATTTTTAAACGTGACAATTTAATGTATTGTGCTACTAAGTATGGGGCTTCAATGGATTTAATTACAGCTGACGGAGGATTTGATTTTTCAATGGATTTTAATGGTCAAGAAGCTATGATCACTGGATTACTAGTTGCACAAATTGCGTTTGCAACCGCGCTACAAAAACATGGTGGCACTTTTATTTTAAAGATGTTTGATATTTTTAGCAGGGCATCTGTAGAGATCGTCTATCTTTTGTCTGTTATGTATGAACACGTTTTTATAACAAAACCAAACACGAGCAGATATGCAAATAGCGAGCGTTATATTGTATGTCAAGGGTTTCGTTCGCACGATGGACGCAAAGATTGGACTATCCAGTTTCTGGATGCTTATACGCGACTAGATGCTCACGCTTCTTCTGGCACAGATGAGCTAAATGTTTACTCGTTGTTAAATGTGCGTATACCATTAATGTTTATTAATAAGATAGAAGAACATAATGCAATACTTGGCCAACAACAGGTTGAAAATATTACCAGCACATTGAATATTATAAAGAATCCAAAACAAGAAAAGATAGAGTCTCTGAAACGAACCAACACACAAAAGTGCGTTTATTGGTGCCAAAAACATCAATTGCCATATAATCGTGATGTGCGACAATTAAATATGTTTCTAAGTGCAAAAAGTAAAAATAGTAGAGTGAGACGAGTAAGTGATGAAACCGAAGAAACATCTACAAATAATAAAAGTGATGATGATAGTACCAATAGTGATACTGACGTCCAGGTAACAACTATGATTGAATATGAGAAAGATGGTAGTGTGAATTGTGAGTTGAGTAGTGTGAATAGCGAAGGAAGTAGCTGTGAAGAAGAAGTTTCTTGTGATAAGTCCTAAAATTTAAGATATATAAAGTTTATAGAACCATACACTACAACGTCAATATGCAACATATTCAAACTGCTTACGGACTTATAAGCAGTGGGAAACGTAAAGAAAGATTTGATATTATTTTAGAACCTTTACAAGCTGTTTCTCAAATAAGTCTGTTGGCATGTTGCCCTCAAGGAACCAAGTTATCAATTGATAATAACCTGTTGTTCATTCAGACTCCTGTATGGCATCAAGGGTTAACAAGAGCTTGGAATCACGACCGACGAGATGATGTGTTATTGTTATTCAATGCTGTTCAAAGATATAATAAGTTCTATGTAACACCTAGTAAAGAAGAGAAAGAGACGAAAGGAAATCGTATTCTCAAGCGTTTAACTGAGATAGTTACGCGTTTGGCAATTAAAGGTATAGATAATTTGTCAAACACATATAGTCGCGGCGAAAATGCCAGTATTGTTCAGACATTAGTTATGTATAAAAATGTTCTTATGCATCCAGATCGTTTTGCTTGTATGGAAGATTCATTCGAGAAAAATAGGGATGGACAAAGCATTGAAGATGTATTTTCTAAGATAAGAACAGTGTGGACTGATGATGAATTGGAGATTTTATATAGAACCCTATGTTTGATGGAAAAACACCCAAATAACTATGATATATATACCCAAGGAATGAATACTATGTTCGCGCCTCTATATGAGCGTATCAGGAAATGGATGAGTGATAATATAGTATATTAACCATTTTAGTATCTCAGTAATTGTTTCTAGTTTATGTTTCTAGTTTATGTTTGATAACCAAATTATACGTTATTTTTATAAGGTATAATTATTCAAGATTGCGAATGTAATTTGGTTTAAATATCGGTGGTGTCTTTTTTTAGTGCCTTTTTTCGTGTTGTAACATTACCCATGTATCTTCTTTTTTATGAATAGCTAAAACACCTTTAATACGTCTGTTCATTTCTGGAAACGGTATATTAACTACAATACGTTGACCAAAGTTATTGTATTGGCTTAGTAACTTCATCAATTCTTTTACTGCCGGGTATGACATTGTGGCCCCAAACGCATTTAAGTTTGATAATATTTCTTTAGAATGAGCCCTGCGCTCTGCTTCTGTTTTATACTGCTCATCTTCGCGAACACTATTTCGCTGCTTACTTTGATGAATCATTTTAGACTATGTAATATCATATTACCAATTTCTTTCTTATTTTATTTTGAGTTGGAAGACTTAAAAGTTAAAGAGTGTGAAATGATTATGAGTCCAGTTAAGAGTTTCCATGAGTCATATTTGCAACTGGAGTGAAAAAGCACATAGTTGGATTGCCAGTTCGCCAATAAGTAGAACGGTTACATGTGGCAACCTTAGATTTCAAGAAATAAGGCGCAGTTGGATTCGATGAAAAAGCACCTGCGTTGGCTGCTGCTGAACCAAAAGCGCTTGCAAATGAAGCTCCATTCTTATTGATAGTATTTTGTTTAAGACGCATTAAACGAGTGCTGCTTGCTACTGCTCCCTGAACACCAAAGTTCACGTTATTAGGTTTATAAATTGTAGTAACCTTAGCGCCAGAAGCACATTGCTTTTCACAAGTAGTCATATCATAAACTTGCGAACCATTTGCCGAATCAGAAGGCCAAACAGGATTACCATTTGCGTCGATATATGTTACACCACTTTTAGGAATAGGTGAGCTCTTTTGGTTATAAAGTTGACATTTTGATTGTAAATATGCCTTGCTAGTCGTATAATAATTTTTATTCAATTTGGTAACTGCGGATTTGATTACATTGGTTTGAGGGTCACAAGTAACACACTTATTATAGATATTCTCAGATACATCAGTAAAATAAGTGGATGTTTCATACAAATTATTTGGGTTGCTCTCTGTGAGATATGAGAAATTGCCAAACACCATGGTTTTTACAGGTAAATGATTGGTAGATGAGTCGGCACATGTCACACAACTACTAGCATCACTCAAAAACACACTACCACCTGGCTTTAACAGTTGTTCAATGCTTACAATACGCGAACCACTATTAGCTGCTGGTTGTAATTGTTTACGCCACACCTTCAATGGTCTCGCTTTGCCAAACGGAGAAGCATAATCATCGGGATTCGTTTGAGCACCATTCGTGTTTGGTCGTGAGTTAACTGGAACTAATCCATTCCAAGTCGGGTATGAACCTTGTTGTCCTTTCCATGAAACATATGGTTGCTTGGGAATAGATGTCATTATTATATAAAGAAAGCAGAAAATAAAAAGAGATTATAATATAGTAATGTTAGTTTATTTGATGATTGTTTTGCTGACGTTGGTTATTATTAGGCACTTTTTGCCCATTGGGTTCTTGAACTTGAAAGAAGGTATGGAAGAAAGGCAAGTACCAAACTACAGCGATTACCAAACAGAAGAAAAAACAGATCCTATGTTCTTAGCAACAAAGAATGCTGCTAATATCTCTTACCTCAAGTCCCAACTTGATCAGGTAACTGGTTTGAAACAAATGGTTCAAGACTTGAGCGGTTCTGTTACTCTTAATACATTTAATATAAGTGAGCTTGTAAAAGAGATTGGTAAAAGCACAAGCGCATTAAGCAGTTCAGCTGGTGAAAATCTGAAACCTCTTGATACCGAAGAATCCTAATACTAATACAAAAAGAAATAATACACTATTATTATAGTTACAATGTCAAACTTTTTCCAAGATGTCTTACAAAATTTAGATCAAGTAGAAGAAGACTTATTGGGACCAGATTACAATTATTGGAAACAAATTAAGACTCCTTCAGAGATGGGTATGAGTGGTTCGGGCAACATTAGCACATTGAGCAGGAATATTTCTGGTTTGATAAATTACGTTGAATTGCTTGTTGCCGGTGGCGGTGGAGCAAGTAAGGTAAGTGGACCTATGGGAAATAAGTTCTTCTTGAAAACAGGAGGAAAATGTAAAGATATCAACAGTGGTAGAGATGTTGATAGATACATTTATGTGAACAATGTTCCTGATGGCCAGATACCATTTATTAGTCAAGGTCTTGGTGGCATGCAGTTTTCAAACTTCGAAGGATTAGTGCCAGGTGCTCTTAGTGATTTAAACGTAATGAATCCGTTTGGCATATTCCAAGCATTTATGATGGGTAACAAACCAGACTGTCAACCTCTTACAATGGAAACAATTGATGCTAACAATAACAAGTCTCAAGAAACCCAATTCGTGGCAAGTGTAGATATCAAGAATATGTCTCCTTGTTGGTTTCCAAACAGAACGAATCCTTTGACAAATCAAGCATGTAGACAAGCACTTACGTCTATTGAACAAGCATATGCCGATAAGTCATCATTTGCGATACACCCAGAAATCCCTGACGGTATATTGCCCAAATTGTTTTATGCGAGCGTCGGTGGACTAGGAATATATTTATTGTATAAACTTATGGCCAAACAATCCAAGAAACTGTGATTTCAATTAGAAATAGTGATAGCAAAATAGTATTTTACCTTAGCTTACAAAATACTATATCTAAGCATTCAATGATGTATAAAACTGTATTTTACATCATTCACATAGTTTTAAATAATATGGTAATTATAGTTTGATTTACTTACGCTTATGGTGAACGCGTCTCTTTTGCGTGCGTCTCTTGCCACCTGATGCTACATTTGCTCTCACTTTTTGTGCAGCTGTCTTAACAGCGCCTTGAACATTGCTTGCCAATTCCCGAGCAGTTCCCATCAAATTACGCATAGTCTTTTGAGTGCCGTATTTGGTGCGGAGATAGCTGGCTTGTGCCTTCTTAAGGGTATTTGCAACATTCTTACCAATGACATCAGCTTGGGTTTTCATTGGTGCAGCAGCTGTCATAGAACGCATTGACTGCATAGCTTCCATGGGCTTAGCAGATGCCATCTTCATCAGAGGAGATGCCTTAACCATCATTGGAGCAGCTTTCTTCATCATTGGAGCAGCTTTCTTCATCATACTGGCCTTGAGGTTTTGTGGCATTTTAAAACTCATACCACCGCGCTTTGACTTTGAATGATACTTTGTCATTCTTCTATGTCTGCGAGCACGTGTCTTAGCCTTACCGCCTATCGCATATGGCATTTGCATTATATATAATAATTACATATTATTTATGGAGCAATGATAACTCTATTACCGGTTCCAGTTAAAATAGAATCACCACCGCTACGGAATGTATTTGCAATTGCCCCCTTCTTAGCAGGGGCTACACAGCCACCATTGCGACATTTTCTTCTTGCGTCATTCACTGTTTGACGTGTAACGTTTTTAAAGGTTAGAGCAGCATTATCAGCAAGACCGCTTTTTGTTGAAGATTGACCTATGGCCTGTAAACGCAATTTTTGTGTACGCGATGAAGAATCAGGTACTGTTTGAGAACCAGAGATGCCACCAGCATCCTTAATATAAGCTTGACGCGCTGAACTAAACATTGATCCGAACGCAGATGGCGTAAATTTTGCAGGCATTGCCATAACAGCAGTGGATACGCCATTACTTCTATTTTGAATACGACTTACACTACCCGGAGCATTAAAGTTTGTGTTAGGATAAAAAACTAGACCACTCATTATTCTTATACTACCATAAGAATAATAATTTATAATCCGTAATCACGGTAATTTATTTAATGGCGCACGCGGCCAAGAGCAACTGAGACTCCGCTACCACCAATATCAGCCTTACTGGGACCACCAAAGCTACTATCATTGTAGTTCTTGTTAATGGCAGATAGCCTCTTAAATCTTGCAAAATCTGATCCATCATAAACATATTTGGGATTTCCACTCTGGATTGGTGTTTGACCATCAGCAAGACCAGTTGTGAAAGTCAGTCCACCAATGGAAACTGTTTTACCAGAATCTCTTGCGGAAACACTACCAGCAAGACCCTTCCAACCAGCGTTCGCAGCTCGTCTGATTGTAGTAACTTGATTAGCACCACCATCTGTCTGCTGGAAACGACCAAGCTTATCACCAGCCATAAAAGCAGCGCGGAAAGGTCCACATACTGCCTGAACAAAAGGGGAACGTGCAGGATTGATATTGTTAGTTTTGAATGCTTGACGAAGAGTAAAACGGTTGACACCGCGTGTTGACCCACCAACCATACCAGTTCCACCAGAAACACCGGCACCACCACCTAATAATTGTAATGCGACACCTGGAGCACCACCTCCAAGAATACTAGGGTTGGTATCTTGATTAAAGCCTGACATATATAAAATCGTAATATAAAAAATAAGTCTATTTACACCATCGTTTCTTAATTTCTGCTCTTAGATATTTTACTTGATGCTTTGTTTTTGCTAATTCTTATTCTTTTATCAATAG
>Ga0180432_10010423_pt1 | contig 11129 bp, 9 predicted proteins | sample SS_ome_10_FD_132414 | JGI IMG/M metagenome (GOLD analysis project Ga0180432, IMG submission 132414) | Hypersaline lake sediment archaeal communities from the Salton Sea, California, USA - SS_1_MS_2 metaG | ecosystem: Environmental > Aquatic > Non-marine Saline and Alkaline > Hypersaline >... | reverse complement strand
TGGCAGGAGCAGCCGGAGAATGTTTGCCCTCCCGGCGGCGAAATGCTCCACGAGGCGGCCGACCGCGTCCGCGCCGCCTTGACCAAGATTATGAAGAAGCACAAAAATGGGACAATCGCAATCGTGGCCCCCGAGCCGCTGGCCAGCCTCGTTCGCCAGTTCATAAGCAACAACGAACTGGGCGACCTGTGGAAAGCATTCGAGGACCACGGGAAGTGGGAAGCCTTGGAAGTGCAACCCGAGGAAATGTTGGCCAAGACCGAGTAGTTATCAAACGTATGGTGCCCCGCGATGCACCAAGACAAACTACCCAACACTTAAGAGTGTGAACAAACATGAGCTCAACCAGTGCCGACCAGAACGGATGGAAGAACGCCGGCAAGCATCCCAAACGGGGAGTGCCCGAGGGATTGTGGCGAAGATGCCCCGGTTGCCAAGAAACCATCTTCCGCAAGGAAGCCGAAAAACGCATGGGTGTTTGCCCCGAGTGCGAGTACCACTGGTACGTACCGGCCCAGGAGCGAATCCGTCAGGTGCTCGATGAAGGCACCTTCGAGGAGTGGGACGCCGATCTCATGCCGGCCGACCCCTTGGAGTTCTCCGATAAGAAGATGTCGTACAAGGACCGGGTCGCCGCCGACCAGCAGCGCACCGGGCTGCGCGACGCGGCCGTGGTCGGCACCGGAATGGTCCGTGCCCGACGCGTGGCTTTCGGCGTTACCGATTCGGCCTTCATCATGGGTAGCATGGGGTCGGTAGTCGGCGAGAAGCTGACGCGGGCCATCGAACGCGCAACGCGAGACCAGTTGCCGCTCATCATCATTTCCGGCTCCGGCGGCGGCGCGCGGATGCACGAGGGAATGCTCTCGCTGATGCAAATGGCCAAGGTCTCGGCCGCCTTGGCGCGGTTCGACTCAGCCGGTGGGCTGTTTATCTCCGTGCTGACCAATCCCACCATGGGTGGCGTGGCGGCCAGCTTCGCTTCGCTCGGCGATCTGGTCTTCGCCGAGCCGAAGGCCTTGATAGGATTCGCCGGCCCTCGTACCATAAAAGCAACAATCAGAATCGAATTGCCGAAGGGGTTTCAAACCAGCGAATTTCTCCTGGAACACGGCTTCATCGACCGCATCGTCAGTCGCAAGGATCTCAAGAGCGAAATCGCCCGAGCCATCGACTACTGTGGCAAGTAGCACGCACCCCCGATATAGCACCAATCACACGGTAAACGGATCATGGCATTCTTTGATAGCATAAAATCATTGTTCTCCGGCGGTGGCAAGCTGGATGTGTCGAAACGGTTCGGGCTGCAGCGCGAAGCCATCTCCGGTACGATGTCGAAGTTCTTCGTCGCCCGCGACAAGGAAAACGGTAAACTGGTCGGCTTGAAAATCCTCGACGCCGAAAAGACGGCCGCCGTCGAGTCCCGTTTCAAGGGCATGAACAAGCCTAGCGAAGGCGAAATCGCCGTCGCCATGAAGCATCCCAACATCGTCGAGACCTACGAATACGGCACCACCACCGACGGCTCGCCGTACGTGGTGATGGAACTGATCGAGGGCCCCGGCATGAACTCGATGATCGTGGCCAAGGACGAGCGACTCGACGGTCGCCGCATGCGGTTTATCCGTCAGGCCGCCGAATCGCTGGCCTACGTGCATAAGTCCGGCTTCATCCACCGCGACGTTTGCCCCAGAAACTTCATGCTCACGAAGGACTGCCAGAACCTGAAACTGACCGATTTCGGGCTGACCGTTCCGGCCACGCCGCCGTTCATGGCCCCGGGCAAGCGGACCGGCACGCCGAACTACATGGCCCCCGAGTTGGTCCGCCGCCGACCGACCGACAAGCGAGTCGATGTGTTCGCTTTCGGGGTGACGATCTACGAGATTTGCACCTTCGAGCTGCCCTGGCACAGCGGCGCGACCGGTTTGGCCGCCATGAGCCACGACACGCCGCCGACCGACATACGCGAGCATCGGCCGCAGATCGACCCCGCGCTGGCGGGGGCTATACACGCCTGTATCGAGCCGAATATCGACCGCCGCTGCCCTTCCTTGGAGAAATTCCTTCAATTGATCCGCACGGTTGGGCATGAAGACGCTCAATAGCCGCTTGTCACATCCCGCCAGCAAGGCTATACTGGCTGTTTGCGCCGGCTTTGGCGACGATCCCTTTGGTGTCAACCTGGGGCGGCCGTCGGTCGATATGACATTACAAAACACTCCGCGCGGATGGGGAATAATTCCCCCGTGCCGGTTCTTCCCGAAATATCGAAGACGAAATAACAAGATTCGAGGAGAGATTGCCATGACCATGGACAAGAGTCTGCGAGCCAGAGCGGGCTTGATGCGCTCTAGAAGCGTGCTTACTCGCGCCGAGAGAATCGAACGCCTCAAGGCCACTGACCGTTGGGCCGAGGGCGACAGCCCCATGGGACTCGACAAAGTGCGAGTCTACAAGCTGCAAATCAAGAAGAAAAAGAAGAAGAAGGAAGAGGAAGAGGGCGAAGGCGAAGAGGGCGCCGCGAGCGAGGATTAGACTCTCGCCGCGATACTTCCTTTACGCGATGGATCTGGCCGCTCGGCGACCGTTCCCGCGGATTGCGTCGCATTGCTCCCGGCAAATCGCGAATGCTCGATCGCCGGTCGAATGCCGCGTTTGAAACCCAAAGACATCCAGCAACCGGCGGCCGCCTGGGTCGCCGGTTCTCCTTTGCGCCGCCGGTAACACGCAAACTCGTGGAAAAAGGAGTAGCCAACCGCCATGCGAGTCAAACTGGCATACGGTCGCTCGGGCTTGGAAGTGGACTTGCCCGAGGCAAACGTCGTCAAGTGCCTGGAGCATCGGCCGATGCCGCCGCTGGACGATCCATCGGCGGCGGTCATGGATGCTCTGGCGAATCCCATCGGCACTTCTTCTCTCTCTCAATTGGCCGCCGGCCGCCGCACCGCTTGCATTCTGATAAGCGACATCACCCGGCCGGTGCCCAACGAAACAATTCTTAAGCCGCTGTTGGCCGAACTTCACGCGGCGGGAATTTCCGCCGAGAACATTCTCATACTCGTGGCCACCGGCCTGCACCGTCCCAGCACCGCCGATGAACTGCTGGAAATGGTGGGCCGGGAAATCGTCGACAATTATTGCATCGAGAGCCACTTCGGCCGGGAGTTGGACCAGCACACGTTCCTCGGCGAAAGTCCTCGCGGCATTCCGGCCTGGATCGATTCGCGATATGTCGAGGCCGATTTGAAGATCGCCACCGGCCTGATCGAACCGCATTTCATGGCCGGCTTTTCCGGCGGTCGGAAGGCCATTTGCCCGGGCATCGCGGCCATCGAGACAATCCGCCCCTGGCATTCCCCCGCCTTGTTGGAAGACCCCAAGGCCGACAACGGCCACCTGCGGGGCAACCCGGTCCACGAGGAAGGAACGGCCATTGCCGCCATGGCCGGTTGCGACATGATCGTAAACGCGGTGATCGATTCCCGCCGCCGCACCGTTGCGATCGTGGCCGGCGAGATGAAGGCGGCCCATCTGCGCGGCACCGAACTTTGTCGGCAACTGGTCGTCGACAGCGTTCCTCGGCCGGTCGATATCGTGGTGACCACCTCGGCCGGATATCCGCTGGACACAACCTTCTACCAATCGGTAAAAGGCATTGTGGCCGCGCTGCCGATAATCACACCGGGCGGACGAATAATCCTTGCCGCCAAGTGCGCCGACGGCATCGGCAGCAGCGAGTTCCGCCGCCTGTTCAAGGAGAACGACACGCTCGATTCATTCATGCGGCGAATCACCGATACCGATTACTTCGTCATGGACCAATGGCAGTTGGAGGAACTGGCCAAGGTGCGCCGCAAGGCCAACGTCACCGTGGTAAGCGACGGGTTGCCCTCCGAAACGCTCGAAGGCTTGTTTGTCGACAGCGCCCCGACGGTCGAAGCCGCCGTGTCGGCCGCCCTGGAAGAGCACGGCCCGGAGGCTGCCATTGCCGTCGTGCCCGAGGGGCCGTATGTGATGGTTGAATTGGAATAAGACTTGTAGGGTGCGTCGCGACGAGTGTCGCCTTTCGCTCCGCGAAAGTAGCGTGCGTAACCAGTTGGCAACAAGTAGATAAAAGGATAGTCGGCAAGTTGCTTCCCGCTTCGGGAAATCGGGATGTCGTCTATTTGCCACTCGAAAGCTGTCGTAGTTCGATGGTTTTTTCAACCACTCAAAGCCCGATTCAAACTGGTAGTGTAGGATACTCGTCGCAAGCCGATTGTCGGTGCTACTTTCGCGGAGCGAAAGGCAACATTGGCGTCGATCAAGCAAAAGGAGTTTCGCATGCCGATCGAAATTCGTTGGACCGTCAGTCTATCGGCCAGTTGCATTTACGCGGCCGATGTCTTGCGGCGGGGACGCAGGCTGGTCGATGCGCGTCTGAGCGAGGCCGTCGGCGAACCGGCCCGGCACTTGATCTCCGATTGCGAAGCGGCCGGCCTGAACAACGACCGTTTCTGGCGGCAACTGCTCCCGCTCTCTGCCCGGATCGAAAACAACCGCCAACTGGTGGAAACCGCCATCAAGAAGTCGATGGGCCCCAACCATCAGGCAGGCACGGCCGTCGAGCGATTGGCCGGCTGCATCGCCGATCTGGAACTGGCCGTGGGACGCGAGATGCCGGATATTCTCGATGAAGTCTCCGTCGGCGCGTCGCACTTGATGGAACCCTGGAACGCGCGGGGTGAAAATCTTCTACGCGGTATCGGCCTGATAACCGACGAGCGACTGATGGTAACCGGGGCCGAGGTTTCGCTGGTCTATCCGGCCGGGCAAGGCGGCGGCCACGCGGCCCTGCTTCATAATTGCGCGCTGATCGAGGCCGTCTCGACGGACCTCGTAGCGGAATTGCCCGAGTGGCTGCGGCTGACTTGGCTCATATCCCAGTTGAACATCGACGTCCCCATCTTCAGCGAGAACATCGCCATGGCCCATCGTCCGCTGGTGGCAAGTCTGGCAATGCTCCCCGCCACACTGGCCGCCGCCGAACGCGTCGAGTTGCTCCGCTGCACGCCGGAAACAATGACCACGGCACTAAAGACATGGCGCGTAACCGGCCCGGCGCAAATCGATCTGGCCGATTTGCTAAACTGGTGGGAAACCTACGAAAGCACCCGCCCAGCATGGAGCGTGGCGCTGGCCGCCTTGGAGCAGATGGTTTGGCCGAATGGGAAGTGATGGGTAGAGATGTCTCCTGGCATCTTTTTGTACGCATTTTCACAAATCGTAACTGCCGTCCATGACAGGCCTTACGGAATCTTCACCGCCACCTCGTCATGAATCAGTGGCCTCCTTCGTCTTTTTGCTTGACATTTAGTCGCCACCTGCCATAATAGACCTACCGTTGGGCGGGGGGCGACTCCCGTCCGTTTGAATTACGCCAATATCTCAAAAACGATTATTTCAGGGCAGCGCCAGCGACACCACAAGAATGTCACCCTCGGAAACTCTGTTTCCGGTCGCTGACTCGCGCTGCCCCCGCTCCTTCGCCTATGTATTTCTAGGAGTAGGTTGGCCGGCTTGGCTGCCGAGGCAGTTTTCTTCATGTTTTGGGGTAACACTATCTCGTGGATGTTTCATATGCACACGGCGACTTCGCGCGGTTGTTCGTGACGCACTATCCCCAAGGGCAGCATTCCTCGATAAGCGCGTCGGTTGGTACCGATAGGCAACAGTGAAGACGGCAATATGAAGAGCGACAATCAATTCCATCGGGAGAGGTCTACACACATCGTGGGGCGATCGGCCTGGGCGAGGAAGGTGCGCGAGGACATTGCGCGGGTGGCGGGGTTCTCGGCGAATGTGCTGGTAACCGGCCCCACCGGGACCGGTAAGGAACTTGTTGCTCGGGCGATGCACGCAAGCGGACCCCGGGCCGAAAAACCGTTCATTGCAGTCGATTGCGCCGCGATTCAAGGCAGCCTGTTAGCCGGGGAATTGTTCGGGCACGTGAAAGGCGCTTTCACCGGAGCCGCCTATGCGTCGCTCGGTTGTTTTCGGGCGGCCGAGGGCGGGACGCTGTTTCTCGACGAAATCGGCGAACTGGAAGCCGAATCGCAGTCGAAACTGCTCCGCGCCATCCAAGGAAAGACGGTTGTGCCGGTGGGAAGCCACGAGGAAATCCCGGTCGACGCCCGCATCATAGCGGCCACAAACCGCAATCTGGCGGAAGAGGTGGCGGCCGGCCGCTTCCGCGAAGACCTCTACTATCGCTTGAACGTGGTTTCAATTGGCTGCCGCCCGCTTGCGGATCGCTTGGACGACATAGAGGTGCTGGCCAGGCACTTTCTCGCGGCCGCGTCCGAAGGAACCGGCATGCCGAGGATGCGGCTGACCGAGGGCGCTATTAGCGAACTGAAATCTCGCCAGTGGCCGGGCAACGTGCGGCAATTGCAGAACACGATCGAACGGTTGGTCGTCTTCAACGAGGGCGAGGTCATCGATCGGCGAGCGTTGTCGACTCTCGGGGAATTGTCGCTGCCGCTGGATGCGATTGCCGGCGAAATTGGCCCCCGATCGGCCGATGTCCCTTCGAAAGAGCCTTCAAGCCCCGCGCTTCTGAGCATAGTCGACGACGACAACCGGCAGCGTGATTCGTCGGTCTTCGAGCCGGGGCTAACGCTGGCCGAAATTGAGCGGCGGCACATCGTCAATACCCTCGAAGCGGTCGACTACAACCAGACGGCCGCCGCTCGGGTGTTGGACATAGATCGTCGGCGTCTGGCGCGGAAGATCAAGAAATACGGCATATCCGCTCCCCTTCTCGGCCGCGGTCGCCCCGCCGGGCGCAAGGCGGCGTAACATCTCTCTGGCATTACCTTCGGCGCCGGCACGCGGCGACGCTTCTGGAATGAAAGTGCCGGTTAAGTAATTGCACCATTACGGCTCATTTACGGCGGCGTTAATTGCTCCAAAACGGCAGCCGAAACGGCGTCTTCAATAGCTCCGTTTTGGCGTAAGCCAAGCCGCGTCTTCTCCCGTAGTTCTCGTCGCGACGATTCTTGAAACTCTTTTCTCCTTGCGACACCTAATGTTAGGGCCGCGGCACCCTTCATTGTGGACAATTCGGCACGCGAACTGCACATGAGGGCAAGAGGAAGAGGCAGTGCGCGAACACGACTCCGGTTCCTCGCAACCGATTCGCTCGTTTTGCGGAATGAGACGCGTACTTGCGAACTAGAGAAACAACATGCACGGATAAGCAACGAGCCGCGACGCAAACCGGCGGATGGACGGATTCGCGATGAATGACAGCAGAGGAACAGTACCCATGTCGGTGGCGATCATCGATCCCAAACCGGACGGCTACGCCGAGTTGCTCAAGCGGCTCGGCCAGCAGGGGCGGTCCGCGTTTTTCGTATCCAGCGGTCGGGCCGCGCTGTGGCTCGGGTCGGTGGATGCGTGGATCGTGTACGTCGATCTACCCGATATCTCGGGCTTTGACCTGGCGGAGATGATTCGCTCCCGGTTTCCGAATACTCGTATTCTGTTGATCGACGACGAGTACAGCCTGGACGGCGAGCTAAGAGCCCGCGCTTGCAGCGGCGCGACATACACCCAAAAGCCGTTCCCGGTGGAGTGGGTGACCCAATGGCTGCAACCGGCGGATGAACGAAAGAAGGCCGGATAAGGGATGACACCCGAGCGGCCGAGACATAAACGCATTTCGAAATGTGAAAGGAGGAACGCGGCGAGAGGAGGCAATCTACGTGAGTGTTGACGGTCGGCGATGTTTGATTCGGCAGTCGGCATTCACAACAAGGGCTTCGAGCCCCGGGGTACACGGCTTTGCACCAACCATGGCGGACTCTTTTCCGCCGCGCATCGAAAGCCGAATCCCACTCGGTGGAAACCCAACCCCGAACGCAGCCGGCCGGGCTTTGCTTTGGACTCGGCGGACTGCTCGGGCTGTGTGGCTTGCGGCGACGCAGACGATAACGCGTGAGTTGATATTCATGGGCCAGGGATGAAACGGGAGTGAATGGAATTTAAGCAACAGGGAGTTTTGACAATTGTCGCAATCTGTTTTTCATGGAGGCAAGTTCCCTCCGGCAGGAATGCGACGCAACAAATGCGACACGGAAAGGTCGAAAGACCAGAGGAGCCTAAAGATGAAGAAGTTAGTTACAACTTGTGCGGTAGCAACGATGTTGTTGGCGGTTGGCCAGGCCGGTGCGACGGCAGCGGCGTGGGAATCTTTTGTGATTCGTGGTGATGCGTCTGTCACCGACAATCAAACAGCCCCGGATTCAACAACGGGTTGGACTGTGTTTGATGTTGGTAGTAGTGGTGAAAAAGCTGGATGGGCCACCAACAGCATGAATGGTAAAACGATCGGGGATATTCAGTCGCTAAGCATAACCCGCTATGTACCTGCTAGTGGCGACACCACTTATGCACCATACTTCAATATATGGGTTACTGATGGTCTGGGCGGCTACGCAGTATTAGCAAACGAACCCAGCCATACGACGGAGTACACGGATTTTGGTGAAACTGCTCATGATATGACCTGGGATGGCGCACTTAAGAGCGCGACCACTTGGGTTTACGAAGTTGATGGCACCCAGGGATTCAAACTGCCCGATGGCACAACAACCTACTCAAACTTGGGCGCTGGTACGCCTGATCCTTTCTGCTTCGATGATTTCGCTGGCTATAGCATTGCAACTTCGTCAACTGAATGGGGCGGAACTGGCGCACCGGACGATTTGGATGCCAGCACTTATACCGCTTATGGTTTCAACTGGGTGTTTGGTGATACGCAAAGTAATTACACCGGCGGTCACCTAGCCAAGAATCCAACCTTGACGCCCGAGCCCGGCACGCTGACGCTGCTTGGTATCTTCGGCCTGTTTGGCATGATCGGCATGCGACGACGCGGTCGCTGATCCCGAGTGCAGCAAAACACCGGCAGCGGCGTCGGGTGTCCCAATTCGATACCCGACGCCGTATGCCCGCGGCACGCGAAGTGGCCGCAAGCGACCTGCGGCGAACAAGGATGGAATGGAAGCGAATGGAAGTGATGCATTACGGGAGTTTACAGCATGTCGCGGTTGAGGCCCATTTAGTCAAGAGTCCCGTGGCCGGTATGCGACGCAACAACGAAGAAGTAGCAAAGGAACCGCGAGATGAAGAAGGTAATTGCGAGTTTTATGGCGGCGGGAATGGTGTTCGTGTTGAGTTCTTCCCTACAAGCCGCGACTGTCAAGATTGATGTATACCCGAGCGACGTCCCTCCTGATGGCGAAAGCGAGCCGCGAGTGAACTTCGGCGATGCCCCGACCGGCTATGGGCCGGACTCCTGGCAGGGTCCCGCGACGGGCAAGAGTAATTGGCATGCCCGATACATCGCCGACGGCAATGCTCTGTCGGCACTGTTCCCCGAGGACGCGGCGAGTATGACAATCGCCGATCTGGCGGAGATCAGCTACTTCACCAAACGCCCCGCCGGGACCGAGGCGGGTCGCGATTGGTGGGTTCAAATCTATACCCGGCCGAGCGGTTCGGGAGACAAGTCGAGTTGGTATCACGACAGGTTCATCAACAACTATAACGACCACGCCAATATCGGCGATTGGACCGAGTACTCGACTGACGGCGGCGAGATGACGTTCGCCTCCAATGGTTGGGGAGTCATCGGTGAAAGCACCCTCTCCGAGTTGATTGCCGTGGCCGGCGACCAGCAGGTCGAGATGATTAGCGTTCAGACGAACAGCGGTTGGGACGGTTTCGACGGTTACATCGACGGGCTGGAAATCACGCTGACCAACGGTAATGTTGGCCAGGTGAACTTCGTCCCGGAGCCCGGCACGCTGACGCTGATGGGAGTCTTCGGCCTGCTGGGCATGGTCGCAATGCGGCGACGCGGCCGCTAAGCCCGATTGCAGCAAGACATCGGCAGCGGCGTCGGGTGTCTAATCGAGATACCCGGCCCAGTATGCGCGGCGCGCGATGCGACTGCAAGAAATGTGCGGTGAACAAGGACGGGATGAAAGCGAATGGAAGTGAGGTCGTGTGTGAATTTCCGGTGATCGTGGCCGATTCTCTCGGAGACGAGGTGTTTCCCGCGGACAAAAGACAGAAGAAATCCCAAGAACAAACGGAGCCTAGAAATGGTGAAAAGAGTGTTTGTGCCAATTGCGTTGGTTGGAGCCTTCGCGGTATCGGTTGTGAATGCCGGCGTGGGTGAGAGCTACACTGCTGGTTCGATTGCCGGCCAAAACGGCTGGTCAGGCAGTCTAATGTATACCAACGACTCAAACCAACAGGACTTCTTCCCGCTTTACGCGGGGCAGACCTACGACCAGACCAACTCCGGTCAGAGCATTGTCATTGATAACGGAAGCTACAGTTCCTTCGGTGACGCCAACGAGACTAATCCCCTTTATACCCTGACCTCTGGTGTCGCCCACACAGGCGTGCAGTCGTGGCATGAGAAACGCGGCTACGACACTTCGGGAACGGGCGGTCCGATATCGCCGGCGCTTTCGACGGGTGTGAATAACGGTTCCGCCGTCGCCGACGTGTTCTATGCCCAGTTCTCGATTCGTGCCGCTCAGTCGGGCGATGGTTCAAAGGTCCGCGTCGTGCCTTCTCCGGCCGACGGGACTGACCGAACTGCCAACGTCTTTGACATCGAGAACACCGCCGCCGGCCTGAAGATAACGACCTACGAACACCCCACGGGTCAGAACTGGGACGCCAACTTGGTGGAATTGGGAACCGTTACTGGCGACGCCAACGGTTGGGTTACCCTTGCAATGCAGGGTACGTTCCTGGCTGACGGCACGACCGATTGGAGCTACTTCTGCGACGGAGACGTTCTGACCGGCATCAATGGCGATGGCGTGCTGTCCTCAAGCTTCGGCGGTTACTACAGCGATGTCCGCGCTGATTACGAATGGGATTCAGTCCCCGCCGACAGCCTGCGATTTGAACCCAAGCACGCTAACTGGGAGCAGGCTGCCCAAGGCTTCCTGATCGACGATATGCTCTACCAGAGCTTGCACTCGTCCGATCTGAGTACGCCGATCGCGCAATATGCCACGAGCTTTGAAACGATCGACACCGGCGTAACCAAGATG
>Ga0180432_10010422_pt1 | contig 11129 bp, 9 predicted proteins | sample SS_ome_10_FD_132414 | JGI IMG/M metagenome (GOLD analysis project Ga0180432, IMG submission 132414) | Hypersaline lake sediment archaeal communities from the Salton Sea, California, USA - SS_1_MS_2 metaG | ecosystem: Environmental > Aquatic > Non-marine Saline and Alkaline > Hypersaline >... | reverse complement strand
GTGGAACCAGCGGTTGCCCGGCTTCTCGCGGGCAGCCATGAGCAGGAACGCCAGGGCGCCGAGCGCCATGCCGATCGTGCCTATCCACAGCCAGACTTGGACTGCATCAGAGGGTTCGACCATGACGAAACCCCTTAGGTGAGGGGCGCACGGACAGGTGCGCCAGGTTCTTATGATGTAAGTGCGGAACCCTGTCCAGATTCTGCACAGACTTTTCCACACCCTGTGCCCCAAAGCGCAGGGAACCGCCACGCCTGTTGCGCGCCCCTGTGGATAACCGGGTAGGGCGGTTGGGGGGACAGTCCCGCGCGTGGGACTGTCCCGCTGCTGCCTAGACGGCCAGCGCCCCCAGCCAGGCGGCGGCCATCGCCGATACCTCGTCCACGCAGCCGGTGAACACGTGGTCCGCGTGGGGAACCATGTCCAGCAGAACGTGCGGGTTGCCGGCGTCACCGGCGATCTTCGCCAGCGCGTACCCCTCCCCCGGCTGGATCAGGTGGTCGTTGCCCGCCTGAAGGATGGCGATGGGCACCCGCACCTTGCCGATCTGCTCACGGCTCTCCGCGTGCGGCGACTCCGGCCCGCGCGACGACCACCACGTCGCGTACGTCCAGATCTCGCCGTTCTCGGGAGTGGGCAGCGGGCCATTGGCGCGCATCACCGTGAAGATGCGGTCGCCGGGCGGGTCGTCCGGGTGGGCGGCCACCACCGCGCGCGCATAGTCGGCCACCTCGGCGTACGTGGGCTCCGACCCATACCGCTGCCACCGCAGCCGGAGGGCATCGGGCAGCGACTCCGGATGCGCGATGGTGCAGAGCCCCACCACCTCGGGTAACGCGTGGTTGGCGATGAAGTTGGTGCACACCGTGCTGCCCATGCTGTAGCCCAGCAGCGCCATGCGATCGAACCCGTTGGCCCGCCCCGCCCGCACCGCCGCCATCAGGTCGAGCGGCGTCCTGTGGAACAGCCCGCCTCCGAAGAACGGCCCGTAGTTGGCCAGGCGCGTGTTGATGGACATCACCGAGAACCCGTGGCCGGCAAGCTCGAATGCCACCCGCCGCGGCACGCCGGTCAGGTAGTTGCCCACCGACCCGTGCACCACGATCACCAGCAGCCGGCGGCGCGCCGGGTCGCCGAACGCCGGCCGCAGCAGCAGGCCATCCCACTCGTGCCCGTCCTCGGTGTGCACGGTGAGCAGGCGCGTGCCGATCTCGCGGTCATCCCTCCCGAAGGCCGGCCGCCGGTACACCCGGTAGGGCTGCGTCCTCACGCGACCTCCCGCAGGAACGACCCGATGGCATCCACCAGCAGGATCTCCTGGCCCTTGTAGAAGTGGGTGGCGCCCGGCACCCACGCCAGGTGCACCCGCTCGTTGCCCGACCGGCGCAACAGGTCGGCCTGCCGCTGGGCCTCCTCGGGGGCCACCACGTCGTCGGCGTCGCCCTGGGTGAACAGCGTGGGCACGGTCACGTGCGGCAGCTGGCGATAGGCCTGCGCAGCATGCGCCTCCGGGCCGCGGGAGTGCCACCACGTGCGGTAGGTGTACACCTCGCTGTCCCTGGGACGCCGTGTGGGGCCCCGGCTCTGCTCGATCACGAACAGGCGGTCGTCCGCCGGGCTGTCGGGCGTCCCCTCCCCCACCACCTCGCCCAGGCGGGCCACGATCTCCTCGTACGTGGGCTCCGCGCCCCAGTGGCGGCTGCGCTGCTCGAGCGACTCCGGCAGGCCCCATGGACCGGAGATGGAGATGAGCCCCCGCACCGCGTGCCACGGATGCGTGGCCACGTAACGGGACGCCAGGGTGGCCCCGCTGGAATACCCGCACACCACCACGCTGTCGTAGCCCTGCACCTGCAGCCAGTCCCAGGCAGCCGAGATGTCCTTCACGGCATCGTCGAAGATCGCCTTGCCGAACAACTGGCCCACGTTGCCCATGCGCGTCTCCACCACCAGGGTGGGGAACCCCAGCCGCGCGATGCGGCCGGGCAGGAACCTCAGGGTGCCCACCAGGAAGTTGCCCATGATGCCGTGCACGTGGATCACGGCCGTGCGGCGCCCGGTGGCGCGTTCGCGCACGCGGGTGGGGCGCTCGTCGATGTGCAGCAGGGCGTCGTGCACCTCGCCATCCTCGGCGGTGATGGTGGCGAGGATGCGCTCGACGGCCATGGGCTACTCCGCCGGCGCCATGCCCGGGTCCACCTGCTCCACCTCGCCGAACGGCATCTGCAGGAAGCGCGACCCGATGGTGCGGAACGCCGCGGGATCACCCGAGCAGGCGAACCGATAGCGGCCCTCCCCGCCCTCGCGCAGCATGCCCTGCCGGGCAAGGGTGCCCTGGATCTCGCGGGCGATCTCCTCGCCGCTGGAGATGAGCACGGCGTCGGCGGGCACGTGCCGGCGGATCAGGCGCTCCACCATGGGGTAGTGCGTGCAGCCGAGGATCACCGTGTCCACGCGGGCGTCGCGAAGGGGCCCCGTGAAGTCGCGCACCATCTGCACGATCTCCTCGTCGAAGGGGTTGTCGCGCTGGATGGCGGCGGCAAGGCCCGGGCAGGCCACGGCGGTCACGTCGGCCCCGGCGTCGTGCGCGGCGATCATGCGCTGGTAGCTGCCGGATGCCACGGTGGCCTCGGTGGCCAGCAGGCCGATGCGACGGGCGCGACTACTCTGCACCGCGGCGTGGCTCTCGGCGGTCATCACGCCGATCACCGGTACGTCGAGGCGGGTCTGCAGGTGGGCCAGCGCGGCGGCGGTGGCCGTGTTGCATGCCACCACGATCAGCTTGGCCCCCTGCTCCAGCAGCCAAGCGGAGATCGCCTGGGCACGGGCCCGCAGCTCGTCGGCGGACTTCTCCCCATACGGGAACCACGCCGTGTCGCCGAAGTACACGAAGTCCTCGGACGGAAGCCGGGCCAGGCATTCGTCCAGCACGGTCAGCCCGCCCACGCCGGAGTCGAAGACGCCGATGGGGCTATTGGCGCGCGAGTCCATCGGGGGAACCCTAGGGACAGTCCCAGCCCGGGGACAGTCCCGGAGCTGGGACTGTCCCTTGAGTGGGACTGTCCCTCTGCCTCCTAGCGGCCGGCGACCACCACTGCCCGTGCCAGCCTCGACACGTTCACCGTGCCGAGGCCCGTGGCCTGGTCGAAGCCCCGGCCGGCGAAGCAGCAGCGGCCCGTCCCGAAGACGTCGTTGTTGCCCGTGGTCACGTCACGCACGGACGCGCGGCCCGGGCCGTACATGAACGGCGCGAGGAACCCCACGTTGGCCTGCCCTGCGGCTTCGGCCCGCTGATTGGCCAGGGCCACGCCCCCGGCAAGCAGCGGGGCGGCGAAGCTGGTGCCGGCCACGCTCATGAACGGCCAGGACGGCGATCCCGGCGGGCATGGCCCATTCGCCGCGGCAGCGTCCCATGCGCTGCAGGCCATCACCACGCCGAAGGCCGCGAACATGCTGACGTCGGGCACCAGCCGGCGGGACGACTGGATGCCGTAGTTGCGCTGCCACGCGGGCAGGCCGTACAGCATGCTGGTGCCGCCGGTGCCCCCACCCGCGGCGTAGGAGATCACCGGGGTCCCATTCTCGATCTGCTCCACCATGGGCGGCACGCCCATCGTGACCCGGTCATTCCACGGGGTCTGCGACCGGATGCTGTTGTCCGGCCGGAGCGTCATGTTGGTGCCGCCCACCCCGGTGGCCCACGGCGACGACGCCGGGTAGCCGACGTTGTTGGTGCTGGCAAAGGCCACGCCATACGGAGCGCCGGGCCCAGCCGGTGTCGCCCCGAGGTCGTGGGCGCAGCTCTGGGCCCCGGAGTCGCCCGCCGCCACCAGGAACGTCACCCCGGCGCCCGCGCCGGTGGCCATCACCCAGTCGGTCAGGCGACGCGACGCGGAGCCGCTCATGAAGGGCGCCTGCGAGCTGCCCTGCGCGAGCAGTTCGCAGACCCCGTAGCTCACCGACACCACATCTGGCACGCCGCGCAGGCGTCGGCCATCGAGCGTGGTCGACATCACCTCGGGCATCGACGCCAGCGAGCTGCCCTGCACCATGGTGATCCGCGCGCGCGGGGCCGCCATCATCACGGCCTGCGCGTCCAGGGTGGCCTCGACCGTCGCCCCGCCCCCCGCGACCGGATCAACGGGCGTGGCCTGCCCCACGGGGACGATCCGGAAGTCCGGGGCGGGCAGGCCGAAGCAGCGGGCGAAGGTGGTCAGGTCGGACCTCTTCACGCCCGCGCCCACCTCGAACAGCGCGATGTGCTGGCCCTGCCCCTGGATACCCGCGCGATGAAGCGGGGTCATGCCGAATGCCGTCTGGAACTGGTTGGGCGTGAAGACCGTGGACGACGGCGGGGCGGGTGTGGACGATCCGGGCGGTGCTATCGAGGTGCCCACGCCCTGCGCGCAGCCCCTGGCGGTCCCGGTGTGGCTGGGCCACCGCACGCCGGGCGATGCCTGCGCCTCGCGGGCCTTCGGAGTGAGCGCGGGCTCATCGATGAGGATCTCGGTGATGACGCCGCCCAGGCCGGAGCGCAGGCGCGCCATGGCCGCGGCCCCGGCCGGGTTGCCTGCCTGCATCTCGGCCGAACCCCCCTCCAGTGCCTGCGCCTGCTGCGCCGTGGCCGGCACCACGAGGAACCCGCGGGTCACGTCAAGGATGCTCCGCGTGAATCCCGCGCGGCGCAGGGCCTTGCGCACCCGCGCCACCGCGGCATCGGTTGCCCCGTATTCGCGGGCGATGCGGGTGACGGGCATGTACGAGCGGTACGACGGGCTGGTCGGGTCGGACACCCGGGCGGCCATCGCCTGCAGGCCCGGGGTGTCGCGCTGCAGGCCGACGACCACGCGGACCTCCACGGGACCGGTGCTGCCCGCGGACGCCACCGCAGGAGCCGCGACCAGGATTGACGCCGCGCCCACCGCGGCCCGGCGGAGCATTCGAGAGGTTGGCATTTCCTGACGATACACGGCGTCGCCTCACACGACGCGCGTACGGTCAGTATTAACGCACGGCTAGGTGCCTGGCACCGGGGCCAGCCGGCGGTAGCCGCCCTGCCACCATGCCAGCGGGTCGCCGTCGGCCACATCGGCGGCCAGCACGCGGCCGATCAGGATCGAGTGGTCGCCGCCCTCCACCACCTCGTAGCGCTCGCAGGCCAGGCGGGCCAGAGCATCCGGCAGCAGCGGCACGCCCAGCGGGCCCTCCTGCACGTCGAGCCCCTCGAACCTGTCGCCGCGCTTGAACGCGAAGGTGTTGGAGATCTCCTCCTGCCCCGCCTCCAGGATGTGCACGCCGAAGCCCGGCGCCTGGGTGAGGTGCTCGTGGTGGTACGAGGCCTGCCCGATGCACACCAGCACCAGCGGAGGGTGCAGTGACAGCGACGAGAAGGCCGAGGCCGTGAGGCCCACCGGCCCCTCGGGACCCTGCGCGGTGACCACCGTGATTCCGCTGGCCCACCGCCCCAGGGCGGCCTTGAAGGCGTCGGCGTCCACGGCGGCGTGGCCGGGCTGGTGATGCGCACTCACATTGCTGACTGTATCGGCCCGCGACCTGACATGCTGCGGGCATGGCATTGCCCCCTGCCCGGCACCCCGCCATCGCCCTCATGCTGATCGCGGCTCTCACGGCCATCATGGCGTGGGTGGTGCTCACCGTCACGGCCGACACGCGGGAGCTGGAGCGCCTCGATGCCCTCGCGCCGTTCTACGTGCCCCCCAACCCGCTGCCCGACGCGCCACCGGGCACGGTGCTGCGCACCGAGCCGCTCGGCGTGCCCGTGCAGGGCGGCCGCGCGGTGCGGATGCTGTACCTCTCGCAGCAGGGCAACGGGGAACCGCGCGCGGCCAGCGGACGGGTGTTCATCCCGGATGGCCCGGCACCGGCAGGCGGCCGCCCCGTCATCGCCTGGTCGCACGGCACCATCGGGCTGGGCGACCAGTGCACGCCGTCGAAGGGCGCCGACCCCATTCCGCTCATCCCGTGGGTGGAGGAGATGATGGCCCGCGGCTGGGTGGTGGCCGCCACCGACTACGCGGGCCTCGGCACCCCCGGCACATCGGGCTACATGATCTCGGCCGAGGAGTCGCGCGACGTCATCAACTCGGTGCGCGCGGCACGCGACCTCCCTGCGGCCGGTGCATCGCCGCGATGGATCGCCTGGGGGCATTCGCAGGGCGGTCACGCCGCCCTGGCGGCGGGTGCGCTGGCGCCGTCGTACGCACCCGACCTCGAGCTCGAGGGCGTGGCCACAGCTGCGCCGGCGGCCGAGCTGCGCCTGCTCATGGATGCCGAGTGGAACACCGCCAACGCCTGGGTGATCGGCAGCGAGATCGCCGGCACCTGGCCGGAGTTCTACCCGGGGCTCGAGCGATCGCAGGTGCTCACCACCAACGGCGAGAACCACTGGCAGGCCCTCATGGACAAGTGCATCACCAGCGCCGCCTACACCGCGCTGTTCCGCCAGGACATCCTGCGGCAGGACTTCTTCCGCGTGAACCCGTGGCAGGTGCCCGAGTGGCGCCGTCACATCACGCAGAACACCGCGCGCACGCTGCCGGCCACGGTGCCCCTGTACGTGGCGCAGAGCACCACCGACACCATCGTGCTGCCCGGCACCACCGCGGTGTTCATCCGCAGGTCATGCGCCACCGGAGGGCGCGTGGCCACCACATGGATCACCGACGTGCCCCACCAGAAGACCGCCATCGTGGTGGGCCCCACCGCGGTGCAGTGGATGGAGCAGGTGCTCGGCGGGAGAACGCCCCCCGACGACTGCGGCCTGCCGTTCCCCGTGGCGCCGGCATCACCCGCGTCGGGGTGATGCCGGCGGGGGATGCCGTTACTCGGCCCGGTCCTGCTCGAGCGAGGCGCCCGCCTTGCCCGGGTTGATGATGAGCACGATGATCAGCGCGATGATGGGCAGGAATACCGCCAGCAGGCCGAAGCCCAGCGGGCTGCGGTTCTTGCTGGCCGCGATGTTCATGGTGATGAAGATCAACGCGATGTAGACGATGATCGAGATGATGTAGAGAAAGATCATGGGTGGCACCTTACGGATGTGCCCGGGGGCATCCGGGCCGCCCTGATACGGTGCCCTCACCGATCGCCCGCCGTGGGAGAGACCGGCCTCGAGCCGGCGCCGAAGGAGCAACCGCCCCGGAATCTCTCAGGCACACGGACCGTGGTGGGCGCGGTGACGCTGGAGAGAGGGTGCCGAGCACCCCGCCGACGGGGAAAGCCCCAGATGGGGTGCATCTCTCAGGCACACGGACAGCGGGGGCTCCAATCGCAGCCGAGCGAGGAGCACCATGGCCACCACCCAGCAGCGCGCCGACCTTTCCGCACTCGAGGCGCACGACGACTTCATCGGGCGCCACATCGGCCCCGGCGCGGACGACCTGCCCCGCATGCTGCAGGTGGTGGGCGCCGCCTCCGTGGACGAGCTGATCGACCAGACGGTGCCGGCGTCCATCCGGCTCGCGGCCCCGCTCGACCTGCCCGACCCCGTGGGCGAGCCCCAGGCCGTCGCACGGCTGCGCGACCTGGCCTCGCGCAACACCGTGATGCGCTCGATGATCGGCCTGGGCTACCACGGCACCATCACGCCACCGGTGGTGCTGCGCAACATCATCGAGAACCCGGCCTGGTACACGTCGTACACCCCGTACCAGCCCGAGATCTCGCAGGGGCGCCTGGAGGCCCTGCTCAACTTCCAGACCATGGTGAGCGACCTCACCGGCCTGCCGCTGGCCGGCGCGTCGCTGCTGGACGAGGGCACCGCGGCCGCCGAGGCCATGGCCATGGCCCACCGGGGCGGGGCCAGCGACTCGGACGTGTTCTTCATCGACTCCGACTGCCACCCGCAGACCATCGCCGTGGTGGCCACCCGCGCGGAGCCCTTCGGCATCGAGGTGGTGGTGGGCGACCCCGCGACCGACATCCCCGATGCCGTCTTCGGGGCGCTGCTGGCCAGCCCCGGGTCGTCGGGCCAGGTGCGCGACCTGGCGCCGGCCATCGAGCGGGTGCACCGGGCCGGCGGCCTGGCCGTGGTGGTGGCCGACCCGCTCTCGATGGTGCTGGTCACCTCGCCCGGCGACATGGGTGCCGACATCGCCGTGGGCACCACCCAGCGCTTCGGCACGCCCATGGCATACGGCGGGCCGCACGCGGGGTTCATCGCCACGCGCGAGGAGTTCGCCCGCGCGCTGCCCGGCCGCCTGGTGGGCGTGTCCATCGACGCCGCGGGCCGGCCCGCCCTGCGCCTGGCCCTGCAGACCCGCGAGCAGCACATCCGCCGCGAGAAGGCCACCAGCAACATCTGCACCGCGCAGGCGCTCCTGGCCATCGCCAACGCCATGTACGCCTCGTGGCACGGGCCCGACGGCCTGCGCCGCATCGCCGAGCGCGTGCACCGGCTCACGGGCATCCTGGCCCAGGGGCTGCGCGACGGCGGCGTGGAGATCGTGGGCGACACCTGGTTCGACACCATCGTGGCCCGCGTGCCCGGCCGCGCCGCGCAGGTGCTGCAGGCCGCGCGCGACCGCGGCATCAACCTGCGCGAGATCGACGACGACCACGTGGGGATGACCCTCGACGAGGTCAGCGACCGCGCCGCGGTGCAGGACGCCTGGGCGGCGTTCGGCGTGCAGGCATCGGTGGAGGCCCTCGACGCCACGGCGCCCGATGGCCTGCCGGCCGAGCTGCGCCGCACCGACGACATCCTCACGCACCCGGTGTTCCACCGGTACCGCACCGAGCACGAGATGCTGCGGTACATCCGCAGGCTCTCGGACCGCGACCTGGCGCTCGACCGCACCATGATCCCCCTGGGCTCGTGCACCATGAAGCTCAACGCCACCACCGAGATGCAGGCCATCACGTGGCCGGAGTTCGCGAACATCCACCCCTTCGCACCGGCCGACCAGGCCCGGGGATACGCGGAGATGATCGGCGACCTCGAGCAGGCGCTGTGCGAGGTCACCGGCTACGACGCCATCTCGCTGCAGCCCAATGCCGGGTCGCAGGGCGAGTACGCGGGCCTGCTGGCGATCCGCGCGTACCACCGCGCCAACGGCGACGACCAGCGCACGGTGTGCCTCATCCCGTCGTCCGCGCACGGCACCAATCCGGCGTCGGCCGCCATGGCCGGCATGAGCGTGACCGTGGTGGCCTGCGACGCCGACGGCAACGTCGACCTCGCCGACCTGCGCGCCAAGGCCGCGGAGGCCGGTGACCGCCTGGCGGCCATCATGATCACCTACCCCTCCACCCACGGGGTGTTCGAGGAGGGCGTGGGCGAGATCTGCGCCATCGTGCACGAGCACGGCGGCCAGGTGTACGTGGATGGCGCCAACCTCAACGCGCTGGTGGGCCTGGCCAAGCCCGGCACGTTCGGGGCGGATGTGTCGCACCTCAACCTGCACAAGACCTTCTGCATCCCGCATGGCGGCGGCGGGCCGGGCGTGGGCCCGGTGGGCGTGCGCGCACACCTGGCGCCCTACCTGCCCAACCACCCCATGCGCGATGGCGCCGGTCCGGCCACGGGGGTGGGCCCCATCTCGGCGGCTCCCTGGGGGTCGGCGGGCATCCTGCCCATCCCGTGGGCGTACATCACCATGATGGGGTCGCAGGGGCTCACCGACGCGACGAAGGTGGCCATCCTCTCGGCCAACTACGTGGCCGCGCGCCTGGCCCCGCACTATCCCATCCTGCACACCGGCGCCAACGGCCGGGTGGCGCACGAGTGCATCCTCGACATGCGGCCCATCAAGGACGCCTCGGGCGTGACGGTGGACGACATCGCCAAGCGGCTCATCGACCACGGCATCCACGCCCCCACCATGTCGTTCCCCGTTGCCGGCACGCTGATGGTGGAGCCCACCGAGAGCGAGTCGCTGGCCGAGCTCGACCGGTTCTGCGATGCCATGATCGAGATCCGCGACGAGATCCGGCGCGTGGAGGCCGGCGAGTGGGCACCCGAGGACAGCCCACTGCGCCACGCCCCGCACACGGCCGACGACGTGGCCACCGACGCCTGGGACCGCGCCTACCCGCGCGAGCTCGCCGGCTACCCGTTGGCCGGCATGCAGGCGACCAAGTACTGGCCGCCCGTGGGCCGCATCGACTCGGTGCACGGCGACCGTAACCTCACCTGCTCGTGCCTGCCGGTCGAGGCGTACGCTGGGGACTGACCACCCCGTCCCCGGAGGACCCATGCCCCGCAACCGCCGCCCGCTCGCCCTGGTCGCCATCGTCGTCGCCGGCGGCACGCTCGCCGGGGCAGCCCTGGCCACCGCCCAGGTGCCGCGCACGGTGACCGCGCTCACCATCAGCGGTAACGGACCATTCGACATCCGGCAGAGCGGCAGGCTCACGGGCTTCGACATCCAGCTGGTGGAGCAGGCCGCCCGGCTGGCCGGCGTGCGCACCGTGCAGTGGCGGGTGGTGGACTTCGACGACCTCCTCGATGGCGTGGAGGAGGGCAGGGCAATGATGGGCGCGTCGTCCATCACCATCACGCCGCAGCGCGCCGCGCAGGTGACCTTCGGCAGCCCATACCTGCGCGCCAACATGGGCATCGTCACCCGCAAGAACACCACCGGCGTGCGGCGCAAGGCCGACCTGGTGGGCTCCACCATCGGCGTGCTGCAGGGCTCCACGGCCGTGCCCGTGGCCCGCAGCGTGCGCGGTGCGCGCGTGCTGCAGTACCCCACCATGCAGGGCGCCTACAAGGCGCTGCTCGACGCCCGGGTCGACTCCGTGATCAACGACTACGGCCAGTCACGCTGGTACGTCAGGAACAACGCGCCCAAGTTCCGGTACGCCGGCACCATCCCGGTGAACCAGCAGTACGGCCTGGCGTTCAACGACGACCGGGACGCCCTGCGCGTGGCCATGAACCGCTCGCTCACCCGCATGAAGAAGAACGGCCAGTACCAGCGGCTCATCACCCGCTGGGGACTCGCCACCCTGCAGGGATAGGGCGCCCCGCGGGACCCGCCGAGGTCGTGAGCCTCCGGGCCCTGAGACCGTCGGCTGACGACCTCCGATCACGCAGGCGGGCTACGCCCGCGTGGCGAGGCTAGGTGGTCAGCCTCCGGGTCCTGAGACCGTCGGCTGACGACCTC
>Ga0180432_10010420_pt1 | contig 11130 bp, 4 predicted proteins | sample SS_ome_10_FD_132414 | JGI IMG/M metagenome (GOLD analysis project Ga0180432, IMG submission 132414) | Hypersaline lake sediment archaeal communities from the Salton Sea, California, USA - SS_1_MS_2 metaG | ecosystem: Environmental > Aquatic > Non-marine Saline and Alkaline > Hypersaline >... | reverse complement strand
TGAGCCGGCCGTGACCTTCACTCGCGGCCGTTTCGTCGGACTGATCCGCGACGGCACAAGCCCCTGGCGCTACTGGCAGGCGGTATCCGGCGACCTGGGCCGAACATGGAAGGATCGCGGGGTGAGACCGCGATAAACGGACTGGGCAATCGCCAGTTGCGAGGCTGATCCGCGGCAATCGGCCCGGGGGTTACCTTCCATGTTCGGCCCAGGTCGCCGGATACCGCCTGCCAGTAGCGCCAGGGGCTTGTGCCGTCGCGGATCAGTCCGACGAAACGGCCGCGAGTGAAGGTCACGGCCGGCTCAAAAAGCCGCTCGTCGGTGATTCGCCGCGGCTGTCCCCAGGTGTTGCCGTTGTCCTTGGAAAAGGCGATCCAGATTCCTTGCGTGTACGGCCGGGAAGGGGCCCGATAGTGACCGCACACGGCCAGCCCCGCGCCGGGAACGGGAATGACGTGGCCGTACACCGAGCCGGTACGGTTGTCGGCCAACGAGGAGGTGTCGACCGGCTGCCAGGTCCGGCCCGAGTCGGTCGAACGCCAGCCGAACACGCTGTTACGATCGTTGCCGCTGAAGGCCATGGCCAGCAATACCACGGCACCGTCGCCGGCAACGCCGAGCGCGATGTTGCCGCAATGGCGGTACTTTGTCGTCCGGTCGAAATGGGCCAGGACGTGCGGCTTTGTGAAGGTGGCTCCGCGATCAGTGGAGATCGATACGGCCGGACAACCGTCCCGCGTGTGTGCACGCGCGGCGCTATAGGCCAGCACGAGCGTGCCGTCTCGAGCGCAGACGATCTTGGGCCAGCCCAGGTGGGCGTATCGCGGATTGGCCGGCGCAGGCACGACCACCCGTGGCTGGCCGTAGTCCCCGCCGATCGGCCCCGAATCACCTGCGGCCGCAACGGCCGCACACCACACCACGGATTGCAGCAAAAGGCTCATTGTTTCAAAACACCTTCGCAAGCATTGTAGCCTGGGTGAAGTAGAAAGAGGAGCGATAAGGCTGTCCAAGAATAAGTTTCGCCGTTCTGTTTATCCATAGCCCCGCCCGGCCGCCAATTGGGCGAGGATCCGATCCACGTCGTACACGCAGCCGCCCCAGGTGCCTCCGCCGACTTGTTGCAAGGCGGCCCAGAGCCGGGTTTCGTCGGGCAATTCGGCGTCGGGCGACAAGTCGGGATGCGGCGTGCGATCGGCCAGCACGCGGGCGCCTTCTTCTGGGCCAAACTCGCGCCGGCCGTCGCCCACCAGGTCCACGCTGCCGTCGAGCCGGTTGCGGTCGATGACGATCCGGATGCTATCGCCGTCGCGGAGCTTACCCAACGGACCGCTGGCCAGGGCTTCGGGGGCGACCAGGCCGATGCAGGCGCCGGTGCTGACGCCGGAGAATCGGGCATCGGTAATCACGGCAACTTGGTGTCCCCAGGATAGATGTCTCAGCGCCGAGGTGATCTCGAAAATCTCCTCCATCCCTGAACCGAGCGGACCGCGACCGATCAGTGCCAGCACGTCGCCCGGCTCGAGCGGCTTGGGGCCCTGCCCCTTCACTGCGGCAATGGCTGCCGTCTCGCGCGTGAAGACCTTGGCCGGGCCCGTCATGCGATAGACGCCGTCCGGGTCGATCACGCGAGAATCGATTGCCGTGCTCTTGATGGCCGAGCCGTCGGGGGCCAGGTTTCCTCGCGGGAAGCAGACGGTGCTGGTCACGCCCAGTTCGCGGGCCCGATCGGGTGTCATGATCACGTCGTCCGGGTCGACGCCGTCGCGGTCGAGGAGTAGCTTTCGCAGGGCTGCACGCCGCGGCGCGTGCTCCCACCAGGAAAGCAGTTCGCCCAGTGGTCGGCCGGTGATGGTAAGGGCGTCTAATTCGAGCAGCCCCATATCACGAAGCCGGAGCATCACCTCGGGCACGCCGCCGGCCATATAGACGCGGACCGTAGGATGGTCGACGGGGCCGTTGGGCAGCACGTCGACCAGCCGTGGCACGCGCCGGTTGATTTCGGTCCAATCGTCGATTCCGGGTCGTTGCAGCTTGCCGGCGTGGGCCACCGCCGGTAAGTGGAGCAGCCAGTTTGTCGAACCGCCGAACGCTGCAAACACGACCATGGCATTGCGCACCGACGCATCGGTAAGGATGTCCGCCGTCTTGATTCCTTGCGAGTCGAGTGCCGTCAATGCCTTGGCACTTCGCCGGGCAATGTCCGACCAGACAGGCTGTCCCGAGGGGGCCAACGCCGAATGCGGCAAAGCCAGCCCGAGGGCTTCCCCAACGACCTGGCCCGTGGCTGCCGTCCCCAAAAAGTGACACCCCCCGCCTGCCGACGCACACACGCCGCAACCGAGCACCGACGCCTCTTCCAGGGTCAACTCACCGCGGGCGAATCGGGCCCCGATCGACTGGATCTTGCCGGTATCCTCGCCTTCTGTAGGCGGTAGCGTGACTCCGCCGGGCATCAACACGGAAGGCAAGCGGGGGAAGCTCGCCAGGGTCATCATTACGGCGGGCAAAGATTTATCGCAGGTGGCCACGCCCAGCACGCCCCGGGCGGTTGGAAGGGAACGGGTCAACCGGCGAAAGATCGACGCCGCGTCGTTACGGTACGCCAGGCTGTCGAACATGCCGGCGGTACCTTGAGTGCGGCCGTCGCACGGATCGGTGCAATACGCGGCGTAGGGCACGGCCCCGGCCCGTTTGAGCTCCTCGGCCGCCGCCGTCATCGCCAGCCCGAGCTCGAAATGGCCGGTGTGGTATCCTAGTGCGACGGGCGACCCGTCTTCAGCTCGAATACCGCCCATGTGGCTGAGCACGAGATACTGGGGGCCGGCAAGTCCCGGCGGCGACCAGCCCATCCCGGCGTCTTCCGTCATGCCGAACAGGTCGCCGCTGGGCCGTGTTCGCAAGATCTCCGCCGTCAGCGGAAGTTTGCCCTTGGGGCCGGGGCCGTGGCTGATCACGTTGTAAAGTGACCGATCGCCGGAGTCGAGAATCTCGGACCATTCGGGAATCTGGTGATGGGGCGCTGCCACGTGAAACTCCTTTCACACTGCGTTTGTCGCTTCGGACCCTGCCTACTTGCCAAAGCCGCAAGAGGACCCGACGGTGGCCACCGCGAGTGGGGTGATCCGGACTAGCGTAGCGTTTGACTTGGTTAGTGGACATCCTAGGATTGAGAAGGCCTCTTTGGGCGGCTTCCCTCGATTCCAATTCTGCGGATAATACCAGCGATGACGCAAGCCCTATGGCTCTTACTGGTGGTTTTGGCCGTAGCGCCGCTTGAAGGCGGCCGCTCGGACAGTATGCCATCTGATGGGCCCGGCTGTGAAGCAGCGTTCCGGGCGTTCCTCACCAGACTCGATCGGGCCAATCGGGCAGTGCTTGAACCGCTCGAGATTGAGCGTGAACGGACAAGTTATGCAGAGATGCTGCGCCAAGTTGCCAGTGGAGGAGCACTTCCACGGCAGACGCTGCTTGACCTGGCCAAGCAGCTCGAACAACGCGAACAGCTTGCCGTCGAACGACTCGCCAACGACTATCGTATTCGGCTGAATCGGACCTTTCGACGGCGTCGGGTTCAGCGTGACCGGCGTTGGGAAGCGTGGGGTCAAGTTCTGGACGCGTGGCACAAGGCCGGCAGCCCGGCCGACCAGCGCGACAAACTGATTCGCTGGCTTTTCGCTGCCAAGTGGGCCTCGACGCACGGCACCTTCGGGCCGTTGCCCGAGCCACCCCGGTTTGGTGCCGAAGCAGAAACGGTAGGGCAAGTCTTCCAACCGCACGCCCGTTCAATTCCGGTTGCCGAAAAACCACTTGCCCGGCCGACGCCGGCAGCAATCACACGGTACGAGATCCGTCGTCCCGCTCGGGTCACAGTGCCATGCTTTCCGGAAGGCCCCCCCGCTGATTTGCCCGGTACCACGCCTGCTTCCACATGGAAATCGCCTTCACACAGGATTACAGAGCGCGGGAGCGTTTCCAGGGAGCCGGACACTCCCCGGCCATTTCCAGTGACCGCCCGGCAGACCGTTGGCCCGCTGTCGATCCTCGGGCAACTCCCGGCAGCGAAGATACCGCCCGCCTTACGGAAAGTGCCCGAAGCAGATGGAAATAGTGGGCTGGCCGACTCTCACTGGCCGGAGTCCACCGGAATCAAAGATCGCTTCCATCGTGGACAATTACCGAGTGTTGCTCGACACTTTGTCTCTGACACGCTGGCATCCCATCGGTGGGACAAAACCCTGTCCCGTCCGCCCATTTGGCCGGACAAAAGCTTGTCCGACCGATGGGAAGGCGGGCGTCCGGGATCCTCCTCGGTGCCCGGCGACGACCGAGCGGCATTGTCTCGATATCGGGCCGGAACAAGGACGAATGCCGTACCGGCTGTCACATCGCCCGCCATACACGTTGTGAAGAGAAGACCGCCCTGGGCCGACATCCTCCCATCGGCGGGGCAAATTCCTGTCTCACCGAATGAGGCGTCAGCGGGCAGAACAGCCGAGTCAGGGCAGACCGGCCTGCCGGGCCCCCGGCCCGAAATTACAGCCCAGCCGCCCGCGAGCCCGTCTACCCAAATCAACCTCGACGAATTGGCCGCTCGAATCGCCGGCCATAACCTGGCATTGCGCGCCCTGGAAGCAGAACTCGACCAGCAGCAAGCTCCCGGTGCCGAGCAGCTTGCACCGCTACTTGCCCGGCTGAAGACTCTCGCTGTACGGAGGAACGACGTCGGTCTTTTCTACGAATTGCTCTCGCCCGACGAACGGTTGCTGGTCGGTGAATTGGAATCCCCCCGCACGATTATCGTGGAGTTTGGAAGAAGGATTTCCGAAGCCCGGACCCGCGTCATCGGCCGGGTATCACCAGGCGGATCGGCCAAGTATCAGGCCGAAATGAGACTCTTGGACAGTCTTTCCCGCGCGCTGGCGGAATTGGCAGGTCCCCGGTAGGTTGCCTGGTAACGTGGGGCACGTTTCCAACGTGCCCCACGAGACTCGGCCTGCCCGGGGCAATTCTTGACTGGGTGGTGTTGCGCGTGCGAGAATACGGGCGATTACCTGCCATCAAGCTCTACCTGCCTGCTACCCGAAATGAACAAACCGGTCCCCCGTGCCCCGTTCTTTCGCCCTTCATGTTGCTGGTATTGTTCACCGGGTTGCGCACGCAGGATTCTTTGGACGCGGAGGTCCCGAGATGTCACGTACTGAGCTCACGAGAGTTGGGGTCGTCGCGGCGTGTCTGCTTCTTGCTGTTTTTTCGTTGGGAGAGGTTGCGCGGGCCGCCGAATCCGCACCGCCGATCACGAAACTCAAGGACATGTGCGTCGACACCGGGCTGATACGCGACGGCAAGCCGATCGCGGCGGTGGTCGTGCCCACGGACGGTTGCCATGATAAGCTGGCCGACACGATCGTCGAGGCGGTGAAGAAGGCCACCGGTGCCACGCTGCCCGTTGTGCACGACGGCGACGTCAAGCTGCCCTTTGCCCAAAACCTCGTGGTCCTGGGCAACCGGTCCACGAACAGTGTGATCGAACGGCTCTACAACTTCTACTACACCTATCTCGACTTGAAGTACCCCGGCGCCGGCGGCTACGTTGTCCGCTCGTTGCACAATCCCTTCGCCACGGACCACAATGCGATTCTGGTCGGAAGCAGCGACGAGCAGGGCATGGCCAAGGCGGTCGAGCAGTTCGTGGCCCTGGCGGCCGCCTCCGCCCGTAAGGGATCGCTCTCGCTCGGGTGGACCCTTCGGGTTGAGCTGGGTACCGGGTTGAAAGTGCCCGAAAACGCCAACGCGCCCGAATGCCGGGCCTGGGGCTCCAAAGGCCAGCCGGCCGACTACTTCGGCTGGAACAGCGTCGGCCGGAACATGGCACTCTACTACATGACAGGAGACGAGAAATTCCTGGAGGAGTTCTTGCGACTCGCGTTTCCCGACGAAAAGACAATCGAGGAACTCTGGCAGGTAGACGGTGAACGCATCGAAAACAAGCAGCATCCCCTGGCCGGTTCGTACCACTACTGTGCCCACCCGATGATCCTCCTCTGGGACCTCATCGAAGAGAGCCCCGCACTGACCGACGAGCAGCGGCTCCGCGTCACGCGGGAGCTTGCCGGCGGGGCGGGTCACTTTCGCATTCCGGGAGGCCCGTTTGTGGGCGATCGGCACGGGACATATCAGTCGCTGATGGTCTACTGCCGGGCCCGCTACTTCGCCAAGTACTATCCCCACCCGGCCTGGAAGGCGGCCATGGAGGGCGCGGCCAACCATTTCTCCTCGCTGGCACACACGATTCACATCAACGGTCGTCGCGACACGCCCGACAGCGGCCATAGCTACGTCAACACCGGATACGAGCCGATGATGAGCTACATGCTCGTAAGCGGGGACCGGCGCGGGGTCGAAAGCGGCATGCTGGGTACGATACTTCGCGGATACGACGGTCTTGTCAGCGGCCGGCGCGACGACCCCACCCTGAGTTTCCAAACCCTCAGCTTTGCGAACAAGGCGGCCTATCTCACCGGGGATGCTCGTTTCATCTACTACCGCAACCTAACCTCCAGAGACACCAAGGGCTTTCGCATCGGGCAGTCCTTCTGGCCGGAACAGCCGGAGCGTGCGCCCGAGGAGCTGGCCAATCGCATCTCGGTGCGGCCGCTTTCCCACACGGCCTGCGCCGGGCGGTCGGTGCCGTGCGAGGAAGCGTTTCACTGGCTCACCTATCGCAGCGGTCCGACCGGGGCCGACGACTATTTCAAAATCGGCGGCATGTATGACCAGACACGCCGCCCCTACTACTGCCTCAATCTCGAAACACTGCGAGTCGGCGACAAGACTCTGCTCGAAAGCCATGGCTTCAACAACACGGTCATTGCGCGGCGCGGAGGCCTGATCTCCGCGGTGCTTCCCATGGAATCGGCGCTGAAAGTGCACAAAGTCGTCGGCGACGTGGCCCACGTGGAAGCCGAGGTGCCGAAGTTCGCCTACGGCGTGTGGCGCCGGGCCTTGCTCCACGCCAAGGGCCGCTGGACGGTCGTCGCCGACCGGCTCACGGCACGCCAGGACACGCAAGACCTCGAAATGAGAATCCAATGGGCTTTGCCCACCACGCCCAAGCTCACAGAAGAAGGCTACTTCGAGTACGCGGCCCAAAAAGCCCCGATGGCGATCGTTCCCGCCAGACGCGCAGGGCTTAAGGTGGGAGAGCGACTGGCCCAGTGTACGCTGCGCGGCAACGTGAAGGCGGGCGAGAAGCTCGAAATGATCACGCTTGTCGGCCTCGAACCGCAAGACGGCAAAGGGCGGCTCTCCTGCGCCAGGCTGACCGACACGGCAGCGATGCTCAGCGTGCCGGGGCCCGTACTGGCGGCACTCGGCCGGCTCGACCTGGCGAAGCAGCAAGTGCAGATCGATGCCGAGGCCGTCCTGCTCGGCGAGGAGTTTGTCTATGCTTCCGGGGTTCGCCGGTTGACGTGTGGTACGCCCCTCCTGGCCGCCAACAAACCGGTAGACATCTACTGGACGCCCCAAGACGGAAACCTCACGCTGTTCTGTGCCGAGCCCACGGCACTTGCCATCGCCGCAACCCGGGGCAACGACCTCCGCAAGTGCGGACACCCCGTGGTGGTCACGCGGATCGCCGACGGCCTGATCTGGACGCGGCTCGATCGCGGCGAGCAAACCGTCAGCGGCGCCGTGATGCCCCCGGCAGCGGCCAAGGCGTTGCGCGAGAAGCTCGAGGCCTTGCGGCAGTCCTGTTCGCGCGAAGCGCCGCCGCGGCCGGGCGAAAAGCTGCCGGCCGATCTGGCCGCCCTGAATGTTGTGGCAACGGAGAAAACAGAGGGAGCCGTGACACAAATCTTGCCGGGACCCGTTCGCGGCGGGATCGCCAGTGTATACGTAATCACCGAAACAAATCGCGCCTGCCCGTTTACGATCGACGGCAAGCCGCACGCCGTGATCCAAGCCCCGGCCAAGATCATGTCGGCCGTATACTGGCCCGAAGCCCGGCTGCTCTTGCTGGGCGGCGCCGACGATCGTGTCTATGCACTGGACGACGCCGGCAAGCTCCGGTGGACCTTCCAGTCTGAAATGCACCCGGATCTATACCCCACCGGCAAGACCTACTGGTTCAAGAAGGACCTGCCCGGCATCTACGGTTTGAAAACGGGCAACCTCACCGGGCAGGGGAGCCAGGCATTTGTGGGCAGCGCGTGTACCGTGGAAGTGCTCGACAAGGCGGGCAAGCTCATCAAGCGAATGCCGTTGTATTGGGGAAGCTGCGCGGTGATCCAGATCGTGCCAAGTGCGGACGGAACCCACAAGCTGCTCGTCGCCAAGGCGCCCAACCTCTCCAACACGTACAACACCATTAGCGGCCGGGACTGGTCGATCGGGGGTTTCGGCACCACGCCGCCCTTCCAACTGAGCCAGAGCACGCTGAACATACTGGTCGCAGATCTGGATAACGACGGCCGGCTCGAAGTGGTTTGCGACACCAACGGCTCGATGAACAACGTCCGCGTGTACGACACGCAAGGAAAGCCGCTGTGGGGTGCCGAATTCGGACCTCCGGCGGCCGGCACCGCCCGGATCGGCATCACCGTGCCGCATCGAACAATGCGCGGCCTGGCCGTGGTCGATTTCCAGGGCAAGGGGCAAAAGCACGTCGTGGCGGCGACCGAGGAAGGGCTGGTTACGGCCTTCCAGGCCGACGGCAAGCAGTCGTGGGTTTCCTATCTTCCCTCCGCACCGTGGAGTCTCTGCACCCTGCCACACGCCGGCGGCGATCGGCTGGCCGTGGGCTGCGACGACGGCACGTTGCTCTTGATCGACGGTGCCGGCAAACCCGCCGCAAAAGCACAACTCGAAGGCGCCGTGGGCCAGCTATATGCGGTCCGGGATAAAGAAAACAGCGTGCTTGTCGCCGGAACCGCCAAGGGCAACATTGCCCTATTCCAGCCCTGAACACGTGTTTTGAAAGAGGGTGCCACTGCTGGCTTGCCCAGCAGTGCAAAACAAGTCTCTCCGAAAAAACACTGCTGGGCAAGCCAGCAGTGGCACCCTTGGGAGCGCGACAGCCAATTTCAGTAGTTCCAAATTCCGGATGAAGCGTGGCTGGGGTCGAACGCAGTGAGCCCCCAGTCCGCTGAATTTCTGGGGGCTCACTGCGTTCGACCCCAGCCACCCAACCCCAATTCTTAGGCTTGACAGAGCACTAGGTATTTTGGACTTGCAATATCAGGTCGACGGCCTTCTCATTGTTTTTCGTGTCATTCTCAGCGTCCGCTCTGCGGGCTGAGTAGGCCGTTTCGGCCCAGGCCAGGTCGTCGACCGAGCAGGACTGCTCTTGCTCGACAAACTGAGCCGGATTCGCAACGTCCTCATCCAAACGCAGCAGTTCCAGCTCTGCCGATTGGCCCTTAACGTTGTCGAGCCCCTCCACGGTTTCACCTACCCGACCGAACACCGCATCTGCCGGGATCGCGGCCGGCAGGGCTGTTGCCTGGGGAATGCGGCACTGGCAAGATGCCAGTGCCACCTGGTCGGCAAGGCCGCCGGGCGGCGAATCGTTGTCCAAGACAGTCACGACCAGATCGGCCGAATCGGTAAGCCGTGGTATTCCAAGACTATTGGCAAAGGTGACCGGCAGGCCGTGATAATCGGCATCCGTGCTGCTGGTGGTGTGCACTATGTACGACAGGTGCGCTCCCTCTGAAACGGCGTCGTCGACCGCTGTCACCGTGATCGTTTGGGCTACGTCCCAGTCGCTGGGAGTGAACGTCACCAGAGGGATGTCGACCTGTGTCTGACTGTCGGGTGCGATGGCCACATCCACGTTGCCGGTCGGTTCCCGGTTCAGCACCAGCGTGTAGGTGTCGCTGGCGCCCCCTTCGACAACGCTGGTGGAATCCTCGCTCTCGACCAGCAGCACCAAGGGCAGGCTCAAGTTGAATTCGGAGGTCAGCGGACTCAACTCGCCCAGGTTAACCACGTCGTCGCCGTTGATATCCGTGGTTGGGTCCCAATCCGGGTCGGCCGGGGTTTTGCCCCAACTGGCGTTCAACGGGCTCAACTCTCCTAAATTGACCTTGCCTTCATGGGTTGTGTCAGAGTTGAACGTCGAAATGCCGCGAAGGGCCACCTCGTAGTCGGGATCGTTGGTCGCGTCGCTGAGAATCACCAAACCATCGGCCAGGCAGAAATTCTCGTTCGCCGGGTCAAACGGAAAATAGCTCGGCAGAGTCGGGGCATACGTTAGCTGAAACCGCTGTGTGTGGCCCGGCGCAAGCACGATGTCATCGCCCGGGCCACTCGTCAACGGGGGATCTATGGTCACGCTGGGAGCGTTTATCTGGATCTCGTAGAGCACCAACGGCCCGTCCCCGTCGTTGGTCACGTCGATGTACTGCTCGGTGTCGGGGAAATTTGGCCGGACCAGCGGACTGTCGGCCGTCGCCAAGGGCCGATACTCTGTCAGGGCCGTACTGAACTGGATGCCGGCGTCGCCGGCCGCCCCCGAGCTGTCCGAAACATCGATTATCGGGTCCGGGACCGGATACAAGGCAACCGCGACCGTGCCGGTGTCGGTGGCCACGCCGTCGCTGATGGTGTAGGTGAAGCTGTCGGCGCCGTTGTAGTCCGGCTCGGGCGTGTAGGTGAACGTGCCGTTGCCGTTGTCGACCAGCGTGCCGTGCGGGGGTTGGGTAATTGTGATAATGCTCAGTTCGGTACTGTCTTCGGTGGCGAAGACGACGGTCGAATCGCTGTTGGCCGTGCTGTTGGGGTGGGAGTTCCCGGCCTCGCCGCCGTATTCACACTTGAGCCGGTTGGGGTGGTCCGGGTGGTCGTCTGGATAGGACAGCACGTCGAACCAGTCGAAGACCGCCACGTTGTTCAGGCCCGGGTTGTCAAAGTTGTAGTCGTCGAGCCAGTCGTTTTTGAGCCAGTCGTTGAACAGCCGGGCACGGTGGGCCTCGGCGTCGTTGGTGGCATCGGAGGGCGCATAATGCCTTGGCGGGGCCGTCACGGGTATAAACAGCGTGTCGGGGTTGGCCGCGAAAACGTCTTCCAGTGGCTGGTACGTGTAGCCACCGTCGCTGTACGTATTGCCCGGACCGGCCGGATGAC
>Ga0180432_10010418_pt1 | contig 11133 bp, 8 predicted proteins | sample SS_ome_10_FD_132414 | JGI IMG/M metagenome (GOLD analysis project Ga0180432, IMG submission 132414) | Hypersaline lake sediment archaeal communities from the Salton Sea, California, USA - SS_1_MS_2 metaG | ecosystem: Environmental > Aquatic > Non-marine Saline and Alkaline > Hypersaline >... | reverse complement strand
GGCGGTCAGGTCGAGGTCGGATGGGGCGAGGCCCTGGATTTCCTCGCCGGAAAGCTGAACGAGCTCAAGCAGGCGGGCAAGTCCCAGGCCATCGGCGGCGCGATCACCTCGCGGGCGACCAACGAGGACGCCTATCTGTTCGGCAAGCTGTTCAGGGAGATCCTGGGCTCGTCGAACGTGGATTCGGAGGCCGGGCATTCCACGGGAGTCGCGCTTCGCGTCCTGTCGGATGCGCTCGGGGCAGGCGGCTCCACCGCGTGCTACGACGACATCGATCAGGCCGAGGCGATCCTGATGGTCAACTCCAGCACCCAGGAGTCCAATCCCGTGATCGGCAACCGCATCATCCGCCGCAAGCGCACCGACGAGGACAACATCGTCCGGCTCATTTCCGTGCACCCGCGGCGCATGAAGATGTCACGCTTCTCCGATCACTGGCTGGGCTGCAAGCCCGGCACTGCGGCCCAGGTGCTCATGGGCATGGCCCACGCGATCCACGCCTCGGGGAAATTCGGCAAGGAGGCCGTGTCGGCCTTCGGCGGATTCCAGGACTTTGAGAACGCCCTGACCGATTACGCGCCGACCGCGGTGGAGGCGGCCACCGGCGTGCCGGCAGCACAGATCGAGGCCGCGGCGGAGGCGTATGCCAATGCCAACAGCGGCCTGATCGTGCTTTCGGCCTCCCCGTTCGAGGAGGAGGCCAACGCCGCCGCTGCGGCGGCCGCCGCGAACCTGGCCCTGCTCACCGGGAACCTGGGCAAGCCGGGCTGCGGGATCCTGGTCATGTCCGAGAAGAGCAACATGCAGGGCGTCCTGGACATGGGGATCGCCCCGGATCGCGGACCCGGATTCGCGCCTGTTGGAGAGGGCAAGGGCGGCATGAACGTCAACGAGATGATCAAGGCCGCGGGCGAGAGCGAACTTTCGGCCCTGTACCTGACCGGCATCCACCCGGAGGTGAATCTTCCCGGAGCCAAGGGCCTTGGGGCGCGCCTGGCAAAGCTGGACCTGTTGGTCGTCCAGGACCTGTTCGAATCCGAGGTCTCTCGTGCGGCGCACGTGGTGCTGCCGGCGAGCGCGTTTGCCGAAAAGGAGGGAACCTTCACCAATTCCGAGAGAAGGGTTCAGCGCCTGAGTCCGGCAGTCGCCTCGCCCGGTGAGGCAAAGCCGGATTGGTGGATCTTCGCGGAACTGGCCTCGAAGCTGGGAGGCGACTGGCAGGTGAAGCGCGCCGATGACGTCACCGCGCAGATCGTCAAGAGCGTGCCCAACTACTCGGGAATCGAGGTCCCGGTGGCCGACGGGGGAATTCAATGGCCCGTCGGAGAGGACAAGAAGGGCACGGACCGGCTGCTTGCCGGGGGGCTGCCTGAGGGCGCCAAGGGATTCGCGGCCGTGAAGCCGCCGGTGATCGAGAAGAGCGATCAGTACCCGATGCTGCTTGTGGCCGGGCCGGTTCTGTACCACTCCGGCTCCCTGTCCACGCGTTCGGACCAGCTTCGGGAGGTCTACCCCGAGGCCCTCGTGGAGATCGCCGCCAAGGACGCCGGTGCGCTGGGGATCTCGGACGGGGATTCGGTGACGCTTTCCTCGGCCGAAGGAGAGGTTTCCTGCAAGGCGCAGGTTACCAAATACATCGTCGACGGCGCGGTCTTTTTGCCCAACCATTTCGAGGGCGCCTCGGCGCTGTCTTTGTATTCGTCGAACAACGGAAAGGGACCGGTAGCGGTCAAGGTAACGAAGATATAGGGATCGCGGAAGAATTTCCGCATCGACAACCCTGTTAAGGAGGAGGCTTTGGACTGGATTGATGTGGTCATCATGCTGGTCAAGATATTGGTGGTCATGGTGGCGTGGCTCACCCTGACGGCCTACAACACGCTCTACGAGCGGAAGGTCTGCGGTTACATCCAGTCGAGGTACGGGCCCAATCGCGCCGGCCCGCTCGGACTGGGGCAGCCCATTGCAGACGCACTGAAGCTGCTGATGAAAGAGGACCTGATGCCCGGGGCCGTGAACCGCGTCCTGTTCGTGGCGGCGCCGATCATCGCCATCCTGACGGCGATCATCATGTTCTCCGCGATTCCATTCGGCGGCTCCATCACCCTCACGCTCGGTGGGCAGGAGCGGGTGATTCCCCTGCACATCGCCAACATCAACGTGGGTATCCTTTACATCTTCGCGATCAGTTCCATTTCCGTCTACGGCATCGTGCTGGGCGGGTGGTCCTCCAATAACAAGTACTCCCTGCTCGGCGGGCTGCGCACCGGCGCCCAGATGATCAGCTACGAGCTGGCCATGGGCCTGGGCATCATCACCGTGGTCATGATGACCGGCAGCCTCTCCCTGGTGGACATCGTCAGCGAGCAGGTGATCCACGTGGGAGGAAAGACCCTGCCGATGTGGAACATGTTCAAGCTGCCTCACGGGCTGATCGGCTTCGTCATCTTCCTGATCGCCATGTTCGCCGAGACCAACCGGGCCCCCTTCGACCTGCCCGAGGCGGAGCAGGAACTGGTGGCGGGCTACCACACGGAATATTCGGCCATGAAGTTCGGCGGCTTCTTCGTGGCCGAGTACGGCAACATGATCACCGCCTCGGCCATCATCGCCACGCTGTACATGGGCGGATGGATGGGCCTGCCCATCGTGGGCACCCTCTACATCCCCGGATTCATCTGGCTGATTGCAAAGATCGCCTTCTTGTGTTTCGTATTCATCTGGGTCAGGTGGACCATTCCTCGCTTCCGCTATGACCAACTCATGAGCATCGGGTGGAAGATCCTTCTGCCGGTTGGCCTTGCCAACGTCTTCCTCGTGAGCATCATCAATTACATATTCGGGTGATGATAATGAGCGACCCCAGGAAAAAGAGAAGCGGACTGAGCCGGTTACTGCGGACCATCTTCTTCGTGGATATTCTGAAGGGAATGGCGCTTACGCTGAAATACTTCTTCAAACCGAAGATCACCCTTCAATATCCCGAAGAGAAGCGACAGCTCCCCGAGAGGTACCGCGGCCTGCACCGGTTGCAACGGTGGGCCGACGGCTCCGAGAGGTGCGTGGCCTGCGGACTGTGCGCGGCGGTGTGCCCCTCGGAGTGCATCTACATCGAGCCGGGGGAGAACGAAAACGGTGAACGGTACGCACAGGTTTACGAAATCGAGCTGCTCCGATGCGTGTTCTGCGGTTTCTGCGTCGAGGCGTGCCCCTACGACGCCATCGTCATGACCGACGAGTACGAACTGTCGGACTACGAGAAGGAGCGCCTGCTCTACACCAAGGAACGGCTGCTGGCCGAGACCGGATTCGGCGAGAAGCCCAGTGTGTAACCCGCAAAGGAGAGGGTTCTTATGACAACGGTTCTATTTTACGTCTTTTCGATCCTGGCCGTAGTTTCCGCGCTGATGGTGATCACCCGGCGGAACCCGGTCAACAGCGCGATCAGCCTTCTTCTTACCTTCGTATGCATCGCCGCCCTGTACATCCTGCTGAATACGCCGTTTCTCGCGGTTATTCAGATCACGGTCTACGCGGGAGCGATCCTGGTGCTGATCCTGTTTGTGATCATGCTGTTGAACCTGGGCGAGATCGGCCAGGGATTCTTCGACATCACCAGCACCGGTCAGCGCGTGGCGGCCATCGTTCTTTCCGTGGTTCTTTTGATCGAGCTCGGCTTCGCCACCGTGCAGGGGAGCCCGCGGGTTGCCGCGGCGCTCGGCATTTACGGGGACGAGACCATCGCCCGGGTGGGGCACACGCAGAGCATCGGCCGCGTGCTCTTCACCGATTACGTATGGCCCTTCGAGGTCATCACCGTCCTGTTGATCGTGGCAATCGTCGGCGCCGTGCTGATCACCCGACACGATCCGCAGGAGGGGCAGGTCGTGATGCCCGACGGATCGGAGATGCCCGTCGAGGAGATCTGCGAGGAGGAGAGCTGCGAAGAGGAGGAAGAAAACCCCGCATCCGAGGAGGGGAAATAAATGATACCCATGCACCACTATCTGATCGTATCGTTGATCCTTTTCACCGTCGGTGTCCTGGGCGTGTTGGTGCGGCGCAACGCCATCGTCATCTTCATGTCCATCGAACTGATGCTCAACGCGGTCAATCTCGCTTTCGTGGCCGTGTCCAAGCAGTTGCACCAGATGGACGGACAGATCTTCGTGTTCTTCATCATGGCGGTGGCCGCGGCCGAGGCCGCGATCGGATTGGCGATCGTGGTCGCCTTCTACCGCAACAAGAGATCGGTGGACGTGGAAAAAATCAACGTGATGAAATGGTAAGCCCTGCAAAAGGAGATAGTAAATGGCTGACCTGATCTATCTGATTCCCCTGTTCCCCCTCGCGGGAGTCGTGATCAACGGCATTCTGATGAGGGGGCGCGGAGAGAAACTGATCGGGACGATCGGTTCCCTGACCGTGTTCGCCTCCTTCGTCGCGAGCGCGCTGGCCTTTCGGGAATTAATCCAGCTGGACCCCGAGGCCCGGATCATGACCAATGTGGTCTTTCCGTGGATCTCCTCGGGCGCGCTGCAGATACCGATCGCCTTCCAGTTCGATCCCCTCTCGGCGGTGATGTGCCTGACGGTCAGCGGCGTGGCCTTTCTGATCCACGTCTATTCCATCGGCTACATGCACGGGGAATACGGGTACCGGCGCTACTTCACCTACCTGAACCTGTTCGTGTTCGCCATGCTCATGCTGGTGCTGGGCAACAACTTCGTGGTCATGTTCGTCGGATGGGAAGGCGTGGGACTGTGCTCCTATCTCCTGATCGGATACTGGTACGAGAAAAAATCGGCCTCCGACGCGGGCAAGAAGGCCTTCATCGTCAACCGCATCGGCGACTTCGGATTCCTGCTGGCCATGTTCCTGATTTTCTGGCACTTCGGCTCCCTGGAATTCGAGGGGGTCAAGGCCCAGGTCGCAGGCCAGCACGGCAGCGCGGTCATCACGGTGGCCACGTTGCTGCTGTTTCTGGGGGCCACGGGCAAGTCGGCGCAGATCCCCCTGTACATGTGGCTGCCCGACGCGATGGAAGGCCCCACGCCGGTCTCCGCCCTGATTCACGCGGCCACGATGGTCACCGCGGGAGTCTACATGGTGGCCCGGACCAATTTCCTTTTCGCCCTGGCTCCGGTGAGCATGGGCGTGGTCGCCACCGTGGGCGCCATCACGGCCTTCTACGCCGCGACCATCGGGTTCGCCCAGAACGACATCAAGCGGGTATTGGCCTATTCCACCATCAGCCAGCTGGGCTACATGTTCCTGGCGGTGGGCGTGGGCGCGTTCGCCGCGGGGATCTTCCACCTGATGACCCACGCCTTTTTCAAGGCCCTGCTGTTTATGGCGGCAGGTTCGGTCATGCACGCCCTGGCCGGGGAACTGGACATGAGAAAGATGGGCGGGCTCAGGTCCAAGATGCCGGCCACTTTCCTTACCTTCTTCCTCGCCACCTTGGCGATAAGCGGGATACCGGGACTCTCCGGATTCTTCTCCAAGGACGAGATCCTCTGGACCGCCTTCTCCAACACGCGCGGACACCTTCTCCTGTACGCTATCGGCCTGGTGACAGCGGGGATGACCGCCTTCTATATGTTCCGCGCGGTGTTTATGACGTTTTTCGGGAAGCCGCGGGATGAGCACCTCTTCGAGCACGCGCACGAGTCGCCCAAGGTGATGACCATCCCGTTGTGGATTCTGGCCTTCCTAGCGATCGTCGGCGGCTACGTGGGCGTCCCGAAAATCCTGGGCGGCATGAACCGGTTCGAGCACTTCCTGCACCCGGTCTTCGCGCAGGGCAACCACGTGATCGAGGCCTCGGCCGCACACGCGGCGCATCATTCCCATTCCATCGAGCTGGGGCTGATGGCGCTTTCGGTGATCGTGGCCCTGATCGGGATCGCGGCGGCCTACTTCATGTACATGAAGAAGCCCGAGTCCCCGGCGCGGTTTGCCGAGCGGTTCCCGGTGCTCTACAAGACGGTCTACAACAAATACTATTGGGACGAGTGGAACGACGCCCTGGTGGTCCGGCCCGTCAAGTGGTCCTCCACCAACTTCCTGTGGGGATTTTTCGACAATATCCTCATCGACGGGTCGGTCAACGGCGTGGCCTGGCTGGCCCGGTGGTTCGGCGGGCAGTTCCGAAAACTCCAGAGCGGTTACGTCTTCACCTACGCGCTCTCCATCCTGGTGGGCGCCGTGGTGATTTTCGGCGCGGTATTCTGGTTTATCGGGCTGTGATGGCTTAGGCAATTAAGGAGCGAAACGTATGGAATTTCGATTGCTGTCATTGACCGTTTTCCTTCCCCTGATCGGGGCGGGGCTGATCCTGTTTGTACCCAAGCAGCGGGAGGAGGGCATCAAGATCCTCGCCTTGCTCGCGAGCATCGCGACGTTCCTGATCTCGCTGCCCCTGTACTGGATGTACAAACCCGTGGCGGGGGACGCCGCTTCCCTATGGCTGAAGGAACCGGTGATCGACTGGATTCCCAGCTTCGGGATCAAGTACGCGGTGGGCATGGACGGCGTCAGCCTGTTTCTGCTTTTGCTGACGACCTTTATCACGCCCCTGTGCGTGCTGTGCTCCTGGCGCTACATCGGCAAGCGGATCAAGGAGTACTACATCTCCCTGCTGCTTCTGGAGATGGGCATGCTGGGCGTGTTCGTGGCCCTGGACATGTTCCTGTTCTACCTGTTCTGGGAGGCCATGCTCGTTCCCATGTACCTGATCATCGGCGTGTGGGGAGGACCCCGGCGCATCTACGCGGCGGTGAAGTTCTTCATCTACACCATGGTCGGCTCCGTGCTGATGCTGGTCGCCATCTTGTACATGTACTTCTCCGCGGGAAACGGGTCCTTCGACTACTTCCAGTGGATCAGTGTCAACCTGCCCCCGGGCATTCAGATCTGGCTGTTTTTGGCCTTTGCCGTGGCGTTTGCCATCAAGGTGCCCATGTTCCCGTTTCACACATGGCTTCCCGACGCCCACGTGGAGGCGCCGACCGCCGGCTCGGTCATCCTGGCGGGCGTGCTGCTGAAGATGGGGACCTACGGGTTCATCCGCTTCGCCATGCCGCTGTATCCCTACGCGGCCAAGACGCTCGCGCCGTTCGTATGCGGCCTGGCCGTGGTCGGGATCATCTACGGCGCCCTGCTGTCGCTGGCGCAGCGCGACGTGAAGAAGCTGGTGGCCTACTCCTCGGTGAGCCACCTGGGCTTCGTGATGCTGGGGATGTTCGCCCTGACGGTGCAGTCGGTGGAGGGATCGATCCTTCAGATGATCAACCACGGGATCTCCACGGGGGCCCTCTTTATGTTGGTCGGTGTCCTATACGAGAGGAGGCACACCCGCATGATCGCGGACTTCGGCGGGGTCTCCAAAATCATGCCCGCATTCGCGGTGATCTTCATGATCACCGCGCTTTCCTCGATCGGGCTGCCGGGCACCAACGGCTTCATGGGCGAGTTTCTGATCCTCATCGGATCGTTCAAAACCCAGACGGTGCTCACCGTGTTCGCAGCCTCGGGCGTGATCCTTGCCGCGGTCTACATGCTGTGGATGTACCAGAGGGTGATGTTCGGAGAGGTCACGCACGAGGAGAACAAGACCCTGAAGGATCTGAACATCCGCGAATGGGCCTACCTGCTGCCCATGATGCTTTTCGTGTTCTGGATCGGCGTCTACCCCAAGACCTTCCTGGACAAGATGGGACCCTCTGTGGACGACTTCATGAACACCTTTGAGACCAAGTACACGATGACGATAGAGGAATCCGGCCAGAACCTGCTTTTGGCCGAGAAGATCACGGAGAGAGAATAGGAGTGCCCAATGCCTGAAATTACGTTTCCATCGATCCGTTTCGAGGTGATCGCTCCACACCTGTTCGTGCTGCTCACCGCGTTGGTGGTGCTGATCGCGGATCTTTTCTATCCTCGGGACAGGAAGGAGGATTCGGCGAATCTCGCCGCCGCGCTTTCCCTGGCCGGCGTGATCTTCGTGATGATCTTCCAGGCCTCGCTGTGGAAGCTCGACGGCCCGATGACCACCCTGTCGGGAATGATGGTCCTGGACCGCTTCAGCCTGTTCTTCAACGCGGTGTTTCTGATCGCGGCGGCGCTGAGCATCCTGATCTCCTGGAACTACCTGAAGGTGGAGCGGATCGAGTCCGCGGAGTACTACGCGCTGCTTCTGTTCGCCGTCTTCGGGATGATGATCATGGGCTCCACGCCCAACCTGCTGATGATCTTCATCGGCCTGGAGATCATGTCCATGGCGGTTTACGTCATGGCCGGCCTGCTCAAGCGGCAGCTCAAGTCCAACGAGTCGGCGCTGAAGTACTTCCTGCTCGGCGCGTTTTCCACGGGCTTTTTGCTCTACGGCATCGTGGGCCTTTACGCGGCCACCGGCAGCCTGAACATCCACGAGATCGGCAACGCCCGCCTCTCCGGGAATTTTTTCGCCATGGCCGGCATGGCCCTGTTGATCGTGGGATTCGGTTTCAAGATCGCCTCGGTACCCTTCCACATGTGGACCCCGGACGTGTACGAGGGAGCGCCCACCTCGGTGACCGGATTTATGGCCGTGGGCGTGAAGGCCGCCGCGTTCGCCGCCTTCCTGCGCGTGTTCGTCACCGCCTTCGGAGGGCTTCAGATCCAGTGGGCGTGCGTGCTGTGGTTCCTGGCGGTGCTCACCATGACCTACGGCAACGTCGTGGCCCTGGTGCAGACCAACATCAAAAGAATGCTGGCCTACTCCTCCATCGCGCACGCGGGATACATCCTGGTGGCCATGGTGGCCATGATCCGGGCCGACAACATGGGCGCCGAGAGCGTTCTGTACTACCTGCTCGTCTACACCTTCATGAACCTGGGCGCCTTCGGCGTGGTGGCCTATCTGGCTAAGAAGGACGAGCAGCGCTACAACATCGAGGACTACGCCGGGATCGCCTACCGCCATCCCCTGGCCGCGCTGGCCATGACCATCTTCATGCTCTCGCTGGCCGGGATTCCGCCGCTTGCCGGATTCGTGGGCAAGTTTTACATCTTCTCGGCCGCGGTCAAGGCCGGCCTGATCAACTTGGTGATCATCGGCGTGCTCAACTCCGCATTGTCGGTCTACTACTACATCCGGATCGTGTACCTCATGTACATGAAGGATCCCGCGGAGGAGGGCGCCCTGGTTCCACCGTCGTTCACATCGGCGGCGGCAATCGCCCTGTCCTCGCTGGCCGTGCTGATCCTGGGGATCTTCCCGAGCCAGTACCTGGAGATCGCGCGCCATTCCATCCGCATGTTCCTGAAATAGGATTCGAATCCGATTTGCGATGAAAAGGGCCGGGGAAACACCCGGCCTTTTTATTATGCGGGCTATTGCCTCAGGCTGCCTCGACCCGGCGGATGGGAAGGGAGACGACATTGCCAAAGGCCGAGGAGATTGGGCGGGAGGCCTAGTCCGATTCGGGCTTGCGCAAAAGCGCGTGGATGAGGTGGACCGCGGCCTTTTGGGCGGGTATGCCTTGAAACTCGGGGGCCAATCCGGACGCGGCGAGGACCTCGGCCTCCTTGGGGTCCGCCTGGGATTCCAGGTGCAGGATCTCAAATCCCGCTTCCTCGAACAGGCGGACCATGTCCGGCTCCCGCAGGCGGTTCTGGTGCAGCAGCCTGCTGTTGTATCTTTTCTCCCAGGTCTGTTGGTCAAAGCGCAGGAAGTGGAGCCTGTGGATCGAGGGGTCCGAGTGGCTGAAATGGTCCGACAGATCCACGATGTGATAGGCCAGCCCGCCCGGCGCGAGCACGCGCGCGGTTTCACCGAGTATGGGCGCGAGATCGTCTTTGCGTACGTGCTCCAATACGCAGGTGGAATACACCAGGTCCAGGCAGCCGTCGGCAAGCGGAAGTCGGGAGGCGTCCGACGGGGCCAGGTAGCGCATGTTCGCCCGGACGAGAAAATCTTCCATGGATCGGGCCTGTGAAAGAAGGCGGATTTTCCGTCCGAGTTCATCGGGATCGGCCCCTGTCTCGGATGCGATGCGGTCCAGCCGATCGGCCAGTTGCGCCGATGTGTCAGCGAACCTTCGCGCGCTTAAAAAGCGGTTGAGGTCCTGCAGTGTGATCTCGCCGGCTCCCAGCAGGTAAAAAAGAAGCGCGGGGACCGGACTCCAGCCGCAGCCGATTTCCATCACATGGGCGCCTTCGCAACGAAAGCCCGCCATCTGTCCGAGGCGGTGGACCATCTTGATCGCGGGCGTCAGGTTCAGGTCCGCCCCGGTCCGCTCCCCGGAGGCGAGTATGCCCTTGATCGCGCGGTCTAGGCGGTCTGAAAAGGGAAGGGCGGACAGAAGCTTGTAGCCGTATGCTTTCAGCCTCCAATCCATGGTTTTGAATGATCTCAGCTTTCAATGGTTTTTCAAATAGAAAAAAGATCAGGCGGAACCGTTGTCCCCGACAAGGGCCTTTTCTATTGCCTGCGATCTACATCATCACCTTGATCAAGGTCAGGGTTCCCAGGAAGATTGTAGCGTAGCCGATGGATTGGCGCAGCAGACCATCGGGAAGTATCTTGACCGTCCAGGTGGCGGCGGGAACCGAAAGAATGGCTCCCGAGGCCAACGGCAGAGCCAGGCCCCAATCAAACATGCCGTGAAATGCAAAATAGAGTACCAAGCCCACAAGGCATACCAATCCCTCGGCAAAGGACGTGATCCCGATGGCGTTTTTTCCGGGCACGCCAACAAGGATCTGCCCTCCCGTCACCAACGGGCCGTATCCACCGCCTGAGATGCCCTTGTTGAAAGCGGCCAGCGTTCCCAGGCCCACGATTTTCTTCCACGAGAACTTCCACATGATTCGGCTTCCTATCAATATAAACAGTCCGATCGTGAAGATCATGATTCCGATGTACAGTTTGACGATGTGCTTGGGAAGTTTGATTGCCAAAAGCACGGCGACGACCGTTCCAACCATGGAGCATATCGCCAGAATCAACATGATTTTTCTGGCCTTCGAGTTGCGGCCCAGGTCCACGTTGCCCAGCTTGTGATGAAGTCCGCCGGCCGTTATTCCGGATAGGAACTCGGAGAAAAGAACCGCCGGAACCACCTGCAGCGGCGTAAAGCCCATGAT
>Ga0180432_10010416_pt1 | contig 11134 bp, 12 predicted proteins | sample SS_ome_10_FD_132414 | JGI IMG/M metagenome (GOLD analysis project Ga0180432, IMG submission 132414) | Hypersaline lake sediment archaeal communities from the Salton Sea, California, USA - SS_1_MS_2 metaG | ecosystem: Environmental > Aquatic > Non-marine Saline and Alkaline > Hypersaline >... | reverse complement strand
TGCACCGTGAGTTCTCCGCATCTCACCTCCCCCGGGCACCATGCCGCAGGCAAACTGCATTAGCTAGCTGGACTTTGTCCAGCTAGCTACCCACATCTCATAATCCTGGTAGTGCGGATTCAGCAGCAGCCCTGCCTCTCGCGACCGCGTCACCGCAGCCGCCTCTGCGATAGCCTCAGCCTGCTCTCTGCTCTCCGCCTTCACCACCAGCACCCACAGATTCCCTGCCAGCACCTCTGCCACCTTATCTCCGTATCCCAGACGGCCCTGCAGCGCTTCGAGAATCCCCGCCCCTCCGCCGCCGTTGGTGTCAGTAATCAGCACACTGACGGCATAGGTCCCCTCCGCATCCTCAACCGTGCTGTTATGAACTCCCGCATGAACCTCGTAGCGGTGCTTGTTGGGATTCACAAACAGGTTGGTGTCTTCCGCTAGCTTCTCGACCAGCTTCACCGCCTCCGTCTCGGTCTCTGCGTTGAGGCTCAGGCGATAGTAGTCCGCCCTCCGCAACTCCACGAGCGCATCTCCGTAGGCCATTCTCCGCCTCAGCGCACTCCCGGCGGTCAATGCCGTCAGATCAGGTATTTTCAGCTCCACTGTAAGCTCAACTGTTTGCATATCAATTTCACCGGCCCGAAGGAGAATGTGATACGGGTGTCGAACCGTATCTAGTAGGTAGTGGTGCGCAACGCCCTATGACTCTCAATTCGCTGATGCTCTTGTCTATACCTGCTCCGGGGCATTGCCTTTGCCGTTGGCCGTTGCGCCATGCCTTTTGGAGGACAGGCAATCCTGGCCTGTTCCCGCGCGTAGGCGGGATCGTCCATAAATGCCTTTGCTGTTGCCGTCCGCCGTTATAGGGGCGCAGCCCAAGCGTACCTTGCGCCAAAGCGCCCGAGTGTGCTCAACCGAAACCGGGAGATGAACCACCATGAGAGTCCCCGTACAGGGACCGGCGGACGAACCCGCCGACACGAAGCAACCCGAACCGGCCGACCGCCGCCAAGACCCCCCGCTCGGGCAACCCCCCGAACGCGCGGAAGACGAGCAGCTACCGGCGGAAAAAGACCCCACCGAAGACCCGCAGGTGGAAGCAGACACGGTCCTCCCTGAGGACGAGATACTCGCCGCTTGTGCGACGATCCTGGCCGAATCCGGTGCCTACTCGGTACTACATCCCGGCTGTGGCACCGGACGTTGCGCGCGCTACCTCGCCGCCGCCGGCTTCCTCGTCACTGCCTTTGACATCGCCCAGCTCTCGGTTCGCGTAGCCGCCGCCAGGTGTGTTCCCGAAGACCTACCTATCCGTTACCTCGTCGCTGATCCATCTCTCCCCGCACCCGACATCGGCCAGTTTGACGGGCTTTTCGCACCCAACATCCTCCACCTCTTCCAGCATCCCCAACGCCGACGCATTCTCCGCTTGCTGACACGCAACCTCCGCCCCGGCGGCGTCGGCATTATCACTGTCATCTCCAACCGCGACCAGCGCTACGCTCAAGGACGCGAGATCGAGCGCGACACTTTCGAGGCATTCCCCGGACAGCTCATGCACTTCTACTCCGAAGACGAGCTCCACTACGAGCTCGACCGCTACTTCCGCGTCTCCATCATCGAGGAAGTCACCGAGGTGGAGACCGATCACCTCGGCAACAAGTTTGAGTACTCCATGTTACTGGCTTGTGGCATCAAACGCGACTAGCCCACCGGTGCGAGTTTCCATTCCGCCGTTGCCCTACCCATCCTCGCACGCTGCATCCTCGGGCATCATCTGCGCCACAATGATCATCCGGTTCTGCCGACCGCTCACCTTGCTCAAAGCATACACCAGCGACAGCGCCAGCGCAGCCGCCCGGCCCTTCCGCTCCAGAGTCTTGTACGCAAGCTCCCTTTTCGGCGACATCATCCGCCAGAAGTCCGCCTCCGCAAAGCCGTACTCCCCGAGCAGATGTACCAGCGCCTGCCTCGTAAACAGGTAGATATGCCCCCCATCCTGGCTCAGCGTGTGCGCGCAGATCCCCAGCCCTCTCAGCGCTGCCAGAACCGACTGAAACAGGCTGCCCCGATCAGGCGTCTCGATTATCAGTAACCCGCCCGGTCTCAGCTTCCGCCGTACCTGCTCCACAAACCCGTGCAAGTCCGCCACATGTTCGATGAGGTTGAACGCCGATATCACGTGATATTCGCAGTCGTCCAGGACTTCGACGCCGCCGTGGCGGAATTCCAGCTCCGGCTCCAGTTCCCGCGCATAATCAATTAGCCGTTCTGAGTAGTCACACCCTACGCAAGATATTCCCAGCCGCGCCATTGCTGCCACCGCTGTCCCCACCCCGCAGCCGATGTCCGCCGCGTGCAGTTGGCTCAGCATATCCGCCTCATCACGACATGGCTGCAGACGCAAAGCGCGACGATAGATGCCTTCGAAACGCTCGAGTTGGACTTCCCGGTCGGCCACATACGCTTCCCGGGCGCACTCCATGTAGGCCTCCGAATCGAAGAAGCTCCGCCCGCTGTGATCTGCCTCCGCGTCCCCGCTTTCCGGCGGCCACACGAACCACAACTGACATCCACCACAGTGCCAGGCCGCCCACTTGCCATCGCCTGACCTGAACCACCGCCTCAGGTCTCCGCCACGACACAGCGGGCAGCTCTCCGGACGTCCTGTCTGCTGGCCTTCCACCCTTTTCATGCCATCCCGATACCAAAGAGACCCGAGCACTGCCGGTTAGCACCGGTGCACTCCGGCCTCTCGCCATGCACGTAAATGATGAGTGAACTCCGCAGAAGAGCGCCACCAAACTCCCCGAGGTCGCGCTCTCTCCTTACCGGCTCGGTCCGCACCCAGTGCTGGAGACGGTCGACTTCACCTGCCTAGTGGCTCTTCGTGTACGTTAGCCCATACGTCAGCTTGCTCATATCCGCGATCCCGAAAAACAATACCACATTACTGGTGCTCTTGTATTTAGGCGGCAGCCAATCTGCCTGATGTTTCAGCCCGTAGGTGACGCACGCATTGACACCGAGACTGTCGTACTCCGCCGAGAATGCCAGCCTGTCATCGAACCGGTAGCAGGCGCCCCCGAACAGACCATCGAACCGATCCGTACCCACTCCCGCGCTCACATACAGCGGATGCTCTGCACTACCCAACTGCTTGGTGCCCACTACGTAGTAGCTACGGGCGTCACCCGCCAGCGGCCTGGCCAGCGAGGCGGCCCGCTGATTCGTCAGGTCCATCCCGCCAATCGCCACGGCCGGCCATTTGTCGTCTTCCTCGTGCAGTTGCCATTGCAAATTATACACCGGCTCCCAATCCTCACTCGTCGGCATATAGCTGACGTACAGGCCGCGACCCGGTTGCAGCAGCCCGGCGCCGAAGTTCAAATTACCGTTGACATCATCACCGCGATAGTCAAACGCGAGGCCGTCATCCACCATTCCCACATTTGCGCTCACCACATAGTTCCCTTTACATGGCGTGTACGCCACCGGCATCGCCAGCTGCACCGCTCCTGCTGCGCCGACGCGCCCATCCGGTGTGACCCCCGAGTTATTCCCCGGCAGGCCCGAATGAAACCGGAATTCATAATACTCCCGCAGTCTGTCCGCGCTCACAAGTGACACCGCGCTGAGCATTGCCACAATCAGCAACCATCTCAGTAGGTACTTCACTCCTCCGCCGGCTGCATCGCTCATTTTCAGTTCAGCCTCCTGCCCACTGAATTCATTTTACCTCTTCGCCATCCCGATATTCTATTCGCCCTCGCCCGCACCCTGACCTTCTCGCCTCCCCGGCTCATCAGCCTACACCCCCGATGCTGTCCAGCATTTCGCGGTGTCGCCGACATATCTTGCTCTCCGAACCGACCTGCGCCGCCATCAATTCCTCCTGCGTCTCGGCCGCATAAAGCGGACATGTCGGATGCGTGCACGGCCCATCTCCGCTGACCCGGAACACCACCGCCATCAGCAGATAGCCCTTCAGCAGTTCGTTCAGACGCGGATCGCCATACCCCGCCGTACGATCGGCGAACTCCTCCGTGAGTTCCAGCAGGTACTCATCGGCTCCCGCCATCACATACTGTGCCTTCTTGAAGTAGTACTCCCGCGGCCGTCGCGGTGCCTCGATCAGACCGCTCGTTGAGACAATCGTCGGCGCTCCCAGCGCGGCAACTCCCAAGCGCAGACCGTCTGCCACACCCAACTCAACCACCAGCTCTGACACGAACACGATGTGCAGATGACTCAGCTCCGCCTCCTCCTCGGGTACGAGCAATCGCAGCGCCGCCTGGAGCGGCCGAGCCACGAGCATTTCCCCCAGCTCCGCCTCCCGCACCAGACCCTCGACTAGCGGGTCATCGCTACCCTTCAGCGCCTCCGTCTTCGCCCCCTCCAACTGACGCGATAGCTCGGGTATAAGCATCTCCCGCTCTTCGTCGCTGAAGCGCCCCAGATGGTGAGTCAGAAAATCCCTCCGCACTCCCACCTCAACCGCCGGCAGTTCCGACGCCAGATAGCCCGCCAGGTAGTCAATGTCCAGGCCCTGGCTATCGGGGTCGTCATAAAGGTATATCCTGCCCAGTCGTGTCATTACCCCAACGCCTTCTTCAGCCTCTGCAGTAACTCCTTGCGCGAGTAGCCCCGAATCGCCGCCACCTTATCCCGTCCACTGTGCCCACTGACTATACTGATATCGCCGGCTCGTACGCCCAAAGCTTTCGCGAGCAGCTTGAGCACCGCCTCATTAGCTGCCCCCTCTACCGGTGCCGCCGTCACTTTCACCGCGATCCGCTTCCCTTGCCACCCGCCCACTTCATTCCTTGAGGCTCGCGGCGTCACCCGGATTGGCAGCCTCACATCCGCCACGATTATCTAGCCCTCCGCATCTCTTGCCCTTGCTCTCCGCTGCTACTGATTCGCGAGCAGTATCAACCCGAACGCGAGCAAATTGTTCATCGCGTGGCAGACGATACACGGGATCACTGACCGCGTCCGTTCGTACAGCGCTGCAAGCACTATCCCGATGACCACAATCTGGAGCAGTGCCGTGCCGCCGGGGTGCATCAGCCCGAACACCACCGCGCTCACAACCACGGCCGGCAACGCGCTGACATACCGACGCAGCGAAGAGTAAATAAAGCCCCGGAAGATAAGCTCCTCGGCGACTGGAGCCAACAATCCAAGCAGCACCACATAGATAATCAACGACGCTGCGCTCTGCTCGCCAAGCAGTTTCATACCTAATTGCGCCACTTGCAGATTCAGCACAGGCATCTGCTGAACCGTCAGACCTTGCAGCGTCAAAAACAGCACATAAACACTGTAGCCGCCTACACCGCTCAGCACCAGCGGCCGCAGGCCATCTCTCACACGCAGGCCCAGTACGCCCAGCTTCTCCGCATCTGCAGAACTCACCCGCCGCATCATCACCGCGAAACCTGCCATGATGAAAAGCACATACTGCGTACCGATCAGTGCCGCCTGCGTCGTCGGATCGCTGGCAGCCTCGCCCAACTGTTTGACGGCCAAACCCCCCAGCACTCCCAACACCACCAGACCGAAGCGCAGCACCACCAGCACCTCGACCGCATCAAGCAGATGCCACGGCACCAAAAACGGTATCTGCTCCCGCCCACTGTATTGCCGAGCTACCGTCCCGAACGCCCCCCGCCACAATGCCCTCCCGATCAGCCACAGGCTCACACACAGCAGCACAAACACCGTTATCGCCGGCAGCAGCGCCCACATCCCGAACCGCAATTGATGCGCTTCTGCTGCCTCCTTCGCGGCTGCCAGCGCCCTCTCCGCCTCGCTCAGCCTCTCGTCTTGTGGCCCTCGCACATACAGCGGCCAGGCCCGCGGATTCGCCCCCTTAGCAGCCTCACCTGTAGGTGCATCCTCCAACGCCACCGCCACTGACTGTGATTCCCACTCATTCTCCACCAGCATCTCATAGTAGTATGGCACGGTCAGGTCCTGCAGCCAGCGCGGAAGCCTCCTCAACTGCGGCAGTACACCCTCGATGTCCGCCGCCTCCTCCACATCCGGGGAGAACAGCCGGGCCAGCGCCAGGTAAACCGCCTCGTGATCCGGATCGTGCGCCGAGGCTTTCAGAAACAGTGCCTGCGCCTGCTCGGGGTAGTCGTCCAGCGCGTACATGATCCCCAGACGCGCCTTCGCATACGGATTCTCATTGCCGCTCGTCAGCACCAGCCGCTCGTATCCGGCCACCGCCATGTTGTATAGATGCTCCGACTGCACTGGTCGCGGCAGCTCGCACCGCAGCCGCGATTGAACTTCCTCGCTGAACAGCGACAGCCGCAGCACCATGTCCGGCCGTATCAACTGCTGGTACGCGCCCTCGCGCCACACCGAGCGCGGCAACGGACGGGTTGCATTTGCCTCCGCCTTCTGATAGCCACGATATATCGCGACGCTGGCGCCAAAGAGCACGGCGATCAGAATGATACGCAGCAGCGTCGCTCTCTCCAGTGCCGGTATTTCCAGCCCTGGCAATCGTGTCAACCGCACTATATCCGCCTCTCTATCAGCGCCCTCATCCTGTCCCGTATTCTCTACTAACCCGCAACTCGCCTGCCCGGCGTGGCCCTTCCGCCGGCGACCCCTCTATCTGCCTATAGCCGGCTTCCCGAACAATTCTGTCGGCTGTCCCATTTCACTAATGAAGCAGCAGCCGTGGCAGCAGCCGGCGCACGACCTCGATAGCCACCAGCACAAGCAGAACTGAGAAGTCAAGAGGGGAGTTGCGTTGATACGGGGCCAGCCATCTGCGCACAGGTGTCAGCACTGGATCAGTCAACTGGTACAGCGTCAGCACTATCTTCATTGCCAGCGGGCTGCGCGGCGGATTCGGCAGCCAGCTTACCAGCGCACGTCCTATCAGGATAAACCAGTAAATCCCCAGGAGCAGGTCTAATAGCCGTAGCAGTTGCACCGGAGCACTTCCTATGGTGCGTCAGGCTCCCAGTTCTCGGGAGCGTTTCGTCGCCGCCACCACCGCAGCCATCAGACCGGCACGCACGCCGCCGTCCTCAAGCGCTCTGATACCGGCGATCGTTGTCCCTCCCGGCGAAGTTACCATATCCTTCAACGCGCTCGGCGATTCCCCGCTCTCCTGCAGCCAGCGCGCAGTCCCAAGCACGGTCTGCACCGCCAGCTCTCTCGCCTGCTCGCGTGGTAGCCCCGCAAGAACCCCTCCATCTATCAGCGCCTCAATCACGAGTGCAACAAACGCCGGCCCACTCCCCGAAAGACCCGTCACCGCATCCAGCAGCGGCTCTGCCACCGCCACGCCGACACCTACGCTGTCCAGCAATGCCTTGACCAGCTCCACTTGGTCGCCACTGCATGACTCATTCGCACAGTAGGCGCTTGACGCGGCCCCCACCGTGCACAATATGTTCGGCATCACTCGCACTATTGCCGTATCCTTGCCCAGGGCGGCCTCGTACTTGGCGATCGGTACACCCGCAGCTATCGAGATTACCAGCCGGCCTTCAATCGCCGGTCTCAGGGCCGCCAGCACCGCGTCGAGAACCTGCGGCTTAACTGCTAAAAGCACGTTCTCCGCACGCCTCACCGCCTCGGCAGCATCGCGGCTCGTTTGCACTCCCAGCTCATCCAGCGCAGCGCGCCGTGAATCATCCACGTCAGCCCCGATGATATCTTCCTTGCCATAGACGGTTCCCGACGCGATCAGGCTCTTAACCAGCCCGAAGCCCATCTCGCCGCACCCGATCACTGCCAGCTTATATGTCTCGCTACCCACCATGAGAAGTCCACATTCCCGTGTCCAAGCCGTTACTCTTGCCGTTCCTCAATGCTGTTTGTAGGACAGGCATCCTTGCCTGTCAATGCCGTTGCCTTCCGCCGTCGCGTTTCTCTGTCTGGCCTTGCTGAGATACGGAGGGCATGCCCTGCGCCTACTCCCCGCTCCCATGCGCTGCACCCAACGCCGAAGCGAACCTGAGCGGAAGCATAGCCTCCGCCACTGCTGGCCGCGCTCTCAGTCCATCGCATCTCGGCCCGCGGTACTCAGAAGTCCTCGGGGACCTCGAGAATACTATCCCGGTCGCGACTCCCCATGTTCGTCCCGCTGAGCACGAGTTTCTCCACCGGCATATCAAAGGGCGAGCAGATGTAAACCCATTCCGCGATCCGCCGCATATAGCCGTTGAGCCCGTAGGTCACTCCGCCCAGAAAGTCGCGGATACGGGTCGCCTCATGCTCCGGCACCGCTTGCAGGTTCAGCACCACCGGCAGCCGATGTTTGATTTCATCCGCCACCGCCGCCGCCTCTTCCATGTCCGACGGCTCCGCCCGGATGATCGTCACACCGGCGAACTCACTTCGCTCGGCACGCAGCGGAATCACTCCCGAATCCCGCTCCCGTCGAGTCTCTTCTGCATGCCCGGGATCACCGTAGGGGTCGTCGTAGGGGGGTTGCGAGGGCAGACCGAGGAAATCCAGCGCACGTGCAATAAGTCCATTCGACATCGAGATGCCTCCCATTCATTCCTGTGATGTGTGCTTTGACTGTTGTCTCGTCATGTGGGATGTCGAAGCGCCTATGTCGTTGATGCCTTCGCATCTACGGCGAAGCGCTGCGCAACTCCCCTGTCTAACTACCTCTGTCAATCAAGCTCTCTATTTGTGATACTCGCGCGGGCCGAAAATCGCTTGCCCAACCCGCACTATTGTCGCACCCTCTGCTATCGCCACCTGGTAGTCCGAAGTCATACCCATGGACAGGTGCCGCAAATTCTCCGCCGCTACACCTTCCTCCGCAAGCCCGTCTCGCAGCTCCCGCAGACGTCTGTAGTACTGCCGACCGCTCTCCGGGTCCTCGCTATACGGCGCTATGCACATCAGGCCCTGCCAGTCGAGATAATCGGCGCCCTCGACCGCCTCCACCAACTCCCCAAGCTCATCCTCCGCAGCCCCGAACTTCGTCTCCTCACCGGCCAGGTCTATCTGCAGAAGTACCGGCTGCCTCCGTTCAATCTGTTCCGCACGCCGGTCCAATTCATCTATCAGTCGCACGCTATCCACCGAGTGTATCAGCGCGCAAAATGTAACCAGATACTTCGCCTTATTCCGCTGCAGGTGTCCGATGTAGTGCCAGCGCGGATCTTCGCTAAGCTCCGCACTCGCAATCTCGTCATGCTTCGCCATCATCTCCTGCGCATAATTCTCGCCCAGGTCCAGCGCACCCGCACTTACCGCCTCCATTATCTCCGCCACGCTGCGGGTCTTACTCACCGCCACAAGTGTCACGCTGCCCGGCTCCCGGCCCGACTCCGCGACCGCTTGCGCTACTTCCTCCTCTACCTGACGCAACCTCTCGGCTATCTGCAACTCAGACATGGCGCAACACTTCGCGCCCCCTTATTTCTCGTCATCGAAGTCAAGCGCCCAATCGCCCAGGTCATCATCTTCCGATTCTTCCTCATCATCCCCGGACGCGGCCTCCGCACTCTCTTCCACCGCCACTTCCTCGTCATCAAGCGACAACTCGGATTCAGCCGCCTCTGTTATCTCTTCCGCCGGCGCCTCGATTTCATCCGCTACGGCTGCCGTCCCCGCAACACTGGGCGTTGTCACCTCATCATCGAACCCTGGCAAGTCATCGGGTATCGGCGGGATCAGGTCATCTGCGCTCAGTTCTCCCTCCGGTAGCGGTGCCGCAACGGCCCGGTCGGATGGCGATATTGCGGCCTCCACGCCGACTGCCGGCTCCACCCCCGCAGCCACCGGCTCCTCGTCAAAGGCCAACTCCTCCTCGGCCGCTACCGGCGCTGGAGGCTCCTCATCAAAGGCCAACTCTTCCTCAGCCGGCACTGGCGCTGGCGGCTCCTCATCAAAGGCCAACTCTTCCTCGGCCGGCATCGGCGCTGGCGGCTCCTCGTCAAATGCCAACTCTTCCTCGGCTGGCGCTGGCGGCGTCAGTTCCTGCTCGGCCTCCTGCTCCAGGTCCAGCGCTGACGGTGGCGCCAACTCCTCCTCTTCATCCTCTAACGTCTCCCCGCGCATTTCCGCCTGTTCCCGCTTGAACTCCTCAAATGCGGCGGCATCCTCTTCGCTCATCTCCTCCTGCTCTTCGAAGTCATCCGAGATGCCGCCTGTCAGCGCATTCGAGATACTCAATGCCATTTCCATTATCCCTGGAATCGCTACCTCTTCCTCGACCAAGGCCGTACCGCAGTACTTGCAGAAGCTGGCCTCCTTGCCGTTTTCCAGACCGCATTCCGGATTCGGGCACGTAACACCACGCCCCTCGACATCGAGGTAGTTCAAGCACATCAAACATGCGCCACGACTTGGCGGGTTCGGGTACCCACATCGCGTACAGTGTTTATCCGCCAAAAGAATTACCGCCCTTCCGGCACATTCCCAGCCGCTCGCCGGCTCATAATATCTCGTAGGCGAGTATAACTCAGCGCGGGGGCCATGTCAAGCTGACCAAACTCCACCCCTCTACCCGCTGCGACTTACAGTTAGCGCCACCTCGCGCAGGCCTTAAGCAACCCTTACCTCCCAGCTTGCTGCCCGCCTTTGCCGTTTGTACTGCCCGCCATCGAGTTCGCCCGGCGACCCCACATGCAGGCTTGCCGCCACCAAGGCCCTTCCCTTACCCCTCCGCCTGCCTCCAGCTACTACGCACGCGGCAGGTGCCGCGCCAGCGAAGTCAGACACACTATCAGAAACACTATCCCCTCCGACCTCAGCAATTCCGCCGGAGCGTCGGCCAGATACGTCTCGATGGCATACGCAGCACGCTCGCTAACTTCCGGCAGGTCCTCTGCGCAACGTATCAGCATCGCCAGATGACCGCACTGCTGGGCGAATTCCTCCTCACGGTCGCCGGCCAGCGCACTTGCTGCCTCCCGCACCGTCTCCATCAACTCCGGGTGCCGTTCCCAGCCCTGCAGGTCGGCCGTCCGCAGCAGCCGCCGGATCCGCGTCATCATCGCTGCCCGCAGCGCCGCTCGTTGCAGTTTATTCGCCGTCGCAATCCGGTAATAGTGGTTCTTCTCACCAAGCAGCCGGAAGATCCCGTTATTAACCTGCAGCCGCACCACCGGCGTGCTCACCTGCTTCAGACCCGCAAGCG
>Ga0180432_10010415_pt1 | contig 11134 bp, 6 predicted proteins | sample SS_ome_10_FD_132414 | JGI IMG/M metagenome (GOLD analysis project Ga0180432, IMG submission 132414) | Hypersaline lake sediment archaeal communities from the Salton Sea, California, USA - SS_1_MS_2 metaG | ecosystem: Environmental > Aquatic > Non-marine Saline and Alkaline > Hypersaline >... | reverse complement strand
GCAACGCCCGCGTCCTGAAATACAGAACCGGACCAACTACCCCACAAGTGGCAAGCAATTGTGTCCGGTTATAGTCCGCTTAGCGACGCGGCAACGTCTGCAATACCGCGCATACGCCTCAAAATGGCCCTATCGGCGGCCCCGAACTCAACGCGATGTTTGCCGTCACCGTGCGCAACGAGATCACCATTGCCGAAGTGGTCCCTGATTTGCTTCCTGTCGAAGCCGTCACAGTCTGCTGCCCTGTCGGCACGTTGTACAGCGTGTATCTGCCGTCCGCATCAGTGATTGCCCTGTTGCCTCCGACCCACACCTGTGCTCCAACAGCTGCGGCCCCTGCGTCGGCGACAATGCCGGTGATATGACCAAATCCCGGCAGCGCCGCGGGCTTTAGATAGAACGTGCCGGCGCTCTTTATCCCCTCACCTGCAGGGACCTCTCGCTGTGCCATCTCGTATCCCTCGCCCAACACGTAGATAGTGACTGTCCCGATATCGTTCAGCCGCAGCGCGAAGGTCCCATCGGCAACGGTTGTGGTCACCTTGTTGTTGTCTGTTACCTCCACGTCTCCCAGAGCACGGTGGTCGCTATCGTGCAAAACCCTCCCGATGATCGTTGTCGCCACCGGATCGCTAGAACTGCAGCCTGCCACCAGAATGGTTATACTGACCAGAGCGCACATGATAGTGATGAAAGCGCCGACTCGCAACTGTATATGCACTTGAGGCTGCCTCCCTGAAGTGAGTTCGTCTTACCTCGCCAGTTTACCACAAAGCTGATGACTACCTCAATACCCACTGCGGCAAACCCACCGCCGCGTCTCTTGCCCGCGTGCAGAGAGTCTGCTCAGATCTCAACCCACTGTGAGAGTGAAATCTATCCCCTCAAGCTTCTGGCCACCTCCTGGCAGCGTCACCGTCCTGCTGATCGAGCGCCCCTCATAGGAAACCGTTATCTCGTATGTGCCCGGCGGCACGAAGACGGAGTAGCCGCCCTCGATATTTGTGAACGTTTCGGCGGCCACAAAAGCATTGTTGACATCAAAGACCTCCACGCGCGCACCGGCGTTATTTGCTGCACCCACCAAACTGACCGTGCCACGGATTGTGTACGGCCCCGCCGGCGGCCTGTCTGCCTGCTCATTCATCTGGATCAACAGAGACCCCATCCCGGGCAGCACAGCCACGTTTTGCCGATAGTCGTCATAACCCTGCGCCTTTACCACCACCGTCTGCTCTCCGACAAAAACGTCGGGCACTGAGAACGCGCCATTTGCATCACTGTACACGGGCTCCATTTCGGCTACCGTTACCTCGGCCCCTGCAATCGGCTGCTGGGTGAACACATCAACGACGCGGCCTCTGAGTACTATCTTCGTCTCGCCTCCCACCAGTGTGAAGTCCGCTTGCTGTGGCTCGGTGGCTCCCTCGGCCTGGGCCACATTGATCACCGTCGTCGTCGTCAGGTACCCTTCGGCGGCTACCGTCACCTCAACGCGCCCTATCGGCATGCCCCCGATGATGTAGTAGCCCTTGTTGTCAGTGTGGCCGTTCACAACGACCGTGTCCCCGCCGGGTTGCGTGTGCTCGAATGAGACCATTGCCGACACTATTCCGCCACCAGTCGTTTCATTCCTCACATATCCCTCAACGATGCCGGTAGTACTCAGGTTTGCCGGCGTCATCGTGACCGTCTCGAACGTTGCTGTAGTCACCGATATCTGGATCGGGTACGACTCCGTCACATAGCCACGGGCTGTCACTGTCAGCGGCTGGGTCGGAGGTGTCCCCGTGCCGAATGGAATATTGCGCAAGACCGCACTACCCTCCGCCACGGTTACTGTCTCACGCACTCCACCGACAACCGCCGTGGCCGCCACCTCCAGAAAGTCCTCTGTTTCAGCGTCAATCACCCCCACGACAACAATGGCCGATGTCGGGTCCACCGGCACATCATCACCCACGCCGCTGCAACCGCATAGCAGCGCCACACAGCAACATACCCAGATAACCATCAGCCGGCTGATTCCGTTTGCCCTGCTGTCCATTCGTTCTCCGTCTCTATCGCTGCAGTTGCATCGCCCGCAAAACGCCGATTTGTCGACCCTCGTCATCCCGCGCCGTCAGTTGTAGCAGATACATTCCGTCCGGCACGAGTCTGCCCGTCGTGTTCCGCATATTCCATACCGTTGTGCTGGTCCCCGCAGGCGCTACTTGATCGCTGCAAACAATCCCCACAGTCCGCCCCGCGATATTCAGCACCCGCATATCCACCGCCGCGGATTTGCTCAGACTATACGTTACCGCCACGCCCTCGTTGGCCTGCGCTGTTTGCACCGATCCGATGACCAGAGCCGCCGCAGAATTCGTGTCCAGCTCGATGGCCAGATTCCGCGAGCCCCCTGTCGCATCCGTACAGAAAGCAAACTGTGTCGAGGTCCGCATGTACTGCCTGATTCCGGTGTCGCGGTCCACCAGTACCGGCCGCACAGCCGCCGGCAACTCGCTCAGGTCCGGCCAGCTCAGTCTGACCTCCGTCTCCGGTAGCGAACTGCTCAAAGCCAGCTCCCAACGTTTCGTCCCATTCTCCCCGCGCACATCTGTCAGGTAGGCCGCGTCACGCCTGCTGTCGCCGGGCTGCACGAACCGCACCTTCACATAGGGCCCGAAATCCGGCGGCGCAGCGAGGTCGAAAGCCGCATCCGCACCATCGCCGGCTTCCCGGGCAACACCCAGGTATGCGGCGGCGCTTCTCAGTCGTCCCGCGCTCGCCACCAGCGGCAGCTTCCAGCTCAGCTTGCGGCCCTCGTATCCGCTGTGCCTCGGGTTTTCCGGCGCCAGGTTCTCGGCGCCAACTGCACCGACTACCGGGAAATGGACATAGACGCCGGGGCTGCGCAGAACCCGGAACCAGTAGCCCGCAAACGGATCGAGCGTTTCCACAGTGTCATAGCCGGCTTGCTGATCGTAGGAGAAGATGCCCTGCTGCACCCAGCCGTTATCCACTGCCTCGCTCAGGCTCACCGGGTCAGCCTCGCCGAGCTGCACTTTGATACCCTCAATGCCGATCGGCTCGCGACGGGGACTGCCGATAATGTTCCAGCCTATCGGTAGATAGACACGCGCCGGCTCGTCTTCCGCCGGTAGCAGCCCGAATGTCTGCATACTCACGTCTCCGAATATTTTCAGCCAGAAGCCGCGCCCCGGCTCGAACGGCGCCGTATCCGGCCAGATCGTGTACTTGTCCTCGCCCTCGAGCGTCGGGTCCCAGGCCGCCAGCAGTAATCGGTCGGCCGCAATGCCCAGAATATCCGGCGCGCTGTTAACCAGCGGCTGCACCGGCAGAGACATCAGTTGCAGCCCCGTCTCACCCTTCAGGAAAGTGTGCGTGACGCGTGTCTGCTCGCCGCCCTCAATGAAGGTCACATACGAATCCCAGCCCACGTTGTATGTCCGCGTCACCGTCTGCCCAAGCTTGTTCTCGAACCGTATCTCGAGCTGCATCGGGCGCAGCGCGGTGGTGGTGATTCTATCGCCCCACACCCCGCGGCTGACCTCGAGACTGCTCAGCCCGTCACCGCCGGTCACATCTATAGTTCCTTCGGCATTGCCGATGATACCCCCGTACAGATTATTCTCCCCGGCCTCAAAACCCCGCTTGCTGTACGGATAGATGTAGCGCCGGTAGATATTGGCCACCTCGATATCCACCGAGACCCGCTGCGGGCCGCCGATGTTGAAAAACGTCGGCAGCAGGAACCCTTCGCCTGCCGAAGCACCCGCGCCGGGAATGTCTATGATATTCCCCTCTTCGGCATACAGCTTGACGGAGAAATCGTAGCTCCAGTACGTTGTCCGGGCCGTCGCCCCCATCGGTTGCTCGTCACCGCCGGATAATGTCGTGTACAACTCGACAATTAACGCCACAGATATCTCCAGCGGAATATTCCACGTGTACAGCTTCGGCCCCAGGTGCGAGCTCGTATCCAGCACATATTGATGCTCAAACCAATCGAAGAAGCTCTCGCCCTCGACCTGCGGAAGCACTGTTGCCGCCAGCAGCTTCAATGCCGGCACGTCGCCGGCAAGCTGCTCTGTGAAGTTATCATAGTACTGGCGGTTGAAAGCGGCGAAAAACCCCTCGTCCTCGATCCAGCACTTCAGCCACGCCGCCCGCGCCATCGCGATGCGCCAGACCATCATGTTCGTCACGCCGGAGGCCGGGTAATACGTCGGATTCGCCAGTTCCGGCTGGTTCTCCGCCTCATAGACTGACAGGCAGTAGAACGGCCCCGGGTCTATCGGGTCATAGCTCGGCGAAACCCCCGGCGTTGTCTGCACCGCATACGCGACAGCCCCGGTCATGCCCTGTTCCCAGGCGTCGTAGAACAGCGCCGCGTCGTCATGAAACGCGTGCAGCACCAGCATGATCAGCACATAGGTGTCTTCGGGGAAATTACCGGATAGCGGGGGGATACGAATCTCATTGGTGGTCACATCATACGTGCCGCCCTGAATTGTCTGCAGGTTTTCATCGCGGATTATCTTGACTGTGATATTGAACGCCGGCGGGCCATACAGCAGCCGCGCCTTTGGCACGGCCCGGCTCAGATAATCTCGCAGCGCATCCTCATCCTGTATCGAGAAGCCCTCGAACTCAAACTCCAGCTTATTGGCTGGAGCGCCTATCTGCGCCCCATTGACTATCGCCGCCTCCAGGTCGGGCAGCACCAGCTTGTTGCCGGCTGCATGGACTACCGTTCTGGGCACACGCACCTGTGCCGTCGCACCGACGAGTCCATGCTGCCGCATCCGGTCAACCGTAGCCTGTGCCGGCCACAAGCTCGCCACCGAGTGTTGTGACCATATCGCCGAGCGCACCGCCGCCGTCCGTGCCGCCGCAGTGGCTACTTCGCCTGCACGCACCGGAACGACGATTGCGCCCTGCGGCCCATTGGCCACACTCGCAAACGGCACATTCTGCACATTGCCAAAGGGATTCGCACTAGCCACACCGCCGACCAGGGCTAATCCAAGTATCCCTAGCAGGAATGCCAAGCCCACACGGTCACGGTTGGGTGAGACTACGACGCCCATAGCAGCACTCCATCGCCAAAAGTTGTTCTAGAACTCACCATTCCACACTCCATACGGCCAGTACTCCCACAAGTCTTGCGGCATCCACCAGCTTGGCAACTCGACATCATCCGCACCGCTAATCCCGGGAGCCGGCGGCGGTTGTATGGTCTCGTCTATCCCCGGGCGTTCTGTGTCCCTCAGATCGCCGGGCTGCCGACGCTCATCTGCCTTGAAGTCGCCGATGCCCGCATCCAGCCCGGTCTGCTGCCCCTGGTATGCCGACGGCTGTCGCAAAGTCCCTGCGCCCTCAAAAATCCCGTACCCCGGCAGACGGCTCTGGTCGCTATACGTACCCCCGCTTTGCAGGTTCTCAAATGCCCCATAGCTGGTGCCATAGCTGCTTTGGCCACCGTAGGTGTTGTAGCTGCTTTGGCCCCCAAAACCCCCATAGACATTCGATCCATAGCTGCCGTAACCGCCGCTGCTGCGATAGCCCCCGAAGCTACCCAGGCCGGAGCCCGCCGTGCCGCCAAAGCCGGTATATCTGGGTGCCGTGCCCCCACCCATCCCACTGTGGAAGTTTGTGCTCAGTGTCAGCATAAATGTATTCGCCACATAATTCTGGCTGGCCGGCGTCAGGCTCGTATAGCCGAGCCGAGGGTCCTGCGGCAGCCGCGACGTATTCTGGATGTAGCGATAGCCAAAACTCACCATCGCCAGATCGCTCAGTCTCCGCTGTTACTGCAATTCCAGATTCGTCTTTTTGAAATCCGCATAACCGCCGACGAAATCCGACAGGCCGACATTCAGCGCCACGCTCGATTTCTCATCAAGCTGGTAGCTCACGTATGTGCGGACATCGGTCATATCATTGGCCACCATGAACATCTTCTGCGCCGGCCCAAAGCCGACATACGTTGGACTGGACCCGGTCTGAAGGTTCAGGCTCAACCCCGCATTGTACGGCTTTCCCTCAGGCTGGTAGCTGACCCCCAGTGACAGCATGTCGTTGCTCACCGCACCGCGCCCCTCCTGCAGGAAGTCCATCATGTCGGTGCCCCACATCGCGTTGATTCCCCACTCATCACTGGCGCGGTAATTCACCGAGAGATTCCGCGTCGTCTGGTTGCTGTCCGCCAGATACCCGACGCTGCCGCCACTGGTATATTTCCGTTGCCCTATCATCGCATCTAGAGACAGTCTGTTGCTGGGTTGCCACGAAATCCGCAACTGCGAGTTGGCATCCTCGTACTTGTCAATCCCGTCATCATCATCATCGTCTTCGTATTCGGGTGGAATATAGCCGCCGCCGCCACCGCCAATCCCGCTGTAGCCGGAGTTGTACGAGTCGTACCCGCTGTAGTAGCTCACCCGTCCCACCGACTCCGCAATGCGATGATCCAGATTGATCCTCAGGTTGTCTTTCGGAGCCCATTGCACTGTGAACTGCGTCGTGTCCGAGCTCGACCTGTTCTCATCAAACGCCGAAGCGGACTCATTATGCCCCAGATTTGCCGAGATCGAGAGCTTTGAACTCGGTTGCCAGCGCGCAGATATGTCATGGCGGTTGGTGCTGCTCCCGCTCCTGTCATCATCGCCGGTTCCCGCATGAAACTGATTCGTGCGATATAAACTCGCCGCTATCGAGTACTTCCCACCCGACGGTGCATACTGCAGCCGCAGTTGGTCGGTCGTCATGTCGCTGTTACCGCTGCTGCCGCCGGTGTTGCCCATCTCCTGCCGCGACAGCTTCACCGTCGGCCAGCCGGGGAAATCGAGGTCAATGTCATATTCCCGCCGCTCAGTCGAAACATCTAGCGCTGTCGTGTCCGCACCGGTCTGCGCCGAGCCCACTTGGTAGGTATAGCCGTACTGGTCGTAGCCGGAGTCAAACCCGATTCCGCCGCCGTACGAGCTATAGCCAAACGAATATCCCTGCGAACTGGCCAGGTCCGAATACCGCGTATAAAGCCGGACATGATCGTGCGGCTGCCATCTCACGCCCACGTCGCTGCCCTTTTCCTGTCGGTAGAAACCGACGGAATTGATGTAGCTGAAATCCGGCGCGATGTCTCGATACGAGGCCAACGCGCTCAGCCGAGGCTTTGAGTAGTTCAGGTTCACCTGCATCGCGTCGCCCTTGGCCTTGCCCTGACCGCGGTTACTCATGCCGTAGTCGGCCTGCAGCGACAGGTTGTCCGTGATCCTGTAACCCAGATCGAACCCGGTCACCTCGTTGTTGCCAGTGTCGTAGTTGGTGCTGAGGTCATAGTAGTAACGGATCAGCACAAGCGACGTCGGGGGTACCGCGCGCCGAAAGATGATCCGCCCGATATCGCGGTACGAATCGTAGTCCACACCCTCTGCCTGCTCGACGTTGTCAACCAGCACAACCAACGCCTGATCGATGACGCGCTGCTCGCCCTTATAGGTCACCGCGGTCCCGTTTGCAATGATCGGCCGGAATATCGTATCGAACGGGCCCGTCGAACCTGATCCCTGGTACACATCCTCCTGATACCCGACAGTGTCCGCATCCGGCGTGTCGGCGCTCTGCCGCACGTGGGTCACCCCGATTAGCATCCGGTCATGCAGTAGCGGCATCTCGGCCCGGAAGCCCTCCAGCTTGCTCGGCGTTGAACCATAGCCATACGACTGGTAGCTCACGGAGATGATCGCAGTGTCGGGAATGATCTTCGGGGGGTGGTCCACCGGCTCGAAGTACAACTGCCCGCTTTGGTAATCCAGGCGGTAATCCACACCGAACTTCTGGACCTCTTCATTAACCTTCACCACCTCGGAGCCGTCTATCACCGGTGTGTAAGTCAGGAAATACGGCCCCGAGGTATTGTTACCCGAAAACGTTTGGTTCCGTGTGTAGCCTTTCTCCTGCGAGCTGAACGCCCGCAGAAGCCCGTTATTTGGCAGTACCTGGTCAAGCTGATAACCCTTCAGCGGCTTGCTGAATGATACAAACTCATTGCCTCCCAGGTTGATATTCACGTCCCCGTAGAAAAGCGAGGTGTCATGGCCCGAGTAGCCCGCAATCCATCGTGAATAGCTAGGCCCATAACCGCTCGAGGACAGGTCTGCCTGGAACGCGAATTCCTTCCAGATCGGGCCCTGCAGGTGCAGACTCGTCTGACGCACCATGCTTCCAGTATCCCAGCGCTGGTTCTCATACGCCGTCTCCGAGCCGTCCACCAGATTCTGCTGAAACGTCAGTTGGTTCTGGCCACTCACCTCCAGGCCCTGGAACAGGTCCCAGCGCTTGAAAGCGTTCTTAATGGTGTCCAGCACATCAGCGCGGCATACCTCACCGCCGGCAACTAGCGACGCAATCAGGAACGCGACCAACACGAATTGGGCCCGGCACCTGCCCTGCCGGTCGGTAAAACACTTCATCAGATTCCTGCTGCTCCTGTTATAACGCGACTGGATGCAGTCCTCATGCCGACCGGCATACGACCAGCCCGGCCGGAATACTCATTGGACGTCAGCCGAGCCCGAATCGTTCCGTCCTCACTGTCCGCAGGACACGATCAGGTCAATTGGCTCCCGGAAGACCCCGGCACAAACGCCCTCACCACCAGCCAGACAGCCAGGCCCACCGGTGTCAGACACAATGCCAGGACGAACCACGGGAAACCCGGCTGGCCTTTCGACGAGGCGTCAAAGCCCACCCAGATCGCCATTACCAGCCAGAACAGACCCACGATCACGATGACAACAATCCAGACTACTGCAGCTATCCCACCAATACCCGCCAACAAACCCATCAGTTCGTCGCCAGGAGCTGCTTCCATTTTCATCGCCCCTTTCGTCTCGCTAAAGCTCTTCTATCCTTACACGCCCACCTTATTCCGGATCATTTGCCCGACTCCTTCCATTCGCCGTCGGCAGGTGAACCGCTTCCCTCTGATGAAATACCCCATACGCGTGTGCGCCGTAACTCGGGAGGTATCCGCAAATGACAATCACCACCAAGACGACTGTCGCCCTACTCATCGTCACTCTTGCTGCTCTGGCCCTGACTGGCTGCCCCAAGCCGCCGCCGATCTCGGAAACCCCATCTGACCTTCCGACCACCCAGCCGACAAAGCTCTCGCTCTGGACGATATGGAACGCTGAACCACGCAAGTCCGCGCTCGACGGCATCGTCACCCGCTTCGAGCAGCAGAACCCCGACATAGACATCGCAGTCACCAACCTCGAACCGGACGCATACAAGACCCGCATCCGCGTCGCACTCGGTGGCAACACTCCTCCCGACATCTACTTCACATGGTCCGGAGAGAAAATGCTGCACAATTTCGTGCGCGGCGGGAATGTCGCCGATATTACCGCATACATGGACGCCGATGACGGGCAGTGGCGTGACTGCATCATCTCCGCCTCCCTCCAGCCCTATATCTTCGACGGCAAGGTCCGCGGCGTGCCCTATCTTCTCCAATGCACCTTCTTCTTCTACAACAAGGAGCTCTTCGAGCAGCACGGCTGGGAGATTCCGGAGACCTACGCCGAACTTATCACCCTCTGCCGCGCAATCAAGGCAGCCGGCGTCATTCCCATCGCCCTTGGCAATGTCCAGAAATGGCCTGCCCATCACCTCCCCTTCGTGCTCACCCAGCGGCTCATCGGCAAACAGGCCTGTGAGGCGCAGTTCGATCCGCTCGGCCCGGGCGACTATCGCGATCCCGCATTCACCAAGGGCCTCCAGATGTTCGCCGATTTCGCCGCCGAGGGCTTCTTCAACGACAGCCCCAATGGCACCACTCGTGAGAACGCCCGTGTGCTCTTCTACGGCGGCAAGGCGGCCATGTTCTACACCGGCACCTGGGATTTCGCCCGCTTTTCCGCAGACGGCGAGGCTCCTGAAGAGTTCTGGGACAAGTGGGATTTCTTCAACTTTCCCTCCCTCGAAGGCGGCAAGGGCGACCAACAAGCCCTCGCCGGCTCACCCGACGGCTACGTCATCAGCTCCGCCAGCCCGCACATCGCTGAAGCCGCCGGCTTTCTTCGCTTCATGACCTCCGTCGAACAGGCCACGCAGTTTGTGGACGAATGTCAGGAACTCGTCCAGGTCAAGGGTGCCGTCACTGAGGACAACGCCGGACCGCGCCTCCGGAAGTACGCAGAGATCGTCGCAGCGGCCCGCACTATCACCCCCTGGATGGACACCATGATGGAGCGCTCGGTCGCCGAGGAGTACATGAACGGCGTCCAGGCCCTCCTCGACGGCTCCCTCACGCCCGCGCAGGTCATGGACAGTGTCCGCAAGCGTCAGGCTCGGGTGAAGCAGGACATGCTCGCCGCTGAGAGCAACCCGCCCGCCAGCGAATAGCACCCATTGCCACCAGGCACACCCTGTTACCAATGAAACGCTCTGGCCCAATCGGCTACCTTCTAGTCCTCCCGGCGGTGCTGGTCTTTGCGGCCTTCGTCGCCTATCCGCTGCTGCATACGGTCCTGCTCAGCGCCTACTCCTACAGCCCCGTCAATCCGGTCAAGGTCTATCGCGGCCTCGCCAATTTCCACGACCTCTTCGCCGATCCCAACTTCGGTGTCGCTATCCGCAATAACACCTATTTCGTTGCCCTGTCGCTGCTCATCCAGATGCCCCTTGCGCTGTTCCTCGCCATCGGGCTCAACTCTACACTTCGCCGCCATCACATCCTCCGCACCGTCTTCTTCTCCCCATTCGTCGTGCCGGTCGTTGCCGTCGGCCTCGTCTGGCAACTCATCTACGAGCCCAACATCGGTGCCCTCAACGCCCTGCTCCAAGCTCTAGGGCTCGACGCGCTCACCACAGGCTGGCTGGGCGACCGCGACATCGCCATCTTCGCTATCATCGCCGTCTCCTGCTGGCGCTACACCGGCTTCCACATGATGATCCTGCTCGCCGGTCTCCAGGCCATCCCCGACGAGCTTTACGAGGCAGCCGCCATTGACGGTGCTAGCGGCTGGCAGCAGTTCCTCCATATCACGCTCCCCTCGCTCAAGCGTATCATCCTCGTGGACGCCCTCCTCATCACCGTCGGCTCGGTGAAGATCTT
>Ga0180432_10010414_pt1 | contig 11136 bp, 7 predicted proteins | sample SS_ome_10_FD_132414 | JGI IMG/M metagenome (GOLD analysis project Ga0180432, IMG submission 132414) | Hypersaline lake sediment archaeal communities from the Salton Sea, California, USA - SS_1_MS_2 metaG | ecosystem: Environmental > Aquatic > Non-marine Saline and Alkaline > Hypersaline >... | reverse complement strand
ATGTAAAACGGTTTCGAGATGGTCACCTTGTGCTGCGTCTCGTCGTCGCCGCGACCGACCTCGTTCGTGGGACTGCCCATGGTGAACGTGCCGGGCTTGATGAGAATCATCCGCATCGAGCCGCTGTCGGGGATCACGAACGACGCTGCCTTGAGCGATTTGACGGCCGCCGGGTCGAGTTTCTCTTCTTTAGCGTCCTCGGCCCGAACGATGCTTGCCGCCGGCAGTGCAAGACACGCCAGCGCCAGTATGATTGTCACGCGAAGGCAAACGGAGTATTTCAGTATAGTCATTATCGTATTCTCCTCGTATTTCGATTGTCGCAAGTCTCTTTGGCGAAGGGCGATACTGCGGTGTTACTTATAAAGGTACGGTTTTACTCGCTGCAGCCAACGCAACTGGTGCGGCTGAAGGTTCTCTCGGCCGCCCTTTTCGAATTCCATGCGGCTGTCCCAGTTGACCTCGGTGGTCCATTCGGCCTGTTGTGCGTCGAGGGCCTGTTGCAGGGTGCCCTCGTTTTCGGTGATCGAGAACTGGCGGAATTGGGCCAGATAGGCTCCGATACCGCGACCGAAACGGCCCGATCCCCAAGCGCCGATGCCGTAATACTCGTCGGCGTTGTTGAGCATTTGTGCTCGCACACGATACTCGCCCACGGCGGCTTGCTTCTTCTTCATTTCGATGAACATGTCCATCGAGCCTTTTCTGACGAACTCGTCGCGGGCTCGGCTGGTGTTCAGCTCGGCCAACTGCTTGTTGATTTCGTGCAGACGGGGATCGTCGTAGCGGCGTCCCTCGGCTGCCCGATATGCAACCCGAGCGGCGTCGAGCTTGGCTTGCGCCGCCTTGCGCTGGGGAGACTTCTCCACCGCTTGGCGTCGCAGCGTGTCCATCTTGCGACGCAGCGAGTTGGCCTGATCGCGCGGGGCGACAACTTCGGCGGCGGAAACCACGCGATGCTCTTCCGCGCGTCGCTTTTGCTCAAGCACTCGCAACTCGGCATTGAGTGTCTCGCGAGTCTCGGGCGTCGCCTCCTTGGGCAAGGCGGATATCTTCTTGCGAATATCCTCAACCGCCTTCACGGCCGCCTGGTAATCGGCGTCGTTTTCCCTGGCCGCGGCAACCAGTTCGCCGTGTTGCTTGTTCAGTTCGGCCGCCTGCTCGTTCATGGCGTCGACTTCCGCCTGGACAGTCTTGCGAGCATCATCCTCGGCCTTTCTAAACGCCTGCTCGGCCTCTTGCATGAGCTTTCGCTTGGCGGGCAGGTCGGTATTCTTCTCGTCGAGTTCCTTGCGTATGGCGGTCGCCCGCTGGCCGAGCGTCTTGGCCTTGGCCTGTTTTTCGACAACATCCGGCCGCGTGTCGAACTTCTTGCCCAACTCGGCGCGGAACTCGTCGTACTTCTTCTGGAACTCCTTGGCTTCCTTATCCAGTTCGGCGATTCTCTCCTTGCCGAGATCGGCACGTTCCTTGCGAATCTCACCGACCTGTTGGCCCCAGATACTCAAGCGCGACGAGTCCACGCTGGGCGCTTCTTTCGCCGCCGGCGATTCTTGCCAGGACTTAAGCCGCTGGGCGTTGAGCTGCTTGAACTTCTCGAAACGGGCAAGGAAACTCTTATCAACCCGCCGCGAACTGATCTCGGGCACGATGCCGTCTTTCTCGAAATCCTCGTGAATTACTGAGTAAATCCGCACGTGGTCGATGGTGCCTTTGAAACACTTCTTGCCGTCGCGCGTCGCGGCGATGAAGTTTCGCTTCTCGCAACCGCCGGGAAACACGTCGGCGGGGCGGAACTTCGACTCGCGCGAAGCGACCTTCTTGTTGTCGTAATAGATGGACATCGCCTTTCCATCAATCTCTACGCGAACGGTCGTCCAATTGCCCGACGGTATCGCCGGGGCGGCCAACGACTCCTTCTTACCGTCGACAATCGTCATAAGCGCTACCGCCCCGGACGGGCCGACGCACAGCTTATAGCAATTATCAACCGAACTTCCGAAATCAAAAACGGTCCGCTCGCCGCCGCCTTCCGGTTTAAGAGCAATGTCGACCGTGATCGCGCCGAAGTCGGCGACCATGGGCCCCAGCTCGGCATACTGATCCTTGCCGTTGAACGTATAACCGCGCTGCTCGCCGTCGACCGCGAAGCCGGGCCTTCCGTAAAGCACACCGTCGTAGCAAAGCAGATCTCCGCCGGGATGTCCTCGCTCTTGGAACAGGTCTTCCAGCAGCACCGTCTCTTCGCGATCCATGCCGTAGTTCGCCTCCAGGCCCACGTATGTTGCCAGATAGCAATAGCCTCGCGGCTCCGGCGTGGTCCGCTCGATCGGCATGTCGGGATAAATCTTCACGTCGTAATCCGGGGCGTCGGGATGTCCTTCCCGGTTGTAGGTCAGATGCAAATGCCGGTTGCTGATGTTGCGACTGACCCGCGCGAAGTCGGAAACCTCGGCCGCGCCGCAAACAACCGCGCCGCCGAAGACCTTCGCGTTGTCCTTTATCACAACGTCCGGGCCGCTTACTATTGCGTTGTCCTCCAAAATCGCGTTGTCCAGCACTTGGGCGCCGTCCAGCACCATGCAATCGGGGCCGACATAAGCGGTCGGCGCCACTTTACAGCCCTCGGCAACCCAACCGCCGCCGTTGGGATGTCGCGAACCGACGGCATTCTCCAACAACAGCTTGGCACGAAGGTCCTGGAATAGAGAACTGACCAAGATGCGATTGTGCCACCAGTCAAAACGTCCGGGGAACAACTCGCGATCGAAGAGCATCTTGGCGTACTCGGGGCAAGCCGGGATGATCGGCTCCAGATGCTTCTTCATTCTGGCGTATTCGGGCGTGTCGGACGGGTGCGGCCAATCGTAGCAGCGACCCCGCGGGCCGCCGGAGATGGCTTGCGTGGCGTAATAATCCGGCCCGTTGAGGTTCCAGTTGGCGTTGGCTCCCACCGGCAAGTTCGGCCCCACGGGACGACAGCCCGTCAGCTTGACGTCGTATGGATACTTGTATGCGTAGTCCCGCTCGTACAACAGATTGGCGTTCCGCCCGCTGCCCGGCTCGGCCGGGAGCAGGGCCGTTGGCGTGGCCGTCACAACGAGCCAGTAACGCTGGTCGCCCTCTTTCGTATCCAAAGACATTTGGCCCTTGTTCCACATCGGGCTGTAGCGGCAGCGGCCCTTGTCGTCGACCGCCACGATGCAAACGCGCCAGTCGCTGTAAGTTGCCGGGTCGTGGTGGCCGCGGAAGTCGACGGTGATCTTCTTCGCGCCCTCTTCCGGCTTAAGGAAGATATGATTGCAGCCGAACGGCTCGGGCGCCTCGGCCATGTTGCATCGATACAGACCCTCTTGCCGATCGAGCGGATAGAGGAATTGTCGCAAGGGAGCGGTGAACATTTGGCGGAAGCCGGCCTGCATCTCGATGTCGAAATCGGCGAGCCGGGTTGCCCATTGGGCCATCATGTCGCCCATGCCGCGGATGGCTTCGCCCTGTTTCCACATGCCCCGGTCGCGGCCGACCCGGGCGATGGTGTGCATGGGCGAGTTTTCGTGGCCCACGCCTTGGCTGCCGAGCGAGCCGCTGAAGGCGTATCCCCAGTTCGGATCGTCGCCGATAATCATGTACATCAGGCAACCGGGATAAGCCCCGTGGAAGAGGTTTTTGTAGGGGCGGTTGATCTGATGGACGGCCTTTTGCGTAACGGTCGGGTCGCCCAGCGGTTGAAAGGCGTCGCAGAACGTCTCGCCGCCGCCGACGCCCCATCCGCCTGCCCGAGCGCCGTGTCCCCATTCGTGGAACAGGGCGTGCCAAGCCGCGTGGCGGATGCCGCACCCGCCGTAGCCGCCGCCGGCGTGGCCGGGTATTTCGCCGAACCCGTCGCGCATCGTCCCCGGCACGGTGACGAAGTATCGCACGAAGCCCGAGGCCGAGCCGGTCCAATGCGGCATGATGTGGCCGGCGTATTCGTTGTATGCCCAAAAGTCCTCGAAAACGCCGAGCGTGGCGTCGCGGTATTGGGTCGTCTCTTTCTTGCGTGTCGCGTCTACCCAAGGGCTATGGGCGCCGACGGGGCTTTGCGAGCCGGCACAAACGACGAAGTGTTGCGTCTCCACACGAAACGTGCCCGGCTTGTAGATCTCGCCTTGCGGCCAGGAGGAGATCATTCCGCCCGGGGTTGGGCGATGAATGTTCTCCAGCGTGGCGTGAATCCGCTTCATCTCCTTGACGTAGAGAGCTAGGATGTATTCTTGATCTTCGTTGGATAGACTTCCGGCGGTGAAGCATCGCTTGCGACCGTCTTCCAAACGCAAAACGACGGCTGGGCACCAGCCGCGCCCGTTGGTGCCAACTGCTCGCTTGATTCCCGGATGCACGAACGGATCGCCCAGGTTGCTTCCCACGCCGCGGAACCCGAGCAGATGGGCTTTGAACTGTTTCTTTCCTTCGAGTGTTTCATCCCACCATTTGCGAAAGTAGCCCAGTTCGACCAGCGGCTCTTCCTCGACGGTGCGAATCGTCCAAGTGCGAAGCGGCACGCCCTCGGGCACGTCGACCAGATCGACGCCCCGCTTGGGCCACCACTGGACCACGCGCCGCCCGGGCTGGCCGCCGGCGTCGGGTGCCTGTTCGACCTTGTCCAGCGAAACGTCTTCCCGCAGGTTGCCGGGAAAGCGAGCGTTGCGGAAATAGTCATACTCTTCCGCCACGGCCAGCGAACCGCCAGCCGCGAGGCATACGAAAAGCACGAGGAGTTTCTTCATCGGGTGTTCTCCGTTTCGTTTGTAGTCGCTAGTGTCATTTCGGTCGACTTGGGCAAGGGCCGCACGGGCGAGATGTAATCCATTGTCGTTATCGTATCATTATTGCGTATTCGGGCGGAGATTGCGAATTCTCGGGTCAGAAGAGGGTAGCCTCGATTCTCGAATCGAGGTGCGAAGCACCAGAGGCCTCGTGGGCGGGTGGTCGAATGGAATGGTTGAGTCGCCAGGCAGGGCCGCGCGGCAACTGGAGCCTCTTGCCGCTGCGGGACAGGTTCAAGAACCGGGGTTACACGGTACCCGGTTGCTTCGCGCATGCCCACGCAAGCGTGGAGCATGGCACCCGTATATTGACCACTGAGACAACTACGGCGCAATCGTGAAGACAATCCTCTGATATCGCGTAAGCGGTGGGGTGCCGGTGTCGGTTGTTTCTAGGATGATGTGAAGCGTCTTGCCGGGCTCGTTGGGGACGATGAAGGAAGCGCCGCTTTGGGAGGTCGCCTCGGCGATGTCGACCTCGGCCTCGGCGCTGTCGGCGTCGGTGTATTGCCACCAACGGTACGAAAGATCGTCGCCGTCGGGATCGGTCGTGCCTTCGGCACTCAAGGTAACCTTCTCCCCGGGCTTGACGGTTCTGTCAAGCGGTCCGGCGACCTTGGGCTTCGGCGGATGGTTGGCGTCGTCGTAATCCTTAACGCACCAATCGGCCCGGGCGGCCCAGTCATTCTCAAAGGCGATGGCCCAACGCCAGATCGGTTTGCGGAGGACGGTCCAATATTTGTTTTCTTCCCCATGGGCGTCATGGGCGCCGCGCCACGTGGAGCCGTCGGTCTTCTCCTGGACGAATCGACCGCCCCAACCGCCCCAGCCCGGGTGTTCCAAGCTCCGCAGGCCGACGTCGATCTGGTGCATGAATGCGGGTGAGTCGCCTTCCGAGCGAAACGCGCCGTCACGAGCTTCATAGATCGCACACAGCGGGCCGTGGTTTTTCAGGATGTTCTTCTCCATCCACGGCTTCTCGAAGTAGCTTTTACCGGGCGGCGGAATGGCACCGCTCCAGCCGTACGCGATTGTGGTGAACTGGCGGAAACTGCCCAATGTTTGCAGGCTCGGCCAGTTCGGTTCGATATACGCGCGAAACGTTCCGTCCTGGTCGAGGATGATGTAGATGACCGCCTTCTTCGCGACCTTTTCCATCTGGTCGGGATGCTCTTGCTGGATTTTACACAGCGCCCGGGCGATGGTGTTCGTGCCGCCCCAGGCTTGCAAGTACACCGGGCCGGGCTCGTCGTCGAGCAGCACTTCCACGATGCGATCCGAGCCGGGTGTGTCCTTGGTCATGTCGCCCACGTCCTCGACGTTGCCGGCCAGCACCAGTTTTCGCAAGGCGTCGGCGGTGGGGAATCCCTCGGCGTGCTTGGACAGCTTCGGATAGATCTTTTCGTACAGATCGATCTGGTTGTCGAGCCAGACTTCGTCGGCCCAACCGCGTGCTTCGATGTCCTTGCCGTTGCCCTTGATGTGGAAACAGGAACTACAGTGGATGATCCCCTCGATGTCCCACTCGTTTGCATAAAGCAGGAAGCGAACCATCGAGCAGCGGTCGTCGATCTCGCCGTCGGTGGTGACGATGATCCGCGGCCGCGTGCCGGGCGGGGGCGTCATGATGTCCAGGCCCGCGACGGCGTCGTGCGTCGGCCGGTAGTAAGGACCGGCCGTCGCGTCCGGCGTCGGCTGGCCCGGTTTGACCGCTTCGAAGTCCGGCACGGTGCCGGGGGCGGTCTGGAGTTTGCGAATCGCTTCGAGGTTTAGGACCCCGTTGGCTCCGTCGCGACTGCCGAAGATTCTAATGCCAGCCAGTTGGCCTTGCAGTTGGTGCTTCGTCGGGTGTTTTAGAATCGTGTCGTTGTAGTTGCCGATGGTCAACGTGCCGCTGGCGGATGCCGTCGGGCCGGCGGCGTATGAGTTGGTCTTGTCAAGCGCGGCCGGGGTTTTCGGGTCGCCGATGTACCACAGCACGTTGTCCGACTCCTTAGTGCCGTCGTATGTTACGGCGAAGAACGTCCATTGTCCCATCTCTACCGACCGGGGAGAGGAGTCGTTTTCGATGCCGATGGGCGACTCGTTTATGCTTAGTCGAAACCGCCCGTCGCGAAGATGAGTCACGGCGAAGCCTTGCTGTTTGTCGTCTAAGTTGAAGACCAAGATATTGCCCGCCGGCCCGGCCGGTCGACGAGTCTCCCGCACCCAACCGCAAACGGTCAGCGACTTGAGGCCTTCGAGATCGCTGATCGGTTTCTGGTCCGCACCGACGGCAACCCAACCCCACGGCTCCCGGCCGGGCATTATCCCGCCGGCGGGAATCCATAGCGTGCCGGCGTCGTCTTGGCGGACATTTCCGCACATCTTGCCCGGCGTTTGATTATCCTTCACGCCGATCCGCACCAAGGCGGCCGGTTCGGCGCCCGTGGCGGACGGCTGGGAACATGAAACATAGACCAAGGAGAAGAGTATCGCGGAAACCGCGGCTTGGAAGTTGATTCGCATATCGTGATCCTCGTTTCCGGAATGCCAGTACCAGTCCAATCCGTATCGACTTTGACTATAGCGGTCGCGGCGGCCGGTAGCAAGCTTTCAGAGACATCAACGGCAATTCCATAATCTATCGTAAGTAGGGTAGGCATTCCTGTCTGCCTTCGGGAGGCTGTCTTCTCATCGACAGGCAGGAATGCCTTCTCTACTTGTTCAGAATGCAGGCAGGAATGGCTACCCTACTTGCTGACTTGCTGAAGAATGCCTGACCTAATTGCTCAAAATGTGCAGGTCCACGAGAAACACGTACTTAAGCGAGAACCATGCCCCGATGATGATGAAGATCCAGCCGGTGATCATTCGGGCCCACCATTCGACCTTTGAGAGGACGTTGTAGGTCGTGCCCACGGACTTCGCGCTGAAGGCCAGGAGAAAAGCGACCAGCAGCACGGGGACCGCCGTGCCGATGCCGTAGATCAGGGGCAATACGAATACGCCGCCGGTCAAGGAGGCCGCGGGAAGCGAGATGCCGACTTTGGCCAACAAGGTCGTGATGGCGCCGGCCTCGGATCCCATGACCAGAGCCAACAGCCCGAAGAACCAGGCGGCCGACGTGGGGCAAAACGAGACGGCGAACAGCACTGCCAACAGCAGCGCGCCCCAGACGCCCACCGCGTCGACCCGTTTCTGCATGCCTTCGCTCATCGTCGCCCCGCCGATGCTCACGCTGATGAACCCGACGAGGAACATGCCCAGCAGCAAGAAGATTGGGCCGAGCACCAGATGCATGTATTGCTGAAGGAACATCGACACCGCCGGGATGGACATCGCCGTGGCCGCCAGAAACACGGCCAAGCCGAGGTACAGCAGGCAGCGTCCCAACGTGTAGAGCAAGCCCGCGTGGATAACCGCCCGGGAATCCTCGACGTTGCGGCCGATGTAGGAAATGGCGGCGATATTCGTTGCCAGCGGACAGGGGCTGATCGAGGTCAGCACGCCCAAATACAGGGCTGCCATGGCGTAGAGCGAATAAGTTAGCATTGAATATCTCCGGTTTGTCTTACCGCAGCGTCGTCTAGTTCCTGGTGAAAATACTCGGGTGCCATGTCCCACGCTTGCGTGGGCATGAGAAGCAGTGTTAGCCTTGCTTCACGCATGCCCACGCTTTTCGTGGGACATGGCACCCATTGTCGATTAATGAAACAGGAACTATCTAACCCAAGCGGAATGCGACGGTTGTCCGGTGGCGACTCACCCGGCCGACTTCTGCTTGGCCTTTACGTCGTCGCGGATGTACTTGAGGAATGCTTCCTTGTCGCCGTGTTTGGCCCAAATGTCTTTCAGGTTGCTGAACTGGGCGACCTTGTTCTTTGCGACTTTGGCCACGATAAGGGCGGGGCCGTCGACTTTGTAGCCCTTCTTGAGCGCCGCGTTCTTCTTGTCCTGGAAGTCGACGTAGTGGAACTCGACCGAGCCGTCCTTGACCTCTTGCGGGAAGCCCTTGGTGACGGCCTCCTCGGAGTAGCTGCCCATCTTCTGACACGTCGGGCAACGCTTCGTGCGATGGAAATACATCACGACGACGCGGTCGGCCGGGGCCTCCTTCATCTCGGTATTCCGCTCGGCCAGCGCGGCGGGAACCGAAGACAACGACACGAGAGCCAGCACCGCGATAAGTGCGACAAATAGAGTGACGCGTTTCATCTTAAAATCCTCTCCTTGGGTAATCGATAATTACGAAGTGTTTGTATTTCTCGCCGCCTCGCTCATTGAACTGCCGACGGGTCGCTTTCCATCGGCAGCGGCAGCGGCGGTGACGATTCCGTATCGCCCGATTCCGCTTCGGGGACCGGCAGGCTGGGAACAGGTATGTCCGTCGGGGGGGGAACTTCGGAATCGTCCACGTCGGCCGCATCGGTCGGCGGCGTTGGTTCCAGCATGGCTTGTATTTCAGTTTGCAGATATTCCTTCATGGCCGGCTTGTCTTTCGCCAGCGACAATACTTTGTCGAGCCGATTCCAGGAATCCATTTCGCCGTCCTTCATTTTCACCAGCACGATGGTCGCGCTTGTAACACCGAAATCCACGGCCATCGACTTGGCCTTGGGATCGTTCATGTAGTCCAGAACCTTCCAGGCAACCGTGCCGTCGTTTAGCTGCGAAACATACTCCGCGTCGATCGCCGCCTTCGCATTGGCCTCGGCGGCCCGGCAGGTCGGGCAGCGGACGCCGTGGAAGTAGTAAACCATCAGTGCGTCTTCCGATGCCTCTCCGGTCGTGGCGGCGCCGGGGCCCGCCGCGATGCCGCCGGCTTTGCGAATGGCTTCCAGTTCCTCGGCGATCTGCTTCAGTTGCGGTTCCAGTTTTGAAGCCGCCTGCATATCGAGCGCCCGGGCGATCAGCAACACGAGCGTCGCCGAAAACAGCGAGATCAGACAAACGGCAACCGCGTTCTTCAGTTCCATGGTTCGTTTCTCCCAATATGCCATGGGCTGTTCGCCCACGGTCGATGATCCGCTCCCGCCTGGCTGCTTGTTACCAACCCGGGTGTCTCGGCTACGGTCGAAGAATCACCACTCTTGCCCGTTTGCCTGAAACTCATTCCGTTACTTAGTTCCTGTTGGCACACATTGTCGATTTAGGAAACAGAAACTACTCGGTCAACTTGGACTTGCCTTGGCTCGCGACCTTGGCCACGGCTTCATCAGTCGCCGGGGTTTTGCCCTTTACCATCCCGATATCGGCCAGACAGAGGTGTTCAAACTTTTTGAATCCCGCCTTCTCCAACGTGTTTCGAGCACAGTGCAAAGGGCAACCGTCAATCGCCAAAATGGCTTTTGCCCCCGTGGCGATTTCCATGAGCGGCTTCACGCGGCCACCGATTCCAGCCAGGCAGGACATCCTGCCCACGCCATCCTCACTCAGTTTTCTCGCGGACAAGTCGGCAATCTTGCCCACGTCGGCTGCTCCCGAGCAGGGGAAAATCACTTTCGTCGCCGGCTTGCAACACTCTGCTTTAGGGTCATTGCCGTCCACGTCGGCCTTGGTCTTGGCATCAGGCACGGGTGGGGCGCTTTCGGTTCCTTGGGCTGAAACGGCGACCGAAACAACCGATCCGGCGGTTGTCCCCGCTGCCGCACTCGTGAGAAAACGACGACGATTAACTTTTGAAGCCATGATCGAAACTCCCTATGATTGAACTTTCCAAAACGGTCATACCGGCTACGCCAATAACTTCTGAATGTCCTCCGCAGAGAGTACTTTTCCTACCGATTTGACTTCGCCGTCGATGGCAATCGCGGGCGTCATCATCACGCCGAAGCTGGTGATCTCCATGATATCGGTGACTTTTTCCACCTTGGCATCGCTGCCGGAGTTCTGAACCGCCTCCTCGGCGTTTTGTTTCAGTTTATCACACTTGGCACATCCGGTTCCAAGTATCTGCACGAGTTTCATCTTTCACCTCCAGATTAGGGTGGCTCAGCTAGTCTTTGTACAATCCGGCTTAGGCTACGAAAAACGCGCCGAAGATCATGCCCACCATTGTACTCATGATAATGGTCAGGACGACGAACGCGGCCGTCTTCTTAAGCCCAATGACGCTGTAGATTACCAGTATACTCGGCAGCGACAAGGCCGGTCCAGCCAATAGCAGAGACAATGCGGGTCCGCGGCCCATGCCCAGGCCGATCAAAGCTTCGAGGATCGGAATCTCGGTTAGCGTGGCGAAGTACCACAGCCCGCCGATCATCGACGCTATCAGGTTCGATTTTAGACTCTCGTCGCCGACCCAACTGGCCACGACTTCCTCGGGAATCAAGGCCCCGACGAAACCGGT
>Ga0180432_10010413_pt1 | contig 11140 bp, 9 predicted proteins | sample SS_ome_10_FD_132414 | JGI IMG/M metagenome (GOLD analysis project Ga0180432, IMG submission 132414) | Hypersaline lake sediment archaeal communities from the Salton Sea, California, USA - SS_1_MS_2 metaG | ecosystem: Environmental > Aquatic > Non-marine Saline and Alkaline > Hypersaline >... | reverse complement strand
TGTTCTCACACATCGCTTATGACCGTACTTCCTCCCCAACGCGGTCCCCACGGGGAACGACCGCAAGGCAAGGGAAATGGATCACCTGATGGCTCAGCGAACGTCCTTCGATTCCTCGACAGAGGGCGTCCACAGCCGTTCGTCTGATTGCCGGAAAGGCTCTCGGGGAGTAGACTTCACCGCATGAGACGATTCCTTGTCATCGGACATAGCGTGCCGATCCATCCCGACTTCCACCTCAACGATCTGCCGGGGGGGGCGGGGCGGATCGATGTGCTCTGCCGTGCCATCGGTGCATCGCTGCTGCTATCTCATGGAATTCGGCGCGATGTGGAAACGACGCTTCTGCTGCAAGATGACGTGAGGATCCGAATCGCCGGCGATCGCGTGAAGCGCCTTAACCCCGATGAACGTTCGACCGCTGCTCTGATTCGCAGGGCTTTGTCCCGGATTGGTGATGAGGAGATCGAGAGCACGCCCGGTATCCACGTATCTCGTTGCACGGTTGCGGCGGCTGTTGACCGCATGAGAGCGGAGGGAGCCTCCCCGATCGTCCTTGACGAGGGAGGGAAGCCGTTCGACGCGTTCACGATGCCGAGTCATCCGGCGTTCATCCTCTCGGATCACTGTGACTTCACGGAGCATGAGGTCAAATTGCAGGAGGGGCTTCCGCGGCTCTCTCTTGGGCCGACGCCGCTGCATACCAGCCAGGCCATCACGATCGTGCACTATCTTCTCGATCGGCGAGAACGGGTCCAGAACGAGGATCTCGTGCTAGCGCACAAGGTTTGGGGTGAGCCCAAGGCGCAGATGATCAAAGGACTGCTCGAGGATTTCGACGTTCCGGTCAATCTGGTATCGCATGCGCCACCGTCGGTCTATCCGATGGTGATAGACGGACTTGCCGAGGTGCGAGTCATGGTTCGATCTCAGGATCTCAAGAGAGCTCAGCAGATCATCGCCGACTACTTCGAACAGCCATGCGAGGCGTGATGAACTCCTCGGGCTGTCGGCCGGAGTCGCAAGATGCTGGAGAAGTACCGGATACGCACGGTCAGATCGAGTGTCGTTCGCTCATGGTCGAGCGCGATCTGAGGCGACGTGGAATCCGCAGCGACACCGTGCTTGATGCGATGCTGCGAGTGCCCCGGCATCGATTCATCTCAGCCGAGCTGGCGGACAAAGCCTACGCGGATCAGCCGCTTCCCATTGGCGAAGGTCAGACGATTTCGCAACCGTACATCGTCGCGTTGATGACCGAGGCCCTCGAATTGGAGCGCGGCATGACGGTCCTTGAAATTGGCACGGGGTCGGGCTACCAGACGGCGATTCTCGCCGAATGCGGTGGACGCGTTTGGACGATTGAGCGCTCGGCTGCGCTGGCTGAACGAGCGAAAAATCTGCTGGAAAGCCTCGGATACGATGCGATTCGATACGTCGTCGGTGACGGAACCATGGGCCTTCAGGAACAGGCGCCATTTGATCGGATTCTCGCCACCGGCAGCCTTCCGGAAGTACCCGAAGCACTTCTCGGCCAGTTGAGGGACCAAGGGAGTTTCGTGGGGCCGATCGGCTCGTTGCACCATCAGCGGCTCGTCCGAATTGTGTATCATCCGGGTCGAATGCGGCAAGAGGATCTTGGATTGTGCAGATTCGTCCCGCTGTTGGGAGCCGGGGGGTGGAACGAGCGGGTGCTAAGGTGAGCGTGAAGACAGGTGCACGGTCAGCCAAGGAGACGATGTGACAGGACTGGATTGGATCGATCTTCGCAGTGATACAGTGACCCGTCCGACGGACGGAATGCGGCATGCTATCGCCACCGCCGACGTGGGAGACGATGTCTTCGGAGAGGACCCAACCGTTATTCGCCTGGAGGAACGCACGGCGGAGCTGCTTGGGAAGGAAGCGGGCCTGTTTGTGGCCAGCGGAACGATGGGGAACCTCGTGGCGCTACTCGTGCACGCCGGCCGCGGAGATGAGATCATCCTTGGCGATCAGTCGCATACATTCCTCTACGAAGTGGGGGGCTGTGCAGGGCTCGGCGGGATTCATCCACATGTGTTGCCGAATCGCGCGGATGGAACGCTGGAGCTCTCAACGATCGAAGCGGCGATTCGGGATGTGTCCAACCTCCACTTCCCTCGGACGCGACTGATCTGTCTTGAGAACACCCACAACCGGTGTGGCGGCATTGTCCTGCCTCCCGAGTACGACGCAGCGGTGGCGACGTTGGCGAAGCGGTACGGACTCGCGGTTCATCTGGATGGTGCGCGGCTGTTCAACGCGGCGATTGCCCAAGACGTTGCGCCAGATCTTCTTGCGAGCCACGCAGACTCCGTGACGATCTGTCTGTCCAAAGGACTTGGCGCGCCCGTCGGTGCAGTGCTCTGCGGCCGCCGAGCGTTCATTGATGAGGCTCGACGCATGCGCAAGGCGGTTGGTGGAGGGATGAGGCAGGCAGGGATTTTGGCTGCTGCAGGGCTCTACGCGTTGGATCATCACATCGATCGATTGGCTGAGGATCACGCCAATGCGACGAGGCTTGCCGCAGGGATCGACGAGATCGATGGGCTTTCCTGTGCCCAGGCGAGAGAAGGTGTGTGGTCCAATCTTGTTTACTTCAGCATCGATTCTACAGGTCTTGATGCACACGAGCTCGTCGAGCGGCTCAAACGACAAAGCGTTCTTGCGATTCCTCTGGGCGCGAATCGCCCTAAGATCCGCATGGTGACACATCTCGACGTTTGCTCATCGGATATCGATGTAGCCCTCGATGCCCTCCGGTTATCTCTCCGAGGGACGTAGGTCCCTCCTCCTTCCGAAACAGGTCGTCCCCCAATACCCTCGATGAGCTTCGGCGTTTGGAAACGAGCCCCTACCATCACGCTACCGGGTGTTGCGGGCGACTATCCCACTGCGGGGTGTTTCTCGTACCCGATTCATCGGCCTTGGCAAAGGGGGAACGATGAAGGGGCTAGCAACTGCACTGCTGTTTGTCGGACTGACGCATCTCACCGTCATGGCCGGCCCTTTGGAGCTGTCCATCGGCGGGGGACCATCGGTGATCTCGCTCGACGAGATCAACGAGTCAGTCGGCATTTTCAACGCACTCATTACGCACCTCAACGAGACGTTTGCCGTGCACCCCGATGTGACGGGGGCGGTCGATCTGGTCTCGCCGATGAGCGGCGGGATGTATCTCCACGCAGCTGAACGATACTGGCTGACCGATTGGTTCGCGCTCGGCGGCCACATTGGATACGTGGATGCCTCTGCTTCGACGACGGGTTTCTACGAAGGTAGTGAGATCTCGGAGATTGGCATCGATCTTGGATTTCACTCCGTGGGCGGAGTTGTGGTGGGAGAAGCGACACTCGTCGATGTTGGATTGCGCCTCGGCGTATTCGGCGGCGTCGGATACTACCACGCAATCCTCGATTGCAGAACCTTGTTTGAGATTCCCGTGGAATACCCGGATGTCATCGCCGGTGTTCCACCGAACTGTGAGGGGCGCTTCTCGGGCGGATCGATCGGCTTCGAGGCCGGGATCTCCTTGACGTATCCCGTAGCGCCCTGGTTCATGATCGGCAGCCGGTTCTCATTTCGCTCGGCGAGGATCGCGGAACTCACCGACACAACGGCCCGCGTGCTCGATCTCGATGGCGATGGAACGGGTGAGTCGATCAGTCTGAGTGGACTCATAGTCCAGCTGACCGTCTCGATCAACATCGATCTCTCCCTCGATGGGAGGAAGGAGTAGCATCATCATGAAGAGGGGGAAATGCATCCTGTGCCTGGTGGCGATTGGCTTCGTTGCTGCATCGATCTCCGGATGCCTGAAGCTGCAATCGACGCATCCGCAAGCGCTGTTCACTGCGTCACTCATTGAGCATGTCGTTCCCTTTACGGCGAGCTTCGACGCGACGTTGGCATATGCGCCGACCGGGAAGATCGTCTCCTATCTGTGGTCGTTTGGCGACGGAGGGGCGGACGAAGGACCTGTGGCCGATCACACATTCAATGAAGATGGCGTCTACACGGTGCGTCTGACCGTCATTGACGATGCAGGAGTCTCGTCCTCCAGGACGATTACGGTGCAGGCGCTGAACCCACCTCCGGAAGCGGGTTTTTCCTATACGCCGAGGAGCAATATGGAGGGGGTCGATTTCGTGTCGTGCAGCGAGACGATCACGTTCAATGCCGCGGACATGTGCCACGATGACGGAGAGATCGTCTCGTACGACTGGTATTTCGGGTATCGCGACGGGGATGGAGAACCGGCCGAGGCACACGGGCCGGTTGTCACACACGAGTTCCTGTATGCGGGAACGTACAGCGTTTCGCTGACGGTGACCGACAATGACGGGGACCAAACAACGTACGTCGAACAGGTTGTCGTCAAGGGCGGTCCACCATGCCACGCAGACGTGACCGGTGATGTGCCATGGACGTGCGGGAGTGTGGACCGATGAGAAAACGATGGTTCTTGATTGCACTCCTGATGATGCCGCTCCTCCTCTCCGGATGCGTCCTGAACAAGATCATGGACGATGTCGTAAATCAAGCGCCGAAGGCGGTCATCGACGCTACACCGAGAGAAGGTGCCGGTCCGCTCACGGTCACGCTTGACGGGCGGTATTCGCATGACGATGACGGATCCATCGTGGAATACCGGTGGGACTTCGGTGATCCGGCAAGCATGGGAACGCTTGTCGCCGATCTGTGCGATCACACGTTTCGACAGTCCGGAACGTATATCGTCAAGCTCACCGTCATCGACAATGAAGGGGCGGTGGATTCCCAGCAGATCGCCGTGGTCGTGAAGAACGGAGCACCTGTTGCCGTAGCGTCGGTGAACAACGAGAGTCCGCTGCCGGGCGTGAAGGTGATCTTCAACGGCTCTGCGTCCCACGATGTGCAGGGTGGGATTGCGGGCTACGAATGGGATTTCGGCGATGGGAACACGGCGACCGGCGAGATCGTGAGTCACAGCTATTCCCTCGGGAGCTACTACGTCGCGACACTGACGGTGACCGATGCGGAGGGCGCGATCGGCCAAACGCACATCGGAATCAACGTTCAGCCGGGTCAGAGCCGCTGTGGCGATGACGACAGCTCATGTGGCTCGAATGACAAGCCGTATGCGATTATCACCAGCAACTGGTCTTGCTCAGGAGCGCAGGTAGGTGATCCCGTGCGGTTCGACGGCACGGCGTCTCGTCCCGGGGTTGGAAAGATCATCAGCTATCACTGGGATTTCGGTGATGGCGCCACGGCCTCCGGCCCGGTGGTCGAACATCCCTACGCCAGTCAGAACACATATATCGTTACACTGACTGTTATCGATGAAGGCGGTGGCGTTGGAACCGCCATGGGGCAAGTTAGTGTCGATTCGACCTGCTACTAGTCCAACGACGTGCAGCGTCAGCGCGCCGGCAATCGTTCCCACGATGCCGGCGCGTCGTTGCTACTCGCGGTCCGCAATGCCGAGATAGTAGGGCTGATCGATGATATCGACATCGATCAAGGACCCATCCTCCATGCTGAAGTAGCTGCAGACAAGCAGCACCGGCGCGTCGGTTGCCACGTCAAGCAGGCCCCAGGTGTCCTCACCGACAGGCAAGCTGCTCACGAGATCGATCTGCGATGGCTTGCGCGGAGCGAGTTGACGTGTCCGCTGGTACTGTAGCTCGCCGTGTGCGTCAAAAAGCGAGATCTCGCTGACGACCGGATGATCCTGGGGATTGAGGATCGTCACGGTGGTTCGACGATTCCGTGTGTTGGCGAACTGTGCTCCATACCAGTACGCGTCGATGGACAGGTGCGACGTATCGGCAAGCAGCTCACCGGAGTTCTCGACGAACAGCCAGCGCTCTTCCGTCCCGACCCACACGCCGACCTGCAGCAGAAGGCGCGTGTCAATCTCCGCTAGGCCCCACATCGATTCATCCGTTTCGGAGAAGGCGCTGTTGAGGAAGACGGCAGTGGACTCATACGGCTCGAATCCATGGACCGATTCGGAGATCAGCGCACCGGTTTCGTCATAGAGTCGGAGTTGCACGGCATCCTCCATCGAGAATTCACTTGCATTGGTGAGAACAATGACAGTGGACATCCCCGGCGTGCAATCGTAGTACGCCCAGAAATTGCGAGCGTGGACTGACACCGCAGCGCATGCGATGCACAGGGCACACAATAGCGCCGTGACCTGGACTCGTATCCGATTCACTGGCCCTCCTTTGTGACGCAAGGGAACGGCATCAGTCGCTCGATGCCGGATGGGTGACGGGCTGCTCCAACACGGGCCGGAGGTACTCGGCTGTGTGCGAAGCCTCCACGTCGATGATCTGCTCAGGCGTTCCGGTTGCAACGACCTGCCCTCCGCCGTCGCCGCCTTCCGGCCCGAGGTCGATGATCCAGTCTGCGGTCTTGATGACGTCCAGGTTGTGCTCGATCACAACCACGGTGTTTCCCGTGTCGACAAGACGATGGAGTACTTCGAGGAGCTTGCTTACATCGGCTGCATGCAGCCCGGTGGTTGGCTCATCCAGGATGTACAGCGTCTTGCCGGTCGAGCGCTTCGACAGCTCCTTCGCCAGCTTGATCCGTTGTGCTTCCCCACCGGACAGCTCCGTTGCAGGCTGTCCCAGCTTGATGTACGTGAGCCCCACATCGTACAACGTCTGCAGCCGGCGTTGGATCCGAGGCACGTTCTCGAAGAACGCGAGCGCCTCTTCCACGGACATCGCCAGGACGTCGGCGATCGACTTCGACTTGTAGCGGACCTGCAGCGTCTCCCGGTTGTATCGGGTCCCTTTGCAGACCTCGCATGGGACGTACACGTCGGGAAGGAAGTGCATCTCGATCTTCTCTTGTCCTTGTCCCTGGCACGACTCGCAGCGGCCGCCTTTCACGTTGAAGCTGAACCGTCCCGTGGCGTACCCGCGGAGCTTGGCATCCGGAGTCCGGGCGAACAGCGATCGGATGTCGTCGAACAGCTTCGTGTACGTCGCCGGGTTCGAGCGTGGCGTTCGGCCGATTGGCGATTGGTCGATCTCGATAACCTTGTCGATGTGCTCGATGCCGCGGATCTCGTCGTGCGGACCGGCGCGGCGTGCCGCCAGGTGCAACTCGTGTGCCACGCCGCGATAGAGAACCTCATCGACCAGCGAGCTCTTCCCGGAACCGGAGACGCCGGTCACACAAACGAACCGCCCGAGCGGAAACTCGACATCGATTCCCCTCAGGTTGTGAACCGCGGCTCCGAACACCCCAAGCGACTTCCCATTTCCCTTCCGACGGAACGTGGGGATGTCGATCCCCAGCCTGCCCGATAGGAACTGACCGGTAATCGACTCGCGGCAGTCGGCGACCTCGTCCGGTGGTCCCGATGCGACGATCGTTCCACCATGTAGGCCGGCCCCTGGTCCAAGATCGAGGATGTGATCGCTCTCTCGCATCGTTTCCTCGTCGTGCTCGACAACGATCACGGTGTTCCCGAGATCGCGCAGCCCCTTTAGGGTCTCCAGCAGGCGGCGGTTGTCACGCTGGTGGAGGCCGATCGACGGCTCATCGAGAACGTAGAGAACGCCGGTCAGCTGGCTTCCGATCTGGGTTGCCAGTCGGATCCGTTGTGCCTCACCGCCGGCGAGCGTCCCTGCCTGTCGGTCGAGTGTCAAGTAGTCGAGGCCGACAGCAACCATGAATCCGAGCCGAGCCCTGATCTCCTTGAGAATCTGAACTGCGATGAACTCCTCCCGAGACGAGAGCGACAGATTCTCGAAGAAGGTCAACGCACTGCGAATCGACAGCGTCGTGATCTCATGGATGTTCAGTCCATCGATTGTGACGGCCAGGATCTCCGGTTTCAGCCTCGCCCCTTGACATGTCGGGCAGGGGAGCGTTGCAAGGTACTGCTCGAGTTCCTGCCGCCAGTGATCGGAGGTTGTCTCGCGGTACCAGCGTTCGAGCGAGACGACCACACCGCGGAACGGTCGCGTGACCGTGCGCGAGTACCCCGACTGCGAGGTGTACTCGAAGCTGATCTCCTTGGTTCCGGTGCCATAGAGAATGACATCGCGCTGTTTCTTCGTGATCTTGCCAAGCGGTTGGTGGGGGTCGATCTTGACCATCTTGGCTAGCGCGATCATCTGCGCTTCATACCACTTGCTCGATGTCCTGGCGAACGGGATCAGTCCACCGTCCAGAAGGCCGAATCGAGGATCGATCACCAAGGCTGGGTCGATCTCCTTTCGGTATCCGAGCCCGCTGCAATCAGGGCAGGCGCCGAACGGGCTGTTGAACGAGAACATCCGCGGGGACAGTTCCTCGTAGCTGACGCCACACTGGATGCAGGCGTAATGCTCGCTGTACAGGTGTTCGTCACCCTCTCCGGTGATCAGGCTGACCAATCCGGCGCCGTGCTTCAGCGCCGTCTCGATCGAGTCGGCGATTCTGGAGCGCTTCTCCGGCTTGACCACCACGCGGTCGACGACGATCTCGATCGTGTGCTTCTGCTGCTTGACGAGTTCGATCTCCTCATACAGCGTACGAACGACCCCATCGACGCGAACGCGGGTGAATCCTTCCTGCCGGATCTCGTCGAACGTCTTCTTGTACTCGCCTTTCCGTCCGCGCACAACCGGGGAGAGAATCTGGACCCGCGTGCCGTCGGGAAGCCCCATGACCGCATCGATGATCTGCTCGGCCGACTGCTGGGTGATCGGTTCGCCGCATGTCGGACAGTGAGGATGGCCGATCCGTGCATACAGCAGACGCAGGTAGTCGTAAATCTCGGTGACCGTTCCGACGGTCGATCGCGGATTGTGGCTTCGTGTCTTCTGATCGATCGAGATGGCGGGCGAGAGACCTTCGATGAAATCGACGTCCGGCTTGTGCATCTGCCCGAGGAACTGCCGCGCATAGGCGGACAGCGACTCGACATAGCGGCGCTGTCCCTCGGCGTAGATCGTGTCGAACGCCAACGAACTCTTTCCCGAGCCGGAGATCCCAGTGATGACGATCAGCTTGTCTCTTGGGAGGACGACATCGATGTTCTTCAGATTGTGCTCTCGGGCGCCCTTGACATGAATGACGTTCATAGCCCCTTCTTCAGTTCCCGGATCTCATCACGCAATGTGGCTGCCAGCTCGAACTCCAGCCGATCGGCCGCTTGCAGCATCTGCTTCTCGAGGTCCTTGATCGCCGCGATCAGCTCCTGTGGCGACTGCGGTGCGGGGCGCTCGCGAACCTGCTGTGGCTGAGACGAGGTCGACCGTAGCGTCTGCACGATATCGGTGATCTCGCGCTCAACCGTTTGCGGCGTGATGCCGTGCGTCTCGTTGTAGTCGCTCTGGATGGCGCGGCGACGGTTCGTCTCGTCCACGGCGTAGCGAATCGAGTCGGTGATCCGGTCGGCATACATCAGCACCTTGCCTTGAACGTTTCGTGCCGCACGTCCGATGGTCTGGATCAGCGACGTGCCGGATCGGAGGAACCCCTCCTTGTCCGCATCGAGAATCGCCACCATTGCGACCTCGGGAAGATCGAGCCCCTCGCGCAGCAGGTTGATTCCGACCAGCACGTCGAAGCTGCCAAGCCGCAGCTCGCGGAGAATGTCGATCCGATCGAGCGTATCGATCTCGGAGTGTAGGTACCGCGCGCGGATTCCCAGTTCGACCAGATACTCCGTCAGGTCTTCGGACATCCGCTTGGTGAGCGTGGTCACCAGGACACGTTCGCTGCGCGCGACAACCTCGCGAACCTCGCCGATCAGATGGTCGACCTGCCCCTTGACCGGATGAACCTGAACCTCGGGGTCGACAAGGCCTGTCGGGCGAATCAGCTGTTCGACGATCTGCTCGCTGTGCTCCTGCTCGTACGGTCCGGGCGTTGCGGACATGAAGACGACCTGATTGATCCGCTCCTCGAACTCGCTGAACGTCAACGGGCGGTTGTCGAGCGCCGAAGGGAGCCGGAATCCATAGTCGATAAGGGTCGTCTTCCGCGACCGGTCGCCGTGGTACATCCCTCGAACCTGTGGAACTGTCTGATGTGACTCGTCCACCACCAACAGGAAGTCGCTCGGGAAGTAGTCGATCAGCACCGACGGCGGCTGTCCGTCTCGGCGGCCGTCCAGGTGGCGCGAGTAGTTCTCGATCCCGGTGCAGTACCCCATCTCCTGGAGCATCTCTACGTCGTACCGCGTTCGCTGCTTGAGCCGCTGCGCTTCGAGCAGTCTGCCCTCCTTGCGCAGCCGTCCGAGTCGCTCCTCCAACTCCTCGGCGATGTCGTCCACCGCGAGGCGTACCCGGTCCTCGGGCGTGATGAAGTGCGATGCCGGGTAGATGATGATCTCCTGCTCCTCGCGGATTGGGTGTCCCGAGATCGGATCGAGCACGGTGATGCGATCGATCTCATCGCCGAAGAACTCGATGCGGACGATCTTTTCTTCGTAGGCAGGGATGATCTCCACCGTATCGCCGCGGGCGCGGAACGTGCCTCGCTCGAAGCCGATCTCGTTCCTCGTGTACTGAAGACGGACCATCGAACGCATCACATCGTCGCGATCCCGGCGCTCGCCGCGCTTCAGGTCGATCGACATGTCGTAGTAGTTGGCCGGTGAGCCGAGCCCGTAGATACACGAGACCGACGCGACGATGATCACATCGCGCCGCTCGAACAGCGCGGAGGTCGCTGCGTGACGAAGCCGATCGATCTCGTCGTTGATCGATGAATCCTTCTCGATGTAGGTATCGGTCTGCGGCAGGTACGCCTCCGGCTGGTAGTAGTCGTAGTACGAGACGAAGTAGTGCACGGCATTGTTCGGGAACAGCTCGCGAAACTCGCTGCACAGCTGTGCGGTCAACGTCTTGTTGTGCGCCATGACGAGCGTCGGTCGCTGGATCTGCTGGATGACGTTGGCGATGGCGAATGTCTTGCCGGTTCCGGTCGCACCGAGCAGGGTCTGGCAGCGCTGCCCCTCGCCGATGCCGTCGACCAGAGACGCAATCGCGTCGGGCTGATCCCCACATGGTGTGAGGTGATCAGAGATCTGGAATCCGGCTTTCTCACCGACCTTTGGCAGTTTCATCCTAGTGTAGGATGGTACGGGCGTGTGTCGAAGCGGTCAACGGAAACC
>Ga0180432_10010412_pt1 | contig 11144 bp, 9 predicted proteins | sample SS_ome_10_FD_132414 | JGI IMG/M metagenome (GOLD analysis project Ga0180432, IMG submission 132414) | Hypersaline lake sediment archaeal communities from the Salton Sea, California, USA - SS_1_MS_2 metaG | ecosystem: Environmental > Aquatic > Non-marine Saline and Alkaline > Hypersaline >... | reverse complement strand
GGCAGCCGCCATATAGTCATACTCGTCATCCAGCACCAAATCCGGGTTCTGCCCTGTCCAGATATAATGACACAGACACTGTATCCCTTTCCCGCATACGCAATAGCCGCTCGGTGCAAAAGGTGCGGTGAACTTGACAGCCAGATTGCGCGTTCGCGGAGCATTCATCTCCGGCACCAGACCCTTTTGATACATCCGCGTGCCCGCATACGCACCTATAGCGTCCGTGGGGTTCCAGATCACCGTGACCCCCAGCTTGCGCGCGACAGCCACCACGGCATTCAACCGCGGCACCAGCGACGCCGCCCTCTGCGAACACGTCATGCACCAGTGCGCATCCCACATATCCACAATGATAAAGGCCGTCTTCGTGGTCTCGATCACCACCTCTTTATGACTGACCACGTCCGTCTCGGCGTCTCGACATTGCACCTGCAAGGCTATCTCTCTCGACAACACCTCACCCGGGCACATAAGCCCGGACAAAACAACCACCGCAATTCCACCAACCAGCATGCGCTTCACGTCTCTACTTCTTGCCTTGACACCAGACATTCCATCTCTAGTCCTGCCTGCCCACCTCTTTCAGCACCAGATGCTTGGAACAAAGAAAACGATAAGCCGCCGTAATATGTCTCCCTCTTGGCAACCGCCTCAAGCAGTACGCAAAGCCCCTCATGAAAAAGGCCGGCTAGAACTGCAATTCACCGTCGATCGCCTCTTTGACCTTCTGCATCAGCTCCACAAAGTCCGCCTGACGCCGCGTCAACTCCCCAATCACCCCATTGGCCGCAATCTGCCCCTCCAGCTCCTGCAACTTCCGCTTGTCCTCAACCTCCACCGGCTTGTTGGCCTTCTCAAGCCCCTGGATCTTCTGCACGTGCACACGATAATCCTCGAGCAACTGACCCGCCTGGCCGTCCTCTCGCAGCGTCCCCTGCGCCTTCTTGAGCAGCTCCGTCCGTTCGCTCGCCGCGATCTGTTTGCCCAGCCGCCGCGCTAGTTCGATCAAGTGTTCCATGATAGGCCTTTCTCTTCCACACGGTTGCACTTACCGCCAACATATAGACTGCCGCCATACTAGAGGCCCCAGCCCTCTTTGTCTTGCCTAAAATCGCACCCCCCGCGACCGCACCGCCGCCTCCCATAAAACCCCATCGCCATGGTTGACAGACAGCCGCCCTTGCGGTACACTCAAGAAAGGTTCTGAATGCGACATTGACCGCCTTGCCTTCTGCAAGGCCCTACGAAACGGTCCTATCATGCGTTTGTTGGTGCGCCGTGGCCATTCGCTCGTGAACGATCTCCGCTTCTCCCAAGGACCCGTCTACATCGGCCGCCAGCCGAAATGCCAGGTCTTTCTGCCCGACCGCGCCGTCTCCCGACAGCACGCCGTCATCGTCGAAACCGAAGAACGAACCTGGATGGTCCATGACCTCGGCTCCGCCAACCGAACCCTCCTCAACAACCGACCCGTCGCCAAAATGCCCCTCCACGAAGGCGACATCATCGGCGTCGCCGACTTCAGCATCGAAGTCCATTTCGCACCCGAAGGCGCCATCCAAACCCGTGCCGAGCCCCTCGACCTCGGCGATACCCTCATCCACTTCCAGACCACCCTGCCCTCCCTCTACGCCAGCAGCGCCAAGGAAGCCCGTGCCGACCACGTCATTCACCTGAGCCCCGCACGTATGCGCGACTTCTACAACCTCGACGTCTGTCTCGGCCAGCAGCAGGATCAAAAGGCCCTCCTCACCGAGTTGACTCGCCAGCTGCTCGAACAATTCAACGCCTACCACGCCTGGGCCGGCCTACGCGAAACCACCAACGGGCCCCTCACCAGCCACGGCGGCCTCAGTCGAGGAGGAAACGCCGTCTCTCTGGAAATGCTCGCTGGCCGCGGCGTCGTCAAACAGGCCATGAACGATCAGTGCTACATCCTCCTGCCAAAAATCAGCGACATACTCAACCCCGGCGACTCGCAAATGGCCAGTATGGGAATGCTCGGCTCCGCACTGGCCGCACCCATCATCGGCCCCTCCGGCGCCTACGGCATCATCTACCTCGACAACGGCTTCGACCAGAGCGCCTACACCCGACAGGACCTCGACTACCTCACCCTCGTCAGCACCCACCTCGCCGCTCTCGTCGAACACATCGGCTGACCCTCACCACGCCAGCTTCACCTCCCCATACAACGGCTCAAAGTGGCCCCGGACCGGCCAAGTGACGCCCGCAATCCGCTCCATCGCCCGGCAGTGGCCCACCACCTCGCTCACGCTCCTCACCCCCGCCTTGCCTCTCCTCGCGGCTGGCGTCTCATGCACCCGCTCTTCCTGCCCATATTTTCCCCTTTGTAAACCCCAACGACCGTGGTAGCCTTTCTGGTAGGCGGCCTCGAAGTAAGCATCTGTTACCCACGGTGGTGCCATGCTCCAATCCAAAACACGCCACAAACTCCGCTTCCTCTACGGCGCCAACTCCCCCGACGTCGCCCGCCGCCTGCAAAACCTCCTGCAAGGTTACAGCGACCTCCGCCCCGACCGCCCCGCCGACGCCTTCCTCAACGAACGTGACGTCTTGCTCATCACCTATGCCGACAACCTCCGCCAACCCCCCGCCTCGCCGCTGAAAACCTTGTGTCGTTTCTACAAACACCGCCTCGCCGACCTCATCTCCGTCGTCCACCTGCTGCCTTTCTTCCCCTACTCCTCCGACGACGGCTTCTCCGTCATCGACTACCGAACCGTCGACCCCGCCCACGGCGACTGGATCGATATCGACAACCTCCGCCGTGACGTCGACCTTTGCTTCGACCTCGTCTGCAACCACGTCTCCGCCGCCAGCCCCTACTTCCGCGGCTTTCTCGCCGGACAGCCCGCCTACGACGATTACTTCATCACCGCCGACCCCGAGACAGACACTTCCTCCGTGCTTCGCCCCCGCACCTCACCCCTGCTCCATCCCTTCCAGACCCACCAGGGCCAAAAATACTGCTGGACCACCTTCAGTGCCGACCAGATCGATCTGAACTTCAAAAATCCTGACGTCCTCCTCGATATCCTCGATGTGCTGCTCACCTACGTCCGCTGTGGCGCCCGAATCGTTCGCCTCGACGCCATTGCCTACGTCTGGAAACAACCGGGAACCTCCTGTGCCCACCTGCCCCAGGCCCACACCCTCGTACGAATCATGCGCGATGTGCTCGACGCCCTGGCACCACACGTCCTGCTGCTCACCGAAACCAACGTCCCCCATGAAGAAAACATCTCCTACTTCGGCAACGGCCGAAACGAAGCACAACTCGTCTACAACTTCGCCCTGGCCCCCCTCATCCTCCACTCCCTTACCAACCACGACGCCTCCGACCTCTCCCGATGGGCCTCTACCCTCAAAACACCTTCCCCACGCACCACCTTCCTCAATTTTACCGCCAGCCACGACGGCATCGGCGTCCGACCCGTCGCCGACCTCATCGGCCAGTCCGCATTGACCCGATTGGTCGACCGCGCCCGGCAACACGGCGCCCTGGTGTCCTGCAAAGCCGACCCCCAAGGAGACCCCATCCCCTACGAACTGAACATCAACTACTTCGACGCCCTCAACAACCCCAACCAACCCGCCGCCCTCGAACTGCAACTGCGACGCTTCCTGCTCTCCCAATCCATCCCGTTAGTGCTCGCCGGCATGCCCGCCATCTACATCCACTCCCTGCTCGGCTCACGAGGCTACCCCCAAGGCGCCGCCCAGACAGGCCGAGCCCGCACCATCAATCGAGAAAAACTGGACCTGACGAAGGTAAATAGAGAACTCGACCGCCCCGATACCTTACGCGCACGCGTCTTCAACGCGTATGCACACATGATTCGCTCTCGCCGCCGCCACCCCGCTTTCCACCCCAACGCCCCCCAGCATATTCTGGATATGGGAAAAGCATTGGTCGCCATAAAGCGAACCGCCCGGCACGGCCAACAAGAAGTGATCGCACTGCACAACGTCACAAACCTGAAACAGTCCGCCCTTCTGCAAGCACCGGCCCCGACTCCCGACGAACCCGACCACACTACCCCATGGACCGACCTGCTGACCCAACGCCGGTATCACCCCCAGTCGCCAGGACGATACGTCGTACCGCTAGCCCCCTATGAGACGCTCTGGCTCGCCAAAACGCGAACAACTCTCAACCCTTGCTCACGTTAACCTGTAATCCCTCACCAGACCCAGACGTTGCAGCTCCTCGTAAAGCGACACCCGGCGGATCGGCTTGACCATATAACCGTCAATCACGTTTTCGCGAGCCCTCTCAATGCACGAAGGTGAATCCACCGCCGTAATCATAAGAACCTTGCAGCGATGCGACGACGCCACCTCGTGTTCTTCTTCCAGGTCACGAAACGCCGCCAGAACCTCATGCCCATCCATCTGAGGCATCATAACATCCAGACATATCAGGTCAAAAAGGTCCCCCACGGCAAGCGACTCCTTCAGTAACTCCAACGCCGCCGGCCCGTCCGATCGGGACTGACACGGACCAAAAGGCCTCAGAAGTCGCACCAGTAATTCTCTGCTGGTTTCGTTGTCTTCCACAATCAAGGTTCGCATAATAGTATTCCAATAACAGCGTCTCAGATAAACATAGAGTTACAACGTCGCGTAATGCTCCGCCTCAGAGTCCTGCCCGGCCGCCACCCCCTCGCGATCTGCCTCCGCCTGCACTGTACCCTCAACATCACCGCTGCCCAGACCCACCTGCCACAGCACCGCCTTGCCCGGCCTGGCCACGCCCGCGCCGTTGCCACCGGACACCGTCGGGCTCATAACGCCTGACCACCCACCGCCGGATGTCTTGTGTCCAAAACCCACCACGACGCCCACCACCAACCCTCCCAGTAGAATCAAGCCCGCCAACTGTGTCTTGGTCAGGCCCGCTGCTCTCAGCGGCGCCTCCGCCCTCTCCAGCATGACCACCGGGCAGGGCGCCGGCTCACGCTCTAGCGTCATCTGCGCCAGTCGCGCCACGCAGTCCCCTCGCAGACGCTCTGCCTGCCTCACCTCCGCCACCAGCGTCTGGTACTGCTGCTGGTCCGCCGACATCTCCACCGCCAACGCCTTCTGTTCGCCAAGCAGCTCCGTCAAAGCCTGTTCCTGCCGATGGACCATGGCAATGCGCGCCGCCCGTCTCCGATCCGCTTGGTCCAACGCCCGTTCTCTCTGTGCCTTGACCTGCTTCTCCAGTGAGGCAATCTCCTCCCGAACAGCCTGCAACGAGGGATGGCCGTCCAGATAGTCCTGTTCCATCCTGGCCTGATCCCAACGCAGACAAGCCAGTTGAGCTTGAAGACGCTCATAGGACGCCACCTCGTCCCCCGACGCCGCCGGCAATGCCTCCAACATCGTTACGTCCCTCGCCGCCGCACCCGTCTGCCCTGACCGTGCTTCGCCTGAAAAAACGACATCGCCGATCGGCAACGTAAGCACCCCGGCGTCCGTCGCTCCACTCTGCCCTGTTGCCTCCAGGGCGATCCGCGACAACTGCACCTGCGTCAAACGCTCGTCAATCATCGCGATTCGCCGGTCCAGGTGCGCCTGCGCAGCATTTTGACCAGCCATCACGTGCTCGCCCAGCATCGTCTCCAAGGCCTCCCGCCGACCCGCCAGATAAGTGTCACACCGCGCCAACTGCTCCCCCAGCCGCTCTTCCTGACGCGCGTCCCGCGCCTCGCGATACCCCGCTGATGCCTCCACAAAGGCCTCGGCAACCTCATTGGCAATCGCCACCGCCCAAGTCGCCTGCGCAGCCTTACCCGTTATCCGTACCAGAGAGGTCCCCCTCACCGCGGTAATGTCCACCCGCTCACCAAGATCAGCCGCCCTGCCCGGCTCGCCTAACCCACCCACTCCCTTACTCGCCAGGCGCTGCGCCGCAAGACCCAGCACCTCGTGCGAACGCGCCAACTCACACTGCCGGAAAAAGTGCCCCTCTGCCCCGCCTGCCAAAGCCTGCCCACCGTCTGCACCAGCCGTCTCCACCCTAAACTCCGGACCTTCTAACACCACTTCCACGCACGCCTGCGCCTCGTATACCGACTTATGCCACAAGGTCGCCGCCAGCGCCGCCACCGCCGCCAACAACAAACACAGCAACAATCGGTAACGCCGCCGCGCCAGAAACGGTATCGATCCTCGACCGATCAGTCGAGCTTGATTGTCTCGTCGGGTCTTGCTCATGCTCTTCCCTGCTCATCCATCGGGCCCCGCCTGCAGGACCCGTCGTCCTTACGCACAACGTGGCGCTTCAGTAGACGCCCCCGGCTCCGCCCACACCGGCCCCTCCCGCCGCGCTATAGCCCATCGCCGCGCCGTTATATGCTCCCCGGTGAAACAGCCCCCCCAAATCGGCCCAAAACTTCTTGCCATGATTCACCGGCACGATCACCGTATCGTTCTGACTCAATAGAATGTTGGGATGCTCGCCCTTCGATATCTTCTTCAGGTCAACCACCATAACCCGCGCACGTCCTCCCTCGGTGCGGCGAATCACACGCAACTTCTCTCGGTCGGCCACCGGCGTCACTCCCCCGGCGCAAGTGACCGCTTGCAGAAGATCGAACGGCTGACGAAGCCGTTTAGCGCCGGGCTGCCGGACCTGGCCCGTTACGTACACATAACCGGACAAACCGCCCAACACACGCACCACGTCCCCAGCTCGAACCAGCGGCGTCACCGAATGACCCTCTCTCGCAAAAAGCCGCCTGACAGGCACCGTCGCTACCAATGCCTTGCCCGGACGGCGCAACTCCACTTGCGTAGCCGTCTCCAGCACCGCACCAGCCTGAGCCAGAACATCTACCAGACGAGCCGCGTCAGCACGCAAGTACACCCGACCCGGCTGACCCACCGCCCCCTGCACCTCAACCACCTTGCTGGCGTACTGGCAAACGGCAACACCCACCTGCGGATCACGCATATACTCACGCTGCAACTGCCCCACCAGCGTTTGTCTGATTTGCTCACACGTCAGCCCCGCCACCGACACCTCCCCCAATACCGGCAGAGCAATCTCTCCCTGACCATCCACCTCCCGACGGTAGCTCTGTTCCTGACCCAGTTCGGTCAACTGCAACACCCGAACCTCGAGACAGTCGCCGCACCCCACATGATAAACCCCAAGGGCCGCCACCCCCTCCTCCACGACCACGTCACCACCCCCATCGCCCCTACCCTCCGTGAATCCGACCCCTGCAATGCCGATCTCCTCAGCAGCCGTAGACCATCCGCCGGCCCGCGCACTCCGGTAGTCCCCCGGCTCAATCAGACCGCCACCACGACCCGTCGCAGATTCCTCCTGGCCCGCCTCGACGGCACCGACCGAGCCCCCCCGTGCGTCTGGAAAAGAGCCTTGCCCGGACCTTGGCCCCATGACGCGATCGGGAAAAAGCCCCCAGGGCCGCCGTGTCTCTGGTTGACGGCGATCAGGCAGCTCCTGCCCGCTGCCGCTACCTTCTCGCAACCGTGGACACCGCTCGCCCACCCCTCGCGGTTGGTTGCGATACACCGCCGGATGCATGCCCGGAGAACACGTAATCTTGTACGGGCGAACAACCTGTTGTTCACGCTGACAGCCCGAACCCACCGCCAAAGCCGTGCCGATGGCCAAGACCTTCAAAAAATATCTCGTTCGTCCGATACCTGCCATCACCTCTCCATCTGGCTGTCCCTTGCCTTGATGCTGGTTGATCGGCCGGGCCGCGGGGCTACTCGCGCCAGTTGGCCTTACGCACCACCGCCGGGGGCAGTACAAAGCAGTCCGCACGTCCCCGAACCAGCCCGATCAGCCGTTGGCCCGCAGGAAACCATTCCAACCGTTGACGCTGCGGACCTACAGGCCAGGGACCCGCCTCCGAACGACGTGAAAGAGTCTTCTGCTGTGTCGGCTCTTTACTTGTACTACGCTTAAACCGAGACATGCCGCGATCTCCCGCTCTCTGGGGACAAGGGCATCCGTTACGTTGGGCCCGCGTCCCGCACATGGTCTATCTGTCACCTCATGCCGTGACCATGCCGGCGGCGCACTGTCACGACAAAGAAAACATCGACCCAAACCACGACCGACTTTGACCTGCAATGTGGATAGGTGTACTGATAGGGCCGTTGGGCCCCTCCACCCTTATCCCCTCGCCGCCAGAGAGACCCCACGGTCTGATAACTTGCTTTATCTGCCAGCCAATATGCCTTAGGCTTCCTGGGACAGGCTCCCACAGTGCCAGAAAAACAACACACGAGGAACCAAAATGATCAAAACCGAAACCATTGACGTCAAAACCCACGGCGGCACACACATCATCGACCTGACCGAGCAGGTGGCGCGCCTCATTACTGCCTCCGCCATGCAGACCGGAACCGTCACCCTCTTCAACGTAGGCTCGACAGCGGCCCTGACCACCGTGGAATACGAACCGGGACTCGTCAAGCACGACTTGGCCGCCGCCTTCGAAAAAATAGCCCCCCAAAACGCACGCTACGAACACGAAGAAACCTGGCAAGACGACAATGGCCACTCTCACGTCCGAGCCTCCCTGCTCGGCCCGTCCCTCGTCGTCCCCTTCGTTGAAGGCCAACTCACCCTCGGCACCTGGCAGCAGATCATCCTGGTCGACTTCGACACCCGCCCCCGACAACGACGCGTCATCTGCCAAATCATGGGCCAATAATGTAAGACTTCACGCTTCAGCGCGCTCTGCTGAATCTTACACACCAAAGTCCTGTAGCAGACGCAAAACCGCCCATGGCCGCCATTTCTCCTAGCCACCACCGCTGCCGCATCGAAAAAATCCAGTATGAACCATCCTTGGCAATCACCACCCACCATTATTATGATGACTGGCGAGTTCTTGCCAACTAGTGTAGGATAGGTTTCAGCCCATGCAGATATTTGTTGTCCATAAAATAACGACGCCATGACGGCTGACGTGTCCTGACCGAGACAAACGACAGCAACGTCGCCCAATGTGATTACGACGGGTGCCACCGTCTGCCCGCCTGCCGGCGCTACGCCGCAGGCAGTACAGGCGATCGCCTACTCGCTGCAGCCGTCCGAATACTCTATCAAACAGGCCCTCTTTATGGTAGCCGACCCAAACAACACCCCCACCCCCTACCACCTCGCCAGCACCTTTCCCACCTCGCGCCCATCTTCCCTGCGATGGAAGCCCCAGGCACTGCCTGGGGACAATATAACAACTCTTAACAAACAACAAATTCCCCCCGTCACCCGCCTCATCCTCGCCGCCGACGCCGCCGTCAAAAACACCTACACCTACGACCCCGTCGGCCGCTCCTTCGCCACCCAAACCTCCGAAACCATCGCCAATCTTTTCCAGTTCACCGGCCAGTGCTTCGACGAGACCATCAGCCAGTACCACCTCCGCGCCCGCCAGTACGACCCCGCCCTCGCCCTCTTCACCACCCGCGACCCCGTCCTCGGCAAACTCCAACAACCCCTCTCCCTCCACGCCTACCTCTACTGCATCAACGACCCAATCAACAGAACCGATCCGTCCGGCCGATTCGTGGGCGCCGTACTTGGCGGCGGCATGAACGCAGCACAAGTCGCCAGGGTGGCCACCGGCGCAACCATCGTAGGCGCAATCCTCTATGACGTAATGCACCAAAACATGATAAGCAACGCTATCGTGGATGTGCTCATCTACACCACAGACTCCAGCATGGGCCTCGGTGAAAACTTCAGAAGCGCCCTGAGAACCTTGCGACGGCAGTTTGCCAGAAATCACCCAGAGCCAGATTCGTGAGGTATTGTCAATTTCGGTGGATGAAATCTTTTCAAGCGGCGATCTCCCTGATGCCATCCACAAATGTAATGCCTCGTATCACCTCGTCCAGTAACGCACTGCCGTTCAGCGCTCGCCAATGTTTCTCCGCACTTCTGGCTAACTTGAAAACCATCGTCAAACACGCTGTCCGCGAGCCACAGCCCTTCGTCTTGTTTGTCCGCAGCCGCACCGTCGAAAAGGTCGATTCGATCGGATTGCTCGTCCGCAAATGCACCCAGTGCTCCGCTGGGAAATCGTAAAATGTCAGCAACTCCTCGCGATCCTTCGCCAGGCAGGCCGTCGCCTTGGGATACTTTGCCTCGAAGGTTGCCACGAACAAATCGAACGCCTTCTCCGCCTCCGCCCGCGTTGGAGCCATCCAAATTTCGTGCAGCATCGCTTTCGCCTGCAAGCCCTTCGGCAATTTGTTCAACACGTTCGCCGTCTTGTGCACCCAGCAACGCTGCTGACGTGTCGTCGGAAACACCGTTTTCAAGGCCGACCAGAAGCCCAACGCGCCAGCACCGGTCGCCAGTTTTGGTTCGACTTTCAAGCCGCGGGCCTTCACGTTCAGAAGGAGTTCCCGCCACGACTGCGTGCTCTCGCGATACCCGTCGGCAATGGCGATCAGTTCCTTCTGGCCCGTTTCCGTAGCTCCCATCAGTACGAGAATGCACTGTTTGCGGTTGGCCTCGTCCTCCAGCCGAACGTTGAAGTACACGCCGTCCGCCCAGAAATACACATAGCGTTTGTCCGCCAGCGACTGCTTCGACCATGCCTGCCATTCGGTCTGCCACTGTTCTTTGAGCCGCACCACCGTCGAGGCCGAAAAGCCCAATGCCGCCGGTCCGAGCAGCCCCTCGAGGGCCTCGCCCATCTGGCCCGTGCTGATGCGCTTGAGGTAAAGCCAGGGCACGAACTCCTCGAGCGTTTTCGTCTTCCGAAGGTACGGCGGCAGAATTGCACTCGTGAAGCGATCCCGCTCCCCGTTCTTATCCAGCCGTCGATCATCGACGCGCGGCAGGTCGAGTTGAATCGTACCCAGCCCGCTCTGAATCGTTCGGCCCTTGCGGACACCGTTGCGTACGACGAGGCGATGGCCGCGTTCGTCGCGTTCATGGGCATGACGGGCCAGGTAGCTGGCTACTTCGTCTTCGATGGCATCGATCAGCATCTGTCGAGCCCCGGTCCGCAAAATCTCGGTCAAAACATCTCGGCTAACCATTGCCAACGTAGCCTCGTTTCCGGTATCCTTGTTCATGGCGTATCCCTTTCGTAAAATGGTGTCAAAACGTTTAATCAAACACCAAGGAT
>Ga0180432_10010410_pt1 | contig 11146 bp, 8 predicted proteins | sample SS_ome_10_FD_132414 | JGI IMG/M metagenome (GOLD analysis project Ga0180432, IMG submission 132414) | Hypersaline lake sediment archaeal communities from the Salton Sea, California, USA - SS_1_MS_2 metaG | ecosystem: Environmental > Aquatic > Non-marine Saline and Alkaline > Hypersaline >... | reverse complement strand
CCCCTCGCCCGTATTGGGCACGCCGCTGCCACCGCCGGGGAAGCACATGGAGTCCAGCGTGTCGTCGATCGGGCTTATGAACGTCTGGCAGGACATGCCCGTCGAGCAGTCGGCGTCCCGGCTGCACGATCCGGACTTGGGCACGCACGCATTGACGTTGTGATCGGTCCCGCCCTCGTCGGGAACGACAACAACTCCGCACTCATATCCCTGGATGCAGTCGGCATCCGTACTGCACATCTCCGAACACGTACCCGATCCGGCTTCGCAAAGGTTCGTCTCGCAATCGGAATTATCCGCGCACGCATCCCCCGGAACACCCGCCCCCTGAACCTCCCGGCACACGACAATCACGTCATTGGCCCTCGGGCGGTAGCTGCACACCCTGGAAGGCCCGCAGTCTTCGGTGCGTTCACAGCGAGTTTCACCGGCAATATCCGGCAGGCACGCGTCTATCATGCCGAAGTTCCCCATTTCATCGTCGTAAAAAACCGCGGTGCACGTCGACCCCGGGAAAACGGCGCAATCGGAGTCGGTAGAGCAGATGCCGCCACAGTATTTCTGAGTGACGCTTTCGATGCAGAGGGAGTTTTCACAGTCGATGTCCTGGGAAGGATTGCAGTAGTATCCGACGTCCCTCCCGAAGGGAAGAGTGTTGACTCACTTTGTTTCCAAAGCTCCGGCCTCCCCGAACACACCGCAGAGCTGGCCGTTTCCCGTGCATACGGGATCAGTGTGATAGGTGCAGTCGGTCGAGCCCGGAACGGGATCGAAGACGAAGGAGCACTGGGGATTGATGGAGCATATCAAGACCCAGGAGGAGGTCATGCTGATCCTGGCAGTACAGCCCAGCTGGATTACACCCCCGCAGTCGAAATAGATGTACCGCCCCGCGACGAATGAGCCCGTACAAATTGTTCCCTCTATATCTACCGACATGTCACATCCGTTCTGGTTGATTGTGGTGTCGAAGTCGGTGAACGCCATGCAATACGATCGAACCTGATATTCGCCCGAAATATCCGGACAGAGCTCTGGAGGTTCGGAGCAGGTTCCGGGCGGATCCGTCTGGCCGTCGCAATCGTCGTCCTTGTTGTTGCATATCTCGGCAGCGCCGGGGTGTATGTTCCCGTCGTGATCGTCGCAATCGGTGCCCGGATCGCAGACTCGCATCACGAAGCCGTATCCGTCGCCGTCCAGGTCGTCATCGACCGTCAGGGGATCACAATCGTCGTCCAGGCAATTGTAGATGACCTCATTCCTGCCGGGGTTGACCCGGACATCCTCATCCTCGCAGTCGCAACACTCGCCCCAATCATCCCAGTCAACGTCCTGGCCCTGGCCCTTACCCGGCGCCAGCTCTGAAATCGGAGCGCTGCAATCCACATTGGGACTGGTGCACAAGAAAATAACGCAATTCCCCGCAGCGTCGCATTCTTCGTCCGCCTCGCAACCACCACAGTCGATCTGGCCGCCGCATCCGTCGTCCCACAGACCGCATTCCACAAACAGATCCAGGCAAGTATCGGTAGCGCAGCACTGGCCCTCGAAACAAACTTCCCCCGACAAACAGCAGGCCCCCGCGCACTCCTCGAAGTCACACTCGCACAACCCCTGGCCCGTGCAACTGGCGTTGTCTTCACACGTTCCGCAACTAAATTCGCAGACCGGGTCGAGCCCGCATTCCCGCCCGGCACAATCAGGAGTGCAGCACGCATTCTCATAACACAACTGACCTTCATCGCAACACACATCCCCGCATTCAACGAAGAGGCATTCACAAACCCCACCCTGGCCGCAGTTCTCGTTAGCCCCGCATTCGCCGCACGACACCCCGCAAACCGGGTCGAGACCACACTCCCGGTTGAAGCACTCCGGAGTACAACAGGTGCCGTCCTGGCAAACCTGGTCCGAGTCGCAATCCCCGCACGACCCCCCGCACCCGTCGTCACCGCACTCCTTGTTCGCGCATTCCGGCTTGCAGGAGCAATCACACTCCCCCCATTCGCTGCCATCGGGAAGGCATACCTGGTACCCGGTCGTATCCCCCGGGCAGGCGCACTCGAGCTGCCGCCCGGGCTCGCAAACCTTCTCATAGGTACTGCAGGAACAAACAAAAAGACCAATGAACCCAAATATCCATCTACTCACTTCAACCCTCCCGCCTGAAGGCATTTCTTTCTTTGATCGTCCCCACCAGCATAGATCACCAACACATCTACACACAAGGGGCGGCAAACCACACATGCCGATCCGCAACAAACGCCCCCAGGATGTCGAAGACGCAAAATGTCAGAACGCCGTGCTACCTTGATATCCAGACACGAAGCTGACATGTACCGACGTGAGTTGCACGTTCTGCGCTTTCTGATATACAAGACCACTTCTGGACAAATCCAAGAGAGGGGAGCAAAGGCAAAATGACACGGGGACTGAGCAAGAAATTTATAAAAGATCTTCAAGGCGGACTGCTCTCGCCCCTGCTGACCCAGGTGAGAGAAGATAAGACAATCTGTCTGGAGATAAGAAACGATTACCTCAACATCTATTACCGTGGCGGAAATCTAATGAAGCTGTCACAAGGCAGCTCCGGGTATTCGGCTGACTTCAACACAAATTACTTCCGCGCCGGGCAACCGCCGGCAAATGCCGGGCCTTCCAACATCAAGCAGCCGGCGGACATCGACGCATGGCTGAAGTCGTTTCCTTTCTTGAAGCAGGCCATTGATCTGTTCCCCAAGCACAACATAGAGCGCGAGGTGCAGCAGCTCATCGTCGCGGACAACAACTTCTGGCTTGTCGCCCGCAGCACGGACTACTACGTCTGCGACATCGAGTACCAAAGCGAGAACGGGCGGTTCGATGTGCTGGCGGTGCACTGGCCCTCCACTCCCGCGGCGCGGAAGAAGCAGAAGGATCGGCGCCTGGTGGTGGCCGAGGTGAAGTACGGCGACGGCGCCCTGGACGGCGCGTCCGGGCTCCATGCACACATAGAGGACGTAAACAAGCACCTGGCCGATCCGGCCAAGCTCTCTCGACTGAAGGGGGAGATGGTCGATGTATTCAACCAGAAGCGCGCCCTGGGGCTCATAGACTGCGAAAGGGATCTGCTGGGCTTCAGCGAGGAGAAGCCCCTGATGCTTTTGATCCTGGCCAACCACGACCCCGCTAAAACGAAGCTTTGCAAACTACTCAACGGTATCCACTACAGCCCCAACGCCGAGGTGCGCGTCGCCTCCGCCAGCCTGCTGGGCTACGGCCTTTATGATCCCGCGATCCTGACCGTCGAGGAGGCGCTGGCCCGCCTGGAGGCGCCGAACGCATGACCGCCGGCGGCCCGGTACTGACCATCCACCGCTCCGCCGAGGAGATCGGCGGCAACTGCATAGAGATCGCCTATGACGGCCGCCGCCTGATCCTCGACGCCGGCAGCCACCTGGACGCGGACGAGACCGACGGCTCCGGCCGAAAGCTCCCCGAGACCCTGGACACCGATTCGCCCGTGGACGCCCTGATAATCTCCCACCCGCACCAGGACCACTACGGCCTGCTCGTCGACTTGCCTTCCGGCTGGCCGGTGTGGTGCGGCGCCGCGGCGGAATCCCTCATGCGGCTGACCGCCGGCCTGGGCGGGGGCCGCTTGCAGCAGAGTTTTTCAAACTACCGACCCTTCGAGACCTTCGAGGTCGGCCCCTTCTCCATCACCCCCCACCTGACCGACCACTCCGCCTTCGACGCCTACATGCTGCTGGTCGAGTGCGCCGGCAAGCGCATCCTCTACTCCGGCGACTTCCGCCGCATCGGCCGCAAGGCAGCCCTGGTCGACCGCATGCTTCGCTCGCCCCCCGCGCCCGTGGACGTCCTGCTCGTGGAAGGGACCACCCTCGGTCGCACCGAGGGCGTCCCCACCGAGGCAGAGCTGGAGGAGGAGTTCGTATCCCTCTTCCGCCGCACCAAGGGCCGCGTCTTCATCACCTGGTCCGCCCAGAACATAGACCGCACGGTAACAATCTACCGCGCCTGCAAGCGCTCCGACCGCCCCCTGGTGCTGGACCTGTACACCCTCGACGTCCTGGACCGCGTCTCCGCCCTGCACGACAGCATCCCCCGCCTGGGCTGGCCGGGGATCATCGGCCTGGTGACCTACAAAATGAAGCGCCTCTACGAAGATCCTAATCGCCTCAACGCCCCGGAGTTCGTAAAAAGCTGCGCCGAGTCCGGCAAAGCCGTCTCGGCCTCCAAGCTCCAGAACCGCACCGACAACGTTGTGATGCTGAGGCGGTCGCTCTTGGACGACATGACCAGAAAGGGCCTGCTGATCTCCCCCGACGACGCCTGGGTCTTCTCCATGTGGTCCGGCTACCTGCAGACCCCCGAGTACCAGGAAGTCCGCAACAGCTTCGAATCGGCCGGCGCCCCCGTCCTCCAGATCCACACCAGCGGCCACGCCTCCAGAACCGATCTGCTGGAATTCGCAACCCGCATGTCCCCCCGCCACCTGGTCCCCATTCACAGCTTCGACTGGGACAGCCACGCAGAAGAGTTCCCCAACGTCCGGCGCCTGAAGGACGGCGAGCCGTTCACCATCCCCTGACCCCCCGGAGGACCAACCGCATGCCCCCCACCGACATCCCGCCCTTTCAGGCCTACCATCCCGCAATTGACCAGCTGAATGCCGCACAGCGCTCGTTCTACGACCGACTGCGCCAGTCCCTCGACGCCGGCCGGCGGCTGGACGTCGCAGGCAACATCTCCTACCTCTTCCTCTACACCTACAGCCTCCTGGAATCATGGAACCAGGCCGGCTACCGGCAAGTCCACGACCGCCTGATCCTCCTCGGCAGCCTGTACCCCGACGAGCACAAGTTCGCCGAGGGCTGCCGCATCTGGTCCCTCGACTGCCTGCTGGGCCTGCAAAACTACGATCTCTACCTGCAATCCACCGAGCTTAGCGACCCCGCCGAAATCTTCCGCAAGGCCACCCACCTGTCCAACCTCCGCTGCAACGTCTCGAAACTGGCCAACCGCCCGGCCAGCCCCGACGACCTGGTGCGCATGTCGGACTTCAGGGCCTCCAAGAAAACCAAGAGCCACCCTGCCGAATTCCGCCGCCACCTGCACTCGTTCTTCTCCCAGGAAGCAGAACGAAACGGCCCCTGGCTCGAAAGGTGCCTGCGCATGACCCCGCTGACACCCGTCGAAACATACCTCTTCAGCGGCGCCCCCATCCGCCAGCCAAAGGCCCCTTTTACGATCTTCCCTTTCTATTCAGTCGGGCCCTTCCTCAAAGAGATAGAAACCGCAGCAAAGGCCGCCCAGAAGATACTAAGCCAACGCACCAAGTGATTGTCCCGTTCGCCACAGCAATCTCCTCCGGTTGACACCAATAAGCAATGGCTGGCAAAGTGGTGTTGTAACAACGTCAGTCATGGACTTTTCAAGCGCGGGAGGTAGACATGGGGTGGTCTCGCAATGTTCTGTACTCGCTTCTCGCCGCCGCACTGACGCTGAGCGGTGCAGGCTGCGGTGAGAAAGCGGTTTGTGGCGACGGCAAGATCGGCGGCTCGGAGGTGTGCGACGGCACCGTTCTCGGAGGGGAGACATGCTTCACGCTTACGGGGCACCAACAAGGTAAGCTGGTCTGCAGCGATGAATGCATGGATTTCGACACCTCGGACTGCCACACCTGCGGGGATGGAAGGGCCGAGGGACCTGAGCTTTGCGACGGGGCGGATCTGGCGGGGGAGTCGTGCGGCTCGCTGGCCGAGCGAAATCAGGGCGCGCCGGAATGCCTGGACGACTGCTCGGGCTTCGATATTTCAGAATGCCATACCTGCGGCGACGGAATGGTCGAGGGCCCCGAGATTTGCGATGACCAGGAGTTGTGCGGAGAAGACTGCAGTACTCTTACCGGCCACCTCCACGGCGATGCCGCGTGCAACGCCGACTGCCTGGGCTTCGACGTCTCCGGCTGTCACACCTGCGGCAACTCCAACATCGAGGACGCGGAGGCCTGCGACGGGGAGGAACTGGCTGGCGAGAGTTGCGGCTCGCTGGCCGGGCACCTCCACGGAGAGGTCATGCGAAGACGATTGCCTGGACTTCGACACATCCGACTGCCACACCTGCGGCAACTCGGAGATCGAGGGGCCCGAGCTATGCGACCTGGACCAGCTCGACGGGCAGGATTGCAAGAGCCTCCACTACGACGGCGGAGAGCTGCTCTGCAACCAGAACTGCATATTCGACATCTCCGGCTGCTACGACTGCGGCGGAATGGATCCCTGCGAGGACGTGTATTGCTCCGGGCACGGCAGCTGCTGGGTCTCGGCATGTGCACCGTTTTGCGAATGCGATCCGGGCTACCGCCAAGGCCCTAACCTGACCTGCATAGAGGACACACCGTGTTACCACGACCGCGAGTGCCCGCCCGACCAGATATGCTCCTCCGGCGCTTGCACCGCCGGCTCCGCCTGCAACTACGACTACAACTGCAACGCGGCCACTGAGTACTGCCACCCGGACGGCAAGGTCTGCAAGCAGCGTAGTGCTCTGTGCGAATCCTGTGCGGAGGATTACGAGTGCCCCGATCCCGCAATGGGCGACATGTGCATTTCCTACCCTGACGGCGACTACTGCGGTCAGCGATGCGGCGTCACCGCCTGCCCGGCCGGATACGATTGCGACTTCAACTCCGGCTCCGGCACCGGCTCCAATCCGGGCCAGTGCCGTTCCAACACCGGCTCTTGCGAGGGAACCTTCATCTGCCACGGCCCCGGGGACTGCGCGTCCAACCAGGTCTGCAACACCCAGACCGGCCAGTGCATCCCCATGTGCGCCGACGACGTCCAGTGCCCCGGCGGCCAGAAATGCCACCTCACCGGCCACTGCGGAGATCCCTGCGCGCAGGACTCCGACTGCACCCAGTACGGCTCCGACCTGATCTGCTGCATCGCGCCGTCGACACCCTCTCAATTCTGCGGCGTCACCCAGACGGGCCTCTGCCGCCCGGACGGCTGCGCCCTGCACTCCGAATGCCTCCAGACCCAGGGCGACTCCCTGGGCTACTGCGACGATCGCACCCACACCTGCATGCCCGGCTGCCGCGCCGCCGATCCCGCCGGCGTCAACGACTGCGTATCCGGCATGAAATGCGAGTGCACCGGCGGCACGGTCAGCTGCGACGGCTTCGACTGCTGCCCCGACCCCGGCGCTGCCGGCGCCTGCCTGTGCGACCCCCAGCACCAGGACTGCTCCCAGATCACCGTCTGCGACAACGGTGAGTGCCTTCCGATCCCCTGCCAAGAACGTGGAGACGTCAACATAGCCTGCAGCCGCAACCAAGTCTGCTGCGGCTGGCCGCTGGCCGACGGCTACCCCTGCCCGGCCGGTACAAACGAGGGCGAATGCTACATGGCTCCCGAGGAGATCTGGTGCTCGACCTGCGTGAGCGAGGGCGATCCTTGCGAGGTGGTCAGTTACGGCTACGGCGAGCCGGGCATCTGCATGATCGACGGCGGTGACGGCAACACATATTGCCACCTGGCCTGCCGCGACAACCAGGACTGCCCGGCCACCTGGCAGTGCGACTTCAGCTACATACAAGGTTGTGATCCTCAGCAAGGATACAACTGCAGCACAGGAGCTTCCTGCGAAGTGGCCTACCGGGGTTACGACGATCAGGGCCAGGTCCTAGAAGTCAGCGCCTGCATCTGCCAAACAGACGAGGATTGTCCGGAAGAAATAAACGGCTTCTCGGCCGTCTGTGCGCCACAGCAACTGTGCGACATGACCGTGGAACCTCCCGACTGCCGGCAGGCAAGTGTGTGCTCGTTTGCCAAGGCCTGCCAGTGCAGTACTTGCTGCAGCCAACTATGGTCGGGGGGATAATTGGCAGGCGGGGGGTCAGAGATGCTCATATATCTAGTACCACAAAGTGATATGTGAGCACCCCTGACCCTCGGCGGTTCCTCGTTGGTATCCATTTTTATCACACCGGCAAGGTGGGCAAAGCTGTCCGGGAGGTAGGGTTGCCACGACCGCAAAACATGGTACACTCCATGGACCAAACCGGACCTCGACGCAGCGGGGATGAGGCGCTCTACCAGGAGGGGAAGCCATGAAGAATCTGCCAGCCGTCATGATCACTATTGTCTTGTCCGCCTTCTGCTCTTGCAGCAGCGGCGATAACGTCACCGGAACCATGATCGGCCCCGAGGGGGGGACCGTCACCGGCGCCGGCGGCGTCCAGCTGCAGATACCGGCGGGCGCTCTGGACCGGGAGGTCGAGATCTGGATCGAAACGGCGACCGGCTCGCCCGCCGGCTTCAACCGCACCGGAGACGTCTACGAGTTCGGCCCGGCCGGCACCGTCTTCGCCGAGCCGGTGGAGGTCAAGCTCCCCTACGACGAATCCAGCGTCCAGGGGCCCGAGTCCGGGGTGCGCGTCTGGTGGGCCCTTTCAATGAACGGCGACTGGGCCCCCCTGGAGGGATCGGCCGACACCACCCAGAACACCGCGACCGGCCTGGCCACCCACTTCTCCTTCGGCGCCCCCGGAGAGCCCGAGACCTGCCAGCCGGACTGCGCCGGCCGGGAATGCGGGCCCGACGGCTGCGGGGACACCTGCCCCCCCGGCTGCGGCACCGGCGAAACCTGCAACCAGACCACCGGCACCTGCGAATGCGCCCCCGACTGCACCAACAAGCAATGCGGCGACGACGGCTGTGGCGGCGACTGCGGGACCTGCGGCGCCGGCGAAACCTGCAACCAGGCCACCGGCGCCTGCGAATGCGCCCCCGACTGCACCAACAAGCAATGCGGCGACGACGGCTGCGGCGGCGACTGCGGAGCCTGCGACGCGGGCCAGCTATGCAGCCCCGACGGCGCCTGCGTGGAATGCCTGACCGAGGCCGACTGCCTCTTCTTGCAGCTCTGCACCGACGCCGTATGCGAGGACGCCTACTCCGCCCAGGCCCCCTTCTGCGACCCCTGCTACCCATCCGGTCCCACCGTCTGCGGCGGCCGCTCCAACCTGTGCTTGATGTACCACTACATGGACGACCCCTTCGGCCAGGTCAGCGACTACTACTGCGCCCCCGACTGCTACGAAACCGGCCTGTGCCCCAACGGCTTCGAGTGCAGCGCGGTCGTGACCGTGAAGCAGAGCGACCTGTGCCAATCCGACGCCGACTGCCCCGGCGGCCTGCCGTGCATGGGGACCCCGGGAGAAATGGGATTCTGCCCCTGCCACGACACCCACAACCCTTGCTCCGCCAACACGTGCCTCCAGGACTCCACCTGCGGCACCGCAACCGGAACCTGCCAGATGATCGACCTGCCCTGCACCCAGGACTCTGACTGCAACATGTGCAGCATAACCGGGCACCACTGCCTGTCCGACGCCGACTGCCGGCCAATCCTGTGCGAACCCCACGAAGGCCAGGACTACGGCAACTGCGTCAACACCAAGGTCTGCGGCCTCACCCAGGACTCCCACTGCCCGGCTCCATAAAGCCTGCGCCCCAGTACTTAATGATACAGCCCGACTGCAAAAGTCCCACCGGTGGGACACGAAAAACCCTGAAAAATCAATGATGCGAGGTTTCAAATGCCCACGACGACACCCGCAAGAGGAAGAGCCCCGGCGACCGACAGTCGGCGCGAGCTGGCGCAGGAGACGCGCAAGATCCTGCGCCTGAAGACCGAGATCGCGAACAACTACTGGGATCTCGGAAACGCCCTGTCCATCGTCAACGACAAGAAGCTCTACCAAGCCGCCGGTCATAAGTCCTTCGAGGAGTATCTGAGAAAGGACGTGAAGATCGGCCGCTCGACCGCCTACCGGCTCATGGAGCTTTCGAGAAACTTCAGCCGCGAAACCGCCAGCCAGTTCAGCCAGGAGAAGCTCCTCGGCGCCATCGCCTACGCCAAGGCCACCCCCGAAGAAGACCGCCCCATCGACGTGACCCGCTACGAGTTCGAGGTAAGAACCCCCTCCGGCAAAAAGGTCACAAAGGACTTCGCCCGGGTCTCCAGCAGGGAAATCAAACGCGCCGCCGCCAACCTCCGCCGCCGGAAAAAGCCCGTCGCCTCGATCCCGACCCCCTCCATCTCCGGTCTCACCTCCGGCAAGCAACCCAGGCTCAAGGTCGCCGCCTTCCTCACAAAGGCCAGGCAGGTGCTCAAGGATCTCTCCCCCCGACCGAAAGTATCCCTGACCGCCGTCAAGCCCGGCGCCGATCCCCTGGTAGAACTCCGCCTTTCCAACCTCCACGCCTCCAGCATCCCGGAGGCCCTGGGCCTCCTGACCGCCGCGGCGTGGGAGGCGTGGATGCAGAGCATCAGCTAACCGCGCCGGGCGGATTCCGGCGGCCCCACGGGAGAGGGAAACCATGACGATCAAGAAGGTCATCAAGACGCTCATCACCGACGCCCTCAAGTGCCCTGGAACCGTATTGGTCGCCACGATCCCCCCGCCGAAAAACTGGGACGACCCCGACCCCCACCAAAATGGAATACCCGGCAGCTATCGTCCTGACATTCATACCCGCACCTCCAATCATTAAAACATAGCCAATCTGCAACAATGGACAACCCCACGACGCCCCTGCAGCCAATCCGCACCGCATGGCAGGTGTCAGGAGTGCTCACATATAGTTTGCCGTGCTATACTCGTGGTATCGGGAGGGACGATGAGACACCCGGCAACGCCGGTCGCACCGGCAACCATGGCAGTCATTCTGGCCGCAATTTTTCTGGCGCCCAATCCCTGCAGGGCCTGCTTCACCGAGCCCACGCCTCACGAACTCGACCCCGACGAGGAAAGGCTCGATCACAACCCGCCCGGCCCGGTGACGGTGATCTCGGCGGAGATCACCCGCCGCGGAAAGGGGGAGGAGTGGGAAGGCGGCTGCACCTGGTCGAGTTCCAGCGTCGACGGCGCCGGAACACTGCGCATCGAGGTGGAACCCCCGGACGACGACCGCACTCCGCCGGAGCTGCTCGGATACCGTCTCGAAGCCCTGGACGGCGACGTCCCCCCCGACCTTCTTCCGGGCTATGACGTCCGGGCGGACGATGGCGTCATCTATCTGGTGTGGGGCGACGGGGCCAACGACGGCCAGGAACCGCTGGACTTCCGCCT
>Ga0180432_10010409_pt1 | contig 11147 bp, 14 predicted proteins | sample SS_ome_10_FD_132414 | JGI IMG/M metagenome (GOLD analysis project Ga0180432, IMG submission 132414) | Hypersaline lake sediment archaeal communities from the Salton Sea, California, USA - SS_1_MS_2 metaG | ecosystem: Environmental > Aquatic > Non-marine Saline and Alkaline > Hypersaline >... | reverse complement strand
TAGTATTTCGTTATTATTAAAAAAATAAGGAAATGCCTCGAAAACGTTATGATTTGTGTCCTTGTGGAAAAAGAGCTTCTTTTAATTACGAAGGTAATAAAACTGGTTCTCATTGTAAAAAATGTAAATTACCAGGAATGATTGATGTTATAAATAAAAAATGTTTAGATGAACAATGTAATAAAGTTCCTAATTTTAATTTTCCAAATGAAAAGAAAGGGTTATACTGTTCAGAACATAGTAAAGTTGGTATGATAAGTGTAACAACAAGTAAAAGTCAAATATGTCAAAAAGAAAATTGTAGTAAACGATGTTCTTATGGAATATTTGGACAAAAAGCACAATATTGCGCTACCCATAAAAAATTGGAATGATTAATCTTATATACAAAAAAAATTATGGGACAAAAAAATGTATAGAAGAAAAATGTAATATGACTGCTTCTTATAATTATTTTGGAAAAAAAGGAAAATTATATTGCCAAACTCACGCAAAAGAAAATATGACTAACATTTCTTCTTCCAAATGTTTACAAGAAGGATGTCTGGCACAAAAAAGATATGGATTTATAAAAGGTAAAGTAGAGTATTGTGGTAATCACAAAAAAGAAGGAATGATTGATTTATATCAAAAGAGATGCGAAGAAAAAAAATGTCTAAAAATACAATCTTATGGTTTCAAAGGAAATAAAGCAAACTTTTGTATGGACCATGCTTTAGAGGGAATGGTAGATTTATGTGGTAAATATTGTTTAGATGAAGATTGTAAGAAAAGAGCTACTTTTGGTATTAAAAAAAATAAATCAATGTATTGTGCTACACATAAAGATGAAGAAATGACGGACGTTATTAACAATAGGTGTTCACAGCAATATTGCAAAAAAATAGTAACATCTTGGGGATATGGATATCCAGGAAAAAAAGTTGAACGATGCGCAACACATAAAGAAGAAGGAATGATTTTGAGACCAAGAAAAAGGTGTATGGAATGTAAAGAGTTTGCTATATATGGCCTTGATAAACCTTTACACTGTGAAGAACATCAAAAATCAGAAGAGTGCAATCTTTTAGAAAAAAAATGTGTATCTTGTGGATTATTAAATGTTTTTGGAAAAGAAAATAAATGTGGGTTTTGTGACCCTGTTGTTTTTAAACGCTATAGACTTGCCAAGCAAAGAGAAGTAAAGTTCCTTTTTGACTCTAATAAAATTAAATATGAAAGTTATGACGAACAACTTCCTGATAAATGTAATAAAAAAAGACCTGACTTTGTATTTGACGCAAATACACATAAAATAGTTGTTGAAGTTGATGAACAGCAACATAATAGTTATAACTGTGAGTGCGAACAAGTTAGAATGGCGCAAGTAACTCAAGCAATTGGAATGCCAACAATATTTATTAGATATAATCCAGATAAATATAAAGTTAATAATGTTACAATAAAAACAAGTAAAATAAATAGACAAAATACCCTACTTAAAACGATATATGAATTAAAATTTTTACAGCCAAAAAATACCCGAGAATTTTTGAGAGTGTGTTATTTATATTTTGATGATTTTGATGGAATGATACAATTAACGAACATACCGTTCTATTGATTCAATTCACTTTCCATTTTTTTTAAATATTCAACAAACTTATAATTTGTTAAAGTTGGCCACCTATTTCCATACTTTTGTGATTTCATATATTTAATATACCCAATCGAATTATCAACATTTAATTTTTTTGCTAATAATGAATATGTTACTACTGCTGAAGATGAACGATTTATTCCAGCAGCACAATTAACAATAACAGGATAATCATTATCTTCTGCCATTTTAACTAAATGAGCACACTGTACCATTATTCCTTTAAAATAATGATACGGTATGTTATCACTATCATCTAATCTAAAATTATAAATAAGATTATTATTATTACTTTTAAGAGGTTGCTCACATAAATTAATTATCATTACAGGGTTATTAATATTTGCTTTTGCATATTCAAAATTACTTAAAATTAATTTTTGATAAATTAGAGGTAATTCAACATTAAAAGCCATTGGAGCATCGTATATTCCTAATAATTTAAATGCTTCTGTAATGTTTGACATTTTATATAATAACTTAATATACTATTTATACTATTTATACTATTTATACTATTTATACTATTTATACTATTTATACTATTTATACTATTATGCCAACGGCCATACATCGGACTTTATTTTTGTAGCCAGGGGGCATCAAACCCCTGATGGCGTGCTTGCGTCGTAAGGGGCCTTCTAGGGGAAGGCCGGGCTAGCACCCTTGATACTCCCACCCGCACTTAATGCAACGGTTAACATTTCCCGACGTCCAACTCAAAGAGACAACTAAAGAGAGACCAATAAGTTTTTAGTTCTAGCGAATTCTATCAGTTCGAAAGCTGCAAAAACTCAAGCTATATAAACCTTAACTCATATTCTGGTATCTCGGTGTTAAAGAAGCCTCGGTATTAAAGTCGACCTTTCGTTCTATATCTTCCGAAACACTAGGTCGCACTTGAACCGGTGTTAAACGGTCCCAATACAACCCGTACAACCAGCTCATTTGTCTGTTCATTTTCTTTTTCCTTTAAAGCCTCTACCTGTTCAATAATATGGTCTCGGGCGAGCTTTCTTTTTAAGGATAAGATTATCAACACACAACATACTAGCCGCACTTGGCGGGGTTCACCGAACACTGTCTAGTTTATTCCATTAGATGCACCACCTGCCGAAGCAAGCCTCTTCACCGCTAACAACGGATCATTAAAGTAAAGGTACAAACAGAGGGATAGCTTTACAGACCTTTTCAAATTCCTTTCGGAACTTTTCCAAAGCACCAACAATGAAATTGGTCACAATGCGTGTGAAGACCCCTTACTGTCCATATAATATTTTCTTCAGACTTTTAATCATTTTTTTTTAAATACGATGTGGCTATATTATATCAAAATGATTTTGCTCTGCTAATAAACATGATACTTGTATTCGTTTTCTTTTCTTTCCCTCATCCCAAAACAACATCGTTTGTCCAGCTCCAGGACTTTTAGTTTCATGTCTCCAATATTGAACAATCCCCTTTTCGGGATGATAACCACGTAACATCATATCATACGCTTTACGACCACGTTTACGCAAAATTATCCATGAGTTTACAGTATCTTGCCATACATACCCTGAATTTCGTAAATTTTCGATGTTTTCTCTAGTTCTAACATGTAAATCTTTTATTGACCTTAATTTGTCTGGCATTTTTAAATGATAATGCCAATGATGTTTACAAACCTTTTTCTTTTCTCTTAACATTTTTTTGACATACTTTGAATATGTAATATCATTATATTGTGGTGCTTTAAATGCTAGCAACAAAGAATTTAAAGATGGTACATCTAAAAAAGGGTCAATAATTGTTCTAATATCTCTGTTATCAACCATTTTAATATGATACTATAACATCTTTAAGTTATTTAACGCAATATCGAAAATGAATACATCCTTAATTGAGCATAATAAAGCTCCTCTTGCTCTGATTTACAATTTATTTTATTTCCATTTTCAAGTTTTTTAATACACCTCTTATATTTTTCCAATGCCTTTTTAACCTCATCTTCTGGAACAACTAATCTGGATAAAAATCCAGTATTTTCATTATTTTTATTGTTAGAACTCATATAATGTGTATTATTGTATGTCTTTATGTCCGTGCAGTGGGCTATTAGCATTTTTCAAATTTGGAATTCAAAAAAATGTAAACAAAACCCCATAAGAACCCAAAAATATAATACTTGGCTATTATGAGCTTTGACCCCAACGTTCCTCGTGGTAACCAGGGAAAGATGGTGTACGCCATCAAGACCAGGAATACCAGGAAACTGGAGAAGCTGCTCAAGAAGCATGGAGTCCTTGGCTTCAAGCTCCTTTTGGAAACTGCCATTGCGGCCAAGGACCCCAATGCGGTCAAGCTTTTGCTTGCTGCCGCAGAAAAGGGTGGTAACGTTATGGTATTTCCAGAGAGCTTGCTCTTCAGTGAGAATGTCGTTTTTGGCCGTGTTAAGTGGTGTCGTCATGATAAACGTCGCCGGGGATGTGGTCGAAAGTGCACGAAGGACCATTTGAACTGTGACTGCAAATGGAGGGTTCGCGCGGGAGGAAGTGTGATTGGCCCTTACAGGAACGGTAAGCTCAATGGTGGCGAGAACATCGCTGGTATGTGCACGTTCACCCATCAGGGGGAACATTTCGAATACGAATTCGCACAATGGGGAGACTGGGAAGCCGAAGTTGTCAACATGCTTCTTGAGTGCAAAACGAGGCCGACAACTGAGCTCGTCTGTTGTGCTTGGAGAAATCAGGACCTATGTATCTTGGAGAAAGCTCTTGCGTTGGGCTACAAGCCAGACAGGAAGCTGTGCTCCTACATCCTGAAGTCTGTGGTGGGCCGCAAATACAACAGGAAGTTGCTCATGCGTTTGGCGGAAGACGTGGAGGTGTTGAAGTGGTTTTTCTCTCAAGCACCTACACTGCGCTATGGGGATGGTGTTGATCTCGTTGATCTTCTCATCCCAGAGTCAAAGGAGCTGGGAGGTGACGAGAAGATGGCAGACCTTCTGCACGACATCAAGGAAGACCCTGAGTTTCGCAGCAAGCTGCTTACCCGTTTTTGGGATAGCGACCAGCACAACAAGTTTCAGACGCTGTTCGGATGCGGGATTCTCCCGAACCGACGCTTTTGCGAGAGAATGTACCTGAGCATGGGCGCCATTCGGTTGGGGGCTGGTTTGAATGGTGGAGGAATCATAAGAGACATCGTTGTGTCTTTATCTCGCCATTTTTTCAAGGTCTCTATCAAAAATGGTGACCCGGCATTGGCAACTCTCCTCTTTCAGAGCGAGCTCGTGTGCGGCTACGACCGTCGCCGGTTGCTGGTGGATGCGGAAATGTCTCGGAGCGGTTACAGTGTCGTCCCTTTGCTTCGAGGTCAGCTGCAGCATCAGCTGGCTTTCTTTGAGTCTGTCCTCGTTGCCCTTGGACTTCCCCGTGTGTTGGTGGAGTTAATGTCTTCCTATCTTTGAGGTGGGTGGAGATTGTGTTTACCTATTTGTGGGGTATTTTTGGTGTTTTTGGGTGATTTGGATGTTTTGTGTGAACGATTGTGTGAGTGTGCGGAAGTATGTATGTGTGTTATGTAAAAAAATCAAAAAAATCAAAAAAAAAAAAAATAAAAAAAATATAGTTTATTAAAAAATTGAACATAAATCCTAAGGAAACATCATATAAAGATTACGTCATGGACTATATGTCTGACGACGGAAATAGCTGTTATGGCAAATATGGTAGTTACGACAGTGACTATGACGATTATGATCGCGAATACGAAGAGCGCGAACAAAACCGGTGGGACAGTGGTTATTACGACGAACGGTCTGACGATGACAGGTACGACGACAGGTACGATTATTCCGAGCCTGAACCAGACCCTGAATGTGATGACTGCGGTGAATATTGCTGTCAGGTGAAAGACGGAAGATGTTCTCGGTGTCACCGTAATGTCTTCACCGTTGTGGAGATGAAGACCCCATTGCCAATTGTGACAATGGATATTGTTTTCTCCTATCTTGACATTAAGATCAACCACGATTTGCGAAGGCGTGAGAACAAGAGTCGTAAGCTTTGTTGGCGCTTCAAGCGGAGTGGCAGGTGTCGCTTTGGTGATGCTTGTCGTTTTGTTCACGTCCACAAGATTCCGAAGCTTTGTTTTCATTACCTGAAGGGAAATTGCCACTTTGGCGAGTTTTGTCACTTTCACCACAAGAGCCTAAAGGTTTGCAGGCAGTTCAAGAAGGGAAAGCGATGTCGTTATGGATCTCGCTGTCGTTACTTGCACACTCACCAAAAGGTTTGTCGGCACTTTCTGAAGGGAAAGTGCTGGTTCGGAAAGCGCTGTCGTAACTTCCATTATTCGCTGTAATCAGCAATTTGATAGTTTAAAAATAGTATTTAAAGTGAAATATTATTATAATATAAATGATGAATGCGGAAGCTTATATTGATGATCCGGAATTATTTAACATGGTTTATAAGAAAGATGTAATGAAACTTTCTGTTAAGGATGCTATTAAAGCTGCTGTTTGTTTGGGTTTTGTAGTAGGAGTTACTAGTTTTTTATTTGCAGCTTGTAGCATGTGGACAATAAATGAAGATACCCGTTCTTTTTGTGAAGCAATATATTTAGTTTAATTATGATTCTAAATCTCCTTGTGTTATGAAAATAATATAGTTAGAAAAAAAATGTAAACAAGCCATAGTAAGGACATTAATTTTAAAATCGGCTAACAATGGCTTCGCATTCTTGCATTTCGTGTGGCAAACATTCTACTAATGGGAACTGGTCTTGCGACCTCAGGAATTCCCAAGAGAAGATGGGTAGGAGAAGTTGCCGTATATGTTGCAAACTCCTACCTATTTCAGGTGGATCCAAGATATTTTGCGAATATCATGCCTCTGAAAAGGGCCATGGGTGCCGTGACTGTAATAAAGTGTTTCCCCTGTCGGTTATGGAATTTACTTCAAACAGACAATCCAGGATTAACCGGGCTATTTCCAGAATGCCAGACGACCCCTGTCCTCGTGGTAGAGACAACCGCTGCACCGACTGTGACAAAATAGCAATGCTTATTGTAACAAGATACTTGTCAAACGACACATGTAGCATTGTTTTTACCTACCTTTTACAGGATCTGGACGGGGTAATTGGTGTGAGGGTTCCAAGACCCCTCGATGAGGGTGGGTTATTCGTGGTTTCTAACCGCGGAAATCTTCAGCTTCTCAATGATGAATTCATTTACTGGGAACACTTTTATCAGGATGACGGCAAGGACGGAGAGTTACGACGATGTGTGCCATATACTGGTACCCCGTGGTTCGAAGGTATGGCCGGTTATGACTATGACGAATTAATTCGAGGACGAATGGTTGACTCCATCGACTACTGTGACCGCTACGACGAGGGTGACTACGACGAGGGTGACTACGGCGAGGGTGACTACGACGAGGGTGACTACGACGAGGGTGACTACGGCGAGGGTGACTACGACGAGGGTGACTACGACGAGGGTGACTACGGCGAGGGTGACTACGGCGACTTCGATGAGAAGGGTAACAGTAGCGACGAGGGTGACTACGACGAGAAGGGCAATGGTAGCAATGAAAATAAAGCAATGGGAGAAGCATGTCGCGACTGCGACAGTGCCTTTTTACAGGATGCGATGCAAACTATGTTAGGTTCTTTAAGTTGGCGCACTGGTCCTTCTAGGGACGATTTCCTTGTTCCAGCTTTTCCGGCTCGTCCGACTTTGCGCGGTAAGGATGATAGATGCGTTGAATGCGACGAAAAAGCGATGCTTATCACAGTTGCTTACATGCCGAAAGACATATGTGACATCATCTTTTCATACTTTCTGCAAAAGATGGACGGGGTGATTGGTATGAAAGTGCCAGGAACTATTCTGAATGGCGGGGTGTTTATTGTAGCCAACAAAGGAAGTCTGCTATACATCGACAAAGCCATGTATGAAAAGATGGCGATTAATTGCAACCTTTCATTATCCGAGGTATGCCAGCTGATGACGACTGGACGAATTACAGAGCAGGATTCTGCTCTCGATGAGGGTTCCCGTTCACATCATGGAAGGTTTTGGAACTAATATGGCGTAGGTTATGGCTAGGTTATGGCTAGGTTATGGCTAGGATAGCTTGGTTTTGGTGTTTTGGGTTTAGGGTTTAGAGTTTAGGGTTTAGAGTTTAGGGAAGTCGGTGAAAAAATCGGAAAAAAAAACAAAAAAAAAAAAAAAAAAAAAAAACAAAAAAAAAAAAAAAAAAAAAAAATAAAAAAACATAGTTAACATAAATAATAAAGATGGAAGCTTATATATTTTTGACTTAAACGAAAATATGACTACTATTTATGAATCGTAGATATGTACAATGAATATATTAATTATACAAAAGAAATAGATGATGAAGATGATAGTAATATGATATTAATTGGTTTTACTCTGTTATTTTTTTCGTTGTATCTTCCGATACTATGGCCACTGTGTTCTTTTATTTGTAAAAACATGCATGTTTGTGTTCATTCGGAAGAAAACTCAAGGTCTGAACATCAAAATATTCCAAATACTTCAGTTTCGATAGGGCCACCATCTTTTTCACCACCTACAACATCTACACCTACTTCTAACAATCCCCCACCTGATTATTCAGATATTGAAATGTCATTAGTTTAAAAAAATGACTATTATTATATTAAAAATGCAAACGTCTAATATAATAACAGTTTTATTACTGGCTGTAGTTTTGGTTATAATTTTATATTTACTTTACAACAGTTATAGTGTGTATGGGATAACAGGTCGGGGGTATATTCTTTTAGGTGGAGTGTTGTTACTGTGTGGGATAATTTCATATATCCTTATAAACAATCCAAGCCGTGGGATATTATATCATCCTTTGTAATTGAAATATGTCCTTTAAGCATCAACCGATGAAACCGATTGATTGCATATATTTAAAAGGAAAGATATTGTCTATAGTATAATAAAAACAATGAGTGATACACCAAGCGCACCAGCCCCGACCTCCGGAGGAGGCAATATGCAAATTTTCGTGAAGACATTAACGGGTAAAACTATTACTTTAGATGTCGATGCTGCTGATACTATTGAGAATATCAAGCATAAGATCCAGGATAAAGAAGGGATCCCACCGGATCAACAAAGGCTTATTTTTGCCGGGAAGCAATTAGAGGATGGTCGTAGTCTTTCAGACTATAACATTCAAAAAGAATCAACGCTGCACCTTGTTTTACGACTAAGGGGTGGTTAAAAACATATTTGTATAAAAATAAAAGGTATAAAGAAATTAGCGGATTATAATTATATTTAAAATGCCTCGTCCACGAGTTCCTCATAAAAAAATTAATGGAAAAGCTCATAAACACTGTAAAAAGTGTGATACTTGGTATCTGTTGTCTGGATTTGATAAACAGAACAAATGTTGGGATGGTTTCGACACAAGATGCAAAAAATGTAAATCCCAATATAGCAAAAATAGAATAGCAAGGGTAAATGAAAAAAAGAAACTATTAGCAAAAAATAAAATAATGGATTGGATAAAAAATAATAAAAAATCCATTATTTCTTTTTCAAAAAATGTAGATTGGAATGACTTTTGTGAAAAGATTGAATATATTCGTATTAAAAAAATAATGAGAGATAACAATACTAAAAAACAATCTAAAAGATACAAAGAAGATTTTATCTTTAGATTAAAAGAACTTAACCGTAAAAGAATCCAAAAAGCAATTAAAAATAATTTTAAATCTAAATCATCTGCCAAACTTCTAGGATGTAATGTTAATTTTTTAAAAAGTCATCTTGAAAATCAATTTGATGAAAAAATGTCTTGGGAAAATATTGGTAATTGGCACATAGACCATATTGTTCCTTGTGATTACTTTAATCTTAAACGGAAGAAAGACCAATTAATGTGTTTTAATTATCGCAATCTTCAACCAATGTGGGCTTCTGATAATATTTCAAAAAGCAATCGTTTGACTAAAAAATCAAAACTTAAAATAATTGAATTGAAGAAATTAAGGTTTGATGTTTTAGATGATGAAAGTTCTTCGGAAGAAGATGAAGAAATAAAAACCAAAAAGAAACTTCTTAGACAAAAAAAAATATCAACTAATTTAAAATTATTTAACAAGACACAAGCTGGAAAGTTTATTAAGAAAAAATCTCACATAAAAAGGTCAAAAACTATGGATGACCGAAAGAAAAAAATACGAGATAAAATTACTGAAAAAGAATGTAGAAAATGTAATACTATAAAACCAAAAAAAGAATTTAACAGAAAATCAGCAGCTAAAGATGGGTTACAGTCATACTGTAATGATTGTATATACCAACTCAAAAAAGAAAGAAGAAAAAATAATACTAAAATATACAGATGTATTGAATGTAATAAAACATATAAATCCCAGGGTAGCCTCACGAGACATAAAAAATTAGAGCACCCACCCCCTCCCACAACTTCTTCCGAAAGTGACTCGGAAGAAAGCGAGTCCTCTTCATCAGATTCTAATAGTTCCGACTCTTCCGACTCCGAATCAGATTCAGAATAAATCTTCAAATTACTTAAACATATTTCGTATAAAAACTAAATATGTTTAAACGATTTTTACCACTACTATTTATACTTCTCACACTAACACACTCGCCAGCACAACTAATATATTTCCACAAAATACGAAAAAGACATACAAATTTTGCTCTGGAACCCATTTCTTTTAATAAAAGTAATAATATTTTTGGAAAAAACATTACTTTTCACATACTACCATATGGAGATTTTGAAAGACCTGTATATGTACTCAAAATAGTCTTACCACCAATTAACAAACCCCTTTTTAACTCTTCTAAAACCAATTCTAACACAAAAATTGATATTTTATAGTAAATAATAAAACCATTATGGCAAGATGCCCTCTAAACCAAAAAGACGCTCGCCATGGTACGGCATTGATAATGTTAAATTAGTATGCTTATCGTGTCAATTTAACTTTTTTATATTCACGTTTCATTTTAGCAATAGACCAACCTTTTCCTTTATTTCTTTTTAAGAATTTTTGCCACTTGTTTAATTTTCTTTTAACTCTTTTTTTAGAACTCCCTGAACCTCCTGAAAAATCAAGTTGCATATATAAATTTTCTTTTGTTTGCGGAAACCCTGTAAATGATTTACTACCATTTACGAAATGTGGAAAACCAGATACATTGTTTGGAGCTTTTAAGTGACTAAGCACCTTTATCTTTTTATTTTTTATTTCATTTTTAAGTAGTTCTTTTGACATTGAACAGTACCCACACCCATCCATCGAATAAAATAGAATTGTCATCTTATATAATTAAACTTATTTTCTTACCAATAACATTTATCGACCCATTCAACTTTTTCTTTATTTAAATCTTTTTGCTAAATCACCAATATTCTAAGTAAACTGTCATTCTACTTTAAATAATATTTTTCTTTAATTAAAATATTATTATGACCATTAATAAAAG
>Ga0180432_10010407_pt1 | contig 11148 bp, 3 predicted proteins | sample SS_ome_10_FD_132414 | JGI IMG/M metagenome (GOLD analysis project Ga0180432, IMG submission 132414) | Hypersaline lake sediment archaeal communities from the Salton Sea, California, USA - SS_1_MS_2 metaG | ecosystem: Environmental > Aquatic > Non-marine Saline and Alkaline > Hypersaline >... | reverse complement strand
TGCGGCTGGTAATTGACGATGAAGCCGGCTTCCAGGAGGCGTCGGGCAGCGCGGACGCCCAAGTCGGCCCGCTCGCGCCGGAGCTCGACGCCCAGCATCAGGCCGCGCCCCCGCACGTCGGCGATGACGTCGTGGCTTGCCTGCACCCGCTTCAGCCCATCGAGGAAGTGCGTGCCGGACCTTGCGGCCCGCGCGACCAGGTCTTCTTCCTGAAGGACGGCGATCACCGTGGCAGTGATACAGCCGGAGAGCGGATCGTTCTGATGCGACTGGACGTGGGTCAGGCGGCCGGCGCAGCGCTCCTCAGCCTCGGCGGTGGTGGCCACGGCCGCGACAGGCAGGCCGCCGCCGAGGGCCTTGCCCAGCACGAGGATGTCCGGGACGACCGCATCGTGGTCGCACCCGAACCACCGCCCGGTCCGGCCAAGCCCCGTGGTCACCTCCTCGGCAATGAACAGCGCGCCACACTCGCCGGCCAGAGCGTGCAGGCAGCGCCCGTACCCGATAGGCGGGACGATCACCCCCGCGTTGGCCAGCACCGGCTCGAAGAGCACGGCCGCGATCGGCCGGTCGGGCTTGCCAGTGAGCTCACGAAGTGAATCGAGGCAGGGGAAGCCGTCGCAGGGCCACGTCGTGCCCGCCGGGCAGTTTCGGCAATCCGGCGCCGCCACCCGCTCCACCGATCCCACGGCCGGCAGCCAGCCGAGGCCGCGCCCGGCCTCGGACAGCGCGTAGGCATACGTAGTCGCGCCGTAGTAGCTTCGCGCCACGACCACGATGGTGTCTGCGTCGCGGGCGGCTCGGGCCATCTTGAGGGCCAGCTCGACGGCCTCGCTGCCCGTGTTGAGCAGGACCACGCGGTCCAATCCCGCCGGCAGGACCTCCGCCAGTTTCGACAGCCCGATGTGCAGGGCGTCGCTGGCGAACGGCGGGCCCGTGTGCGTCAGGGTCGCCGCCTGCTGCCGCACCGCCTCCGTCAGCCGCGGATGACCGTGACCCAGCACCGTGCACCAGCAGCCGGCCAGAAGATCCAGGTATGACCGCCCGCGATCGTCCCACACGCGACAGCCCTCACCACGTATCAGCACAGGTTCCTCGAACGCATGGGTGCGCCAGAGTCGAGTCATCCCTCCGCTCCATCTGCGGTCGTCTCGTTGCGCTCCGTCCTGTCGTCACCGGTCGCCGGTTGCGGACCGCCGCAGTCCTCCTGCCGGAACGACTGGATACGAAACCCCTTCCCCCCCGCGCTCTGCACGGTGTACGCGTCGGTTTCGCGATACCCCAGCGCGTCGGCCGCCCGCTTCAGCGAGCCCGGCGCCACCAGCCGCATGATCGAGGCAAGTTCCCCCAGGCTAGCATACGGCGAGCCTGTGACCTCGGGCGTGGCCGCACACGGCAGTTGCACGACGGTAAGCAGCGTCCCGCCGGATCGGAGCATCGCCCGAATGCGGGTCAGGACCGTGTCCACCTCCACGTACTCGAATAGCAGCCCGGCATACACCAGCTCCACCGGCGTGAACGCGAAGTCCTTCACCTGCACGTCGCCGGCGAACAGCTCGAGCCCCGGAAGCCGTCCGCCGAACCGCGCCCGGGCCTCGCGGATGTACCCCGGATTGAGGTCGACGCCCACCACGCGCCGCGTCACGTCGGTGGCGATGCGCTCGAATCCGTTGCCGCCGGCACAGCCCAGAACGGCCACCGAGCCGGGCCGGTACCTCTCCAACGCCGCTGCGAACACGTCGGCCAGCATCCGGTCCTGCCCGATCTGCGGCAGCCCCATGTGCCCTTCGTAGTCCGCCAGCGGTATGTGCAGCCAGGGGTTGTCCACCGAACCAGACCCCGAACCCGCGTCCGGCCACCGGGAGGGCCGAACGTATCCCAGCCACAACCGCGGACCCCCGGACCCGTCCGCATGCCCAAGCCTACCGCTCGCCACTCTTCCGAGAAAGGCCGCCGGCGCCCGCGCTGCTCGCCACGCCGGCTTCGCCGCGGTTGGCCCGTGTGCCCACGGGCCCGATCCCGGAACCGCAATCGTTTGGAACGTCGCCGTACTCCGTGTTATCGCCATCGGCAACCCGTAGTCCGAGCAATGCCGCGGGCGAGATGCTCACGACTGATAACAGGGTCGAAGCGAGCTGCGCTGTTATGAGACGCGCGTCACGCCGCCCACCGCAGCGCTGGCTGGCAGCTCGAGATGCAAGCCGAGCCTCGGAAAGGTCGATTGACTTAACGTAGGGCTGACCCCACAGCCCCAGGCCTTGCGCCGGCCCTCCCGGCGCGGGCGGCGGCCGGCCGGAGGCCGGGCTGCCGAACCGACGACTCGCCGCAGGAAAACAGCATGCGTAATAACACAATACCGGTGCTGCTGATGGCCGCCCTCGGCGTTGTGGCCGGCCTGCCGAGCTGCGACCTGCCTGCGCCGGACGCCGGCGGGCCCGACGGTGCCGACGAGGCCGGCTTCCTGGGCATCAGCATCGCGGAGTTCGGCGACGCCCGGGCCATCCCGGTTCATCCCGGCGTGGTCACCTCGCAGTCGACGGAAGTGACGCTGCCGGAGGACCTGTTCGACACCGCCCCGCCGGAGGGTTCCGTGGCGGTGCCCGACCCCAGCGTCACCGTGGCCGGCGACACGGGCATCGGCCCCGCCGACGTCGAGGGCGGCGAGGGGCGTTTGTTCCTCGTCCTGCGGCTGGCCGCGGCCGGAGAGGACGCCTGCACGTCCGACGTCCAGATCGGGCCGTTCGAGGCGACCTTGGCCAACGGGATCGCACGGCTGGTCAGCGAGATCCTCCCGCTGCCGGCGGACGCCCTGGCTATCCTGCGGCAGGGGCGCTTCTCGATCTGCGCCCAGCTCTGGGGTGACTTCGACGGCGAGGTGCTGATCGGCGAGATCGAGCTGCGCTTCGGCAGCCTGCTGGGCAACCAGGAGCCCGTGGAGGTGTGTCACATCCCCCGGCGCAACCCGGACAACCGGCGCACCATTACGGTAGGGGGGGCCGCCCTGCGGGCTCACCTGGCGCACGGGGACTACCTGGGGCCCTGCCGGGATTACGTCGCCCCGCTCGCCCTGAGCGCCGTTTGTTCCGACGACCCGGTCGTGGAGCGTCGCTGGCGCATCGACAACCCCAACGACTTCGACCTGGCCGTGACCTGGCAGCAGATGGGCAGCAACCTGACCGGTAGCCTGACGGCCACTCCGGGCGAGTCGTACTTCACCACCGTTACCGTGGGGAACATCAGCGTGGTCACCATCACCTGGCCGGACGAGATCGGCGTCTTGCAGAGTGACCAGCAGGAGTCTCCCGGCGAGCGGTGTGCGGCCGACGCCGACGGCGACGGCGTGTCGGACGGCGAGGACGCCTGCCCGGATACGCCGGCGGGCGAGGAGGTGGACGCCACCGGGTGTTCGTGTTCCCAACGGGATGGCGATGGGGACGGCGTGGACGACTGCACCGACCTGTGCCCGGCGACGCCGGCCGGCGAGACGGTGGACGCGACCGGCTGTACCGCCGGCCAGGCCGACGCGGACGGCGACGGGGTGCCCGATGAAGGCGACGCCTGTCCGGACACCGCCGCGGGCGAGGAGGTGGACGCCACCGGGTGTTCGTGTTCCCAGCGGGATGGCGACGGGGACGGCGTGGACGACTGCACGGACCTGTGCCCGGCCACACCGCTCGGCGAGGAAGTGGACGCCACCGGCTGTGCCCCCGGCCAGGGCGACGCGGACGGCGACGGCGTGCCCGACGGTGCCGACGCGTGTCCGGACACGCCGGCGGGTGAGGAGGTGGACACGGCCGGGTGTTCGTGTTCCCAGCGGGACGGCGACGGGGACGGCGTGGACGACTGTGCCGACCTGTGTCCGGACACGCCGGCGGGTGAGGCGGTCGGGGCCGACGGCTGCGCGATGGCCGACGCCGACGAGGACGGCGTCCCGGACGGGCAGGATGCCTGTCCGGATACGCCCCCGGACGAGGCGGCGGACGCCGAGGGCTGCAGTTGCAGCCAGCGGGACGGCGACGGGGACGGCGTCACCGACTGCGACGATCTGTGCCCCGGCACGCCACCGGGCGCCGTGGTGGACGGCTTCGGCTGCCCCAGGATGCTGGCGGAGGCCGGCCCGGACCTCACGCTCGAAGAGGCGGGCGTGGTCACGCTGCAGGGGTCGGCCAGCGGGGGGATGCCGCCGTACTCGTACGCCTGGTCGGCGCCCGGCTGGGAGGGAGCGGCGCAGCAGAACCCGACCGTGCTGGTGGCGGAAACGACGACGTACACGCTCACGGTGACCGACTGGTCGTTCCCGCCACAGACGGCCACCGACACGGTGACCGTGACTGTCGAGGCCCACTCGGTCCTGCAATACGAGATCGTCGGCCTGGGCTCGCTGAGCTCCAACGCCAGCTACCCCGCGGGGATCAATGACCTCGGCCAGGTGGTCGGCTACTACTACACGGACTCCTGGGCCAAGAGGGCGTTCCTCTACAGCGAGGGCGGCATGGTCGACCTGGGTACGCTGGGGGGTGACCAGGCCTACGCCCACGACATCAACGACGCCGGGCAGGTCGTTGGCGAGGCCCAGGACGGCAGCGGCGCCTGGCACGCGTTCCTCTGGGACAGCACGGAAGGCATGCAGGACCTGGGCACGCTGGGCGGCGCCTCCAGCGTGGCCTATGCCGTCAACGCCGAGGGCCGGGTGGTGGGCTACTCGGACACCGGCTCGGCCAACCACGCCTTCCTCTATTGCGACGGAGCCATGAGCGACCTGGGCACCTTCGACTACGCCCAGAGCGGGGCGTTCGACATCAACGATCAGTCGCAGGTGGTGGGTCTGCTGCTGCCGCACACGGGCGGGGCGAGCGCTTTCATCCACGACGGTGGCACGTTGCAGGACCTGGGCACGCTGCTGCTGGAGGGCAGTCAGGCCTGGGTCATCAACAACAGCGGCCTGGTGGCCGGGCACGCCTGGCAGGGCGGGGAGTACCACTCCTTCCTCTACGCCCCCGGAGCGGTGGTGGATCTGGGGACCCTCGGTGGTTTCGCGAACACCTACATCTGGGGTGTCAGCGACACCGGGCAGTTGGTGGGGAGTGTCACCAACCAGACCGGCACGCTCTCGCACGCCTGCCTCTATGCCGGAGGTGAACTGTACGATCTCAACGACCTGCTGGTTCCCGACCACGGCTGGGACTACCTGACCACGGCCGAGGCGGTGAACAACTCGGGCCGGATCGTGGGGTACGGCCGGGTCGGCGGGCAGTACGAGGGGTTCCTGCTGATTCCGGTGCCCTGAGGCGCCAGGCATTGACAGTGTGACCCCGCCACACCGGGCAGGCAGCCGCGAACAGAACCGCCACCGTCAGGGAACGGCGACGGGCCTGGCGGCCCGCATGCCCAGGAGAGGCAAACCGCCGCTCAGCGGGCCCGGAAGACGACGACGAAGGTGCGGGCGCCGTTGGGATCGGTGCTGAAGGTGATGCCCTGTTGCCCGGCGGTGGTGTCCACCGTGTAGCCCGCGGTGACCACCGTGCCGTCCTCGTACACGTAGCGCACATCGGCGGCGGCGTCGAGTACGCCGGTCAGTCCGAACTTCCTGTCCACGCCCACCTGGACCTTGTCCTGCGAGATCGGCGGGAAGGTGGTCACCCCGTTGAAGCCGTAGAGATCGATCTGCGTTACGGCGGCGAAGGGGACCACACCGGTGTTGGTGGTGGTCACGGCGGTGGCCGCGATGGCAATGGTCTCGGTGATCGGCTGGCCGCGGGCGTCGAGTCCGGTGACGCGGGCGGTCCCGCCGGTGATGCTGGTGTTCGGGTCGGTGAGGGTGATGACCACGTTGCGGGGATGAACCGGGTTGGCCAGCGAGCCGGCCAGCACCTGCTGGCCGGGATCGGGGTTCTGCGCGGCCGCCGTCAGGTTGGTGATGCCCAGGACACTGGTCGTGTCGGCCGCCGCGGGGGTCAGGAAGATGTTCTGGAGGGCGAGCGTGCTGACCTCCACGTTGGCCGTGTCGGTGCAGGTATTGCCCAGGGCGTCGGTCACGGTGCAGCGGATGCGGTAGGTGCCCTCCGGGCTGGTACCGGTGGGCGCGGTCCAGGTGTTGGTGGTGTCGTCGGCCACGCCGTTCTGCGCGGCCGCCAGGAACGAACCCGCCGAGGCCCCCGCCTCGTTCAGTGCCGACCAGGCGTAGTTGAACGTCGACGTCCCGCCGGTGCGATCGCCGACCAGGTCCACCGTCTCGCCGGGCCAGAGGAGGAGGGTCTCCGCGGTGACGTCCAGCGAGAAGACGTCCACCGTGGTCACGATCACGGTCACGGAGTCCGTGAAGACCTGCCCCACGTTGTCGGTCACCGTGCAGGTGACGGTGTAGGTGCCGGCGGTGGCCACGGACCAGGTGTTGGCGGCGTCGGCTGCCACTGCGTTCTGGGTGGCCTGCCCGGCCCCGGTGGAGCCGGCCGTGAACGTCCCGCTCAGCGTGCCGCTCTGGTTGGTCGCCGTCCAGACGTAATCGTAGCTGGTTTCGCCGCCCGTCTGATCGGCGGTGAGGCTGACGGCCGTCGAGGGGGCCACGTAGATGTTGTTCGCCGTGACGTTCAGCGAGAGCGGGGAGCGCACCACGAGGTGCACGGCATCGCGGAAGGTCTCGCCGACGTTGTCGGTGACCTCGGCCTGGACGCGGTAGGTGCCCAGCACGCCGGCCCCGGCTGCGGGAGCGGTCCAGGTGTTGGCGGCGTCTCCCGGCAGATCGGTCTGGGTGGCCGTGCCCAGCGTGCCGGCGCCCGCACCGGCCTCGTTGAGGGCCGTCCACGCGTAGTCGAACCGGGCCACGCCGCCCGACTGGTTGGCCACCAGGTTGGCGGTTTCGCCCGGTTCGATGAAGACCTTGTCCGAGGTCAGGTCCAGGGAGACCGAGACCGGGGGGCCGGCGACGACGTGGACGCTGTCGGTGAAGGTGGAGCCGAGGGCGTCGCCGGCCGTGCAGGTGAGGGTGTAGGTGTCGGCCACGCCGGTCGGCGCCGTCCAGGTGTTCGCGGCGTCGTCCGCCTGGGCGGCCTGGGTGGCCGCCCCGGGGCCGGTCGATCCCACGGCGAACGTCCCCGCCGCCGCCCCCGACGAGTCCACCGCCGACCAGGTGTAGGTGAAGGTGGTCTCCCCGCCCGTGCGGTCCGCCAGCAGGTCGACAGCCCCGGCGGGCGCGATCGAGGTGTCGTCCGCTGTCACGTTGACCGAGAAGGGCGCGTCGACGACCACGTCGGTCGAGTCGGTGAAGGTCATGCCGTTGCCGTCCGTGCCCACGACCACCACCTGGTAGGTTCCCAGGGTCCCGGCGCCCGCCGCCGGGGCCTGCCAGCCGTTGGACACCAGCGCGCCGTTGTCGGTCTGCGTGGCCCGCCCGCTGCCCGCCCCGAGCGAGTCCGTGGTGAACGTGCCGCGGAGCGTGTCGGTGCTGTCCCGGCAGTACCACTCATAGGTGAGGTTGGGTGTTCCGCCGACCCGGCGCAGGGCGAAGTCGGCGGTGGCGCCCGGCCGGAGGCAGGCGTCGGCGGTCACCAGGTCGATGTGGAAGCTGTCCGTCACGCTGACCATCACGCTGTCGGTGAAGGCATGGGCGTCGGCGTCGGTGGCGACGCAGGTGATGCGGTAGGTGCCCAGGGCGGTAGGCGCGGTCCAGTTGAGCGTGGCGTCGCCCGGCTGGCCGGCCTGGGTGACCGTCCCCGAGCCCGGGGCGCCGCCGGTGAAGGTGCCCACCAGCGCGTCGGTGCTGTCTCGGGCCGTCCAGAGGTATTGGAAGTTGGCACTGCCGCCGGTGACGTCGGCGGTCAGGCTGGCGGCGCCGCCGGGTGAGAGGTGGGTGACGTTGGCCGTCAGGTCGAGGAGGAAAACGTCGCTCACCGTGACCGCCACGCTGTCGGTGAAGGTATACCCGTCGGCGTCGGTGGCCAGGCAGGTCAGCCGATAGGTGTCCAGCGCCGCCGGGGCCGTCCAGGTGTTGGCCACGTCGTCCGCCGCGGTCTGCGGGTCGGTCCCGAACCCGGCGCAGGCCGCGCCCGCGCTGTCCAGGCAGCTCCAGTCGTAGGTGAAGTTGGCGGTGCCGCCGGTCCGGTCAGCCGCCAGATCAATCGCCGCCCCCGGGGCGACGACGGTCGCCGACGCCGTGACGTCCAGGAGAAACGCGTCGGTGACCATGACGGTGACGCTGTCGGTGAAGGTCCGGCCGTCCGCGTCTGTCGCCCGGCAGCTCAGCCGGTACCCGTCCAGCGCCGCCGGCGCGGTCCAGGTGTTGGTCACGTCGTTGGGGGCGGTCTGGGGGTCGGCTCCGAAGCCGGCGCAGGCCCCGCCGCTGCTGTCCAGGCAGGTCCAGTCGTAGGTGAAGTTGGCGCTGCCACCGGTGCGATCGGCCGTCAGGGTGATGACCTCGCCCGGAGAGACCTCCGTCTTGCTCGCGGCCACGTCCAGCAGGAACGCGTCCACCACCGTGATGCTGATGCTGTCCGTGAAGGTGTTGCCCTCCGCATCGGTGGCCAGGCAGATGATGCGGTAGCTGCCCAGGCCGGCCGGGGCGGTCCAGGTGTTGGTCACGTCGTCGGCCGCGGTCTGCGGATCGGTGGTGAAGCCCCCGCACGACCCCCCGCCGCTGTCCAGGCAGCTCCAGTCGTAGGTGAAGTTCGAGACGCCCCCGGTGCGGTCGGCGGTGAGGGTGACCAGGGTCCCCGGTCCCACGACGGTGGACGACGCGGCGACGTTCAGCAGGAAGGCGTCGCTCACCTCGATCTGGATGCTGTCGGTGAAGACATTGCTGACGGCATCGGTCACCGTGCAGAAGACGCGGTAGGTCCCGTGCGTGGTGGTGCTGGTGAAGGTCACCGACGTGCCGGTGGTGGTATCCAGCCGTGTGTCGGCCGCCGCGCCCGCCGGATCGGTCACGCCCCAGGCATAGGCCAGGGGGGCGACGCCGCCCGTTGCCAGGGCCTGGATGCCGGCCATCCCGCGGGCCCCCCCGCCCGGGGCGATGACCTGGTCGTTCGTGGCCACGTCCACCGACAGGTTCTCGCCCGCCGCGCCACCGCCCGTGCTGCCCACCACCAGTTCCACTGAATCGGAGAACAGGTTTCCGCGGGCATCGGTGACGGTCAGGGTCAGGCGATAGGTTCCCACGGTGAGTGCGCTGGTGAACACCGGCTGGGGGATGGTGGTGGCGCTGAGCCGGGTGGGATCCTGCCCGCCGCCGGGGTCCACCACCTGCCACGCGAAGGAGTAAGGCGGCACGCCGCCGTGTACGGTGGTGACGAGCTGGGCCTGCCCGGCGACACCTCCTCCGCCCACCAGGGCCTGCCGGTCGACGGTGACGTCGAGGCTGAGGGGCTGGCCCACATCGACGGTCGTTGCCCCGACGGCCACGGCACCGGCGGCGTCGGTCACCACGCAGACCAGGGTGTAGGTCTCGGTCGAGGAGGCACTGGAGAACACCGGGGCGGCGGCTGCGGCATCATCGAGTCGTTGCGGGGTGCTGTTGCCGGCCGAGTCGGTCACCGTCCAGGCATAGGTGTAGGGGGGCGTTCCGCCGTAGACGACCGAGCCGAGCTGGACCTGGCCGTAGGCCGCGGATCCGCCCGTGGCCGCAGCCCCCCGGTCGGCGGTGACCACCACGTCGAGGGTACGCCCGACGGTTAGGGTGAGCGCATCGGTCGAGGCAACGCCGTCGGCGTCGGTGGCCGTGCATCGGATGACGTAGGTGCCGGCCGCCCCGGGGGCGGTAAAGGTGAGTCCGGCCGCCTCGGTGGCGCTCAGGCTCTCCCCGGCGTCCTCCCCGGCCGGCCCGGTGGCGCTCCACTCGACGGCCACCGGCTCGCGTCCTCCGCGGACGTCGGCGGACAGCACCGCTTCGCTCCCCAGGCTGCTGCCCGGCCACAGAACGAGCCGGTCTGCCGTGATGCTGACGCCGATCTGCTGGCCGACGACGATCGTCGTCGACCCGACCATCACGGTCCCTTCCCCGTCGGTGACCGCGCAGCGGGCCACGAAGGATCCACTCTGGGCGCCACTCTCGAACACCGGTGACGGCACGCCGGCATCCCAGAGCAGGTCCGTGTATTGCTGATCGTCGGGCCCGACTACTTCCCAGTCGTAGGAGTACGGCTCCCTGCCGCCGACCGGGGTGGCCAGCAGCCGGGCCATGCCCTCGCCACCTCCTCCGGGCAGGACGGCGGGCCGGCTGGCGCTGACGTCGAGCCCCAGGTGCTGGCCCACCACGACGATGACGGACTCGACGAACTCGGCGCCCTCGGCATCGACCACGGTGGCCGTCAGCACGTAGGCCCCGGTATCGGTGCCGCTGGCGAAGACCGGTGACAGCGGGTCCGTGGTGTCCAGGCGGCTGCCGTCGACGGCGCCGTCCGGACTCGTGACGGTCCAGGTTACTTCGTAGGGCGGACTTCCGCCCTGGGGATTGACGTGGATGGTTGTCGAGCCGAAGTCCCCGCCGCCGACCACCACGCCGGCCCGATCGGTGGTAATGTCCAGGCCGATGGAGGTGCCCACCAGCAGGACGAGGCTGCACGTGTCGGCCTGCTCCGCCGAGTCGGTTATGGTGCAGATGACCTCGTAGGGGCCGTCGACAGCCCCGGCCGTGAATTCGCAGGCCTGGGTATCGGTCGCGCTGAGCAGATGATCTGCTGGCTGGCCGGTGGGGTCGAACACGCACCACCGGTAGCTGTAGGGGGGGTCGCCGCCGACGGTGGCCGCGTGAAGCAGAGCCGGACCGTCCGCCGTGCCGGCGCCGACGAGCTGGTACCGATTGGCCGTCAGGACGGCCACCGGCGTGGTCAGCCCGTCTCCCGAGCCGATCAAACCCCCGTCACTGACCGATCCCGTACCGCCGCCACCGGGCACCACGTACACGCCACATCCGGCCGAGATCAACGCCAGACACCCGGCCAGAGCCAGGGCGCACGTCGTCCGCCGGTCTGCCACGAAGCGGCCACGTCTCATAACGCTTCCATCGGCTCCGGTCCGGGCCCACTTGACGAGGCCGTCCGGAAAAGTCGGGCGGGACCGCCCTGGGAATGTCCTGCCGCCTCGAAGGTTGCGCCTAGTGTGCCGTCTCATGAATACGCCATCGTAACGAGCCGCGAACGGAACAAGTCCCGACGGGGT
>Ga0180432_10010406_pt1 | contig 11149 bp, 5 predicted proteins | sample SS_ome_10_FD_132414 | JGI IMG/M metagenome (GOLD analysis project Ga0180432, IMG submission 132414) | Hypersaline lake sediment archaeal communities from the Salton Sea, California, USA - SS_1_MS_2 metaG | ecosystem: Environmental > Aquatic > Non-marine Saline and Alkaline > Hypersaline >... | reverse complement strand
CGGATTCGCCTCAGCACGCATCGCGGGCGTCCCCTAGGCAGCGACAGTTTCCTGAGCAAGCTGGAGCGCCGTCTGGGCCGGCGATTGCGTCCACTGCCGGTCGGACGCCCGAGCAAGGCGACGAAGAAGAAACGGTCGCGGCGAAAGGGTAGCAGGAAATAGGTGACTGTCCCGTATTTAAGGGCAGCAGGAAATAGGTGACTGTCCCCTATTTAGATCCCCGCCATCTGCTCGGCCATGCGCGCGTAGTCGTCCAGCGGTGCTTCGAACAGGATCATCATCTTCTGGGCCTCCATCGAGCCCTCCGCGTGCACGGTCGTCACCTCCATGTGCGCGGCGTCGGCGGATGCGACGGCCCGATGCGTCTGCTCGATCAATTGCAGGCGCTGCTCGGTAGTGTACTTCTCGCCCCCCCCGAGGTAATGCGCCATGTAGTCATGGGTGTCCGGGTTCGTCCAGTCCTTGTACGTAGGCACCGTCGTGATGATCCCGCCGGCGATGTCCTGAATCAACTGGACGAAACTGTGGTAGTTCTTGGCGAAGTGGAGCTTGGCCATGTTCGCGATCAGCGGGTTCGGCACGGCGATGCCGCCGGACATGACCGGATCGCGGGCGGCGGCGCGCGTGAGCGCCTTGAGGGTCTCGACGTACCCGGCCAGCTCCGCCAGTTTTCCGCGTACGTGGCCGGCGGTCCTCAAGCCGTTCGCGTCGGCCATCGCCACGCCGCAGCCCGCCATGAGCTCGACGATCGGGATCTTGTAGCTAATGGCCGTGAACCGGTGGAACGTCGCAAACGTGTACGCGAGCATCATCGACGACTGCCATTCCCCACACATGAACACGCGTTCCCACGGGACGAACACGTTGTCGAACACGATCATCGCCTCGGACAGGGCGCGGATGGGCGGCCCGCCGGGGAATTCATAGGGCGTCCGCTCGCCGCGACCGGGCCGGCAGATCATCGTGACCCCCTCGGCGTTGGCCGGTACGGCGAAGCTGACGGCGTAGTCGGCCTCGTCCGCCCGCATCTGCCGCGTCGGGACGACGATGATCTCGTTGGCCACCGGCGCGCTGGTGATGTGCAGCTTGCACCCCTTGACGACGATGCCGTCCTTCTGCTTGTCCACGACATGGAGGTAGTAGTCGGGATGCTGCTGCTTCGAAGGCGGCTTGCCCCGGTCGCCCTTGGCGTCGGTGACCGCCCCGCACGTGGCCGAGTCGTTTTCCTTCAGGTAGCGCAAGAAATCGTCCGCGCGCTGCTTGTAGTCTGGATTACCCATGGCGTCGGCTACGGTCTTGATCGCGTTGAGACAATCCGTGCCGATGTCCTTGCCGAACGGCAGCCCGCCCGTGATCCGGATCGAACGGGCGATCATCTCGCTCCGCTTCTCGAGGTCCTCCGCAGTCGTGGGCGTCTTGAAAAAGCGGCTGATCGGCTGACCGGTCTCTTCGTCCTGCACGACGAACAGATCCCGCACGTCGGGGTCTTCGCTTTCGGTCAGCACGAAATCCTGGGCCACCGTCTCGACGGCGACCTTGAGGATCGGGTGGGTGGTGACGTCTTCCACCTTCTGGCCCATGATGTACACGCGTCTCTTGTCGCGCAGACTCTCGCGATACTCGTCGGGCGTTCGCAATGCCATTTTCCAAGGCCTCCTCGAACATGGCGCAAGGCCGGGTCTCGATACCAAACGTTAATATGTCGACGTGAAGATCAAACGACCGTCTCTTGAGGGCTACTAGAATCGCGGGGCATCGGAACGTCAAGCGTCGGGGCCTCACCGTTCACCCGATGCTCCCTAGTCCGAGGCCGGCTGGGGACGGAGCCCCAAGCGCGCTCACTGGATGTCCGGCATGGCGAGGGTCTCGCCGCGGCGTTGCCTGGCCTGGTCGGCGGGGAGGTTCGCACCGTAGAAGATGGCGTTGAGGTCGACCCACATCGCCAGGCGGCGAACCTCGTCATCGCTGAGCTTCACGTCGTTGTGGCCCTTGCGGAGCATCTTGATCAGGCGGCTGCCGAGCGCGCCGTACATCCCACCCACCGGTGTGGTTTGGACCTGATTGCGCGCGCCAAATCGGGGCACGAGCGCTTCGGCCGCGTTCTTCGGACTGGTCCCGGCGCCGGTGAAGTCCTTGTCGCCGCACAACGACCAGTAGGATCGCGTGAAGCCCTTGTGGGGCTTACCCGTCAGGTCGATGCCCTTCTTGGGCTTGTCGCCACTGTGGCACTTGAGGCAGTGCTTGTCGAGCACGGTTTGGACGATGCGGACGAAGGAGAACGGCTGACCTTCGAACGGGCCCGGTTCGATCTTCGACGGTGGGCGGTTCAGCGCAACCGCAGTGGGTGGCGCGGTCATGCGGTCCTCGTGGCAGCCGATGCACGAGACGCACTCGCCGGGCTGGACGTAGGTCAGCGACCGCATCGTCTGGTAAGCGAGGCCGTCCTCGTCCAGCGCCTGGAAGAGAATGGGCTTGCGGGCCGGTAGGATGAAGCGGGCCGAGCCGTCGGCCTCGACCGGCACGGTGCCGAGCACGGCGCGGGCGTTCTCCTCGCGGGCCAGCCCAATGGGCGGCGTGTTGGCCACGTGCGTCGTCTTGGGGAAGATCTGGACGATCCGCAGCCGCTTGATGCTGCCGCGCGGGACGTCGCCGAGACCTTGATAGACGTCCAACAGGACCATCTCACCCGTCGACGGTGCGTCGGCCGGCAGGTGGCTTGGGACGACGGGCGGCGTCGGGCGCGGAACCAGTGGACACGGGTTGGTGCTGCCGATGTCCGGGTCGCGGTAAATCAACTCGCGGTTGCCGGCCGCGTCGAGCAGGTAGATGCCCAGGGCGTTGCGGCCGTTCGCGCCGGGCTCCCAGACGAGCGGGGTCGGGCTGTAGCCCACCAGGAAGTACCGCTCGGACAGCGGCCACGGGGCCGTGTAGTACTCCTTGATGTTTCTGCCTTCGGCCTCGGGGAACGGGATCTCGGGCGTGATGCGGGTGATGGCCTGCTGGCCGTCGTTGCCGAGGTCCGGGTCGACGATGGCGATCGAGCCGCCGGCGATCGAGTGATGGGCCGATGCGGCAAACACGACCTTGCTCGTGCCCGGGATGGGCTGAATCTGAAACGTGCAGTGCGGGCTGGCCGTGGCATTGCCCCAAACGGCGACGGGGTTCGTGCCGTCGGGTCGCGTCGCCCACAGGTTTTGGTGGGTGACGGCGTCGCGGTCGATGTAGTCCCAGCGGCTGTAGAGGATCAGCCCGGTATTGCTGACCGTGGGGAACCACTCGTTGACGTCGTTGAACGAGAGCGTGCGGATGTTGCTGCCGTCGGCGTCCATTCGGTGGAGCGTGTAGGCGTGCCACCGGCGGCTGAACTGCCCACCGAAGCAGCGGGCGTAGCCGCGACGGCGGGTCGAGCAGAACGCGATGCCCCCGTCGGGCAGGTAGGTGGGCATGACGTCGTCGTACGGGCCGCTGGTGAGCTGCCTTAGGCCCGTGCCGTCCACGTTGACCTCGTAGATGTGGTAGAAGCCATCGTCGCTCTTGTTGTCGAGCTTGTTGTAGTCGTACTTCCTGGCGCACTTGACGTAGCTAAAGACGATCCGCTTGGCGTCGTAGGACAGACGGGGTTCGAGGACGTTGCCTTCGGCCAACTTGCCGCCGAGGATGTCGCGTGCCGCGAGCGAACGGCCGGGATTCGCCAGGATGAAGATCCCTCCGCCGGGCCGCGCCCGCCACCCGTAGTACTGCATCACCAAATGGCTATACGACGTCGGCACGCGCTTGCAGAACAGCATCGGGCCGGAGGTCATCAGCGGATTCGCCAGGGCGATCCGACGCTTCAGCCAGCGGACGCGGACGTACAACGACCGCGCGTCCGCGAGGGCGGGCTTGCCACGCTCGAGCAGCGACGCGAGTCGATCGAACTGGGTCGCCTCGGCCGCGAGGAATCCGTCCGGTTGGTCTTCTCGCACGTCGGCCAGCAGCCGCCGCGCGTTTTCGAGCTGGCGGTTGATGGCGGCGACGTAGGAATCAGCCGTTTCGGCCAGCTTGTCCTGGCGGTGCCAATCGGTCTGAACCATGGTCGACAAGTCGAGTTCGAGGGGTTCGGTGGGGGCCTTGGCGGCCAGGTCGGGTGCCAGGTTCACGTCAAGGGGGGCTGTGGCCCGACGGAACGCCGCGGCAATGTGTTTCCGGAGTTGGGACATGCTGGCATCGCCGGTTCCTGAACCGAGCAGGCGCTGGAGCGTGGCGACGCCCCCGAGCCACTGACCGCGGTACGCGCCCAGGACAAGCCTCGGCAGCGGCACTGATTGGCCCGGCCCGATCGAGAGTTCATCCCCGACGGCCAGCTCGACGTGAAGGCGCCCATCCCGGCTGAGGTCGGCCCCGAACCGCCACGCCCCCGTCGGCGGCGTGGCCAGCACGATGCCGCTGGCGTCGGCGTCGTCGGCCACGACGAACAGGGGCAACGCGTCGCGATGGGTCAGACGGACCGGCTTGGCGATGATGGGCGTCAGCTCGCGCAGTTCGAGGCAGCGACCGAACCCGTGCACGCGGGGCAGGCGTGTCTTGGCGTTCGGATCGACCTTCATTTCATAGGACCAGCCGCCCTGGCCCTGTCTACTCGTCGAGAATCCCTTGGACGCCTGGTAGCGTTCCCCCCCAGCGAGCCCCGCATCCCCCAGTGCGTAGGTCACGACCGGGTCCCAACGGGTCGTGTCGCAGAAGATCCTGCCCCGCTTGTGGACGACGAAGCGAATGGCGTCGCCCTTGCGGACGTCGAGCGTGACGTCCGGCTCGACGCCGGTTGCGTCGTGGCCGTCGATGTCGGCCTGCCAGACGGTGCGTGCGTCGTGGTGGATGCTCAGGCGGACGCCGTCGCCGCCGCCCTTGTTGGTGTCAGCCTTGTAGACCCGGCCGGTGATCGTCACCCGCCCGTCGCGCGGCACGGTGAAGCGACGGACGCTCGGCGTGTTCGTGCCCGGATGATGCCAGTCCCTCCCCACCCGCGTCCAGTCGGGCCCTGTCCAGTACGTGGACCCGTACCAGACGTCGTTGCGGTAGGTCAGCTTTCGGTAGCGAGTGCCGTCTTGCCCGTCGGCGACGCGGAAATGCCAATCGGCCAGCCGGACCTCCTTGACGTTGGCGGTGGTTTTGCCGCGGTTGGTCAGTGTGCTCTCGACGAACAGAAGACCAAGCTGCGGCACCCAACGGTGCCGTTGGCGGATGGCCAGGCCCGTGGCCGCATCGGTGACGACGTGCTCGACGGTCGCGGAGCGACCGGGGTCGGCCTCGACCTGACGGATCAGCGCGTCGGCGGGCTCTTCGGCGAATTGGGACAACACCGTCGGCGTCCCGCGCCAGGCCGACGGCGCCTCGCCGGCACCCCACGCCGTCGCGAAACATCCAAGAGCACATGCGAAATGGACGATCAAGGTGGCGCTCCATCACCCCCCCCCGCGATCCCACGCGGACCACACCCTACGATACTCCGAAACCTGGATCGATGGAAATCCCGGCGGGCCCGTGGATCCCCGCAGCGTCCGGTCCCCGCATGGGCCGGCCGTACGCCACTGGATGACGTCGGGACCATCTGTTAGCATGTGGTGTAGGTCCCCACCGCCTACGCCACGGATCAGGAGTCTCCCTCATGCGAGCGCGAATTCCGAGCTTGGCCGTTGTGGTCTGGGTATCCTGCGGCGGATGCGGCACCGAAGACCTCGTCATGAACCTGCCGGGCGAATTCTGGATCGTGAGCCCGTGGGCCTGCGACGTCGTTCAGGACCCGCCTGCCGGGTCCACGGTCGTGGAGATCGATCCCGGCGGGCTGACCTACTGCCCGCCGCACGTGCGGGGCGACCGGGACTTCAAAGGCCACGGACCCTGCGTCAACCTCACCGCGGAGGTGTGCGCCAACACCGAGGCCAACACGCTTGAGGTCCATGTCTACATGCGGGCCGAGGAATGGCAGGACGGCCGGCCCAAGTCAGACCACACGACCGCCAGCGGCTGGAGCTGGTCCTGGGCGGTCCGCGCGCCGGACGGGATGCGGATGGTGGGCCTGGCTCAGGGCCAGGAGACCACGTTCTGGCATTCCTACGTCGATCGAGACCATCAGGACGACGTGTTCGCGTTTCCGGCGGTTCGGCTGGTCGGCATGCTCGTGTATACGGGCGACACGGGGGGCGACGACGCCGGTGTCGCCACGGGCGTCACCGTCCGATTCAACCCGGTTCGAGTGGTCGTCGTCGAGGAATAGCGGGTGCAACCCGTTGAGGCGTCTTGAGCATGATGCGGGTGGGCTTTTGGGGGACCGACTTGGCGGCGGCCCCGCCCGGGTCGCCCCCTTGTCCGTCGATGACGCCCCGGCCGGTAAGAGGGGCAGGCGAGGCCGGCTGTCAGGACGAGTGCCAGGACCGATGCGCTACAGGACAGTCGCATGTCGTTTTCCTTGAAATGGATCCTGAGGGATCGATGACATGGAACTTCGGCCATTGATCTGCCGGGAGATCCCGGTAAGCTGGGGACATTGATCTCGCCAGAGCCCTGAACGTCTGGCGAAGGGTATCCTCCCTGCCGCGCCGGATCAAGTGGATATACGCGGGGCTGCCGACCCGCGATGGGCGGTCAGCGGGATCTCGGCTTCGTCCAGGGGCTCGGAGCCGGCGGCCCCAGGCACCTTGGATAGAATGAGGCGGGAAGCGGAATGAGGAAATGGCGAATTTATTTTCGATTCGTGCTTGACACCATCTCGGTGTTGTGGCAGCATGACCATAGCGAGCGGTAGGGAGTAGGCAGTTCATGCAGTGCAGTTCGCGAGTCGCTGAGGCCAGGGAGGGAACGGGGAGCGCCAAGCACGGAGGGAGTGGGAGCGATCATCCGAGGCAACCACACTTCTCCCCAATACCTCAACGGTTCGATCAGATAGAGGACAGGTCTGTCTTAAGTCGGTCGCGGCGCTGAGCGCGCGCCGCTGGATGCGGAACCGTGCCTGTCCGCGCGGGACCTGCATGGCTGTATCTCATAGTGGTGCCTGGGATGTATGGCCACGAGGGACTAGGAGACACGTCGGCCGGAGCGGAATCGCTGAGCGTAACTTGACTTCTGAGCCACCGTCGGACGCGACCGGCGGCCAAGTGAGGATGAACGGATTAGGAGAGGAAGGGATCAGAGCACCTGGGAGACGGGCGAGAAGAGGGATAGGAGCCAGCAGAGTGGTAGGCAGAGGAAGAAAGTGAGGCAGGGGCAGGAAGAGGAAGGGGTGAGAGGCGAGAAGGACAGGGGAAAGAAGGCATCCAGGTAGGGGCGAGAAGCAAGAGGGGTAGGGGTAAGAAGCTACCTGGTAAGGGGTGAGAAGCCAGCGCGACTGGCCCGGCAGCCTCGGCTGCCGGGCCGCGTTTTTTTGGAGCACGTTGCGGCTCTAGAGGGCGGCACTGCACTCGGACACGTCCGGCCGCCGATCAATCCGGCAGTACGCGGTAGACCTCGTCGTGCTCTCGCGCGTGCTCGACCACCCGAACGCCGATGTTGTCACCGATCTTGGCCAATTCCACGGGCGCGTGCTCGATCTGCATCGATTCGACCTTCTGGGTGAAATCGGACGTGTGCCCGGCGATGTGGATCGTGTCGCCAACGCAAAGCTGCCCGTCGGTGATCTCGATGGCGGCGACGCTCGCCTTACCGAAGTAGTGGGTCACCTTTCCAATGAGCCGTTCGGACATGACTGAGCTCCTTATGCTGGGTGCAACGAATTGACCTGCGCATTATACTCTCGCCGAGTCTAACCTTCACGCTGCTACAAGTCACTCGGCGGAGGTACCGGTATGGCTTTGCGTTTGGGGTTCGTCGTGTTGGCGCTGACGACGCCGGTCATGGGCCAGACGGCCATGCGGATCAAAGACATCACGTGGCGGCTCGGCGCGCCGTTCCCCGAATTGCGAAAGGGCTGTTCGCTGGGGGCGTTTGAGGGCAAGCCGATCTCGGCCGGGGGCATGAGGCACCCGTGGCGGGAGTCGGAAACGACGTACCAGTACGATCCCAAGGCCGACAAGTGGCTCGCGCTGCCCGATCTGCCCAGGGGCCGGGTCTACATGGACGGCGTGACGCCGCCGGACGCCTTCTACGTTGTCGGCGGACGACGAGCGGGCCAGACGCTGGCCGAGGTGACCCGGTTGACCCGTCAGGACGGCCGGTGCCGATGGGCCGACGCAAAACCCATGTCGGTCGACCGCGGGTGGGCGGCCATGGACACGTGGAAGACGTGCATCATCGTCGCGGGCGGCAACGGGTTTCGGAAAGGCCAGCCGCCCTTCACCGAAAAGACCACCCGCCACGCCGTCGAGCTGTTCGACACGGCCCATCCCGAGAAGGGCTGGACGCGGCTGCCGGACATCCCCGGTCATCCGCGCGGCTGGGTGGCCGGCGCCGTCGTCGGCGACGCGTTCTACCTGTTCGGCGGGCTGTATTTCCGCACCGTCGAGGGCAAGCGCCAGAACCACCGGCTTGGCGAGACGCTGCGGGTCGACCTGAAGACCCGCACCTGGTCGCGCCGGGCCGACCTGCCCTACGCCCTGAGCGGCCACGACGCCGTCGGCTACGCCGACCGGTACGTCATCATCGTCGGCGGTGCGCCCGACTGGTCAGCCGAGCAGAACAAGGCCTATGGCCGCGTGCCCAACGAGTACTCGAACCGCGTCCTCGTCTACGACACCAAACGCGACCGGTTCGAGATGCTCCCGTCGCCCATGCCGCACGGCACGAACGACATCCGGGTCGTCCGCATTGGCCAAACGCTATACGCCCTCGGCGGCGAGAACGTTGACAAGACCACCAGCAACACGACGAAGTTCCTGCGGATCGGAAAGATCGTCACCGCGCCCGAGTAGGATCCGCCGTGCGGACCATTGTGACTGGCCTAAACAAGGGACGAATCCATGCTTTCAATAGCGGTGTGTGTCCTATCAACGTGTGTCACGGCTGAACCCGAGTTGACGTTCGAGGGCGCGCCGCGTCATCCGACCGTCAACGTGACGCCCGCCGATGTCGAGCGCGCTCGAAAACGCATTAAGACCGAGGCGTCGGCGAAGGCGTGGTTCGACTCGCTCAAGAAGTCGGCGGCCCCATGGGACGACAAGGACCCCGCCTGGGTCCGATCGGTCATGCCCGGCGAGGGGGCCTGCTTTGCATACGGGTTCACGGGCTGCCCGATCTGCGCGGGGCGATGGAGCGCGTGGGGAGGGGCGCGGTGTTCATTCGACACACCCGGGACCGTAACGTGTTCCAGAGGCCACGTGCTGCCGGACAAGGATCATGCCGACCCCGGCACGGGGTACAAGGGCGCCGACGGGCGGATCCACTACTTCGTCGGGTCCTACAACGCGTGGGGGGTCGAAACGCTGATCTTCAAAATCGCCAAGCCCTATGCCAAGATCTATCTGCTGACCGGCGACGAACGGGCGGGCAGGATGGCAGCCGTCATCCTCGACGAGATCGCGCGGATCTACCCGTCGTGCGACAAGGGCTCGTGGGACTACCCGTCGAACCCGCCCAGCGGCCGGCTGGACCGGCCGTGGTACCAGGTCGCGCGGGTGCTCGTCCACTTTGTCGACATCTACGACCGGATCTTCGATCACCCGGCGTTGAAGGAGCCGTCATCACGGACTGACCTGACGCGCCGGCAGAACATCGAGCGGCACCTGCTGCTCAACGGCGCGAAGTACTGCTACGACATGTCGATCAGGCAGGGAGGGTTGCACAACGGACAGGCCGACTACTTGCGGGGCGTGCTCGCCGTCGGCATCGTGCTGGGTATCCCCGAGTACGTCACGTGGCCCGTCGACGGGACGTACGGCATCCGCACGATGCTGGCCAACAACTCCGACCGGGACGGGCGATACTTCGAAACGGCCGCCGGTTACGCGCTGCACACACGGAACCTCTATCTGACGTTCTCCGAGCCGCTGATCAATTACCGTGGCAGTCTGTTCCCCAATGGCCTGAATCTGTATGACGACCCGAAGTTCGAGTCGTTCTTCTTCCTGCCGCAGATGGCAGTGACGTGCATGGGGCTTCGCGCGCCCTTCGGCGACGCCTCGCCGATCCGAACGCAATCTCAACCCCCGTACAACCCGAAGGGCATCGTGGACTACCTCTACACGGAGTACCTGGCGACCCGATTGTCGGACGCCGCGAAGCGGCAGCGATATGCCGCGCTGTTGGGCGATTTGTCCTTCCGTGACCCTACCGCGCCCGAGCGAAGGCGAGAAATGATTGAATGGCGGATCTTCCATCGACCGGACGACTTTCCGACCGGCGGCGAGATCAACGACCGCATGAAACGGCACATGGACGGCTCGCTGTTCTTCGGCCAGAAGGGCCTGGCGATTTTGCGACTCGGGCATGCAGAAAACGCTCAGGCCGCCATCCTGCGTTTCGGCCCGTCGCTGGTCCACGGCCACTATGACGATCTGAACGTCAACTACTTCGCCAAGGGCTACGAGCCGACCTATGACATCGGCTACAGCCTCGGCAGCACGCACACGCAGGTCGGCTGGGCCAAGCAGACGATCAGCCACAACACCGTCGTCGTCGACGAACGATCGCAAGGCGGGGGCATGTTCGGCGGCTCGTTACACCATTTCGCCGACCTGCCGGGGCTCGTGCTGGCCGAAGGGTCTTCGACCGTCTACGCCCACGCCGGCGTGGATGTGTATCGACGTCTGACCGCGCTGACCGACCGCTACGCCCTCGATGTGTTTCGCGTTCAGGGCGGTCGACAGCACGACCTGCCGTTGCACAGCTTGGCTACCGACGTGACGTTCGACGGTCTGACGCTCGGCGACGAACGGCCCGGCAGCCTGGCCGGCAAACAGTACAAGTGGGGCGAAATGCAGCTCAACGACGGCGATATGAAAGGCTATCCGGGAAAGCCTTACTGGAATCCGCCGCCAGGCGATGGGTACGGCTTTCTGAGCCGGCCGGCGTTTGCCAAGCCGACGGGGAATTGGTCGACCACCTGGTTGTTCAAGGACAAGGGCAACACGCGATTCCAGCTGCTCGCGTTGCACAACGAGGGTACGACCGTCGCCACGGCCATCGCGCCAGGTCTGTATCCCACGTTTCCCAAGGCCCGGCACGTGATCCGCCGACGCCAGGG